>Ga0209609_10001436_pt1 | contig 13796 bp, 15 predicted proteins | sample LakKivw325mmetaG_FD_184136 | JGI IMG/M metagenome (GOLD analysis project Ga0209609, IMG submission 184136) | Anoxic lake water microbial communities from Lake Kivu, Rwanda to study Microbial Dark Matter (Phase II) - Lake Kivu water 325m metaG... | ecosystem: Environmental > Aquatic > Freshwater... | reverse complement strand
CATGTGTTGGGCGTACCGGCGGCGCAAGATGACCGTGCGCGGGGGCGAGGTTATCTACGATTGAGAGGATTACGTTTTACACATCACGTTTTACGGCTCCGTAATGTTTGAAACGTAAAACGTAAGGAGACCAACATGCGCGAAATTACTATTCCCATCAGCAATGAGACCATCCGCAGCCTCAAGGTCGGCGATCCGGTGGCGCTGACCGGCGTCATGATCACCGGGCGCGATACCGTCCACAAATGGCTGATCGAGACCTTTATCCAGAAGACGCGTCCGTCGCAAGGAGACGATCAGGAAATCTACGAGGCGCTCAAGCCCCTGCTCAAAGGCGGTATCATCTATCATTGCGGGCCGGTCGTCTCCGGGCTGGACACCAAACAATATAAGTTCGTGGCCGCTGGCCCGACGACTTCCATTCGCGAGGAACCCTACCAAGCCGATGTGATGAAACACTTCGACCTCAAGGGCGTGATCGGCAAAGGCGGCATGGGGCCGAAGACACTCAAAGGCTGCCAGGATGTGCCAGGCGTCTACTTTCACGCCATCGGCGGCGCGGCGACGCTCATCGCCCAGTCTGTGACCAAAGTGCTGGGCGTGTACAAGCTGGACTTCGGCGTGCCGGAGGCCATGTGGGTGATCGAAGTAAAGGATTTTCCAGTTGTCGTCACGATGGACGCGCACGGAGAATCGCTGCACGCGGTGGTGGAGAAACAATCCGGCAAGGTGCTGGCAGAGCTGCTGGCGAAGTAATCCGCGAAGCCGCACAAGGAAATTGGAGAGAGCCCCATGACCACGATTGATCTTACTGTCCACAAAGACCGCCGCGCCCGCGCTGTCCAGCGCGCCCGCGAGCGCAACATCATCATCCCGACCTTCGCCCAGATGAAGGACCCCTCGAAAATCCCAGCCAAAATCAAAGGGGAAATGAGAGGCATTGGCCTGTGGGACGTCCACCCGCGCAACTTGTTCCGCATCACGTGGAAGAACGAACCGAAGGCCAAGGGCGGCGGGTTCGGCGGCGTGAACTGGATGGAACTTCCCTCCAGCCTGACCGGCGTCCCGGCGCGCATCGTCGTGCTGGTGGGGAAGTGGTTCCCCACTGGCGCGCACAAGGTCGGGGCGGCGTTCGGCTGTCTCGTGCCGCGGCTGGTCACCGGCCAGTTCGATCCGACAGCGCAGAAGGCGGTCTGGCCGTCCACGGGCAACTTCTGCCGCGGCGGCGCGTACGATTCGGCCTTGCTGGGCTGCGCGTCCATTGCCATCCTGCCGGAAGGCATGAGCAAGGAGCGCTTCGATTGGCTGGCGAACATCGCCGGAGAGACGATCAAGACGCCGGGCACCGAATCGAACGTCAAGGAGATCTTCGACAAGTGCTGGGAGCTGCGCAAATCCGGCCAGGACCTGATGATCTTTAACCAGTTCGAAGAGTTTGGCAACTACCTGTGGCACTACGAAATTACCGGCCACGCGATGGAAGAAGTAGTGAATCAGGTCGCGGGTCCGAAAGGCACATACCGGGGTATGGCGTCCGCTACCGGCTCGGCTGGGACGATCGCCAGTGGCGATTACATGAAGCAAGTCTTTCCAGGCAGCATTATCGTTGCCAGTGAAGCGTTGCAGTGTCCGACCCTGCTCGAAAACGGATTCGGCGCGCACCGCATCGAAGGCATCGGCGACAAGCATGTGCCGTGGATTCATAATGTCAAGAACACAGACATGGTCGTAGCGATTGATGACAACGCCGTGGTCAGCCTGGCACGCCTTTTCAATGAGCCGGCTGGCCGCAAATATCTTGCTTCGAAGGGCGTTCCTGAATCTCTAATCTCTAATCTCAACTTACTCGGTTTTTCTGGCATCTCGAACGTGCTTTCGGCGGTCAAAGCCGCCAGGTATTACGAGATGAGAGAGAATGATATCCTGATCACGGTGCTGACCGACTCGATGGAGCTTTACCAGTCCCGCCTGAAGGAAATGCACGCCGAGTTCGGAGAGTATGCCGAGAAAGACGCGGCTGCAGATTACGCTCGCTGGCTGATGGGGCAAGGCACCGACAACCTGCTCGAACTGCGCTACGCCGACCGCCGACGCATCCACAATCTGAAGTATTTCACCTGGGTCGAGCAGCAAGGCAAGACCTACGAAGAGATCCTGAAGATGTGGAACGAGTGTGATTACTGGACCGGCGTCCAGAAGCAAGCGGATGAGATTGATGAGTTGATCGTGGAATTCAATCGGGAGGTTGGATTAGTGTAAGGGATTTCTCTTGACAGTTTGACAGAGGAGCCTATAGAATTTCTCTACATTTTCATTCTTCTGTTGGAGGTGAAGCATGGGATATCGTGTGAGACGGCAACATGAGCTCCGGCGCCGCCGCGACCGCCGCTTGAAGATCGGAGAACTACGCGCCAAACTGGCAGTCACGACTTCGAAGGCAGAGCGGGAGAAAATCTTGGAAAAGATGCGTAAGATCAGTCCTTTAGCGGCTGGTTTTACCAGATAAGTTGTTTCTTGGTGCATCTGCGACAGGCTGGGAAGGTCTGATGCTCACTCCCTCATCTCTCGTCCTCGTTTGCCTCCTGCCGTCGCCACGGGACCTGGAAATTGCCCGCCTGCTCGGCTGGTATCGCATCCCGTTCCGCACTGCGCCCAAAGTCGTGACGGTGGACGCCCTGGCTTTTTATCAGCCCGGTTCGTTTGGCGAATCCAGTGGACAGATCGAGTACGTTGCTGAGGTGCGCGGCCACGAGTTGACCACGCGCGTCGAGCTTTTGCGCGACGAACCCGATCACCCACGTGCTCGCGAGGAGTACTACAAGCTCCAGATCGGGCCGCTGGAACGATTGGTCCATCCGGTCGTTGCCGAAAAGTGGCGGCGATTGACTTTCCTTTACACCACGGGGGAATATCTGCTGAAGGCGCGCACGCTCAATGATCTGGTCATCGCTTCGGACGAGCGCGCTCTGCTGTGGCGCTCCTTGTGCGAACGCGCTGCGCAGGAGCAGGCTTATCGAGCAGACCTGCCAGACATGGATGTTGACCCAGCCCTTTTAGCCTCACTGTTGGGTATCAAAGAGCCGTCGGGTTCTTATGGGCCAGAGATGCTAGATTAGCTCCAGACCCCCGGGGCCTCACAGAACAACCTCAGACACCCGGTATCTCATAGACACCGGGAGTCTCAGTCTCTAAATTCATAATCTCCAGAAGAAATGCAATCCGAGCAGAATAACGGGGAAGAGCAACAGGGTGAGCAGCCAGCCCACACGCAAGAAGTCCTTGAATGTATAACCGCCCGAGCCCATCACGATGACGTTGACAGGATGACCGATGGGCGTCGGGAAAGCCAGCGAACAGCCCAGCGCGATCGCCATCAATAACATGCGCGGGTCGCTACCGGTGGCTTTGGCAATAGCCAATCCGATGGGCGCCAGGACAATGGGCGCGGCAGCCTGCCCGGCCATGATGTTGGTCAACAGCATCGTCACGAAAAGCAGCAGTGCTACCAGAATCAATGGGCTTGTGCTGCTGGCCGCGCTCAACAGCGCGTGCACCAGTTCGTCGCCCAGGCCGCTGGCCTGGATAGCCGTGCTCAGAGGCCACACGCCGGCGATCAGGAATATGGCCTTCCAGTCTATGGATTGATAGGCTTCGTCCATGCTTAAGCAGCCGGTCACGATCAACGCCACCGCACCGGCCATGCTGACCAGTGAGATTGGGAACCAGCCGACAATCGCAACGGCCAACGTCACCAGGCCGATGAGGGCAGCCAGGCGTGCCTTGTGCGGATGCAGCACAGCTTCGGGATCCTCTTCCAGGATGATGAAGTCGCGCTCCCGGTAGAGAATTCGCAAGTTGGCGGCCGCGCCCTGAACCAACAATCCATCCCCGACGCGCAGCGGCATACTGGCAAAGCCGATGTGGATCGGTTTGCCCGAACGCCACAGCGCCAGTACGGTCAGGTTGAACTTCTCACGGAAGTGGATCTCACGCACCGTCTTGCTGACCAGGTTGGAGTGGGGTGCCAGCACGATCTCAGCCAGGGTGGCCTTGCCGTTCACCACTTGAGCAGGCGCGGGCTTCTCTTCGAGTAAGCGCAGACCATAGTCTGCCATCACCTCGACGGTTGGCTCTCCCTGTGCCAGAACGGTATCCCCTTCGTGAATGATCATGTCCGAGGATGGCGCAGAGATGAAATTGCCATTGCGCGTGATCCCAATCACGTTCAAACGGGTTTTTGTCCGCCAACCTCCGTCACGGATGGAGAGTCCCGCCATCGCCGAACCGCTCAATACGGCCACTTCCCATAAGGAAGCTGTCAGCTTGTATGTGCCAAGCAGTTCCTCACGCAGTTGGTGGAAGCGAGCTGCCTGCCCGGCCGGGTGGCGTTCTGGCAGCAGGCGGCGGCCGACCAGGAGCATGTAAAGTACGACAACGAACACAATCGGCAAGCCGATGGGTAGGAAATCCAACACACCAAAGGGCGTGAAGCCTGCATCCCGCAAGGCACTACTGGCGATGATGTTCGAGGCGGTAAATAAAGTGGCCATGCCGCCGGCAACCACGCCGTATGCCAACGGCATCAAGAGGCGGGAGGGTGGAATGCGCACCTGGCGAGCCAGTCCCATTGTGGCTGGCAGCAAGACGGCCATGGCGGCGATATTATTCATAAACAGCGAAAGAGTTGCCCCCGTCAGCGTGACCACGATCAGCAGGCGTTTTTCACTTTGCCCGGCCAGGCGTTTCATTTGTTGGCCCAGCCGGTAGGTGATGCCTGTCTGTTGCAGGCCTTCGGCGATGATCGAGATGGCCAGGATGGTGATGACAGCCGAACCGCTGAATCCGGCCAGAGCTTGTTCGGGCGAGACCAGGCGCGCCGCCCCCAATACGACCAAAACGAGCAAGGCAACCAGGTCGGGCCGCAGCCAGCCGCCGATCAATAGAATCGTAGCAATGAATGTGACAATGAGTGTGAACAGAGCAGGAGTGGTCACGCCACCTATTATACCTTTGCCTCTTCGCCGCGAATTACGGTACACTTAAGGCAATTTCCGGCCTTTGCCTCGGAGAGGAGAAAAAAATGAAAAAGCCTTTGATCCTTAACTTCATTGTTGTCATCATCCTTGCCACACTTTTATCTGCTTGCGGGCCTGGTGGGAAAGTAGCCGGGTCCAAGTTACCGCGCGTGGCCGACCCGGCAGTGACCCCCTCTGATCTCGAAAAGCTGGTTGCTGGGAACACTGCCTTTGCCTTTGACCTATACCAGGCAGTGCGCGCCTCGGACGGTAATCTTGTCTACTCGCCCTTCAGCATTTCCCTGGCTTTTGCCATGCCTTACGCAGGGGCGCGCGGCGAGACAGCCAGCCAGATGGCAGCCGTGCTGCATTACGGCCTTCCCGAAGGACAATTCCATCCTGCATTCAACGCCCTGGATCTCGATCTTGCCCGCCGTCCCGAACAGGCTGCAAGCGTAGATGAAAATGAGCGTTTTGACCTAAGCATTGTCAATGCACTTTGGGGACAGGACGGCTGGTCGTTCTTGCCCGATTACCTCGATCTGCTGGCAGCCAACTACGGGGCCGGGATGCGCTTGGTGGATTTCGAGAACGCGCCGGAGAGCGCTCGCAAGCAGATCAACAACTGGATCTCCGATCAAACCCGGAAGCACATCCAAAATCTCATCCCCCGAGGTGCGATTGACCCGACAACGCGGTTGGTGCTGACCAATGCGATTTACTTCAAAGCCTTCTGGCAATATCAATTCGACGCGAACCTGACTTCAAACGAGCCGTTCTATTTGCTGGATGGCGAGACGGTCTACATACCGATGATGTCATACGAGACGGGGGAAAATCTGGCTTACGCTCAAGGTGATGGCTGGCAGGCGGTTGCCCTACCCTACAAGGGTGGCCTGACCGAGATGGTGGTCATCGTGCCGGATGCCGGAACTTTCGAGTCCTTCGGAGCGAATCTCACTGCAGAACGTTATAACGAAATTCTTTCGGCGATGGAAACCCAGAAGATCATTCTTTCCATGCCGAAATTCACCTTTGATACGCAATATGGGTTGAGCGATATTCTTGCCCAAATGGGGATGCCAGAGGCCTTTGATCCGATGGGCGCCGATTTCTCCGGTATAGACGGCCAGCATGATCTTTATATCAGCACGGCGCTCCACGAGGCATTTGTTGCCGTGGATGAAAAAGGCACGGAAGCGGCGGCTGCGACGGTCATTATTATGGGGATGGGAGCAATCATGCCGCAGGGCATTGTGCTGACTATTGACCGCCCGTTTCTCTTCTTTATCCTGGACGTTCCCATGGGGACGATTTTGTTTGCGGGACGGGTGACTGACCCCCGGTAGTGTCTGGGGTCGTCCAAAAGGCCCAGGAGAACTCACGGAGATCGCCCAATTTGGTGGTCTCCGTTGTTTCCTTTATGCAAGTATACGAGCCTCTTGAATAGGCCGAGTCTTTTTTTATTCCACCTCTCTGGCCAATTTCTCCAGAAGCGGCTTAAGAGGAGGCAATTCTTCGGTGATAACATCCCAAACAGTTTCGAGGTCTACCCCTGTGTATTCGTGGATGAGTTTATCTCGCATTCCCGCCATGCGTTTCCATGGGAGGTCGGGATATTTTCTACGGATTTCCTCGGGGATTTGTCTTGCAGCTTCCCCCATAACTTCCAGACTACGAATGACAGCGTTGACCGTTCTTCGGTCGCGTATGAAGGAAGCATAATTCATTCCCCGTGTGAAATCTTCCACCTCTGAGATGGAATTAAGAACATCGTTGATGTAATCTCCCCACACCGGGTTCATACTACTACAACCTCGCTCAAAATTTGCTGGCCGATGCGCGGCTTCAAAGCTTTCTTGGAAACCAGGTCTACTTTCGTGTCCAATTCAGTTTCGAGGTATTCTTCAAGTTCAAGAAATTTGAAAAAGCCGATGGGCTTTAAAAATTCAACCAGGATATCAACATCGCTGTTTTTTTTCTGTTCGCCGCGTAAAACCGAACCGAATAGGCCAATATCCTTGACGTGATAACGCGCCTGAAGTTCGGGTTTCAAATGCTTGAGCGAACTCAACACTTTCTCCGCTTTGCGGGGATGCTTCGCTGCCATAGCTGTAGTATAGCAGAAAAAATTACCTCGCGGCGAGTAACTCCTTTGTTCGCCAATGCTCTGCATACACCCCGCGCATCTCCTCCGGCAGCAGCGCGGCGATGCGGCACATCACCTCGTTGGTATAACCTTGCAGGAGGGCGTCACGGCTTTTTCCCTTTGCCTCTTGCGGAAGGGTGAATGCCATCCCAACCGTGGCTTTGATATCCAGCCTCTTGAGATGCTTCAGCCTGTTCTTGACGAGTGCATCCTGGGTGCCGGTCAGTGCCACGGGCAAGATGGGCACGCCTGCTTTCCAGGCCAGGTAAATCCCCCCCGGCTTGGCCTCGATCAACGCCCCAGACTTGGAGCGCGTCCCTTCAGGGGCAATCGCCAGGACCCCGCCGTTTTGCATCCTTTTCATCGCCTCGCGCAGGGCGTGCACATCGGGATTAAAGCGGTCAATGAAAATCCCATCCACCAGGCTTGCCAACCAGCGTGAGAAAGCATATTTCTTGTATTTTTCCGCTACTAGCATAATGATATCGGGGCGGTCGAGGACGTAATAGACCAGGAAGGCGTCCAGCCGCCCGATGTGGTTCGAGGCGATCACAAACCCCTTCGAGGTGGGCATGTTTTCCCAGCCAACCAGTTCGACGTGGGCGATGATGTGGAACATCAACCGAACGATAAAGTGAATGAGTCTGTATGCTTTCATGAGCGTTCCCAATTCGAATGCTTGAACAGCTAACGTTTGACATCAGACGTCAGGATATGTGTGACGATGGTCGCGCCCGAGCCGCCGATGTTTTGCGCCATGCCAATGCGTGCGCCATCCACCTGCGTCTCGCCGCACTCGCCGCGCAATTGTTGGACAACTTCTACGATCTGATAGACCCCTGTCGCACCGACTGGATGTCCGCGCGCCTTCAACCCGCCGCGCGTACAGATCGGCACGCGACCCCTTGGGTTGATCTTGTTATCGAGGCCGAGTCTCGGACCCTGGCCGCGCTCGGCAAATCCGCACGCCTCCAACGAAAGGGCTGACATGATCGAGAAGGCGTCGTGCAGCTCGAACACATCTATCTCTTCGGGCGTGACGCCTGCCATATTATAGGCTGCCTGAGCTGACTTGTAAGCCGCCATAAGGAACAGCACTTCGGGCCGGCCATGGACGGCGAGGGTGTCCGTGGCCGAGGCCGAGCCGGAGATCACGATACGCGACGCCCGGCTCAGGGTCTCGGCCGGGACGAGCAGCGCGGCCGCCGCCCCGTCGCCTATCGGTGAAGCATCCAGCAGGTTGATGGGTGTAGCAACCATGTACGATTTCTCGAAATCTTCGACCGTGATCTTTTGGTGCAGGCGCGCATAGGGATTGTGCATGGCGTTGGCGTGGGCGTTGATCGAGAAAGGGGCAAAGTCAGCGTGTTTCCAGCCGTACTCATGCATGTAGCGGCGCATGATGAGGGCGTTCAGCCCGACGAACGAGACGCCTGCCTCGGTCTCGTAGTCCGCGTCGGCTGCCGTGGCCAGCGCGGCGGTGACTTCGTGTGGGCCGCGGTCGGTCATCTTTTCGACGCCGACCACCAACGCCGATTCCATCTCGCCAGAGGCCACTGCCATCAGCCCAGCGCGGAAAGCGGCCCCGCCCGATCCGCAGGCCGCCTCGATCTTGATGGCTTCCACGCTGCCCAGGCCGCTCCAATCTGCGATGAGGGCGGCCAGGTTGTTTTGATCGTTGACGATCCCCGACATCATATTGCCGACGAACAACGCCTCAGCAGAATCCCGTCCGGCGTCGCGCAGCGCGGCCAGGATCGCTTCGCCAGCCAGGTCACGCAGCGAGCGATCCCAATGTTCGTCAATTTTGGTCTGTCCGATTCCGAGGATAGCAACGGGACGCATCGAATTCTCCTTGCGGTTTATTTTACCTGAAGAAGGAACCCGTTTTCTCGGAGAAAATGGGTTCCTGACTACCACTCAATCCTCTTTACTATCCTTGAAAAATCCCCCACTTGGCCTGCCGCTCGGCAGCGTTGCCAGCCAGACGATGGTATCCGCGCCCTCTGCCAGCGAGCGGGTAGCGTGCGGGCCGCCCATCTCCGTCCGCACCCAGCCGGGGCAGCAGACATTAACCAGCACGTCCAGACGACCAAATTCTTTCCCGACGAACTTGCGCAGGGCGGCAATCTGGCCTCGTCGGTGACATCCAATTGGTGAAAAAGAACAGACAAACCTTTCCTCTGCCAGCGTCTGCGCCGCGGCCTGACCTTTGGCTGGATCGCGGCTGGTGAGCAGCACGCGCCAGTCCAGCCGCGCCAGTTGGCGGCGAACCTCGAAGCCGATGCCGCGGTTCGCGCCGGTGACCAAGCACAAGCATTGCATGGGTTGCTCCGGTTATCTCACAGGACTATTCCTAAGCGGCAGCATGCGGCGTGGATCCTGTACGCGCCAGAACAGCACCACTGCTGTAACCAGCGCGGCGATGGCTGAAACGATGAACGTGGCTTGACAACCGGCCGTATCCGCCAGCCAACCGCCCAGGATAGGTGCCAGTATGGCTGCGGGCGCGATCAGTGTGTTTGCCAGCCCGATGTAGACTGGCCGTTCAGCCTCACTGCCGAATTCGGTGGTAATGGCCATACCAATCGTCCAGACGGAGGCGCTTGCCAAGCCCATCAGAATCATGACCGGGTAAAACCACCACAGCGCCGGTGCAAGCCCGGCGATCAACCCGCTCAAGGCTGCTGCCAACGCACCCACGATCAAGATGCGGCGATGACTCCAGCGATCCCCCAGGTAGCCTATCAGAGGGTTGACGATGATCAACGAGACTGTCAGCGAGGCAGTGAGAAGGCCGGCCGTCAGGTCGTTGATGTTGAATTGTTGCACGCAATAAATAACGTAGAAAGCGGAGCCCATCGTGGCGCCCTGCGAGACCAGCCGTGCTACCAAGAACCAGCGGAAGTTGGCATCACGGCTCAGGATGGTGCGCGTGCCTCGCCAGAATGGCTGCCGCTTTTCGGGGATGTGTTTGGCATGGTCTATCGGCTCACGTGTTTGCCGTAAGCCCGCCTCCAAGCCCCTGCCAGGCCATCAGCAGAAAGGTCAGGGTGAGGGCTGTTTGCTTCCCCAGCCCGGGCAGGAACCAGGCGACGAGCGCCAACCCCAGGAAGGGGACGCGTTCCTGGATGGTCAGCAGCAGAACGACCGGCTTATAACGCCTCAGACGTGAGACCCAACCGGCAGTGAATAATTGGGGCAAGTACCAGCCGACGATGTGCAAAGACGGTATCAGTCCGAAAAAGATGGCAGAGCTGGTCATCCGGCTGACGAACAGGGGAATAAAGGCAGTCAGGGAGCTGAAGCCAAATGCGAATCCAAAAAACGCGCCGTCGAGCAAGTTGACGGTCACGTTATAACGCAGGTCTTTTCGGATTTCCTGTCCGAGGGATGGCGGCATGGGGCGATTCTACCACTACCCTATCCCTCACCTTCTCCCATTTCGCACGACAGGATTGGGAGAAGGCAGGGGGGAGAAATTGCCTCTTGACGTTATACAAAAAACCAGTGTAAAATAAAAACGAACGTTCGTTCACTTATGGAGTGTCTATGAACGATGAAGCCCTTTCCAAAGGCGAGCGCACCCGCCAAGCCATCATGGAAGCTTCTTACGATCTATTTCTCGAGCATGGATACGCCGCCACTTCCGTGCGCCAGATTGCCAAACGCGCCGGCCTTGCTCTGGGCGGGATTTACAATCATTTCCCTAACAAAGAAGCTATCTTCAGCGAACTCATCCTGGAGCGGCATCCATATTGGCATATCCTGCCCATTATGCTCAACACCCCTGCCGACGATCTGGAGGGTTTTGTCCGCAGCGCGGCGCAGGCGATGGTAGACGAACTCGGCAGGCGTCCCGATTTCATCAAATTGATGCTGATCGAGATCGTGGAATTCAATGGGCGAAATATGCCGAAGATCATGGAACGCGTCCTGCCGGACGTGCTGCCACTCATCCAGCGTTTCGGCCAGCAAAAGGGACTGTTGCGCGACATCCCGCCAATTATCTTTTTTCGCGCTTTCCTCGGTTTATTCTTCTCGTATTACATCACCGAACTGTTGATTGGCGATACCCCCATCATCGCCAGCCAGAACAATGCTCTCGACCACTTCGTCGAAATCTTCCTGCATGGCGTTCTCGCTGACAAGGAGCCAGTATGAACTCACGGCTGCTGTCCATCATCCGTAAGGAATTCATCCAGATCACTCGCGACCGGCGCACGCTGGTCATCATTCTGATCATCCCCATCATGCAATTGTTCTTGTTGGGATACTCTGCAACCACCGACATTCGCAACGTTCCTCTGGCAGTCCTTGACCAGTGCCGTTGTTCCGAATCGCGCGCCCTGCTAGACGCCTACCGCGCCGCAGAATATTTCTGCCTGGCATACGATGTCGGCTCGGAGGCTGAACTCCGAACCCTCATCGAGCAAGGGGAGGTCCGCGCCGGGATCATCATTCCGCCCGATTACAACACCGCCCTGACGGAGGGTCATGCTCAAGTGGCTTTCATCCTCGATGGTTCCGATGCAGCCGCCGGGTCCACGGCGCTTTCGGCAGCCACCCTTATCGGACAGGCACATGCTACCCAGTTGATGATGGAACGGCTGGAACGCAGCGGCATCAACGTCGAAAACCTTCAACCACCGCTCGAGGTTCGCACACGCGTCTGGTACAACCCCGACCTGATCAGTTCCCATTTCATGATCCCCGGCGTGATCGGCATGATTCTGTTTGCCATCACTTCCATCCTGACCGCCACAGCGATTGTGCGTGAGCGCGAACGCGGCACCATCGAGCAGCTCATCGTCACGCCTATCCGTCCGTGGGAATTGGTAGTCGGAAAAGTCCTGCCGTATGTTATCCTGGCCTTTATTGACACCCTCGAAGTGCTGGCCATTGGGCACTGGTGGTTCGGCGTGCCTGTGCGCGGTGCACTGTGGCTCATCCTGACCTGCTCCGGCTTGTTGCTTCTATCTGGTCTCGGAATTGGATTGTTTGCCTCCACCATCGCCAATACCCAGCAGGAGGCCATGCTCACTGTCTGGATGACGCTCCTGCCGAGCATCTTCCTCTCCGGATTTTTCTTCCCCCTCGAAGCCATGCCCAAGGTGTTGCAGTGGATATCATACGTCATCCCACTGCGCTACTATCTCATCATCATCCGCGCCTTGCTCATCAAAGGCGTTGGCGCAGGGCCAATCTGGAGCGAAATGTTGGCCCTCACGCTGTTTGGCATCGCCATCATGGGCGCGGCCTCCGTCCGTTTCCGAAAGAGATTGGATTAAACTGTCCTCACCTTACCCCTCCCGGCCTGCGGCCACCTTCCCCTTCCCTCGCCCGCGGGGGAGGGAAAGGGAAGGTAAGGGAGGGGATGAGTGAGGTTCAAAAGGAGTTCTCATGTCCCACAAACGTCCTCCCATTCCCGTGATTATCGTTCTCGTCCTGGCTGTTCTGGTCGGCGGCTACTTTGGCATCCGCGCCTTGCTTGTCAAGGATAACGGCGCGCTTACCGCTTCCGGTACCATCGAAGCCGTCAGCGTCACCCTTTCGCCTGAGATCAGCGGCAAAATCGCCGCAGTGTCTGTGGACGAAGGTGACATGGTGAAGGCCGGCGATTCGCTCTTCCGCCTGGACGACAGCCTGCTCCAGGCGCAGCGTGCCGTCGCCGCGGTCTCGCTGGACCTGGCAACTGCCGCCGCGAAAACCGCGGATGCTGCCCTGGCAACCGCACAAGCGAACTACGAGCTGACACTGGACGCCGCCCGCGCCGAATCCGCTGCAAGCCGCACCGCGGACTGGCGCGCCGCCAACCCGGCCGGATACACCCTGCCCGGCGGCTACTTCAGCCGCGCCGACCAGATCGCCGCAGCCCAGGCTGAGGTGGACGCGGCCTTGTCCGCCCGCGACGCGGCTCAAGCCAAACTCGACGACCTGCTCAACGATCCGGCCAATGCCGATTTCGTGGCTGCTGAGAAGCAGCTCAGCGCTGCCCGCGCTGCCCTCATCGTCGCCCAGGATGTGCTGACGCGTGCCAATTTTTCAACGAACACTGACTTGCGCGATTCTGCCCAAGCCGCTTACGACGATGCCAAGGCCGAGCTGGAGGATGCCCAGACCGCCTACGACGATCTGAAAGATAGCGATGCGGCCAAGGAGATCGTCGCCGCCCGCGCTGACTTGGCCGCAGCCCAGGAGCGCTACGAGTCGGCCCAGGACCGCCTGCTGGCCTTGAAGACCGGCGAAAATTCGCCCAAGGTGTCTGCTGCTCAGGCTGCCTTGCATCAGGCGCAGGCCGCTGCAGACCAGGCTCACGAGGCTGTGAAGCAAGCCGAGGCCAGTCTGGCTTTGATTGACACCCAGATTGCCAAGCTGATCGTCGTTGCGCCCGCGGATGGCGTCATCCTGACCCGCTCCATCCAGCCCGGCGAGGTCGTCCCGGCTGGCGCGTCCGCACTCACGTTGGGCCGCCTGGACAGCCTGACGATCACCGTCTACGTTCCCGAAGACCGTTATGGCGAGCTTTCGCTCGGCCAGTCTGCCGCCGTGAGCGCGGACTCCTTCCCCGGCGAGACCTTCAGCGCGACGATTGTCCACATCGCCGATCAGGCCGAGTTCACCCCGCGCAA
>Ga0209609_10001433_pt1 | contig 13818 bp, 12 predicted proteins | sample LakKivw325mmetaG_FD_184136 | JGI IMG/M metagenome (GOLD analysis project Ga0209609, IMG submission 184136) | Anoxic lake water microbial communities from Lake Kivu, Rwanda to study Microbial Dark Matter (Phase II) - Lake Kivu water 325m metaG... | ecosystem: Environmental > Aquatic > Freshwater... | reverse complement strand
CCGCACCCCGGGTTTGTCACGCAGCCGCCGGCTTCCGTTATCGCCTGGACATACCCCTTCTTCATGCATTCAAGGTAAATCTCCCTTGAGCCGGGGGTACATATGAGCCGGATGCCGCGTTTCACCTTTCTGCCTTTAAGAATCCTTGCGGCAACCTCAAAATCCTCTGTCCTGCCGTTTGTGCATGTTCCTATAAAGGCCTGGTGTATTACCGTGCCTTCGATCTTTTCAATGTCAGCCACGTTGTCAACCGCGTGCGGCATTGCAACCTGGGGTGGCATACCGGTTACATCTATCTCAACTTCTTTTTCATATGCCGCGTCCTTATCGGCAAAAACGGGCTTTGCGGTTCTCGCATCGTGCTCCCTGAGCCATCGGACGGTCTCTTCATCCGCCTCCATTATCCCGCACTTCGCACCCACCTCTGCAGTGAGGTTGCATATCGTGAATCTGGCGCTCATTGAGAGAGAGCCGAGCGTTTCTCCTTTTATTTCAACGCTTCTGTAAAGGGCTCCTTCGGCAGTGAGTTTCCTGACAATTGCAAGCGCAATATCCTTGCCGAACACGCCACGGGGTATTTTCCCTTTCAATACGACCTTCACGGTCTGCGGAACCTTGAACCACAGATTGCCTGTCAGAAGCGCTATCGCAAGGTCGGTTGAACCAACCCCGCATGACATGGCATTGAGCGCTCCGTAGGTCGGGGTATGGCTGTCCGCGCCCAGGACAAGGTCCCCGCATTTTACCAGCCCTTTCTCCGGAAGAAGCACATGGCAGACTCCCTCGCCGATGTCAAAGAGACCTATCCCGTATTTTGAAGAAAAATCCCTCATCATCTTGTGGAGGGCTGATACTCCCTGGGATTGGCTGGGGCTGTTGTGGTCAATGACAAAAACCGCCTTATTCCGGTCAAAAACCCTATCCGCCTCAAACCGCTCAAAAGCCTTGATAACAAGGGGGGCAGTACCGTCCTGGGCCATTACAAAATCCACCCTTGCAAGGGTGATATCCCCTGCCTGAACCTTCTTTGCCGAGTGGGAGGAAAGAATCTTTTCCGCTATCGTCTGTCCCATTGTGAACTCTCTCAAATACCGGGGTTCGGGGTTCGTGAAATGCTTTTTTGGTTTTGTTTTTCCCGATTCCCGGATCCCGGATCCATGACTCCGGTTTTTCACGGTGTCAGGGTCAAAAGCTGTCTTACCTCTTCGGGATGCTTTGCTATGAATATCAGTTCCTCGTCGGTCAGGGGCAGCTGGTTTGCCACGTTTGCGTACCTGGCAAGCGTGAGTATCTCCCTTGCCTCTTCGTCGTCCTTGAATTTGACCTCAAGTTTGCCATAAACGTTCCTGAGTCCCTTGATGCCGCTGTATTCGCCCAGGAGTATCATTCTGCCGCTCTCAACGACCTCCGGGACTCCCCTGCCGAGTTCCTCGAAATCGTACAACTCATAATTTCTTCTGTCTTTCAGCGCGCCGTCCACGTGTATGCCTGAAGAGTGCGCAAAGGCATTCTTCCCCACCCCTACCTGGTTTATGGGTATGGGAACGCCGAAGGCGTATGACGCGTAATGTGAAATCTTCCATGCCATCTTAAGGTCAATCCCCGGGTCAAGTCTATACCTGCCGGCAAAACCTGCCGCATACCTCAGAGCCAGGATAACGGAAACAAGGTCGGCATTGCCCGCTCTCTCGCCCATGCCGTTAACCGTCGTATTTATATAGGCGTCAACCCCCGCGTCCACCGCGGCCTTTGCCCCTGCCACAGAAACGGCAACCACCATGCCCAGGTCGTTATGGCAGTGCAGTTCAATGGGAATCTTCACTTCCTTTGCAATCTTGTATATCTTATCGTAGATGGTGAACGGAGAATCGCATCCGAGAGTATCGCAGTAACGGACTCTATCCGCACCGTGCTCTTTTGCCGTCATGGCGAACTCAATCAGCCGGCCGGTTTTTGTTCTTGACGCGTCCTCGGCGTTTACCCCCACGGATCTTGCCCCTTTTTTCCTGGCGAGCATCAGCGCATCCTTCATCTCGTTTATCACGTCCCTGATTTTCATCTTGCCCTGGAATTTGCCCACGATCATCTGTTCGGACGTGGAGATTGATATGTTGATGTGTTCAAGTTCCGGTATGTTCTTGAAGGCTTCCTCAACATCCTGGGGTATTGCCCTCATCCATCCTGAAATACGGATGGGCGACAGGACCTTCTGTCTGGCAAGTTTCAAATTCGCATTCAGATAATTTATTTCATGTCCGGTTACGGGAAACCCGGCCTCGCTCTGAAAGACGCCCATCTGGTTAAGATAGTAGTTAATCATGGTCTTCTGCAGTTTGGAAAGGCCCAGATGAGCTGTCTGGACGCCGTCACGGTTTGTTACGTCTATTATGTTTATCTTGTTCATAATGCACCTCTTTACCCCAAACCGACGTTTTTTGTCGTCCCTGCATGTTGTAGGCAGGGATCTATTCCATCTCACGTCTCACTCTGCAAGGTGAGGGGTTCATGATTTTGTCTCTCTCCTTTACTCCGCTTGCCCCGATTTTGTTTTTCGGGGAATTCTGCCTGGATGCGCCTTCAAGGTGAGGGACGTTGTCTCGTTTATCCTTTCACTTCCAGCATCTGCGGGTTCTGCGCCTGATGTCGATGTTCACTGCCTCTGTACACCTTGAGTTTCTTGAGCATCTGCCTGCCCAACTTGGTCTTGGGCAGCATCCCGCCAACGGCAAGAGTGAAAACGGTTTCCGGTCTCCTGGTCAGGAGAGACATAAGGGATTCCTTCTTCAGCCCCCCCATGTATCCCGTGTGCTTGTAATAGATCTTATCCTGGAGTTTTCTGCCTGTAACCTTGATCCTGCCCGCGTTAATAACCACGACAAAATCCCCGGTGTCAACATTGGGCGTCCAGACTGTCTTGTGCTTGCCCATGAGAACCCTCGCCGCCTGCGTGGCAACCCTGCCGAGCACCTTGTCCCCGGCGTCTATCAGGTACCATTTTCTGGCGATATCCTTCTTCTTTGCTGATTCTGTTTTCGGCATTGTACCCTCCATCGCGAACTATTTTCGGTTGATAATAGGTTAAGATTATACCACCTGTTAACCACCCGGTCAAAAATTGAAAAAAACCGAGGCGCTGGAGAGGAAAAAGGAAAGATGCCGCGCAATCGCGGGGTTTGTGAAGTCATCAACAAAGGGCTGCCCATCCTTGTTCATTTCGGTGCCGCATACAACCGGCATTTTGCTCCTCTTGCAGGTTCTTATGAATCTGTCCAGATTTCCCACCTTTTTTTCCTTCTCCTCCCTGTCGGAGACATTGCAGTTCCTGTCAGGGATAACGGTTACAGCCCTTATCCCTTTGCTTCTCAGAAAATCCACCAGGTCCCCGGGGTTTTCCTCTCCCGGGCTTGTTCCGTCAAGCCACGTTCCCGTCGGAACGCCTCCGGCTGATTCTATCATCCTCACGGTCTCGTCCAGCAGGGGAAAGTTTTTCCTTTCCGGCGGCACGTATCCCGGACCGCCGTGTTTTATCAGCTTTTTCCGCATAAGCTCCCTGAAATCGGCAATGTTGCCGTTTCTGCGGTTTCCTGCATCCTCTTCCGTCAATCCGAGGATATCCGCCCAGAACCTGTCAACCCCTTCCCCCGGAATTTCTTCAGATTTTTTCAGATATGCTTCCATCATGTGCCGTTCCGTGGGATTACCCGAAGGAGTCAGCGGCAGGATATCCTTCCCGTAATCAACCGCCACCTCTTTCAGGAAAGAATTGAGTCTGTCCACGACCTGCCTGTTTCTTCTCTGCGCAGTCTCCCGCATGGAGAGGAAAAATCTTCCTGCCTCCGAGCGTTCATCGGGATTTTTTCTGAACCCTTTTCCGCATATATAGTATATCCCCGGCTCTTTCGGAGAGTTAACAACAATCTCCTTCATCTCGGGGATAAAGACCCTTGATTCAAAACCGCCTGTGGCCCTCATGCCAAGAAGACGCCCTGCGTGAAGGGTTTCCTCAAGACCTGCAAGCGTATCAAAATCAACCGTGCCCACATACTCCAGTCCTGTTCTCCATCCTTCAAAAATCACCCTGGAAGGCGACCAGTTGTTGTAGTTGTAGGAGTGAAACGTATGCAGGTGCAGGTTGATCCACGGCTTCAGGTCCTTCCCCCTGGAAATCCGGCCCGATTTGACCATGCCGGCAATATCGGCCAGGGCTTTTTCCCTTATGCCGGAGTCAAACGCAGAAAGACTGTCTATCACCTGATTTATTTGCTGGGTAATCATTCTCTTGCCTTTGTCTTCTTTTGTTTATCTCTCCCGCCGGAAACGGGGTGGGAAGGGCGATATCACCTTGCCTTAACTCGGCGGATCTTTATGGAATTGCGGTGGCAGGAAAGCCCTTCTGCCTGCGGCAGGACTTCAATCATATGCCCGTATCTGCCGTAAAACCCTTGACCCGCCGAAATAGCGGCATGGCTGCGCAGGAAGGTATAAACCGAAAGCCCCGAGGAGAACCTCGCTGCCCTTCCGGTCGGCAGCACATGGCTGGGCCCGGCAAAATAATCTCCAAGGGTTGCCGGGGAATAATCCCCGATGAATATCGCGCCGGCAATAACCATGTCTGCCAGGACACGGGGATTTCTGCACATGACCTCCAGGTGTTCAGGAGCAACATAATTTATTATCTCCACGGCCTTCTTCCTGTCCCCTGTCACAATGAAGTACCCTCCCTTCACCATGCGACCCAGCAATTGCCCCTCTTTCTCACAGGTCGTCACCAGTATGCCCAGCCCGCCGGTATGCTCAATCTGCGCCTCAAGGTCAGCGGCAATCAAGTCCGCATCCGCAGAGCCGTCCGAGAATATGACAAGTTCGCTGGGACCTGCAAGAAGGTCTATTCCAACCCTGCCGTATACCAGCCGTTTTGCGGCATTGACATACTTATTGCCGGGACCTGCTATGACATCCACGGCCGGCACCGTCCCGGTTCCGTAAGCAAATGCGGCTATCGCCTGCGCCCCGCCTACGGCAAAAACATCCTTTATCCCGAGGCGGTCAAGAACTCCGAGAATCAGAGGATGGATCTTTCCTTTACAGGAGGGCGGACTTGCAACGTAAATATTTTTCACACCTGCGACCTGCGCTGGAATAACGGTCATCAATACCGTTGACACAAGCGGCGCCTGCCCTGCGGGTATATAGATACCGGCTCTTTCTATGGGTGAAAAAGCGTACTCCGCGGAGATATCTTTCTCTTTCACAGCAAATTTTTTCGGAATCTGCCCGGCATGGTATTTTCTTATGCGCTTTTCCGCCGTTTTGATAACCTTCAGAATTTCCCTGTCTATCTTCTTCCCTGCATCGGCAAGTTCTTTCGCAGGAACCTTCAGATTTACACTCTTTACTCCGTCAAACTGTTTCGTGAACCTTGCGAGGGCTTTATCCCCGTCTTTTCTTACCCCATCAATAATGGAACTAACCTTCTTTTCCACAGCCCTTTCATCCCGGACTTCCAGCAACTTCTTCAGCCTTCCGAAAGATATCTTTTCCATTACCTCAGCCCTTCAATGACGCTTTTATAATCCTTTCCATTGAATATAAACGACCCTGCTATGAGTATATCGGCGCCGGCATCCTTTACGACTTTTGCGGTTTCGTTGTTTATCCCCCCGTCAACGGAAATTTCAAAGGAGAGTTTTTCCTTCTCCCTCCACTCCGCGAGTTTTACAATCTTCGGAACCGCCTCACTGATGAATTTCTGCCCGCCGAACCCCGGGTTGACGGTCATCACAAGAACCTGCTCCACGTCAGGGATATAAGAATGGATTTCCCTGATATCCGTCGGAGGGTTTATCACCATGCAAACCTTCTTTCCAGCTTTATGGATTTCTTTAATTACGGACTTCTGGTCAACCCTGCATTCTATGTGTATCCCTATGATATCCCCGCCGGCATCGGCAAACTGCCTCCAGTACTTATCCGGCCGTGCAATCATCAGGTGCGCTTCAAAAGGCAGGGAAGAAAACCTTCTGATGGCTTTCAGAACCATGGGCCCGAAAGTTATGTTGGGGACAAAATTGCCGTCCATGACGTCAAAGTGTATGAAATCCGCTCCAGCTTCCGTGACCGCCTTGACCTCCTCTCCCAGCCGGCTGAAATCCGCGGAAAGAAGCGATGGCGATATCTTCATTTTTTTTGACATATCCATCCTTCCTTAAAGTATATCAGGAACCGCCTTCTTGTCAACCCCTTGATGATGGGATATACCTCCATATCTACGTGAATTAAGGCAGCCGTAAGGGGATATGCTGACGGGGTCCCTTTTCTTCAGGTTATGGCGCGTCCGGCTGTTTCTTTTCTATGTTGTACCAGTCAATCTTCCTTGTCAGGTACATGAAGACCGCAAGAATAACAAACAGCCCGATGCTGCCTATCAGCAGGGAATAATCCTGCAGTTGCAGGATAATGAAGAAGAACGCGTAAAACACGGTCAGTATGAGCGCAATCAACAGAGAGAGGAGCCTGTTCGCCAGTATGCTTCTTGTGTAGGCGGCAATCAGCAAAATCGTGCCTAAACCTGCGATCAAATAGGCATTGTTGAATGAGACATGCTCCGAAAAAGCCAGGAGAAGCGTATAAAAGATAACCAGAGCGATTCCTATAAGGAGGTACTGGATAGGATGAAGCAGTTTTTTGTTTAATAACTCCAGAATAAAAAACGACAGGAACGTCAATATGATGAACATACCGGCGTATTTTGAAGTCCTCTCTGATTTCTGGTATTCGTCCACCGGCAGCAAGAGTGCTGCGCCACAAGCAGAGGACTGAACCTGCGACCGGTATGTATCGCCAATCCATTTCTGAGGATAGTCTCTGTTGAAATCAAGTATATTCCATTCTGCGTTGAACCCGCTGTCACTGACCTCTCTTTTTTCAGGCAGAAACGCTCCTGTGAAACTCGGATTATTCCAGGAAGAAGTCATATTGACAACCGTTTTTTTGCCGACAGGGACAAAATTTATGGTCTGCCCGCCGTTAAGGCTTATATCCATGGAAAATTTAAACCGCGCCGAAGGAGGCTTCAGTTCCGGATGCACGCTGATTCCCCCCGCGACTATTTCGTTGCTTCCCACCCCGGGCTCGGCAGTCAATTCGCCGTCATTCCACATGATTTTTATGGCTTCCTTAACGCCCCTTAAGTTGGATATCCCCACAACAAGACCGGCGTCTTTCCACACGACATCTTCCGGCGGTATGGATAAACCTTCAAAAGCCGGCTTCAAAAAATAGCCGCCCAGATGCAACCTTGCGGTGTACAGTACAACCTTATAGATACCTCTGTATCTTATTTCAGGGCTGAGTTCGCTCTCAACGGATAATTCATCGGGAAGGAAATAGGCATATTGCGTAATGGTTGTTAAAACACCCTTATCGTCCTTTATCTTCTTGGTGAACGGGACGGTTAATACCGGCCCCGTAATTACCTGCTTGCCTCCCCACATGCCGCTTATTTCCTGAATGACGTCCTGCTGCCTCTGCTCCCGCTCCTTTATCAGGGATTTTATTGCATTGGCGGGAACAAGGAGAAGCCCGATTAAAACCGCTATGGCAATCAACTTCAGTCCGGCAGAATTCTTAAGTTTATTGTCACTTACCATGATTTTCCCCCTTTTGCCCTGCCCTGATTTATCATTTTACTCTGTTTCCTCCCCCTGTCAATTCAACCGATTGAGACTTTTTTCCTGAAAAACTCATACTTTTCTATTTCACCCTGTTTTTCAGCCCACTTTCCTATTTTCTGCAAATAAATTCTGTTCCTTTTCGCTACCATAACTGCATGGTCTAAAGCCTGACGGTCATCCCAGAAAAAATAAGCGGCCAGTCTGTCTTTGACGCAATCCGTCGGCGTTAATAAGCAGATTATTCCAAATCTTGTTTCTAAATTATTGAATTTTGAGACAGGTTCATTTCCTATTGACACTGGAGGAGCCGGAAAATCTATCAGAAATTTGCACTGAGGATTTTCAAAGAGACGACCTCCTGTGTTTTTGAATCCCAACTCCTCAAGCACCGGGATTATTTTCTTGATAGAACTTCCGGTAATCAGGTCAATGTCATAGGACATATATTGATTATCTGAATAGACTGAAACACAAGCCCCGCTGACCAGAACGGTTTCAATGCCGTTCTTCTTCAAATGAGAAGAGATTATTGCTGCGAGTTGTTTAATATTTATCTTATGCCAGCTAATCTTCATAGCGGTTTACCCTTCTTGCGAGGTCTTGTTCTTTTGCTGTAATATTCCTGGATTTCTTTTTCGGGAAGAAATTCCATCGCCTTCTTGATTAACACCCTCAGTTCTTTTAGAAACGAGTATCTCGGATTAAACTTGTACAACCTGGTCCTCCCCACCATCGCACTAACCACCACTCCGCCGTTTTCCAGACGCGCCAACTGCTGTTGAATTCCATTCACGGAGATATTGAACGTCCTTGACAGCCCCTTGGGATATGCCTGTCCGTAAGCTTCAAGAGAAAATAAAATTTTTTCTATTGTGCCGTTTCCAAGCACAGGTTCCAACATGGTTTGCTCCTTTACCATAATTCATGGTTATATTACCATAATAAATGGTATATGTCAAGAGATTCAAGAGAAGTGTTTGATGGAGGCGAGGAGGTCGGACGGGGGAGGGCCGAAGCGGTCGGTCATCTCCTCAATCAGGACCTTGGCCTCGCCTTTGCCGGTGATGCCGGCCATACGCTGGTAAAGGTAGAACCTCAGCGACGGGTTCTGCACGTATTCCGGAGGTATGCTGACCGAGATTTCCCATGGATGGGGCGCGGGACTTTCTATCCCCTTCATCTCCTCCATGATTTCCTTCCAGAAGCGGCAGTAAAGGTTAAAACCCACCTGTTCCACAAAACCGTGCTGCTCCCTTCCCAGGATATTGCCGGCGCCCCGTATCTCAAGGTCTTTCAGGGCAACCTTGTAACCGCTTCCCGGCTTGCTGAGTTCCTGAAGCGCGGAGAGCCGTTCCCTTGCCATCTCCGTCAGAAGGGCCTGGTCGGGAATGAGGAAATAGGCGTATGCCCTCCACTTGTACCTGCCGACCCTGCCCCTCAGCTGGTACAGGTCTGCAAGTCCGAACGTATGTGCATTGTCCACGATGAGGGTGTTTGCCCTGGGAATATCTATGCCGTTTTCCACGATGGTGGTGGCGACAAGCAAGTCCGTTTCCCCTCCGGAAAACCTTTCCATGATGGCGGCGAGTCTTTCCGGCTCCATCCTGCCGTGCGCGAATTCTATCCTGGGAACGAAAGGAAGCATCTGCTTCAGCCGGGCAGTCACCTTCTCAATATCGTATATGCGGTTGTGAAGATAAAAGACCTGCCCTTTCCTTTCCATCTCTCTCAGTACGGCTTCCCTCACAAGTTTCTCGCTGTACCTGCCGGAGCAGGTGATGACGGAAAGACGTCCCTGCGGGGGAGTCTCTATCATGCTGATGTCCCTCAAGCCCGATATCGCCATGTAAAGCGTTCTCGGAATGGGTGTTGCTGTGAGCGTAAGCACGTCTATCTTCCTGAACATGTTCTTTATCTTCTCTTTGTGCACAACGCCGAACCTCTGCTCTTCGTCAATGATAAGAAGCCCCGGCTTGCTGAATTTCACGTCCGCCTGAAGCAGCCTGTGCGTTCCTATGACGATATCAACCTTTCCTTTTGCCACTTCCGCCAGTATCTCCTTCTGCCTGTTCCAGGGAGTCAGTCTTGACAGCATCTCCACCCGTACGGGGAAATCTGCAAACCTTTCCCTGAACGTCAAAAAATGCTGTAACGCGAGAACCGTGGTTGGAACCAGCACCACCGCCTGGGTCCCGCTTATAACCGCCTTGCATGCCGCTCTGAGAGCCACCTCGGTCTTTCCGTATCCTGAGTCCCCGCAGACTATCCTGTCCATAATACCGCGCGAGACCATGTCCTCCTTGACCTCTTTTATCGCTCTCAACTGGTCGTCTGTCTCACGGTATATGAACCCTCCGTCAAACTCCCTCTGGAACTCCTCGTCCGGCAAAAATCCGAACCCTTTCTCTTTTTTTCTCTCCACGTAAAGGCCATAGAGGTCGCCTGCAAGGTCCCTTATGGCGTTTTTAACCTTTTCCCGGACCTTCACCCAGCTCCTGCCTGCCAGCACTGACAGGCGGGGTGTCTCGGACCCGATATACTTATGGATAAGGGATATCTGGCTCAAAGGAACGTACAGCCTGTCCCCCCCTTCATATTCAAGCACCGCGAATTCCTCTTTCTTTTGCTCTGCCCCCCTCACCGCCAGTTTCTGCATCTCGATGAATCTGCCTATGCCTTCGTTGTAATGGACAACGTAGTCGCCCTCTTTTATCCCGGCTGAACTGCTCAATGGCAAACTCTCAGCGTAAACCTTCCGGGAAGGCCGCCTTGTCCTGTATCTTGAAAAGAGTTCGTCGTTGCTCAGAAGCGTCAGGTTTACCTCGGGGAAGGAGAACCCGGAGGAAAGCATCCCCCTGAAAAAACTTGCATGGCTGACATCAGCCCCTTTTTCCGCAAGTATCTCCTTAAGACGCTTCTCCTGTGCGGTTGTATCCGAGAAGATGGCAAGGTTTTCTCCTTCAAAGGGGTTCCAGATGAAGGAGGAGTCCACCCGGAACCTGCCGGCAGAGGGAAATACGTTGAAAAGAAGATGGCGTTCTTTCTCTTCCGGCGCAGGAACGGCGTCCTGGAAAACAATGGCCCTTTCAACCGCCGCCTTAAACTCCGCGTCCCTGTATAACCCCCTGTCCTCCAGCTCTTTCAAGAGAAGGGATTGATAAAACCTGCCGGGCTCAACAAAAAAGAGCGCCGCATCCTTCAGCTGCGTTATCGCGTCCGAAGATTCCTGCCCTGCGTATGTCTCGTTCAGGGGCAGAAGCGTAAATCCCGGTATCTTCTCAAATGAAATCTGGTTGCCGGGTTCAAACTTCCGCACGGAGTTTATCCTGTTGCCGAGAAATTCCACCCTCAGGGGAAATTGTGAATCCAGCGGGAACACGTCCACTATCCCTCCCCTCCTGGCGAACTCACCGGGTTCCTCAACGACATCCGCCTCGTCATACCCGTAACTCAAAAGGTGTTCGAGAAGGATATCGCGCCTTAACGTGCTTCCGGTATTGACGGGAACGGAGCTGTGGCTGAATTCCCGGAAATCGGGGATTTTCTTCAGCAGGGCGGCCGGCTGGGAGACGACAACGAGGGGTTGTTTTGACCCGGCTATCTCCGTAAATGCCGTCACTCGCTCAAACATGTCGGTGGAAACACCCTGAACATTGTCTGAAAAAAGTTCGGGAGAGGGGATTAGCTTTGCGTTCTCTTCCCCGATGAAATTGATGATATCCTGAAAGAATATCTCTGCCGACTCTTCTTCGGGAAGAATAACCAGGAAGGTTCTGCGAAGTTCTGCAAAAAGGCCTGCGGCAAGATATGAAAAGAAAGAGGTTCCGGCTCCGCCGTTTACGAAATATTTTTCCCCTTTTTCCGTCAGTCTTCTTATATGCGAAAACTTCTCCGACCTTGATGGGAAATCCAGCAATTCAAGCATCAGCTACTCCTGCTGTTTCGTCTCTTCCTTTTCCGACGCAGACAGAACCTTGCGGACCTCTGCTTCGGTATCCCTCAATCTATCCCTGCAGTATTTGATAAGAGAAGAGGCGCGCTTGACCTTTTCAAGCAGGTGGTCCACATCAACATCCTCTTCTTCTATCTCCTTGACTATTGATTCAATTTCGGCAATTGCCTGCGCATAGGTAGGTTTCTTTTCCGCCATTGTTTTTCTCCTTTATCCCGAACTCTTCTTGATACACCCTCGTTGTGAGGGGTTTCGTTTTATCTCTTTAAAAATTCTCCCTTCCTTGTTTCGATTCCGGACAAGACCCTAACCGAAACATGTTGTCATTGCGAGCGTTCTCTGCGCGGCAATCTCAACCTTTCTTTTTCGTCTCACATCTCTCTTCTCACGTTTCACTCTTATCCACAACGCTTTCTATCGTGCCTTTGTACAACCGGGTTGCTATCCTGTCCCCGCCTTTAACGGAATCCGAATCTTTTACGACCTTCCCGTTGTTAAAGGTGATGCTGTAACCCCTTTGCAGCACCCTGACGGGATTCATGAGTTCAATCCTGTCCGCGTTTCTTTCAAGCGCATTCAGGGACCCTTTAATGTATGCCTGGACGGCAGCAGAAAGAGTAACGGGCGCCTGCCCGAGAAAAAACTCCATGGATGCGGTGTTCCTCGCCACGTTGTTTCTGAAGTCGGAAACAAGCGTTCTCAACGCCTGCGTTCTTTCATGCAGGAAAAAGTCTGCGAAGATACGCAGGTGCTTTTCTGCGCCTTCCAGCGAATGCTGTTCCGAGAGGATGCGGCTGACCGCAATATCTGCAAGGCTCTTGGCTCCGGCGTCCAGCCGGTTCTCAAATTCTTTCATCTGCCCTATGATAAACTCGGCGGCCGCGGTCGGGCTTATCAGTCTCTCATGAGCCACTATATCCACAACCGTCTCGTCTCTCCTGTGGCCTATCCCGGAAAGTACGGGTATGGGAAACAGGGCAACCGCCCTTCCTATGTTATGGTTGTCAAAACTGTGCAGGTCTATCTGGTCGCCGCCGCCCCGTATGATAACTGCGACATCAAAGTCCTTGATGTGCCCGAGGCACCTGTTCAGGGCGCTGATGACGGACTGCTCGGTCTGCTCGCCCTGCATGAACGCGGGAAAGAGCGTTACGGATATCGCATATCCGTAAGGGTTGTTCTGCAGGGTGTTGAGGAAATCCTCGTATCCGGCAGCTGACCGGGATGATATGACGGCTATTCTCTGGGGGACGGGGGGGAAAGGGAGTTTCCTGTTACGGTCAAGTATTCCTTCCTTCTCAAGTTGCGCAATTATCTTTTTGCGGTGGAGTGCAAACTCGCCTATCGTGTATGCCGGATCCGCATCAGCGATATCAAGGGCGAAACCGTATATCTCGTGGAAACTGACCTCCGCAACCAGGAGAACCTTGAGTCCTTCCCCCAGAGGCCGGCCTGTCGCCATGCTGAATTTCTGCTGTACGTAATCCAGCCGGCTCTTCCAGATAACCGCCTTTGCCTTGGCAACAACGGCATCGTCCTCTTTTTCCACCAGGTCTATGTAGCAGTGCCCCGAGTTGGGGTTGACCCTGAAAGTGGCTATTTCGGCAGTTATCCGGTACTGAAAGGGAAATCCTGCCTGCATGGCATCACGGACCGCCGTCAGAAATTGTTTGAGCGTCACCGTTTCAATATTCATCTGCAACCCTGCGCCTCATCTGTTTTTTTTCGCTCCGTTTCCTCTTTGCCGTCAGTTCCTTTTCTCTGGCATAGCGGGGCTTTCGGGTGGGAATCCGCCTTCTTTTCGGTTTTCTCAGTACTCTCAGCTTTTCCTCAAGCCGCTCCATCGCCACCTGCCTGTTCTGATGCTGGGACCTCTGCTCCGAGGCGCTGGCGGTTATGCCTGTCGCAACATGAACCATCCTGACCCCGGTCTCTTTCCTGTTCTTCCTCTGTCCACCCGGACCCCTGCTCCTGTAAAAATACACCCTTATGTCATCCGCCCCTTTCCCTGCCATGGTTCAATATTACCATATTTCCTGCCAGAATTCAGCATGGGAACGCGATTATTGTTGACAAATTTATAAATACGTGTATAATCATACGTATGAAGGCCCAGGGCAGGCTGAAGTTGTGGGTTGACAGGTGGATACAGCAAAACTTCTTCTTTCATCCGATGTTAACGTCCAGGAAGGC
>Ga0209609_10001432_pt1 | contig 13819 bp, 14 predicted proteins | sample LakKivw325mmetaG_FD_184136 | JGI IMG/M metagenome (GOLD analysis project Ga0209609, IMG submission 184136) | Anoxic lake water microbial communities from Lake Kivu, Rwanda to study Microbial Dark Matter (Phase II) - Lake Kivu water 325m metaG... | ecosystem: Environmental > Aquatic > Freshwater... | reverse complement strand
ATAACGCTCAAAGCCATGTTTTCTTACCGAATTTTCCTCGATTGAAAATTTAAGAAACTGTTCAAAAGGGCGAATACCATAAGTGACCTTCATGTTATCATGGTCGGTGATAATGCCGACATCCATTCCGTTGCGGTCAATTATATCGGCCAGTTCCGCTGGGCTATATTTGCCGCCGCTGACATTGGAATCGAAGTGCAGACCGGCTTTCAGCAACAAATACTTTTGCGGCGTTTGGCTCAGGGATGGAGAAAAAAGAAGTGCCACACCGGCGAAGATAAGGATTATCTTTTTACGCTGTGCATCACTTGGTCGCTTGATCATATTCTCCATATGTGTACCGTACCCGTTTAATATAATTAGTAATTGAATAAAATTCAGCTTTTTTTCTGTTTTGCATACTCATCCGGGTCCAGCATGTCTGATTATTGAGCACGGTCTTAATTGCTGCACACAGTGCCGAAACGTTATTCGACTCCACCAGCAGGCCATTACGATTCTGCTCGATCAAATCAGGAGTACCGCCTACGCTGGTCCCGACCACGGGTAATCCGCATGCCATCGCCTCGATAATTACTATTCCGAATCCTTCATTCAAGGAGGTGAAGACGAATAAATGACAGCAACTAAGCAATGCGGCGACGTCCGACCGATAGCCGAGAAAATTCATATTTTCGAGGTGCAGGGCGGTGGCACGCCGGCGGGTGGCATCCATTTCTTCGCCATCACCAATAACTTGAAAATCCGCCGGAAAAGCCGTGGCTTGCAATAGTGCAGCGGTTTCCAGCAACAGCGGTAGATTTTTTACCGGCACAAGGCGGCCGACCCAGGCAATTTTAAAACGCTCGCCCTTACCAAAATCCGGATAGCAGGGTAGTGGCGTAGCCAGAAATGGCCCCAAATCGGTACCGACGAGCGAGACCGTGAATTTTTCCGGTCGGGCTACTTTAGCACGAATATAATCGCGTCGTCCCGAAGCAGTCAGGTTTAATATCAGGTCACACCAATGGGCGGCAATTTTTTCTAAATTAATAAAAAACCGGGTCGTCGCCTGATTATAATAGCCGTAAAAAATGTGACCGTGATCTGAATGGACAATCCGGGGAACTCGCGCTATATATCCTATTAATCGGCCTAAAAAACCCGCCTTGGAAGTATTGGTATGCAAGACCTGCGGTCGGAAATGCACCATCAAACCGTACAGCTTGATCAGAGTGATTAAATCCAGCCAAGGATTCAACTGCCGCACCAGGGAGTTGAGCATGACGAGTTGAAAGCCACTTGCCGTACTATAGCTTGGCAGATCCATCGAGGGTTCGACAGTTTTACCTGAAACAAGCAGGACCTTATAGCCCCACTCGACCAAGCCGCGAGCTAAGCGTAATGTGGCGTCCGCCGAACCACCGCGATCCAAACGTGTAATTAATAATAAAACCCTTTTACTGTTCGTCATCTACTCGATAGGAGTCGATCGGCAACTTGCCGGATTGTTTCCCGCAACGCCGGACGTAATTGTACGTGACTGGGAATTAACAGCAGGTGTTGGGCTAAGTAAGTAGCCCGCGGAAATGGATCATCGCCTCTGCCTGTCAGCTCCGGAAAAATGTGATGTAATGGTTGCTCATACAGGAGGGTGGTCTCGATTCCATGTTCAAGCAAACCTCGTTGAAATAGTTGGCGCTGTTCCAAATCCTTCATGACGATGGGGAACTGATTGAAAGCCACCTTTTGTCGGGTGGTTATTGTCGGCAGTTGCAGATCCCTGTAGCGGCTGAAAAGATTGAACAGGGCTTTACCAATGGCGACACGCCGGGCGGTCAACTGAGCGGCTCTCTGCCAGAGCTTTGCTCCTAACGCCGCCTGAACTCCGGTATAGCCGAATGAATCGAAGTGTGTATGTAGATTAGTATATTTGAACTGCTGGACTACCGGCGTTAGGAGAGTATAAATAGTCGGTTTCAGCACCACTGCCAGACCGGCAATTTTCAGGAATAGCATTACCTGACCCCTATGGCTCAGACGCGGTAATTTATCAATCAGATTGCGGATTATCTTGGTATACCGCTGATCGCGCCAGACAATTATTCCACCGGCCAGAGTCGAAATGTTCTTGCCACGATTGAGTGAGTAAAATCCGAATGGGGCAATCGTACCGGTCGGTTGACCATCCAGCTCCGAGCCGAGCGAGGAAGCGGCGTCCTCGAAAATGAAAATGTCAGACGGCAAAGACGAACCCAGTAAAGTTGGCACATCCACCGGCAAGCCGAACATATGAACAACCATAATTGCCAAGGTGCGTTCAGAAAGGACGGTCTGAATTTTAGTTAAATCAATGTTGAATGTAGCTGGGTCAATATCTACTAAAACCGGTGTCAGACCCGCCGCCCGAATCGGCAAAAGCAGAGAAGGCGCCGTGTAAGCCGGTAAAACGATTTCGGTTTGTTCCGCGCGGGTTCGGATGCTTTTAAACAATTCCAGCAAGATGTAACACGCAGTGGTGCCGGAATTGACGAGCGCTAAATTGGGAACGCCGAGAAAAGTCTGCAGCTGTCTTTCGAAAACCTCGATCGGCTGGTCAACTTCGAAAAGTCCAAGTGCCGCTCGTGCGACCTCGCGAGCTTTAAGTGGTGTTCCGGCGGTGGGGAGATGGATCATGTTTCCTTTTCTAAAACCATCATGTAGCCCAGCGGAGCGAATGGAATCGGCGAGGCAATTGCCAACCTTCGTAGAATGCTGAGTTTTAAGCGGTCCATGGCCGGTTGAAAAGTCCGCCAGCGATGTCCGTGCGTCGTCAGTCGTCCGGTCACTGAATTGAGTATGTATTTGAATTGCAGATACGGATTGTAAGCATTGCGGTAATCGAAAATGATTTTGCCACCCGGTCGGCAAATCCGGTGCATTTCCTTGATTAAAGTCTCAATCCGGCTAAAAGGGTGCAGGTTGATCAGCGTGTTGAGGCAAAAAACTGCGTCGTAGTAGTTATCGGGAAAAGGCATGCAGAAGGCATCACCCACAATAAAGCGCCCAGCCTCAAGGCCATTGTCAATGAAAAGCTGGCTTGCTTCCCGCACCGCGCTCTCGTCATAATCCAGGCCTAAATTGAAACGTGGTGCTGTTCCCGTAGCGTTCCATGCCAGCAAAAAAAGCCCGTTGCCACAGCCGACATCTAACACCCGGCCCGTTATCTCGCGGGCGATTTCCAGGGCCCGCGCCCGGACTTTGATCGAGGTGGTAGTCTGAAATGCCTCGGGACGTGCCAGATTGTGCAGGTCAAGTTTGGTCATAGAATTTTCCTGAGTCTTTCACTGATTTGACGCCAGTCGAATCCGTTCATGGTCCGCTCCCGCCCGGCGGATCCCATCTTGCTACATAGCTCTGGCGCCGTGGTGAAGCGCAAGATAGTAGCCTGAATCGCGGAAACATCATTGCTGTCAATGATGAAGCCGGTCTGCAAATCAGCCACGGCATCAGCGATGCCCCCGAAATTACCGGCTATGACTGGCTTGCGACAAGCGGCGGCTTCCAAAAACACGATGCCAAATCCTTCGTAATCACCCTCTAAGCGGGCATCGCTGGTAGTCTGCCGATTCATCAGAATAAAAACATCGGCTAAATTATAATAGGCCGGCAATTCCGCATCGGGAACGTAGCCGCAGAATATCACTTTGGCCGAGATGTTCAATTTCCGGCAGAGTTCGCGCAGACGTGGTTCTTCACGCCCTTTGCCGACGATTAGATATACCAGGTGGGGACAATTATCGCTTAGCCCGGCTACGGCCTCGATGACGCGATCATGCCCTTTGCGTTCATCGAGTCGTGCGACCGTCAGCAGAACAAATTTGCCGTCGAGCTGATACCTGTCAACCAGCACATTGTCCTTTTCGGCTGGAGCAAAACGCATCGTGTCCACGCCGGGCGTGATCACGCTGAATTTATTTACCGGAATACCAAACGCGACGAACTCATCCCGCGTGAACCGGCTATTGGCGACAATATGCTCCGCATGGAGCAGAAAAGTCCGCAGTGCTTTGCGCAACAGAGCATTCCCGCCGAGCCGCAAAGTTTCCGATCCATACACGTAGATCACGTAGGGAATGCGGAAAAGTTTATAGCATAGCCATCCGCAAAAACCGGAGGACAATACCTGCCCGCAGTGAATTTTACGCCAATGCCAGCGCCGCTGTAACCTGAGCGCCCAAAAAGCGTACAGCAGTCCCTTAACCAATTTCGCCGATAGGGAATTGGCAGTCGGAATCGCGCGCCGGATTATACGAAAAGAATGGCTTTGGTCAAAAGCCTGGTACTCCTTGTCCCGAGGTGCCAGAATGAAGTTTTCACTGGCGGGGAAGAATTTCCAGATTTCATAAAAATAGGTGGCAATGCCGCTGACTACGGGAGGAAAATCGCCGGGTATCAACAGGTTGGGTGCTCTATACATCATCTTTGTTTAAAGTTAAATAACCGACCAAATATCCAAAAAGATAAAGTGTCAGGCTGGACAAATAGAAAATTTTGCCGCGGAAGAGTGCCGAAATTAGTCTCAGAATATAGGAAAACACCCGTCGAATCAATGACCGTTTTTCACCAACCGTCTGCCCATGCTCGGTGGGCAGTTCCACCACAAATTCCGGGTAAAATTTATTGACATAGGCGGCCATCTTGCCGTTGCGATAGAACTGGCGCACGAATTTACGCCAGGTCCGCGGCGGCAGGTGATGGATGAATAGTCCGGGCAAAACAACCACCTGATAACCTGCCCGGCGGATTTCACGCCGCAAATACGGGTCAAGCCCGCGTGGGATGAGTTCATTTTCGCCACCGACCTGGTAAAAAACAGCCCGGGGTATCATAGCGCAGGGATGCTCAGCCAGGTCAGATTCAGTGATTTCTGTAACCAGCGGCGCCGTCCGGCGCGGCAGTTCGCCCATAATCCGTCTGGTGAACCAACTGGCATCCGCAGGCACGAGATTGGCGACACCCGCCATGCCGATTTCGGGATGCGCCACAACGATCGTTAGCATTTTCTCAAGCAGGTCATCCGAACCGAGCCGGGTATCGTCATCCAGGGTCAGCAAATAGCGCCCCGCCGCCAACGCCGCCCCGCAGTTGATCGCCCTTCCCTGACGTGGGTCGCCTGCGATCAGAATTACTTCATACTCGCGAAAAGTCTGGCGCTCGATCTGTTCCAGGAGCCCGGGCAGAAATTCTTCACGCGCCACACCCATGGTAGGAATAATGATGCTGACTGACGGAGTAGTCAGCCCTTCCGGGCGCTGAATTTCGATGCGTCCCGCAGCTTCGCCATTGGGGTATTTGACGAAGGGACGTTCGACGTTGCCGATAATGTTTTTTACTAACATACGCGACTATCCTGTAGGCTGAAAATTGGAAAAGTCACCGCGCGGAACAAAGCTTAAAGTACGAGGAACAGACTACCCGGGGCGTTTCACTGATGCTGACAGCCGGGCAACGGTTTTTTCCAGCCGTCGCTGACGGGTTTCGGCTTTTTTAGCGTCCTCAATCCAGCAAACATATTCTTTCTGGTGAGTGTAGGAAAGCGCATTAAAGTGAGTAGCGGCTAAAGGATTTTGCGCGAATATTTGTTGCAAATCAGCCGGAATTGGCACGGTGCGGGGTTCTGTATCCTGCTGAATCGCGACATGCACCATATCGCCGGGCTGTTTGCCAATGACCGACCGGATTTCCTTGGTCAAACCCAGGATATGACAGCGGTGACCCATTGTTACTAAAGAGCCCCGATAGGTGACGCCATCGAAAGTGGCTTTGACCTTGACCCGTCCGCACATGCCGAACTCCCGTTCGACGTTATGGGAAATTCGATAAAGGCGGCGTCAAGATGAGCATGTTTTTGGATTTTAGCATCGAAAATATACTCTTTCATGACAGTACAATTAATTTTGCTCATTCAAGTTGTTATATCGAACCCTTATAAGCCAAGTACTCATTTCTAATGGCGTTATCAGGCCGAGAAACACTTTGAATGACGTATTGAAATTAATATATCAACTTTTCAGGTCAGCCCCTACTGCCTGGCCTGGAGTTTATTTGTGTGTGACCAATTAAGCAGAAAGAGAACGCCAATCAGCACCAGGGGGCCGGAAATGATTAAATAGACGCTCCAGGGGAAGCGTCCCCAGGCCAAAACAAGATAGAGAACCGCTAAGGCAAAAAAGAACAAAGCGCCGATCCATTCCCAACGCCAAGCGACAACCAACGCGATAATCACCGTATATACGGGGATGAGGTGAATCAGCAAGCCAAGCATTGCGTTCCAAAAACTCACTCCCGGCTCGAAAACATCCAATGCAAAAAGGCTCAGAAACAGAGCAAACATCATCGAAAGTATCCGTGGCATCCAGAAAAGCACGCGCAGGATCATTTTTACCTCCAATAAGATTTCTACTATTCCGGGAGTCGACCAGCTCAACTAGGGCAATATGCTAAAAGCGAGCTGTTTTCAGTCAGTCCGAGGACAATTCGTCTCGCATTTGCTGGAGTCTTTCACGCAGGAACGGTGCCATCTGGAAAAATTTCACGAGTTTATCGCAGATGAAATCCTTACAGTGAGCGCAATTGGCGATGTTTTTCGCGAGTCCACAGAGCCGTACTTCACACACCTGACAATGGCTGAAAACAGTGCCTGATGTAGAAAGGCAACCATTACAATTAATGTCGGTGAGTTTCAGCTCAACTTGGTATTCGCGTGACCATTGCTCAGCGACTTCCGCGCGTTGGCGGTCGTCATTGTTAATAGTGGCGAGATAGGCGCCGCACTCGGCACAGTTCAGACCACAATAAGCGATGATTTGAGTCATAATTGCTCCGGTTGTCGCAGATTTAATATTTAAGTTGAAGACCGGGTTCCAAAAAGCATAACGCTGTCTTTTACCAAACTCCCGGCAATAGGCGATATTTGACCTTGAGCATGTAAGCCTGGTAATCGGGCAGATCCTTGACTAGAGTTTTTTCTTCATCGAGAATACGAAAAACGAGACTGAGCGGAAACGGTATCATCAGTAGAAAAGCCCACTAGGAACCGAGTGCAAGCGGGGTCAGTACCCACATCAGGGAAACCGCGACGTACATGGGATGCCTTACTACGGCATAGGGACCGGTCTGGATGACTTTTTGATCCGGCATGATTTCCACGGTCCGGGCGGCGAAGCTGTTCTCACGCATCACCAGAAAAAACAGCCCGTAACCAACCAGTATCAGTAAGTCAGACAGAAAAATAACCCCGGCTGGCACGTTTGACCACCCGTATCGATGGTCGAAACCCGGCAGTAAAAGTGCGGCAAAATAGTAAACCGAAGTGATTTTGATAAATAATTTTTGAGTAGAACGTTTTTCCCTGAATTGCAGACGTCGCCGCAGCAGTTCCGGATCATGTCTCAGCAGGTAGCGTCCCACAAATGCCATCGGAATAAACAGAATAGCTATCCAGAGCCACGCCTGCCAGAAACGCCAAGTGCCTGCCGGCAGAAAGTAAAATGCTCCGACCAGAATCAAAGCCTGCAGGTACCTTGAGATTGCTCGTTTTTTAATGTCAACGGCGGCAGAAGTTACGGTAGCATCATCGTTTTGTTTCATCGTGTTACTCCTCCTTTAACTGTAAAAGTCGAGTGGTCAGCAAAATTAACCAGGCGGTGGACAACAACCCTCCCGGTGCGGAAAAGAGCATGGCAGAGCTTTTGACATCCGGCAGGAAAGTTACCAGGGCGAGGTAAATGAATAAAAGCAGATTGCCAGTTATGCCCAGCCAGGCGGTGATCCTGGAAAAGATTTTTCCGTTGAGCATAGCGGTGGCAATCAGGAAGTCTCCGATCAGAATTAATCCGAAACCGAGGAAAGCAGTGTAACTGCCATGCGCGCCTTTAACCAACCAAGCCTCGCCCGCGGCGGCCAGCAGAGTTTGCTGACCGGGGTCCGCACCAGCGTATTTTTTACTCAGTTCAAACAGTGCCAGAGCAGAGTTGTTGGCGATGAATAACGCAGTGCCTATTATGAAGCAAACCAGGGCAACAAGTGCGGTTGCACCGGCAGTCTTCCGCAACGCCGCAAACAGTGCCACGAAAACCGGGATCATCATCAGGGCATTGAGCAGGTTCAGGAAATCCAAATGATAGAGGCCTAAGCGCCAGTTGGTGCTAAATTCTGCAAAACGTTCAGCGGCTGTCTGAGGCAGGGACAACAAATTAGCTCCGCTGCTCGTACCGATAAAGATGTCCAGCAGTGTCCCGGCGATAAACAGCAGACCGCAGAACGCCCCAAGACGGTAGAGTTTATTCCACGCTGACGTACTTAGACCAATAGAGCTTGGTTCGGTCATCTTTGTCCTTTCTGTTATTTAAAGTACGTTTTAACCCATTCGGTGGCGCGTTGCAGTTCCCCTTCTTTCAACGGACCCTCAGAGGCTTTGACGAAGAAGCCAGCTGGTTCGATTATCTGCTGACCGCCTTTCCGGATCAGTAAACGGGCAATGGGTTCCGCCGCGTATCCGAACAATTTCACGCAGATGTTCAGGAAGCGCGAATTGACCTCCGCCGGATTGATGCGTGTGTCGAAAGCAGCTACCTGTACATCTTTGAGAGCTCCTTTCGGCAGGTTTTTCAGGAACTTGATAATTGGTTTGGTCGGGCGGAAAGCGCGCGTCGGCGAACCGACGAGAAGTAAACCGACGCCGGTCAGCTGTTCCGGTTTCAGTGCGCCGATCCGGACGACTTCAACCTGATTTTTTGGCGACAACGAATCGCCGATAGTCTGAGCGATTTTTTCGGTGTTGCCGAAGAATGAATCGTAGATGATGAGTACTTTCATGGATTTTTCCTTTTTATTTACCACTAAGTCACAAAGGCACAAAGAATATTTTAAATTGATACAGAAAGAAATCGAGTTAGGAGAAACAAATTATCCTATCTATTTCCTGCATAATTCTTTCTGTTTCTGTGAGCGCCACAATTATTTTTTGATAATGTTCGATGTCGGCATTAATGAGAGTGCGTCCCTTACGATCCTTCAGCCATTTTTGGGCTGGCTGATAGCCACCGATATAAAAATTCCAGGCTGATTCCGGAACATTGCCGAAATATTGATCCTGGTTAATAAATACCTGCCTATTTTTATAGAGTACTTTTTCAACGATGTCGGACCCGGCGACCGGATAGGTGGTAATAAACTGATTAACCTTCGGCGATTCAAGCAGATGCAGGGAACGTAATTCGGCGCCAAGCACAACAAGCGCTTTGAAGGTTTTTTGATCTTTCGGATATGGCACCCGCGGAAAATCGATTTTCAGAAATTCCTTGTATTTCTCACGATAACTGGGTGAATGAAGAACGGCGTAAATGTAATCGAAAATATCTTCAGGAGTAACTTTACCAACGATCCTTTCTATCCCGGCAACTACTCCTTTTTTAAGATTTGGCACTCGCAAGCCATCTTCTGTGTAGAGATATAGAGGAAATAAATAGGTTCCTCCCCTATTACTATACATTGTTCGTTCGTCAATCAAGAAACAAGATGCTAATACATGGCAATAATCAACATCCTGAAAGAATTGTCTCATTAAGCACAATGCCAGATTATCTTTAAGAATATTTTTCATTATTGAAAACCGATGACGCACTACTTTTTTTAAATTATACTCGATCCATCTCATATCAAAAGGTCGATAAAGATATGGATAGTTATCTTCCTGAAACTTCTGAAAACCTACCAATTCTGAATCGTGGTGCGTTTTTACTCCAGAAGTGTTAACAGGAAAAAGGTCGTCTATTTTGAAATATTTCTCAAAACTACTGGTCTTATATAAGTCTTTTGGAGAATAGAAATAATAGGGCTCAGAGTAATTGAGTTTCTTCCATTTGATTTTCTGGATATCATTTTCATCGAGTAATTTGAATTTGTTCTCGCGCCTACCATAGATGTCGGAGTGGTGAACTGTACCAAGACCTTCCTCTTTACCTGACCGTCGCAAAAACATGGAAATCGCTACGCCTTGCTGAATATCAAACACATTCTCGTCTTTGCCACCATCCGGCGGTCGTTCTTTTTTCTTGTAATTGCCATGAAGGTCGAGAATGTAAATGTCGTCGAATGTTTCAAGTAAATGTTTTCTCATTTGGCGATGGGTTATACCGTCTACAAACGAATTGTTGGTTATCATCGCTACAATGCCACTTTTATTCTTCTCTATGAAATATTCAGCTAAGCGTAAGAATTTTATGTAGTCATCGGAAAGTGGCTGGATGTTTTTTTCGTTGAGCCCGGCTTTGTAGTCTTTAATAAGATTTGTTATCCATTCGCCTTTGTTTGATGAGCTAACACTGTACGGTGGATTTCCAATTACGACCATAATCGGCGTTTTGGTTTTTATATCTGAGGCTTCTTTAGATTCCTCGGCGATACTTTCGGCGAAACCAAAACCGGTGAATAAATCTGTCTGAGCCGCGCTTGATTCGAGAGAGTTGGTCAGATAAATGCCGAGACGGCGATGGAAATTCCAGAAGCCGGTTTCCTTGAAGGCCATACTGAGTTTCAGATGGGCGATTGTATAGGGCGCCATCATGAGCTCAAAACCATGCAGACGCGGAAGCAAGTCGTGATGCACATAATTTGGCCAGCGTCCTATCTGACCGCTTTTTAATAATCGCTCATAGATGATTCGGATAGTGGCGCTGATGAATGTTCCGGTTCCAGCCGCCGGATCGAGAATTTGAACCCGGTGTAGTCCGGCTTCTGTTTTGGATGTATCGGCTAAACCGGATGCAAGTCCAAATTCTTTTTCAAGTAGATAATCAACGGAGCGAACAATAAAACGCACTACGGGCAAAGGGGTATAAAAAGCGCCCATTTTTTTACGCAAAGCGGGGTCATATTCTTTTAAAAAGTCTTCATAAAAATGGATAACCGGATCAGGGCTTTCATGGGTTTTTCCCCACAAGTCATCCTGGAAATACTGTTTCATGAGTTCTGGAATATCTGCATGCTTAAAAACTTCGCATAACTCATTGACGATGTACTCGAGTCGTTTATCGAAATCAGGCCCGACTATGTGATCAAAGAAATGTCGTAGCAGGGGATTTGATTTTGGGATCAGATCACGGGCTTCCTGGCGGGTGAAGTTTTCAGGAGTTACATCATAATACCTGGCGACAAATAGTCCGTACACTAACGTTTGGGCATACATATCCGCAAAAGAATCTTTTGTCAGATCGTGCACGAGGAGTTTTTTTAAAGTTGCAAACACCCGCATTATCTCAGCGTTTTTTTCAGATTCATGACAGAGAAATTGTCGGATGTTATCTCTGATCCTTTGCGCTTTACCTCCCATAATCTTGGCGAGATGTTCTCCCGATCGGATTGGTTCTTTGTGAGTTTGGGAGAAATCAACTAGTGTTTTGGCGAGATGGCTATAGTTATCAGGAAGAGGTGTAATTGTTCTGTGTTTTATATCGTAACTGGCGATCTGGATCGGGTACTCATAGGGTTTACCGTTTCGGTAGAACCGAAATTCAACATAATCTGTTAATACTAAATTTGCATAACCAAAATAGCGGGTCATTTGTTCGGATTTCTCGATTTTGTCAAGAGACGTGCCGATGTCTTTTGTTTCTATATACAGAATCGGTATGTCAAACTTTAAAATAATAAAATCCGGTTTATTTCCTTGTTTAGCTCTAGCATCATGATCGATGCGCTTAACATTGATTGACTCGAAAATTTCTTTGAGTAAAATCTCAAAATCTGTGCGATAACCAATCTCACTGGTCTCAGTATGCGCGAATTTAGAGGCAATAGATCGAATGTATTTTTCGAAAATTTCTTGCATGGCTAGTTACTCTACAGAATTTTCAAAATCTCTTTTTATTGCATCCTTCTTCGTATTAATAAAATCCTTTGATGGCCCTGCTACGTTTCATTTGCATTCATTTTACAAATTGTCACTACAAATATCAATGACAAGTTTTTCTTGTATCGTTTTACTTACCACGTGTTAATGCTTAACGTTGACATCGCATAAAGTTATCTAATACAATTAACATTTTATAATCATGATTGGATAGTTGCGATATTAGACAATTTAGCATTCTGAGCCGGGTGTCCAATTGAGGTATCCAGTTTATCACCGCTTCGCAAAATAGCCCTCGGCTCATTCTCAGCAGTTAATAATTCAATCAGTCGGTTAGATGCATTTTAATCTTATTTTTTAAGTAAGTCGCGGATTTCCGTCAGAAGAATCTGATCTTTAGTCGGAGCCGGTGGCGCAGAGGGAGCGGCTTCCTCTTTTCTTTTGGCTGTGCTGAGAAATTTAATCAACATAAATACCGAAAAAGCGACAATGAGAAAATCGAATACAACCTGCAGAAAATTGCCATAATTCAGGGTCACCGCCGGATGGCTGTCGATGGCTTGTTTCATGACGATTTTCAAATCGGTGAAATTGACGCCACCCACCAATAAGCCGATCGGCGGCATGATTAAATCATTGACGATTGAACTGACAATTTTACCGAAGGCGGCACCGATAATAATGCCAACCGCCATGTCAATGACATTGCCACGCATGGCAAAGGCTTTGAATTCCTGCAACAATTTTGTCTTGGGAGGTTTTACATTAATTTTCATATTTAATCCTATCCAGTTAAAATTTGTAAGAAAATCCGACGCCGAAGATTTCCTTGAATTGGACCCGCGGACCATATTCGTCCACGCTACCATCGTCATTTTTATCAATTGAAATCTTGGTGTCATCATCGTACAGTAGATGCGATGTAAAATTGACCGAGATGTACTGATTGACCTTCAGGGCGATCAGGGTTTCCCAGCTGACATCCATATTTGAAGGGTGATCCAGGTAATTTGAAAAAAGGTCAAATTTGGTCGTAAAGGCAACGTTTTTCAACAACTCGGGTTTGAAATCATTGCGCGTGTAAATCATCCGCGTGTAGCCGCCAAACTCGCCCTTGGTATTTTTTCCGGGATCGACACCGAATGCCCCGGCATCCGCCAGCGTTTTGTCATTAACAATGGTCAATCGTCCGGTAGCCGGTGCCAGAAAGATACTCAGATAGGCGTCCGGTTTATAATCCATACCAAGCGCCGCCAGCAGATAAGCCGGCGCCATAAAAGTGGAAATTTTCACTGAATCATTCGGGTAATTGTATCCGGGTGCCATTTGGGTTTTAAAATTCAGCAGGGCAGAGAAATAGAAATTCGGAAATGCTTCCTTGCCGTACTTCGATAAAAAATCGATCTTGTCATCGGTTTTCCTGAAATCGGCCTCTTTACCTTGCCGGAGAACGCCATATCCGAGATCAAGTGAATTGTCCCAGACGGATTTGTCCTTTTTATAGTTAGCAAAAATGCTGAACAGACCGTTCAAGGCCTTTGAGTTTTGTCCGCCGGCCGCCCAGTTGGTCAGCGAAGTTTGCGCCATATTCACGGCTGTCACACCGCCAAATTTCCAAGATTGATGAGTGGCGGCAGATTTTTCTCTTAATTTCGATTCGGGCTCGATTACCTGGCCGATGGCAAACACGAAAAGTGTTTCTACCAGTATCACTGACGAAAGGATCTTGATTTTCATTCTACCTCCCAATAGTCGATAAATTTTATTTCCTATTTGTTCGGTGTCCTCAGCGCACTCAATAGTGGAATATTCACAATCAAGAGCTGAATCATAAGCTTTTCAGAACCTCAGCTATTTTCAAACTTGCCTGTCCATTACCGAAAATATCCGTGGCCGTGCATTGAAAATCATTAAAACCTTCAATTGCTTCCGGGATCCGGGAAAAAT
>Ga0209609_10001431_pt1 | contig 13833 bp, 14 predicted proteins | sample LakKivw325mmetaG_FD_184136 | JGI IMG/M metagenome (GOLD analysis project Ga0209609, IMG submission 184136) | Anoxic lake water microbial communities from Lake Kivu, Rwanda to study Microbial Dark Matter (Phase II) - Lake Kivu water 325m metaG... | ecosystem: Environmental > Aquatic > Freshwater... | reverse complement strand
TTGTTACCATTGGTTCACCTCGGCTGGCTAATGTAGGCGTCCTTCCAGAGCATTATAGCCCGTGAAAGCTCCAAAGGCCATCTAGTGAGCGCAACCCTTCCCAAGGCTGCGTGTTCTAGTTGGCGTAATGCCAGCTAGGGAGTGGCTGGCGCAAAGCGATTGACGCAGGAAACGCAGCGGCGTATAATCCTTGCTGCCTTCCGGCGCCGACGCCCAATCCCCGAGAGAGGAGAGCACTTGGTGGACACCTTCGAGCGCGTCAAGAACATCATTGTCGAGCAGTTAGGAGTAGAGGAGAGCAGGGTCACTCTAGAAGCGAGCTTTCGCAAGGATCTGGAAGCCGATTCGCTGGATCTCGTCGAGCTCATCATGGCCTTTGAGGAAGAATTCGGCGGGACAATCTCGGATGAGGAAGCGCAGGGGATTGCCACGGTTGGCGACGCGGTGAGCTTTCTTGAGGCGAGGGGAGCCTGACCCGCTTTCTGCTGGCCACTCGTGCAGGTTGTAGGGATGCTGAGGGATTGCGCGGCGTCTCTCTTTCCGTGAAGGTGTGGCATGAGTGAGAAGGCAGCGTCGCCTCAAATCAGATGGAGGACCTGGCCCGCCCCAAAGGAGATCGGCTCATGTCTCAGGTCGCCGTCATTACCGACAGCACTGCCAGCTTGCCGGAGGAGATGTACGCGCGTTTCCGGATCACGATGGTTCCCTACTACGTGCACTTCTCAGGCCGCGCAGCGCGGGACATGGTTGACATCAAGCCACCCGAGTTCAACGCCTACCTCTCCGGCCTATCCGCGAAGGCAGAGTTGCCGAAAACTGCTAATCCGGGACCTGGCGATTACCTGGCGGCATTTTCCCTAGCCGCGCAGGCTACAACGGAAGTCATATCCTTCCACATGACCTCCCGTGGCAGTGGGGCCTTCCAGGCGGCGTTATTGGCCAGGCAAATGGCCCAGCAGCAATTGCCGGGCGTGCGCATCGAGGTGGTGGACACGTGCAACGTTTCCATGTGCCAAGGCTGGATCGCATTGCAAGCCGCACGAGCAGCGCTTGACGGCGCCACTCTCGATGACGTCCTCGCGCTGGCAAGACGGATGATCCCCATCACACGCATGATCCAGACGGCAGACACTTTGCGCTACCTCTATATGGGAGGGCGCATCGGCCGAGCCCAGCATCTTGTAGGTTCCCTGCTCAATATCAAGCCCCTTATCAGCATGGAGGACGGTGTGATCACCGCGCTGGGAGTCTCTCGCACACGCCTGGGGGCCTACCAGCGCATGGCCGGGCTGGTAGCGAGGGCAGTGGGCGCGGGAGCGCCCATTCGCCTGGCGTTCACGCATGCTGCCGCCGCGCAGGAGGCCGAGCTGCTGCACAGCCAGGTCGCCCAAGTAGTCACGCCAGTGGAGACGCTCTTCTGCGAACTCTCCCCGGCTCTGGCCGTGCATTCAGGTCCTGGCACAGTGGGCCTGTGCTACACGCCAGAGCGCGCCTAGTCCTGGCTGCGGCGATATGACAGCGATCCCAACGATGATCTTGCCTGCAAAATCACCTGTGAGTGCCATCATGCTGGCTGGCGGGCGAGGCGAACGGCTTGGGCGGGACAAGGCCACTCTTGAATTGGGCGGGCGGACGCTTTTTCAGCGAGTGTCTGACCTGCTGTCAGAGTTGAGCGCGGATATCATCGTGGTGGTGCGCCCTGATCAGCAACTTGATGTGCCCAATGCCCGCATAGTGACCGATCTTGAACCGTATACGGGGGCGCTGGCGGGGATTGCATCGGGGCTGGCAGCAGCCCGGCAGGCGTGGTCCATCGTCGTCGCCTGTGACATGCCCTTCATCAGTCTGGATCTCTTGCGTTACCTGATCTCTCTGACTCCCGATCAGGATGTGGTTGTGCCACAGCTCGACGTGGGGTTGGAGCCGCTCCATGCCCTCTACCACAAACGCTGCCTACCCGAACTATACCAGGTCCTCCGCGAGGGGCGACGCCGGGTAGTGAGTTTCTATGGCTCTCTCCGGGTGCGCTATGTCGGCCCTGCCCAGATGCGTGCTTATGACCCGACGGGGAGGTCTTTCTTCAACATCAACACACCAGAGGACCTGGCTCAGGCAGAGCGGTGGCTGCACGAGGCCTAACCCGACATGTTCCGACTTGTGGGAACGGAGCCTGGTTCTGCCGGGTCTGGACTGCGTCACAATACTCTAAAGAGGCTCCTCAGCCAACTTGCGGATGATGGGTAGAACCCATTGCCAGGAGATTCTGGATAGCCCCAGTCGCTTGCGCAGGCGCTCCTCTTCCATCCCCGCCTTGAGGCTCCGCACGGCCGAGGTCCAGCGCAGTGTCTCAAAGGTGAGCATGAAAGGCAAGTTGGCGACGATGGCGACGGTGTGCAGCACGTACTCCAGGTTGCGAGGCGTACACTCGAAAAGGCGCTCGCGGGGCTGGTATCGCCGCAGATAGGCCTCCAGCGTCGTGGCCCACTCCGCGGGGAGGGCAAGGCGGCGCTCCTTAAAGCGTTGGCGCGGTCTTTCGTAATGGATGGCAACCACTGGCTGTTCAGGGTCACTCAGGTCAATGTCGCGCAAGGCGATATGCATGCATTCGGACTTTTTGATCCCCGCACCCAGGATGAGGGTGACCAGCAAGTGGGGGCGGGCATCGGGGGCCTCAAGGGCATCTTGCATACTGCGCGTGACCGCCAGGAGGGCGTTTATCTGCTTATCACTCAGGATCTGCGGCAGGGGCGAAACAGCCTCAGGGTGAGTCAGGGGCGCGGCAATGTCTGTGGAAAGGACCTCCTTATCAGCCAGCCAGCCGAAAAAGGCCTTCAGCGTGGTGATGCGCCGTGCGAGGGACTTGGGCGAGCAGGGGGCTTTGCGCTCGAACTGCAGATACCTGGAGAACTCTTCCAGTTTGCGCGTGGAACATGCGCCAAGAGGTGTATCGGGACCGATGTAGTGGATGAACAGCTTCAGGTCGCCGAGAAAGGACTTGATGGTGTTCTCCGCAAGCTCTCTTTGCCTCATGTATTCGGTAAAGGGCGCTAGCGCCGCTGTGACTGGGTCTGATGTCTTGAGGGGGGGCTGAATAGGCCGCTTCAGGGTTTCTGCAGTGCCAAGCGAGAAAAGCTCCAGTTGATGTGTGGGCACAAGGCTCCCTTCGTCTAAACCTTGACATAATCATATCACATTCGGTGCGTTTTGTCAAGGTGCTACGAGAGTGGCCCAGGGTTTTGTCAAAGACTCGACCAGGGGGTTGACCATCTCAGGCAGGCTGTCCGCTTCGTTGCGGAACACTCAGGGGAACGATGAATTGGAACTTGGCGCCGCGTGCGGTCGTCTCGGCCAGCCACAAGTGGCCACCGTAGGCCTCGACGATTCTGCGGCTGATGTAGATCCCCAGACCGGTGCCTACGGGATCCTCTGGCATGGCGCCATCTGAGCGGTAGAGCCCCTGGAAGATTCGCGCCCGCGCTGCGTCTGGTATAGGCTGACCGTCGTCGGCCAGAGCGAAAGTGATCTCCTCCAGGCTGGCCTCGACTTTTATGCTGATGTGCCCTCCTGGGTTGGCACGATGGATGGCGTTCTCCAGAAGGTTCAGGAGGACACGGCATATCCGCCCCTGGTCCAAAGGCAAGCGAGGCAAATCCGGCGGGCATAGCACCTCCGGCAAGAGCCGCTTGCGTCGCAAAGGCTGCTCGGCCTCGGCAAGCACGTCGGTGATCATCTCGCTCACGCTGACCATGTCGGACTTGATCTCCAGCTTGTGAAGATCCAGCGTGCACACATCTGCCAGGTCCTCGGCGAGACGAACCAGGCGCACGCTCTCCTCGCGAATCTGGCTGGCCCACTGTGTGATGGACCCTTGCTCGGCAAGGTCATGAGCGATGAGTAAGGTGGCATAGCCGCGCACCGATTCCAGGCGGGGGTACAGTTCTCTCGCTGCGGCCCCGACGAGGCAGGATTTGGCACGAGCCAGATCCAGCTCCTCGGTCTGGTCGTGGATGAGAATGATGTACTCCCGGCCCCCATCTTGATCTATCACCGGCGAGGCGTGGATGCGCAGCGAGGCGCGGAGTGGCTCAGCTACCTCCACCTGGCGCTCCAGGGCCGTGTGGGCTTCTCGCGGCAAGTCTCCCAACAGGACAGCCAAGCGCCGGAGCCCCTCATCCTCACTATTGGCGTCGGGCTTCTGGCCGATGATGTCGGCCACATCCGTGCCCACAATGTGCGCGAGTGAGGGATTGTGGCGCAGCACACGGCCCTCGGCGTCAAGGACGAGCAGGCCGTCAGCCAGGTTGTTGATGATGGCCTCGATGTAGTGGGCTTCGCTGAGGGCCTTGGCATACAGTCTGTTCTGGTGGATGGCTGTGGCAGCCTGCGCAGCCAGGGCTGTTACCAACGCCCTATCGCGCTCGGTAAAGGCTCCTGGCGTCTTGCTGTTGAGGCTTACTGTCCCTAACGGCTTGCCCTGAGCCAAGAGAGGGGCCACCATAAGCGCACGGAGGTCGGCGTTGGAATGGAGGGGCAGGAACTCGGGGTCACCAAGGGTATCGGCCACCACTTTGGTGCGCCCCTCCGTCAGAGCCAGTCCGGCGATCCCTTTGTTGGCGGGCATCCCTACTGACAGCTCCCAGGCCGGATGGGACGAGTGAGCGGGATAGAGCCTCCTGCCTGGCTCGTCGAGCAGGTGAACCACACACTTGTTGGCTGAGGGCACCAGGTTGAGGATCGCTTCTACTACATAGTGCAGCAGGTCGTTCAAGTCGGCCCTGGCAGCGAGTTCCTCGCCCACCTTGAGCAACAGCCGGCGTTGCGCCTCGTCGCGGCGTCTATCAGAGTACAGCAAACCGCTGCCGGCGAGGAAAAGGGCCAGAGCCATTGCCTGCCCCAGTACCGCCCAATCGGCGCGCATGATCAGAGCGAGTGCCAGGTTGACCAAGAGGGCAAGGGATACGAGCCCAAATAACAGGTACCAGCGGAGCCGCCAGATTCTGAGCATGGTCCAGCCCCCGATCCAGTCGGGGGCCGGCCCCCGACTACTGGTTATAGCCGTGCTTTGTGGCCGGAGTAGGCACGAGCCGCAACGGCGAAGGGTAAACAGCGACGCCTCAGGTGTTCTCCAGCGCCCGCCGTAGCATGGGCAGATGCTCCAGGCCACGTCCGGCCCCCAGTGCTGTGCAGACCATGGGATTTTCGGCTACGTGACAGGGCACCCCCGTCTCCTGTGTCAGAAAGCGATCAATGTTCCGCAGGAGAGCGCCCCCGCCGGTCATGACCATGCCCCGGTCAATGATGTCCGAGACCAGTTCCGGGGGTGTCTTTTCCAAAACCGATCTCACGGTCAGCGCGATAGAGGCTAATGGCTCGGCCATAGCGTCGGTGACCTCAGCATTGGTGAGGGTGACTGTCCGGGGCAAACCGGCTACCTGGTCGCGGCCGCGCACCTCTATGCTAAGCGGCTCGTCTAGAGGCAACGCGCTCCCGATGGCGATCTTGACCTGCTCCGCCGTCTGCTCTCCGATCATCAAGTTGTATTTGCGGCGCACGTAAGAGGCGATGGCCTCATCCAGCTTGTTGCCGGCGACGCGAACGGAGGCAGCCACGACGATGCCGTACATAGAGATCACAGCGGCCTCGCTGGCGCCGCCGCCGATGTCAACAATCATGTTGCCCGACGGCGTCCCGATGGGCATCTCTGCGCCCAAGGCGGCGGCCAGAGCCTCGGGGATGAGATAGGCTACCCGGGCGCCTGCCTGGATCGCTGCATCGCGGACGGCGCGGCTCTCCACGCTGGTCACGCCAACCGGGACGCTGAGCATCACCTCGGGGCGGCGTTCAAAGCGGCTGCAGAGCTTGGAGATGAAGTAGCGCAGCATGGCTTCGGTTACGACATAGTCCGCGATGACGCCATTGCGCATGGGCCGAGAGACCTCAATCGTCTCGGGGGTGCGCCCTAACATGGCGTGGGCTTCATTCCCTACGGCGAGGATTCGGTTATCAATGCGGGAGATGGCGACGACAGAGGGTTCGTTCAGGGCAATGCCTTTGCCCCGCACATAAACGATAACATTGACTGTGCCCAGGTCAATGCCTATCTGCTTGCCAAACATCGGCCCTCCGGTGAGGAACAGGAATTGTGCATGTAATGATAACGCAAAAGCCAGAAGAGGGCAACTGTCAGCGTCCGATAGCGACGCTTGCGCCCCACTCCACGGGTTCCTCACAATCGGATGTTGGGCAGGGGGGCTCTTCTTCTTCGACTCTGGAAATGACGGCGCCGAGCTGCCGAAGTCTGCCGTCCAGATTCTGATAGCCGCGGTCTATGTAGCCCACGTTGGTAATCTGCGTGATGCCTTCCGCGGCCAATCCGGCCAGCACAAGAGCAGCTCCAGAGCGGATGTCAAGGGCGCAGACGGTTGTGCCGCGAAGCAGTGTCGGGCCGTGAACCATCGCGGTGCGCCCAGAACCCGATACGTCAATCATGGCGCCGAGCTTCCTCAACTCCTGGGTATAGCCCAGGCGGCCATCATACATTGTCTCGTAGATGGAGCTGTTACCATGAGCCTGGGTCATGAGGGTAGTGAAGAGGGCTTGCATATCGGTAGGGAAGCCTGGATAGGGGTAGGTCTGGACATCCGCCGGCAGGAGTCTCCGCGGAGACCTGACATGATACCTATTCCCTGAGGTCGTTACCTCAGCCCCCGCCTCACGCATTTTGTTGGTGAGCGCACCGAGGTAGGGAGACACGGCCTCATCCATGGACACCTCACCCCCCGTGATCAGCGCCGACAAGGCAAAGGTGCCGGCCTCCATGCGGTCAGGCATGATGCGGTAGGCCGCACCGTGCAGCCGCCGCACGCCCTCGACCTGGATGGTGCTGGTGCCGGACCCTGAGATACGGGCGCCCATCGCGCAGAGGAAACAGGCCAAGTCCACTACCTCCGGCTCAATTGAGGCGTTCTCAATGTAAGTCATGCCATCTGCCAGACAGGCCCCCATAAGCAGGTTCTCGGTACCTGTGTGACTGGGGTAGTCCAGGATGATCCGCGTACCCTTGAGTCGAGGGACAGTGATGACATAACATGTCTCTTGGGTGTTCACCTGCCCGCCCATTGCCTGGAATCCTCTGAGATCCACACTGACCGGGCGGGTGCCGATAGCGCAGCCGCCGGGATGCGGAGCCTCTACCTGGCCGAAGCGGGCCAGCAGAGGGCCCACGATCAGAAAGCTGGCACGCATTCTCTTAGCCAGATCATCGGGCAAGGAGGCCTTGTCAATGCGCGTGGCTTTGATGCGCAGCAGGTTGGAGCCCTCGAAGCGTGCGGCCACACCAAGATGCTGCAACACCTTTACCATGGTACGCGTGTCCTCTATATACGGGACGTTCTCCAGCAGACACTCGTCGGCGGTCAGCAGGGTCGCAGCGATGATGGGCAAGGCCGCGTTCTTGGCCCCCAGGACCTCTGTCTCACCAGATAAGCGGTGTTTCCCCTCAATAACGAGCGGCATGGCTTCTCCTCTACCCTGAGGCAGGATGCTCTCGGCTACCCATGTTCAGGCTCCCGAAACCGGACGGCTGTGGGAGCGGCGCGCAACTTTGAGCCTGGCCCGCGAGCGGCGCAATGCCTGCAAGGCCGCGGCGAACTCGGGGCGCCCCCGATACTGCCTGATGAGTTCGCTTGCCCGCAAGCGAGCGGCCTCGGCGCGGGCGATGTCTATCTCGTCGGCACGTTCTGCGGTGTCGGCAAGCACGATCACCTGGTTATCCTGCACGTTGACAACTCCCCCGCCGATCGCGAAACTGTGCGTCTGATTCTCTGACCTCACGATTAGCTCGCCTGGCTCTAGGGCAGCCAGCAGGGGCGCATGGTGCAAAAGGATGCTGATCTGTCCGCGGATAGCTGGAGCAGTAACCCGGTCGGCGCGGCCATCATACACAGCGTGGTCACCGGCGGCGATCACAACATGTAGGCTAGGCTTGCTGACGAGCGCACTCTCGTTATCACTCATACCCCTACCCGTTCTATAGCCATGAGCTACACACCTCGCGCTGCCGTTTTCACCTCTTCGATCGTGCCTCGCATGTAAAAAGCCTGTTCGGGGAGTTCATCGCTCTCGCCATCGAGGATGGAGCGGAAGCCTTGTACCGTCTCGCTGATTGGCACGTAGCGCCCTGGCCGATTGGTGAACTGCGCAGCCACGAACATTGGCTGCGACAGGAAGCGCTGGATCTTGCGCGCCCGAGATACGAGCAAGCGATCCTCCTCGCTTAACTCGGCCAGGCCCAAGATGGCGATGATGTCTTGCAAGTCACGGTAACGCTGCAGCACAGCTTGCACCTCACGAGCGACGCGATAGTGCTCTTCACCCACGATGGCCCCTTCGAGGATGCGGGAGGTGGAAGCCAACGGGTCAACCGCAGGAAAGATCCCTTGCTCCGCGATGGCCCTGTCCAAGGCGATCGTGGCATCCAGGTGCGCAAAGACGGTCGCGGGCGCGGGGTCGGTGTAGTCATCCGCAGGCACGTACACGGCCTGCACTGAGGTGATGGCTCCCCTGGAAGTGGAGGTGATGCGTTCCTGCAAACTACCCACGTCTGCTGCAAGGGTGGGAGGATAGCCCACCGCTGAGGGCATTCGTCCCAGCAAAGCCGAGACTTCCGTATTCGCCAGGATAAAACGGTAGACGTTATCAATGAAGAGCAGCAGGTCATTCCCCTCATCCCGTAAGCTCTCTGCAATGGTCAGTCCGGTAAGGGCAACCCGTGCCCGCACTCCTGGTGGCTCGTTCATCTGCCCCAAGACCAGAGTCGTCTTATCCAGGACGTCGGCCTCGCGGATGTCGTTCCATAGATCATTGCCCTCACGACTGCGTTCGCCAACGCCACAGAACACCGAATATCCGCCGTGCTCGTAGGCGATATTGCGGATGAGCTCGTAGATGATGAGCGTCTTACCTACGCCCGCGCCGCCGAAGACACCTATCTTTCCCCCTCTGGGGAACGGGGCAAGCAAGTCAATGGCTTTGATCCCTGTCTCGAGAATCTCGGTCTCTCTTGACTGCTGGGTGAAACTGGGGGCAGGACGGTGGATAGGCCAGATCCTGTCCGCGCTGATCGGGCCAAGATCGTCAATCGGCTCACCCAGGGCGTTCAGCATACGCCCCAAGACTGCATGGCCTACTGGTACTGAGATCGGCGTGCCACGAGCTACGGCAACCAAGCCGCGTCGCAAACCCTCGGTGGGTCCCATAGCTATGCATCGTACTTGATTGCTGCGCATCTGCTGCTGTACTTCGACGACCAGGGGGGCGCGCCCTGGGATGGCAATGTCAATAGCATGGTATACCTGGGGAAGGCTTTCAGGGGCGAACTCGATGTCCACGACAGGCCCCACGACCTGGACTACCGCGCCGGGGACTTTGCCCTGTGTAGCCATCTGCCTACCTCTCTTCCATGACGCTGGCGCCGCCCAGGATGTCCATGATCTCGGCTGTGATCGCCTGCTGGCGCGCCTTATTGTAGCTCATGGTGAGGCTCCCCATCAACTCGTCCGCGTTGCGCGTGGCCGAGCGCATGGCGAGCATACGGGCTGTGTTTTCAGCGCACAGAGATTCCATGAACGCCTCGTAGACCTGGAAGCGGATCAGTCGAGGCAGCAACGTTGTTAGCAACTCCTGTGGCTCTGGCTCGTAGAGGTACTCGCGGGCATGGACCGGTCGCTCGAGGGTGATTGGAAGAAGCTGGCGGATAGTGGGCTGCAGGCGGGCGCCAGGTCTGAACTGCGTGTAGAGCATGGTGACCTTATCGAAGGCCCGCTCGCGATAGCCATCCAGCAGGACTTGGGCTACGGGAGCCAGGTCATTGATGCCTGGGAGATCGCCGAGATGGTCGAAATCTGCGTGGATGGAAAAACCCTGGCGCAGCAGAGCTTCTCGCCCGGCCTTGCCGATGGTGACGAACTCCACGGGCAGGGCGCTGGTGTGATAGTAATCGTTCGCCAGGGCGATGACGTCCAGATTGTACGTGCCGACCATGCCCCGACTACTGGTAATGAGGAGCATGCCAATACGCTTGACATCAGGATACCCGCAGAAGATGGGGTTCTCCTGGATGCCCGATTCAGCCGCAGAGGCCAGATGGTTGAGCACTTCCCATGACTTCTCAGCAAAGCTGTGAATGCTCTCAAGGCGAGCCTGTAGGCGGCGATTCCTGACGGCTGAGACGGTCTCCAAGGCTCGGGTGACCTTGGCAATGCTGCGGACTGTGTGAATGTGCCCCTTGATCTCCCGTGCTGCGGGCATGTGTCAGATCTATCCCTGTTTCACAGAACCTTGCTTGAACTCTCGGATCGTCTCGTGCAAAAGCTGCTCCAGCTCTGGGGAAAACTCTCGTTGCGTGCCCATTGGGCCCCTCAATCCCAACTGCTTAGTTTGTAGGAACTCGACGAAACGCTCTTCGAACCTAGTGACATCCTGGAGCGACACATCGTCCAGGTAGCCGTGAGTGGCAGTGAAGAAGATGACGACCTGCTCTTTGAAGGTCGCGGGCTTATGTGGGGCTTGCTTAAGGATCTCGCGAATGCGCATCCCGCGATCAAGCACCTGTTGGGTAGAACGGTCCAGCTCGGTGCCGAACTGCGCAAAAGCCTCCAGTTCCCTGAACTGGGCCATCTCCAGGCGCAGTTGGCCGGCCACGGCCTTCAGGGCTTGATACTGCGCGGCCCCACCAACGCGCGAGACTGACAGGCCGGCACTGATGGCTGGCCGCACCCCTGAATGGAACAACTCCTCTTCAAGAAAGATCTGTCCATCGGTGATCGAGATCACATTGGTAGGGATATAAGCCGCCAGGTCTCCCATCTGTGTCTCGATGATCGGTAGGGCCGTCATCGAGCCACCCCCCAAAGCGTCGGATAAGTGGCCTGCCCGCTCCAAAAGGCGAGCATGGAGATAAAAGACGTCGCCGGGATAGGCTTCTCGCCCGGGTGGGCGCCGCAGGAGCAGAGACAACTGGCGGTAGGCCCAGGCGTGTTTGGTCAGATCATCATAGACGATGAGCACATCGCGCCCGCTCTCCATGAACTCCTCGGCCATTGCACATCCGGCATAGGGCGCAAGGTATTGCAGGGCCGCTGGCGAGCTCGCATCCGCGACGACCACGATTGTGTGCTTCATCGCCCCGAAGTGCTCGAACATGTCCACCACGCGGGCCACACTGGACAGACGCTGTCCGATGGCAACGTAGATGCAGAGGACGTCATCCTCACGCTGATTGAGGATCGTGTCCACTGCGAGGGTGGTCTTTCCTGTCTGGCGATCACCGATGATGAGCTCTCTCTGCCCTCGCCCAATCGGCACTAGGGCGTCTATGGCTTTGATGCCGGTCAGCAAGGGCGTTCTGACCGGGGCGCGGGTTATTACCCCCGGCGCGACTCGTTCCACTGGCCGCAGGCGGGAGGTGCGGATTGGCCCTTTCTCGTCAATGGGGGAGCCCAAGGCGTTCACGACGCGTCCCAATAGCGCGCTACCCACAGGGACCGACGCCACCTGTCCAAGCGCGCGCACCGTGCTCCCCTCGATGATGCGCTCGTGGCTACCCAGGACGATGGCCCCTACACTATGCAAGTTCAGATTGAGAGCCATACCCAACGTCTCATCCTCGAACTCGAGCATCTCGCCGACCATCACGTCCCGCAAGCCGCTGATGTGAACGATGCCGTCGCCCACCTCGCTGACGGTGCCGATGGACACCGGGCGCAAGGCGAACTTGAAATTGCGCACTTGCTCACGCATCACGGCAGATACCTCGGCAATGCTCGTCGCCCGCATCATAGGGGTGCTACTCATAGTAGGCGGTCCTTGGAGGTGCAGTTAGGTCGAAACCACTTGAGACAATCACCCGAGACTGGGCGCGCAGGTAGTGACGCAAAGCCTCAAGGCGTCCCTGCAAGCTGCCGTCAATGACGATGTCCCCTATACGCACCCATACGCCGCCCAGAATGCTTGGGTCAAGGGTCACCTCCAGTTCGAGCGCACACTGAAAGCGACGCTCAAGGGTGTTCTTGAGTGCCTGAAGCTCGTCTGGCCTAAGCTCGGTCGCCACACGGACCTGCGCTTGCTCGACGGGTGATCCTTCTTGGGTTTGATTAAGCCTTTGAGACATCATGGTTCTTCGTCTGGCCAACCTACGCCTGTGCCACTCCCTGTGTTCCGACGGCAAAGGGTGCTATTGTGTCCTTCACTTCGTTCCATCAATCTCGGCCAGGAAGCTCTCGACAAGCTGGTGGTGCTTTTCCTGGTCGAGTTCCTGCTCAAGAAGCTTGGATGCCGCAGCGATGGCCAGGTCAATCGTCTGATGCCGCAGAGCGACCTGTTCCTCTTGGAGCGTGCGTTGGGCCTCTTGTTGGGCATGCAAGATCAGCTCATGGGCTTCCTGCCTTGCCTGGGCCAGTATCTCCTGGCGCTGCTGTTCGCCTGTGCGGGCGGCCTGTTCCACAATCTCGTGGGCCTCACGCTGCGCACGCTCCATTTCGTCCTTGTAATGCGCGTTGGCCTCGGCAAGCAGCTTCTCAGCCCGGCTCGCATCATCGAGGCCCTTCTTGATGTGTTGCGCACGCTCCTCCAGCTTGCCCATGATCGGCTTGTAGAGAATGAGATACAGAACGACCAACAGGACGCCAAAGTTCACAGCCTGAGACAGAAGCAAGCCAAGGTCAATTCCCAGTTCTTTCACTGCTCAGCTACCTTCTGTGATACGCAGATCTCTTAGCCAACAAACTTGATGGCCAGAGCCACCACCAAGGCATAGATGGCAATGGCCTCGGTGAAGGCCAGGGCCACAATGAGGTTAGTGCTGATGGCCCTCTCCGCTTCGGGATTGCGCCCCAAGGCCTCCATGGCCGAGGCCACAAAGCGGCCGATGCTCAGGGCTGGCGCGATGGCCCCGAGGGCTATGGTCAGGCCAGCAACCAGGTCCCGGCTAATCTGCATGGTCACAACTCCTTTCGCTTCAAGGGAGTCTCGCGACTGAGGGCGCAGCAGGCCCTTCCGCCTCTGGTTCTTCGCCATGATCCGTCACTGCGCCAAGAAACGCAGTAGTCAGAACAGCGAAGATGAACGCCTGAATGAACCCGCCAAAGATCTCTAAGGCGATGAATGGAATGGATACGGCATAAGGCACAAGGAAAGCGATGACGACCAAGAGTACCTCAGCACCAAAGACGTTGCCGAAAAGGCGGAAGGAAAAGGATAATATCTTGGTCAAATCCTCAAAGATCTCCATAAGGCCAATGAAGAGGTCAAGAAAGCCCCTGAGAAGCGTGGAGAGCCTCGGCTTTTCGCCTCGGGCCGGCGCCCGAAAGAAACGCACAAACCTGCCGACAGGCAAGAATCGCGAGCCATATCCGGCAAGGCCGCGGAAGCGGATGCCATACACCTGTAGGCTAATCACCGCACAGATAGCCAGAGCAATGGTCGTGTTCAGGTCCGCCGTGGGGCTCTTAAGGAGGGGGGTGAGTACCTGTTGCCCTCCCTGTTCCTCCCAAAGTCCCACGCTGCCAACCCCCGGCAGAAGCCCAAGCCAGTTGGCCGTCAGGATGAACAGGAAGAGCGTCCCTACTACCGGAAAGAAGGCGCGTGCCTTGGGGCCTACGATTCCTTGCATGAAGCCATGGAGGGCCTCAATGGCCGCTTCCACAGCGTTCTGTAGGGATAGGGCCTTGGGAACGTCCGCCATTCTGCGGGTAGCTAGAACCGCAAGGAGGATGAGGACCGCCATTGCGAGCCAGCTCGCCAGGAGGGTGTTGGTGATCTTGAATCCTCTCAGAG
>Ga0209609_10001428_pt1 | contig 13850 bp, 8 predicted proteins | sample LakKivw325mmetaG_FD_184136 | JGI IMG/M metagenome (GOLD analysis project Ga0209609, IMG submission 184136) | Anoxic lake water microbial communities from Lake Kivu, Rwanda to study Microbial Dark Matter (Phase II) - Lake Kivu water 325m metaG... | ecosystem: Environmental > Aquatic > Freshwater... | reverse complement strand
GCCGGGCACCTCGTATGAGCTGATCAAGCAGGCGTCAGAACTGGCGACCCGGCTGAGCATCAATATCGAGGCGCCGAACAAGCGCGTTTTAGCGGAACTCGCGTCCTGCAAAGACTTTAAGAACGACCTCGTGAGGCGACAGCGCTGGATCTCCAAGCTCAATTTGGCCGGCGGGCAGACCACGCAGCTCATTCTTAATGACCTGGCCACGGATAAGGAGATTTTGCAGATGGTGGACTGGGAATACCACACCATGCACCTGAAACGCGTCTATTTCTCAGCCTTCAAGCCGGTGAAAGGCACACCACTGGAGCATGCACCGCCCGGCTCGGTGCTCAGGCAACAGCGGTTGTATAACGTTGATTTTCTGCTCCGGGTTTACGGCTACCAGCTCAAAGAGGTCGAGGCCGTGCTGAACGATGGGATGCTGCCCCGCGAGGACCCTAAGCGCGCGCTGGCACGACTCATGTTCGATGCACCGGTGGATATCAATGAAGCCTCGTACGAGGACTTGATCCGAATACCCGGGATCGGGCCACGGACAGCGCGTAAAATACTCACTCGGAAGGGTAGGATTACCCGGTATGAGCAGTTACAGCAGCTTGGTGGCGGAGTGAAACGCGCACAACCGTTCATTGAACTCGATGGCAAGCGACAGACGGTTTTGAGCCAGTTCTGAAGCTCGCTGGGTCTGGTCGGTGATTTCCCCTTCGTCAGCGGGGGTTGAGCTCCGGTGTACTGCAGACATACCTGGAACCCGAATGATCTGTTCCGGGGTTATCGGACGAGTCGTTCTTCACCTCGTGAGCGGGCAGCTCTTCCGAAAGGATTATTGAAGCTTAAGTTAAACTAGCTAGATTACTTACGTAGGAGGAAGTAGGTGAGATGAGGATCATTTTTGCCGCACTGATACGAGAGGAGCGAGAAGGCGGCTATTCGGTCGTGTGTCCTGAGTTCGGGGTTGCGAGTCAGGGCGAAACGATTGAGGAGGCGAAGAGGAACATTGTGGAGGCGGTTGAATTATACCTCGAATCCGCGAAGGACCTTGACATCTTGGATGAGGTGTTAGAAGAAGCGGGTATAGATACGCGGGTAAGGAAAGAAGCGATCGTGCTGGGTGAATACGTCACTACCCCCCTCCAAGCGTGCGTAGAATGAAATTGCCACTTCTCTCGGCCACCGAGATTATCAAAGCGCTCGAACAGGCAGGTTTTCGGGTCATCAGGCGGAAGGGAAGTCATATATCGCTCTACAAGAGGAGCGATGCCAAGACCTTTCTGGTAGTGGTTCCCAATAAAGCGGAAGTGAAGCGAGGGACTCTACTCAGCATCCTCAAACAAGCTGGGATGAGTAAGAATGAATTCTTCAGCTTGTTGAAGTAGGGAAGTGAGGCGGCGACAAAGCAAGTATTCCTGTACGAACGCTTGCAGGCAATTGAAGCCCTTCTGACCACTGGCTGCCCTGTTAACCTGCCCGGCACTGAATTATTCGCCCGGCAGAGCAGCCAAAAAGGAACCAGAATGGGCCCGATGCGATTCGAACGCATGGCCTCCGCCTCGTGAAGGCGGTGTCATAACCAACTAGACCACGAGCCCGCCTATTCGTACATAAGGAATACTGCCTCAGGGATTTAAACCTTTTTCTTTGCCTGTCCTTATCAGAAGTGGAATGAGAGCGAGGAAGGTGGCGATCATACGTGCAGACCGCTTTAAGCGCCGCAGAATGGTTCGCAACGCCTTTCCTGCAGACTCATGCAGGGTTTTAAGGTAGGAAGCGAAGTGTGGTGAAGAGAGCGATGAAGATAAACGTGATAACTGGTGGCCTCTGCGCCGCACGAGGCGTGAAGGCGTACGGGATAAAGGAGGGCAATAAAGGTCTCGCCGTGATCGAGGGTGAAGGAACCGCGACGGGCGTGTTCACCTCGAATAAGCTGAGCGCGGCACCCGTGCGGTTCACGCGGCAGCAGCTCAGGCAGGAGGGCAGGATTAGCGCGATCATTGCGAACAGCGGCTGCGCTAATAGCTTCACCGGCGAGCCGGGATGGCGGGACGCCGAGCGAATGGCTGAGCTCCTCGCTGCGCGGCTGGGTGTTCCGCAGCCGGAAGTTGCGGTTGCCTCTACCGGGCCCATCGGGCTCAAGCTCGATATGCGCTTGATCGAGCGGCAGCTGGGTGTCGTTACGCAGGGGCTGACCGCAGAACCCGCAGGCAGCACGGCCGCGGCGAAGGCGATCATGACTACTGATACCTTCCACAAAGAGGCCGCGGTGCTGATCGAGCCGGACGATGGCGCGCAGGCAGCCATCGGCGGGATTGCTAAGGGTTCAGGCATGATCTCACCCCAGATGACCCTGGCAACGATGCTCTGCTTCATTTATACCGACGCGCAGATCACTCTGGACGCGCTCAGCAGGAGTTTGCAGGAAGCGGTCGATCACTCCTTCAATATGACCGTTGTGGACGGCGATATGAGCACGAACGATATGGTCGTGCTCGTCGCCACTGGCCAGCGCGGCAAGATCAGTGAGCCGGATTTCACCGCGGGCTTAACCGCCGTCTGCCAGCAGCTCGCGCAGCTCATTGCGCGCGATGGCGAAGGTGCCACGAAGTTCGTCGAGGTGAAGGTCATCGGGACATCCTACGCGGCAGATGCACGCGAGGTCGCCCGGGCGATCGTTCGCTCACCCTTGATTAAGAGCGCGATCTTCGGTGAACGCCCCGACCTCACCTGTGGCCGTATCATCTCCACCATCGGCAGCGCCGCGATCTCTTGGGACATTGACCCGCAGGGGGTATCTATACGCTTGAAAAGCGATCGCGAATTCCTGGCGGTGAAGGACGGCGCCTTTATGGACCTCTCCGGCGTGGCGCGCGAGGTCATGAAGGGCAAGGAGCTGCGCATTGAAGTGGATCTGGGCATGGGCGGCGGCGCGGAAGCAACCGCGTGGGGCTGCGATCTCTCCTACGAGTACGTCCGCATAAACGCCGTCCATTAGTTCTGGACCTTCTGAACTGCTGGTCGAGCTTTTCGCTTCAGGCGCCACAACCAACTCACGGGGACGGTACGATCGCGGCGAGTTGCCGCCGCGCTTCTGCGGTGACCCGTTCATATAAGCTCGCCCCGTGGGCATCGATACCCACCACGAGCGGCCCAAACTCTTCTACCTGGAGCTGCCATACCGCTTCCGCCATGCCGAGGTCAATCCAGTACACCTTTTTTACCGCTTTGATCCGGGCACTGGCCAGAACGGCTGCACCACCGGTCATGGCGAGGTAGACACAGCCGTGCCGCTGCATCGCCGCCCGCGTCGCGTCCCCCATCCCGCCTTTCCCGATAATGCCGCGAATCTGGAGCTGCTCGATGAGCGCCGGCGTCAGCAGGTCCATGCGCGAGCTGGTCGTCGGGCCCGCGGCGAGCACCTCCCACGATGCGTTCTGCCGCCGCACGACCGGCCCGCAGTGGTAGAGGATCGCACCTTTTGGTATCGGTATCTCCGATCCCTTATCCGCGTTGAGGTATTCCAGGAGCCGATGATGCGCGCGATCGCGTGCGGTGAAGAGCTCGCCCGTGAGATACACCACATCACCCACCTGCAGCGCTGTGATCGCTTCTTCGGCCACCGGAGTGGTCAACTGCTTCAACACCGGGGCATCCATCCCTTTGTAAGAAACGGCGCACCGCGATAAGCTTATTAGCCCCCGCGCGGCTATGCTATCTGAGCACCCTGCCTGGTGCTGGCTGATCGACTCATGATGGAGCAGGAAACGAGTGAGGAGAGCGAGCAGCTCAGGGCGGCGAATAAACCGAACGAGCTTGCCCTGGCGTACCACGCTCGCTATACCGGGAAGATCGAGGTCAGCCTGAAGGCGCCGGTCACGAGCTATCACGATTTCGCGATCTGGTATACCCCGGGCGTGGCAGAGCCGAGTCGTGCGATCCATCAGAGCCCGGAGCGCGTCTATGAGTATACGAACAAGGGCAACTTCGTCGCTATTGTCACCGACGGCACCCGCGTGCTGGGCCTGGGCGATGTCGGGCCCGAGGCGGCGCTGCCGGTGATGGAAGGGAAGGCGATGCTCTTCAAATATCTCGGCGGCGTTGACGCCTTTCCCCTCTGCCTCGCGACGAAAGATCCGGAAGAGATCATCAAGCTCGTGAAGGCGATTGCACCCACCTTCGGCGGCATCAATTTGGAGGATATCGAGAGCCCGAAATGCTACGCGCTTTTAGACCGCTTACGCGCAGAGCTGCCGATGCCGGTCTGGCACGATGACCAGCAGGGCACTGCACTGGTGCTTCTCGCTGGCTTGCTCAATGCCCTGAAGGTGGTGGGGAAGCGGCTCGACGAGGTGACCTTATCGCTCATCGGCGCGGGCGCGGCGAACATCAACGTGGCGAAGTATCTCCATCTCGCGGGCGCGCGCTGGGCGGAGATGATCATGGTGGATAGCCGTGGTATCTTGAGCCCCGCGCGCGTGGATCTGCAAGGTGAGCCGAAGAAGTGGGCGATCTGCGAGAAGACGAATCGAGAAGGTCGGAGCGGCGGCATCCCCGAAGCGATGCGCGACACCGACGTCTGCATCGCGCTCTCCACACCTGGCCCGGGCGTGATCCGGAAGGAGTGGGTCGCGCGGATGGCGGATGAGGCGATCGTCTTCGCGGCGGCGAACCCCGTCCCCGAGATCTGGCCCTGGGAGGCGCTGGAAGCGGGCGCGCGCATCGTCGCTACGGGCAGATCTGACTTCGCCAACCAGATTAATAATTCGCTTGGCTTCCCCGCCGTCTTCCGCGGCGCGCTCGATGTCCGCGCTTCAGGCATCACGGACGAGATGTGTATCGCCGCGGCCTACGCGATCGCGGGCTACGCGGAGGAGCGGGGTTTATCTGCTGCGGCGATCATACCTACTATGGACGAGCGCGAGATGTACGTCCGCGAGGCGGTCGCAGTCGGTACGAAAGCGATCGAGCAGGGGATCGCGCAGCGCGCGCTCACGGCAGCCGCGCTCGAAGAGGTCGTCCGCGCGAAGCTGGTGGGGGTACCATCGAAAACCTTTTAAGGCGATACCTCCTATACTTATATGTAGCACCGGCGTCGACTTCGATGACGGGGATACCCAAAAGATGAGATGTTGACTTCCGCTACGCTACACAGCAGCGAAGATGGGGACACAACAGCGGTAAAGGTTGTGTCCGACATGGGCTTAACCCAATTCTGACGAGCCAGCATATTTGGTTGGGCGTTTAGTTCAGATCGGGTGTGTGGAAATAACCCTGCCACGTAACACTGGTTGATCCTGCCAGAGGCTACTGCTATCAGAGTTCGACTAAGCCATGTTAGTCGAGGGTGCTCTCGCTTCTTCGGAGGCGGGAGTAACCCGGCGGACGGCTCAGTAACACGTGGATAACTTGTCCTGTGGACCGGGATAACCCCTGGGAAACTGGGGCTAATACCGGATAGAGCAGCGATCGCTGGAATGCACGATGCTCCAAAGCTCCGGCACCACAGGGTAGGTCTGCGGCCGATTAGGTCGTTGTTGATGTAACGGATCAACAAGCCTCCGATCGGTATGGGTTGTGAGAGCAATAGCCCAGAGATGGGTTCTGAGATAAGAACCCAGGTCCTACGGGACGCATCAGGCGCGAAAACTTTACACTGTGCGCCAGCACGATAAGGGAACTCTGAGTGCCTCCTCAGGAGGCTGTTCAGGTGTCTAAAACGCACCTGAAGGAAGGGCTGGGTAAGACTGGTGCCAGCCGCCGCGGTAACACCAGCAGCCCAAGTGGTAGCCACTCTTACTGGGTCTAAAGCGCCCGTAGCCGGCCAGGTAAGTTCCTTGGGAAATTTGATCGCTTAACGATTAAGCGTCCAGGGAATACTGCCCGGCTTGGGACCGGGAGAGGTCAGAGGTACCCCAAGGGTAGGGGTGAAATCCGTTAATCCTTGGGGGACCGCCGGTAGCGAAGGCGTCTGACTAGACCGGATCCGACGGTGAGGGGCGAAGGCTAGGGGAGCGAACCGGATTAGATACCCGGGTAGTCCTAGCTGTAAACGATGCGGGCTAGGTGTTGGCATTACTGCGAGTGATGCCAGTGCCGAAGGGAAGCCGTTAAGCTCGCCATCTGGGGAGTACGGTCGCAAGGCTGAAACTTAAAGGAATTGGCGGGGGAGCACCACAACGGGTGGAGCTTGCGGTTCAATTGGATTCAACGCCGGAAATCTCACCGGAGGCGACAGCGAGATGAAGGTCAGGCTGAAGACCTTACCAGATTAGCTGAGAGGTGGCGCATGGCCGTCGGCAGTTCGTGTCGTGAAACATCCTGTTAAGTCAGGCAACGGGCGAGACCCGTGCCCACAGTTGCCAGCATCTCCGCATGGAGGATGGGCACTCTGTGGGGACTGCCGCCGCTAAGGTGGAGGAAGAAGCGGGCCACGGTAGGTCAGTATGCCCCGAATCCTCCGGGCTACACGCGTGCTACAATGGGTAGTACAATGGGTATCGACCCCGAAAGGGGAGGGTAATCTCCTAAAGCTACCCCCAGTTGGGATCGAGGGCTGCAACTCGCCCTCGTGAACCTGGAATCCGTAGTAATCGCCCCTCACAATGGGGCGGTGAATATGTCCCTGCTCCTTGCACACACCGCCCGTCAAGCCAACCGAGTGGGATTTAGGTGAGGCCATCCTTCTTGGGGTGTTCGAACCTAAGTCTCGTGAGGGGGGCTAAGTCGTAACAAGGTAGCCGTAGAGGAATCTGCGGCTGGATCACCTCCTAATTCACGTCCCAATCAAAGCTGAAAGCTCGTTACCTTGGGTTAAGTTACCTTTACATACTGTCGTAGTCTAGTAGATAGCTGGGAGATACCTCGGGCTCGTAGATCAGTGGAAGATCGTCGCCTTTGCGAGGCGAAGGCCCTGGGTTCAAATCCCAGCGAGTCCACCTTTGAAGAGGGAGGCGATGCACCCACCGAGCATCTTCGGTGGGGAAGCACCGATGGCTGGCGCAGCTGCCTGCCAGATGAGGTGATCATAGGCACTTTGCAACTCTGACATCCAATGGGCTCAGCGAGACTGGTGAATATGCCAGTTAGTGAATGGCTCGGCTCAAGCGCTGAAGAAGGGCGTGCCCAGTTGCGATAAGCCTCGGGTAGGTACAAGGAGCCTGAGAACCGAGGATGCCCGAATGGGAACTCTCGACCCTTCGGGGTCGATCCGTAAGGATCGGGAACGCTCCGAATTGAAACATCTTAGTAGGAGCAGGAAGAGAAATCAACTGAGATGCCGTGAGTAACGGCGAGTGAAACCGGCAGAGTTCAAACCGAACCCCGCCTCGAAAGAGGCGGGGGATGTGGGGTTGTACGTGGAGGTCATTAAGAGTCCGCCCTATCGAAGCCGAAGTCCTCTGGAACGAGGCGCCAGAGAGAGTGATAGCCTCGTAGGCGTAAGATAGAGGGCTCGATCTTTCACGTGAGTACCATAGGTTGGATATCCTGTGGGAAGCTGGGGGCTATCAACCTCCAAAACTAAATACGTCTTGAGACCGATAGCGGAGTAGTACCGCGAGGGAAAGCTGAAAAGTACCCCAAGTAAGGAGGTCAAAAGAGCCTGAAACTAATTGGCGACAGGGTGGTACGGCTCGGAAGTGATGACGTGCTCCGAAGGAGCATCTCGTGAGGGATGAGTACGAGGAGCACCGAACAGGGTCGTATCGTACGTTCTGGAGAACGGACCAGGGAGTATATCTCAGTGGTGAGGCTAACCCGAAACCGGGCAGCCGAAGGGTAACCAACCGGTTCGCATTCGTAAGAAGAGGAACGACGTATGAACTGCGTGGAATCACTGGGATATGACCCGAAGCCGGGTGATCTAAGCGTGGGCAGGCTGAAGTTCCTCGAAAGGGGAATGGAGGGCCGAACTGATGTTGATTTGCAAATCGCTCGGATGACCCGTGTTTAGTGGAAAAAGGCCAATCGAACCCGGCAATAGCTGGTTCCCCTCGAAACATGCCGCAGCATGACCTGATCGGAGACAGATGGCGCTGTAGAGCAACCGATTTGAGGATACGGAGTCGAAAGACTTCGCCCTCTTGTCAAACTCCGAAGGTGCCATCGTCGTAGAGGATCGGAAGTCCGGGTTGGGGGGTAAGCTCACAATCCGTAAGGGAATGAACCCAGCCTGAGGTTAAGGTCCCAGAGAGTCAGCTAAGTGTTAACACTAAAGGGCGTTGTAGACCACAAACAGCTGGGAGGTTAGCTTAGAAGCAGCTACCCTCTAAGGAGTGCGTAACAGCTCACCAGCCGAGGTTTGCAGCACCGAAAATGGATGGGGCTCAAGCTGACCACCGATACCTCAGGGCTCCGCAAGGAGATCCTGTAGAGGGGCGTTCTGTCTGGGCAGAAGCATCCCCGTGAGGGGGTGTGGACCGGGCAGTATCGAGAATCCTGGCGAGAGTAACAGCAGAGTTGGGTGAGAATCCCAACCGCCGAAGGGGCTAGGTTTCCTTGGCAATGTTCGTCAGCCAAGGGTTAGCCGGTCCTAAGAGGTGCCCCAACTGGAGCACCTCAAAGGGGAAGCAGGTTAATATCCCTGCGCCATCCAGTCTACGTGCCTCGAGCACACCTGACGCTTCCGGGTAGGTTGAGCGGTGCCGTCGCACCGTCCAAGCACCGAAGCCCACGGAGAGCCGTCATGGCGAGAAGTGGGTGAATGTGTGATGGCGGAAGTCAACCGAGCCCAGGAGCCCGTGAAAAGGGCGGCTGGATGTCCGTACCGAGAACCGACACAGGTGCCCCTAGCTGAGTAAGCTCAGGCGTGGCGGGATACTCCAGCTAAGGGAAATCGGCAAATTAGCCCCGTAACTTCGGGACAAGGGGTGCCTGCTTCGCGAGAGGCAGGTCGCAGTGACTAGGGAAGGCCAACTGTTTAATAAAAACACACGCGACCGCAAGTCCGTAAGGATTAGTACGGTCGCTGACTCCTGCCCAGTGGCGGTATCTGAAAGCCCTTTCCAAGGGGACGAAGGACCGTTAAACGGCGGGGGTAACTCTGACCCTCTTAAGGTAGCGTAATACCTAGCCGCTTAATTGGCGGCTTGCACGAAAGAAGGAATGAGCCTTCTACTGTCCCTAGCTGGAACCCGGTGAAATCAACATCCCGGTGAAAAGTCCGGGGGCCCCCAGGGGGAAGCGAAGACCCCGTGGAGCTTTACAGCAGCCTGTAGTTGAGCCACGACTTTGGATGTATAGCGTAGGTAGGAGGCGAGGAAGTGTTTTCGCTAGGAAACACAGAGCCACCAATGGAACACTACCCTTCTGGAGTTGTGTCCCTAACTCGCAAGAGAACACCTATAGGTGGGCTGTTTAGGTGGGGCGCCATGCCCTTGAAAGGATATCGAGGGCGCCCTAAGGTTGACTCAGGTGGGTCAGAACTCCACCGGAGAGTGCAAGAGTAAAAGTCAGCCTGACGTGACTTCGCATAGCAGGAAGTCACGGGACGAAAGTCGGGTCTAACGAACCTTTACGGCCTATTGGTAGGGCCTAAAGACATCAGAAAAGCTACCCCGGGGATAACGGAGTTGTCTCCAGCGAGAGTCCATATCGACCTGGAGGTTTGCTACTTCGATGTCGGCTTTCTCCATCCTGGCTGTGCATCAGCAGCCAAGGGTAAGACTGTTCGTCTATTAAAGGAGATCGTGAGCTGGGTTTAGACCGTCGTGAGACAGGTCGGTTGCTATCTACTGGGGGTGTTTGGAGGTCTGAGGGGAAGCTGCTTTTAGTACGAGAGGAACAAAGCAGCGGCGCCTCTGGTCGACCGGTTGTCCGACCGGGCAATGCCGGGCAGCTACGCGCTCATGGATAAGAGCTGAAAGCATCTAAGCTCGAAGCCACCCCCGAAAAGAGACCTCTTTAAGGGCACCATTAGAAGAATGGTTTGATAGAGCTGGGGTGTAAGACTCAAGGTGATAAACCGAGATTTTCAGCCCGCAGCTACTAACGCCCGCACCGGTACACTCGCTGGGTCCAGATGAAATCAGAGTTGGAAGTGCCATCTCACTCTTCTCAGGCACGCTCCTGCATGCCTGTTCTTCTTTGCTCGAACTCCCTTCTTCTCCCAAGGAGAGAGCGGTCGTGCCAAGGTGGCGGAGCGGCAGACGCGGCTGACTGCAGATCAGCTATACCCCGGTTCAATTCCGGGCCTTGGCTTCACCGTGGCTCACGTCCGCTAGCAAAAATCGGAAACTTTATAAGCTGATGTCCACAATCTGGCTATCATGTTCGAAAATTCCCCCTAAGAAAGGGGGGAACATGTGGAAGGTACGGGAGGGAGGTTTGATAGATGTATGATATCAATAGTATGATTCTGGTAGGTGGTACACTAGCTATCGGCTTAGTTCCAATCTTGAGTAAGAAGTTAAGAGGCGAGAATTTCTGGGTATCCTATCGACGACCAGATAGCTATGGAGAAGAAGAAGAAAGATGGGAGATAAACACGCCGGGTGGTGATGCGGGTAAGCATCTTACTCCTAGTCCTAACTCTGAGGTTAAAATAGTAACCTACAATTTTCCAAGACGAGAATACGAGGATCCCACATGGACCGAAACACTTAAAAGTTGGCATAAAAGCGGCATAAGGATTAAAATTGTTGGAGGTCCACAAATAGTGGCGAAAAAGGCCATAAGTGAGCTTTCAAAAGAAGGCGTTATCGAGGTGAGACTCATCAAAAAACCCCGGACCTATCACGTAGCCATCGCAACACCACCTCAATTATGGATAGAGGAACATCACAAGAATGGAGATGCTACTGATTGCACGTTTACTAAGAAACCTCACGAATGGGTCTGGAAGAAAGCCAATTTGTATTTTGATAAACTATGGGAAGTCGGGAAATCAATTCAAGTCAATTAGATGTCCCTACCACCGGTTCAATTTGCCTTACTCCATAGTATAGGTGCGGCTTCTCTTTTGTTTGTGCTATTGCGATTTGTTAAAGACCTGAGACTCGAAGTAGTTGATATGCCAAGATTTATTTCACCCGGGGGCCCGTTTCTGTGGGGTATATTTTTCTTTACTGCTACTTGGGCACTTACTTCTTCTTATATCTTTATAGGGCTCCTGGGAGCCCAAGATGAAATCATTTGGTTCGAGAAGATTTTATGGTGTTCGGGCTTCCTAGGCTGTATCTATGCGTCTTTGGGTATTCTTGCTCTTCTTTTCAAAGGGGATCTTGATACATATCTTTCGCATTAACTGATTTTTGAAGTGCTCGCATTAGTAAAATAACGTCTTTCGAAGAGTTTACTGGATGGCTCCCATAGGTTTTATTAGGTATGGCATCCAATAGATGTGCAACACTCTTGTTGGTCTTTAGGTTAGCCGCAGGGTGGTGGAAGGAAGATGGCGATAAGGGTTTATAGCACGAAGATCTGCCCCAATTGCAGGAAGGTGAAGGAGTTCTTGGCCGCGGAAGGCGCGCCCTTCGAGGAGGTGGACCTCACCTCGGCGGAAGCGCTGACGGAGTTACGGATGCAGGGCGTCTTCACGCTGGTCACGCCCATCGTGCAAATTGGGTCGCTGTTCCTGACCACCACCGAGTTATTTGCGCATGATGAATTGCGCAAAGAGCGAGTGCGCGAGGTATTAAAGGGAGAGGGAGAGGTATGAAACGAGCTTTCACCGTGGATAATGGCTCGGTCCAGACCACGCTGGACGGCATGACGTTGCGCTTCCCGAAGGTGCGGACGAGCGATGGGCACTTCGTGGAGTGGGACCGCGAGGCGATCGTGAAGCAACTGCTGCGCGAGACGAAGTTGAGTGAGGAGTTTTACAGCCGTTCGGCCATCGATGAAGCGACGGCGCGCGAGATCGCGGGGGAAGCGGAGAAGCGGATCAGGGTGATGGGGATCTCGCAGCTCTCGGGCGCGCTGGTGCGCGAGATCGTGAATCAGATCCTGCTGGAGGAGTATCATCAGCAGGAGTGGCGGAATGTCTGCACGCGCGTGGGCACACCGGTCTACGACGCCCATCTGATCGATATCGGCGAGGGGTTCGAGGCGAACGAGAACGCGAACCTGCAGGAGAACGCGGAGACCTCGCATAAGAAGAAAGCGGACAAGATCTGCAAGGAGCAGTACCTCCTGCTCCTGCCCCCGAAGCTCGCGGACGCGCATCTGAGCGGTGATCTGCACATCCACGACCTCGAATATTTCGGCACGCGCGGCTTCTGCCAGGACTGGGACCTCCGGTACTTCTTCTACTATGGCCTCATGCCCGACGGCACGGGCACGAAGGCCTCGGTCGCGGGCCCCGCGAAGAAGCCTGAAGTGGCGATCCTGCACGCTGTGAAGATCTTAGGGAGCGCGCAGACGAACTTCGCTGGCGGCCAGGGCTTCTTCAATTTCTTGACGTTCATCGCGCCGTACCTGGAGGGGCTCTCGTACGAGGCGATCGAGCAGCTGATGCAGATGTTCGTCTACGAGATGACCCAGATGCAGGTGGCCCGGGGCGGGCAGCTCGTCTTCTCCTCCGTACAGCTCACACCCGGCGTGCCGCGGATCTGGCGTGACAAGCCCGTGGTCTACAAGGGCGAGGTGTGGGACGGTGCCCGCGTGCCGCTTCGCACCTATGGCGAGTTTGAGCGCGAGGTGCGGCTGGCCTTCAAGGCGCTGATGACCGTGATGCTCCAGGGCGATTACTGGGGTAAGCCGTTCAACTTCCCGAAGCCCGAGATCGCGCTCGAGCCTGATTTCCTCACCGAGGATCAGGCCTTCAATGGGCAGCATCCCGAGCTGCCGAGCTACGAAGCGCTCTACGATCTGGTATTCGAGCTGACGGCGAAATACGGCGCGCCCTATTTCGATAATAAGATCCCGGAGTACCGTGGCGCGGGCGAGGGTGTCTCCTGCTACCAGTGCTGCGCCTACAGCTTCAAGACCAACCCGGACGACGCGAGCTTCAAGGACAAGATGTACTTCCGGAACGGCGCGCACTTCACCATGGGCGGCTGGCAGGTGATCACGCTCAACTGTCCGCGGGCAGCGTACCGCGCGGACGGCGAAGATGCGAACCTCTTCGCGGAACTGAAGCGGCAGATGGACCTCGCGGTCGAGGTCTTGAAGGTGAAGAAGCGGTGGATGAAGCAGATCCTGGGTAGCGGGCGCATGCCGTTCGCGACGCAGCGGCCGAAGGACCCCCTCACGGGCGAGAAAGGCACGATGGCCGTCGAGCTCAACGAGCTGGTCTACATTATCGGCGTGGTGGGCATCAATGAGATGGTGCAGTACCACTTTGGTAAGCAGCTGCACGAGGATAAGGGCGCGCTGCGGCTCGCCGTGCGTGCAATGACCGAAATGGAGCTGTATGCGAAGGAGCTTTCGAGACGCGAAGGGATGACGATCAGCTTCTCACGCACGCCCGCGGAGACCGTTGCGCAGCGGTTCGCGGTCGCCGATCTCCTGAACAAGGAATTCAGGGACAAAGCGATGATGGTCGTGAAGGGTGATGTCAAACGCGCACTGGAACGGATCCATGAGACGCGCAACCTGCCCGTCTACTATACAAACGGGACGCACGTGCCGCCAGGTGCGCATATCTCGCTCGCCGAGCGGATCAATATCGAGCATATCTTCTTCCCGATCGTGGACGGCGGGAACATCATGCACATCTTCCTCGGCGAAGGGTACCCCGACCCTCGTGGGGTGAAGAGCCTCGCGATGCGGATCGCGAAGAAGACCCAGACGGGCTATTTCGCCTTCACCAAGGACATGACCGTCTGTAAGGACTGCTCGCACGTCACGATGGGCCTGATGGCGGCGTGCGAGAAGTGCGGCTCGAAGAGCCTCGATTATATCTCCAGGAT
>Ga0209609_10001426_pt1 | contig 13866 bp, 12 predicted proteins | sample LakKivw325mmetaG_FD_184136 | JGI IMG/M metagenome (GOLD analysis project Ga0209609, IMG submission 184136) | Anoxic lake water microbial communities from Lake Kivu, Rwanda to study Microbial Dark Matter (Phase II) - Lake Kivu water 325m metaG... | ecosystem: Environmental > Aquatic > Freshwater... | reverse complement strand
GCGATGCCGGCAAGGTGACAGGGCCACACGAGCCTCAGGCGATTGTACCTGAACCGGGTCGCTGTCCGTCAATCCCCTGCATTGCGGGGAGGACGACACACGCCGGAATCCGGAGAGTCCGATGCGAAGGCAATCCGGAGCCGGCTAGATGTAGACCAGACGGCCTTCAACCTTGCGGCCGATGTTCTGGTGGCCTTTGAGGTACTCTTCGAGCACATCCGTCACGTTGGTGGCGATGACCCTGCTCTTGCCCGCGGACCGCAGTTCATCTATGGTGACACCGAGATACGCCTGGCAGTTCAGGATGTGATAGCCGATGAGTCCGACTGTGTAGAGCCTGTCATCCGCAACCGGCTGATTCTCGAAGGTCAGTGACTCCAGCGTTCTGGCAGCATCACGGTAGACCGCGCGTATCCGGCCGTTGACCTGGTAACACTCGCCTTCCGCGTTCCGGTTCTCGGGTCGCATGAAGCGCGAGAACATCGTCTTCAAGGTCTTGCCGGTGACGGTGAAACGCGACATGTAGTCCTCGTAAGGGAAGCACGCGCGGTAGTCCCGCAGGGTCACCATTGGGCCCAGTTCCTTGCTGCGAATCGAGCCTGAGCCAACCATCATGACGTCGCACTCCCCCATCTCTGCCAGGGCATCGGCGAACAGGTTGCCCAGCGCAGTCTCTTCGTAGCGCCTCGGATGGGTCAACGCATCAGTGAACTTGCAGATAGGAGCCCCGTACTTGCGGTCGACTACGGTCGCAAACGTGCTGATGTACTCCTGCAGCGCAACGTCGGGCTCCGCGATGCCCTCCACGATGGGCACCAGTTGCCACTTGTAGTCGATGATGCTGTTGGTATCGTCGTCCACGACGATGTCGAAGCGGCCTATCTGGTTGGTTCCCACACCTGCCTGCGCGATGAGAACGTCGTTCACTTTCGCAGGCTGCTCCAGAACGGTATGCGAGTGACCGCCGATGATCATGTCAACGCCGTACTCCGGCTTCAGCAGCTTCGCCAGCTCGATGTCGGACTCGAAGCCGATGTGTGTCAGCAGAATCGTCAGGTCGATGTCGTCGTTCTTGTAGGCGTCGGTAATGACACCGACCTCGTGACTGGCTTCCTCCAGAGAGATGAAGCTGCTGATGAGGGGGTCCTTCTGGACGGCATCGATGACCTTCTCGGTGACGATGCCGATGAACATGACGTCGAATCCGGCCTTGTTGATGATGTGGTACGGCCTCATGAGCCGCTTGTTGTATCCCTTGACATAGAGATTCGCGTTCACGATAGGGAAGTTCGCCACCTTCTCGAGGAACAACAGGTGCGGCAGCCCGTAGTCAAACTCGTGGTTTCCCAGCGTCACGACGTCAGGCGCCAGGTAGTTCATTATCTCCATCGTCGAGATGCCCTTGTATTCGGAGTCGATGAGCGATCCCTGCACCATGTCGCCGGCGATAACGAAGAAGACATTCTCCTCTTCGCGCCGTACTTTGTTGACGTACCCGGACAGGAGCGCCAGGCCTCCGATGAGCTCTCCCTTGCCGGCCGCGACTTCAGCAAGGAAGTCGCCATGCATGTCATTGGAGTGCAGGATGGTGAACTTCTTGGTCACTCCCACGTCAATCCTCCGAAATCCGTCATCGTCCGGGCGTCCGTGCTCCGGCCATCGCATCAGGGTGACATGATAGCTGATTGCGGTGCCCTCTAGAAGTCAGGGAGAGTCTCTGGTCCGGCATGGGGATTCCGTCGGGAGAAATCGTATGCGATTATTCCATCCAGCTAGCGGGGCGGGCTTGACAGGGCCTCTTTGACCGGTTACCTTACTGACTGCCCCAGGTCACCAAGCGGCGACAAAGGGCGCAGACAACCCGAGTGTTGAGCGGTGTTCGAGTTCTGAGGTCTCCAAGCCAAGGTTCGAGGAAGCCTGAAGCGTCGAGGGGAGTCTGAGCCGGAATGTAAGCTGCCAGGTCGCTTGGGGCTTTCTGTTGTCTGAGGCGCGTCACATCCACCGGCGCCGGTCCGCTGTCCGCCTCCACACGGTCCCTTCAACCATTCGGCAACCGCGCCTGCCTGACCACTCGTGCTGACGCCTCCCTTGTGCCCAGTCGTCTCGCGCGGCTCACGCTGACAAGCATCGCCTGTCACGCGGGCTGAGCGCCGGGGCGGTGGCTGACAGACCGGTGTGTGAAGCAGTACCATGCATTCGCCGGACGGGAACACCTGCCAGGGAGAGAGATATGGCACGCAAGGCGGGCATGATACACGTCGTGGCTGACAACGTGCGAGTCTTCGGACAACTGGCGTCGGAGCTGTTGCCGGATGTCGAGATTGTCCACTTCCTGGACTCCGGCCTGCCCGCGATGTCTGCTCCGCCCCTTCGCCCGGAGGTCGTCGAGCGTCTCAGAACGTACGCCTCCTTCGCGCGTCGCTCCGGTGCGGACGCGGTCTTGCTCACCTGCACCGCGTTCGGTCGACTCGTCGATGAGGTCTCCGGAGCGGTTGACTGCCCCGTTCTCTCGGTGCTTGAGATAATGGTGGATGAGGCGTTGAGGCAGCGCGGCAGAATCGGCATCATCGGCAGCCATCCGGGAACAGTGGCCGGCATGGAACGTCTCTTGCGGGAACAGGCAGCGCGGGAGGGCAACGTGATTGCCATCGAGTCGCGCCTCTGCGCCGGCGCGTTCGATGCGATGCGCCGCGGTGACCTCGCGGCACATGATCGCGTCGTCCTCGTGACGCTCCGCGAGCTGGTAGAGAAGGTGGATGTGGTCGTCGCGCCTCAACCGTCCATGGAGGCAGCCCTCCTTCAGTTCGAAGGCGACCCGAAGAACGTACCCGTGCTGACCAGCCCGCGCCTGTCGGTGGAACGTCTGAAACAGACTCTGAATTCGCTCTGCTGAGTCGTCCACCCTGACCAGTGAACGCTATCGGTGGGCTGCGGCTTCGCTCGCAGCCACTCCGGGGCCGAGTGCATGAGTCCATGGTGCGGCCGCACGGGTTTCGTGTAGCATGAAGGCCCGATTCACGGCTGCAGCGCATGCGTCCTGGAAAGAACGGCCGAGGCGGCGGCCCTGCGGTGCCGGCGCCCGGCACACTGAATCCTTCTGCAGCATGAAAGGAGACAGCGGATGCCTCTAATCGACTCACAGACGGGAACCGTGCGTTCTCAACTCAGTATCCCACAACTGAACGAAGCTGCCGGGCTGATGCGGGCTTACGCGCTCGCGGCACTGACCGCGGCGGGCTCGGGCCATTCGGGCGGCTCCCTTTCAATCATGGATGTCGCTGCGGCCCTCTACCTGAACGAGCTGCGTCATGACCCCCGCAACCCCTCATGGCCGGACCGGGACCGGGTGTTCTGGTCCGCAGGGCACAAGGCGCCCGCGCTGTACGTCAGCCTCGGCATCTCGGGCTATTTCGACATCGAGGACGTCGTGACGCTCCGCAGGCTCAACTCCCCCTTTCCCGGCCATCCCCACTGGCCCAAGCTGAAAGGCGTCGAAGTGTCCAGCGGCTCGCTCGGTCAGGGGCTCTCTGTGGCAGTGGGGAGCGCCCTTGCCGCTCGGTTGGGCGGGCAGGATTATCGTGTGTACTGCTTCATGGGCGATGGCGAGCAGCAGGAAGGGCAGGTCTGGGAAGCGGCGATGGAGGCCGCCCACTACGGGCTGGACAACCTCTGCGCCGTCATCGACTGCAATGGGCTTCAGATCGATGGCCGCGTCGACGACGTGATGCGTATCGAACCTCTGGCCGACAAGTACCGCGCTTTCGGTTTCCACGTCCTCTCCGTCGATGGACACGACATCGAGCGGATCCTCGATGCCTTCCGTCAGGCACGGGAGAGCAAGGGGAAACCCAGCGTCATACTGGCGCAGACCGTGAAAGGCAAGGGTGTCGCCTGCATGGAGAACGTCTGCGGCTGGCATGGGAAGGCTCCCGGCGTAGACCTGACGACCGAGACGCTGCAGTCCTGCGGACTCGAATCCAGAGTCGATGTACCGCGCCTGCTTCAGAAGGCCCGAACGTGGCAGACAGAGGTTGATGCACGCCTCGCGGCCAGGGAGCCGAAATTCTCCCGCAACTACTGGTGGAACAGCGGTCCCGGCATGCGGGTGACCATGTCTCCCACCCGCCTCGGCTTCGGCCGGGCACTGGCGAAGCACGGAGACGACGAACGAGTCGTGGCGCTCGGAGCGGACATCTCGGATTCAATCACCATCAGCCAGTTCTACGCGGAGCATCCGGAGCGGAAACGGAGATGGCTCTCCATCGGGATTGCCGAGCAATCAGCCACCTGCGTCGCCGCCGGACTGGCAAAGGAAGGCAGGTTGCCGGTGTTCGGCACATACGGCGTGTTCGCGTCCGGAAGAAACCTTGACCAGATACGAACCACCGTGTGCTACGGCAACTACAACGTGTTCATCGCCGGCGCGCACGGCGGCGTGTCGGTGGGACCGGACGGCGCCACCCATCAGGCGCTGGAGGAGCTGTTCCAGATGTGCGGGCTGCCGAACATGCACGTTGAGGTACCGTGTGACGCGGTCGAGACCGAGCGGGCAACCGCGCACCTGCTGTTCAACGTGAACGGCCCGAAGTACCTCCGCTTCGCGCGCGAAGCGACCCCCGTCGTCACGGACGAGAACGCGCCATGGGTCTTCGGACAGGCCAACGTCATCCGCTTTCGCGCCGAAAAGCCGGAATTCAAGGACGCCTTTGAGCACGCCCTTGCTTCCGGCTACAAAGGCGAGGGTGAACGGCTCGCCATCATCGCCTGCGGCCCGGCGGTGGCCGAGGCGATGCGAGCCGCCTGGATACTCCGCATCGAGTACGGCATCGAGTCCCGGGTTCTGAACCTCCACACGATGAAGCCGCTCGACGTTGCCTCCGTCAGGACAGCGGCCCGTGAGTGCGGCGCCGTGCTCACCGTGGAGGAGCACCAGGTCGGCGGCATGGGCAACCAGGTCGCAGCCGCCATCCTCACGTCGCCGGAACCGCGCGGCACGCCGGTCGTGATGGACATGGTGGGAGTCCCGGACAGGTTCGGTGAGTCCGGCGCCCCGTGGGAACTCATGAAGGAGTTCGGGCTCTCGGCGGAGTACGTCGCGGATAAAGCGAGGCGCCTACTCGGCCTCCACAAAGACGGAAACGGGAGAGGCTGAGTTCGCGAAGACACGGGAGAGTACCCGCGAAGTCTCGGCGTGGCGGAAGGCCTCGTAGCCGGACCATTCGGTTGCAGCGCACTGCCCGTCGCCGGAAGTCGCCCGGCGCAGCGGCAGAACAGGACTAGGCCGGCTTCCGCCACTCGGCGGGGCCCCAGCGTTCGGGCAATGACGGTTCCTCGGGCCAGTCGGGAGGGAACAGCCGTCCGGGCGTCTCGCCCAGCTCGGCGATCAGCTTCTTGAGTCCGGGACGAGCGAACCCCGGATTCCCGCCCTTCTCGGTGCGCCCGTTTATCACGGCTTCAGAGCGCAACCTGCGGCCGATGGTTTTCTCCATCTGCCCGCCAAGCCACATCACCCGGTCGATGTCGAAGCCGGTCTCAATGCCCAACTCGTCAAGCTGCACCAGAAGGTCCTCCATACAGATGAGGCCGACGTAGCGCGGATCCCGGTAGTAGTAGTCGCCGGTGCCCCTCACCGGGCAGTCGTCCAGGAAGTTCGCCGGCTGACCGCCGAGGCCGCCCAGCGTTGCCTCGAAGCGGCAGATGCCGGCCTGCAGCGCGGCCAGGACGGAGGACGACGCTATGCGCTTCGTCTCGTGCAGGTGACAGAGGTGAGCCTCCGGCTGCGGCATGGCGTCGAGCACCATCGAGAAGTAGCGGTAGACGTCTGCAGCGTTCGCCGAGCCGTCGTGGTCGGCATGCTCCACGTCGTGCGCGCCGATGGCGAACCAGCGGTGGGAGAACGCCACGGCGTCCGCGAGGTGGGTGGCGCCGCTGATGGGGCTGCCCCATATCGTGCTCACGGTGCCGACGGTCTTCATGCCGGCATCGCGCGCCTTCGCGACGCACCGCTCCGCCTCTCGCCAGTACTGCGTCAACGTCGTGCCGGAGTTGGCGTAGTGGTGCTCCGGGTCCGTCGAGACCATCATCAGGATGCGGTCCGGTCCGATGCCCCGTTTCGTCAACTCGATGGCCGCGTCCACGGCGGGCTCGCGGATGGTGACGGCCGTCATCGTGACCGAGCTGTAATCGATGCCGGTCCTCGAGCAACGCTTCCGGAATGATTCGCTGCGCAGCTCGCTGAGAACCTGTTCAGCGTCCCTGAACTGCGGCATATTCCGCGCGTTGCCGAGGTTAGTGAGCTCGATCTCTCTGGCCCCGGCAAGTATCATCTCCTGCGCATAGAAGACCTTGGCCTCGGTCGAGATGAACCGCTCCTCGTGCTGAAGACCGTCGCGGATGGTGATGTCGCCGACGGTGACCTTCCGCGGCATCCGGGAAAAGATGTTCCAGTAATCGTACTCAGTCACCTGTCGACCTCCTCGAAGAGCGCCCGCCGGTCACCCGTCGCCGCCTCAGGCAGAAGCTACGGATTGCGGAGAGCCAGCGCCACCTCGGCCTTGCCGGGGACGATGACTTCGCCGTTCTCTCTCTCGACCCAGACGTCACACTCCACGATGCCCCGGTCTGCCTCGCGGCGCTTTCCGGTGACTCTCCCGCGGCATGTCAGCCGGTCGCCCGGGACGGCCGGTCCCCGGTTGCTCCACTCCAGCCCCAGCAACCTGCCGTGGTCGCCGACCCAGTCAGTCAGCACCTGAGCGAGGAAGCTGCCCAGAAGCGGCCGGTGCGCCAGCACGTTCGGCAGGCCGTCGTGGTCGCGCGCGAAATCGGCGTCGTAGTGGATGCGGTGCAGGTTCCAGGTGGCGGCGGAGAACATGAAGAGCTGCATGTTGGACGGGGTCTTCACGATGGCAGGGATATCCTGGCCAACCTCGGCATCCTCGAAGGCGGGAAATGACATAACGGTTCGCACCCTTCGGCTCAGCGCTCGATGAAGCTGGCTCTCTCGCGCGCCACGAACTCCCCCTTCTGATTGGTGTACGTGGTCTCAACAACCGTGAAGTAGAGCGCGCCGCTCTTCCCTTCCTTGCTGTAGACGTCCACGACCTTCTTGCGCACGGTGATGACGTCGCCCGGCCGGATAGGCTCACCGAACTGGACCGAGCTGGCGCCGCCGACGGTCCGGCTGACGGGCAGGGGCACGTCCAACTCCGTGCCGGTGGGCCGGCCATCCTCGCGGTACCTCGTGTCCGGGGCGTCGTCGTAGTACCCCAGTGTGAAGAAGAACGTCGACGGTGCGACTATGCCGCCCCACTGCGTGGCAGCGGCGTACGCTTCGTCGTAGTACAGTGGACTGTCGACGCCGATAGCCCGTGCGAACCGGCGGATGGCGGCCTTCGTCACCTCGCAGGTCTGAGGCGCCGACTCCCGGCCGATCATCGCGCGCGCTTCAGCGGGGACTCCGTGTTCGTCCATGCAGCGGACTCCAGTCTGCCGGCCTCAGGCCGGCATGTCGCCCAGTTCCTTCACCATGCACTCCTTGGCGGCGAAGTCCGTCTCACGCGAGACCATTATCTTCGCGCCCTGCAGGGACCCTGCGCCGGTGGCGGAGATGGTCGACCAGTAGCAGACGGTCCCGTACGTCGTCATATCCTGCAGCATGCGGAACAGCTTCAGCCGCTCGTCGGTCGGGATGTCCGCCCGGCCCTTGAGATACTTGTCGATGAAGCCGCTCAACTCCGGGTTCTCGCAGTCGCTGACCGACGGCACCGTGTCGACGAGCCCGCCGGCGATCTCCTGGACCATCCTCACAGAATCGTGGAACAGCTTGGCCGTCCACGTCTTGCCCACGTTCGCGTAGAGCATGCTCGGCATGTAGTAGCCGGACTCGGTCTTCGCGGCGAGGACGGACGAGGCCAGGCCGCAGGAGTAGTACGTCTCGCTGTTGGTCGACAGCTCGGTCAGCTTCTCCCGGACGTGGCTCGCCTTGTCGATGCCGTTGTACTTCGCGATGAGAGAGGCGCCGCCGGTGAGCAGGTCGGTGACGCCGGCGCTGCAGGCGCAACGGCTGTGCCGGTGAGTCGTGGCGAAGGAGAAGAGCATCGGCTCCATCGCATCCCACTCGCCGCACATGAAGACGTGCTCCCAAGGGACGAAGACGTCATCGAAGATGAGCAGCGACTCCACCGTGCTGTACTTCGCGCTGACCGGGTGGTCTTCCCGGTGCTCCGGGCTCTTAAGCGTCGTGTTGACGACGTGCGTCAGGCCCTTCACGTCGACGGGGACGACGAACGCGAGCGCATAGTCGCGGTCCTTTTCGGTGAGCGCGCGCGACGGCATGGCGAAGATGTAGTGGGAACCGGTGGCGGCGCTGATGTGGTCCTTCGCACCGCGGACGACGATGCCGTCCTTGCGCCTCTCGACAATCCGGACGAAGAGGTCGGGGTCGGCCTGCTGGTACGGACGGAGCGAGCGGTCGCCCTTTACGTCCGTGAGCGCCTGTGCGCAGATGAGGTCGTTCTCCTGGAAGTACCGCGCAAACTTCAGGAACCGCTGGAAGTAGGCGGTCCCGTGCTTCTGGTCGATGACGTACGTGCCCACGGCCATGCCATTGAGCGCCTCGCCGCCCATGCACCGGAGGATGCACAGCGCCTTCTGGGCGCACGTCCGCACCATGTTCAGCTTCTTCACCAGGTCGTCAGGGCTGGTGTACAGGTTGTTGAAGCGGTTGATGACCTCGCCGGTCAGGTTCGACGTGACGGTCATCAGCTCCCGGTACTTCGGGTCCTGCGCCATGGCGTACGTCAGGGCCAGGGTGTCGATGGCGGGACGAAGCTGCGGATGGTCGACGTAGTTCTCCACGAGCTTGCCCTGCACGAATACCCTCGGCTTCATCTTCCGCAGACTGTCGAGGTACTGTTCGGCGGTCTTCATCGGCATGTCGCTACTCTCCTTTGCTGACTACCTCTCGGTTCCACCGAGGAGGTCACTGATGTCTCACACAGGGTGCGCCGCCCCGTCAGCACGCTCAGGCCGGGCGACCGCGCAGCCTGCCGTATACAGTACACTGGAGAAGATTGACGTGCCAAACGGCAGGGACGTACACTCGACGGTTCAATCAGGGAACTGAAAGGGGCAGGAAATGGTCGTTGACTGCCATGTCCACACGTGGCGCTATCCCGACCACTTCAACAAGCCGGCCATGCTGGCCAACCAGCCTGAGCGCAGGTGGACCTGGCCGGACGAGAAGTTCAAGCTGCTGCTCGACCAGCCCATCGACGGCTATCTGGAGCTCATGCAGGGCGTGGTCGACCGCGGCATCATCGTCGGCCAGTCCGCCTGGAACACCAGCGGCGTGAGCATCCCGAACGCCTACCTCTCCGGTGTGGCGCAGGCGCATCCGGACAAGCTGTCGTGGTGTTGCTGCGTCGACCCCACGCAGCCGGGAGCGGCAGATGAGGTGGAGCGTTGCGTGAGGACGATGGGCGCCATCGGGGTGGGGGAACTGAACCCCATCCAGTGGCAGGCGTACGCGAACGACCCGCGCGCCTACCCGGTCTGGGAGGTGTGCCAGTCGCTCGACGTTCCCATCGTGCTCCACGTCGGCGGCACGTCCCACATGGACACGAAGGTACGTATGAAGTACGGCGACGTGGTCGCGGTGGACGACATCGCCATCGACTTCCCCCACCTGCGCATTGTCATATGCCACCTGGGCTACCCGAAGTACGAGGAGGCAGCATTCCTCGTCCAGAAGCACGAGAACGTCTTCGCGGACATCTCCTATCTCCCCAGCGTCTCCGGCCTTGAGCGCACCATTATCAACCGCCACATGCCGGTGGTCACCTTCCCCTTCCTGCACTACGCCTATCCGCTGCTGTACTACTTCAGCCAGGTCTACAGTGGAGCGGACAAGCTCGTCTTCGGGACCGACTGGGGCGTCTCAAAGCCGCGCGAGACCCTCGACGCGCTGCTGGGCATCAACGACTACCTGAGGCGCTACGACCTGCCGCTCATTCCGGAGGAGTCGCTCCAGAGGATACTGCACGAGAACTGGAAGAGGGTCTTCACCCGGATAGTGTGAGCCGTGCCGCGCTGTGTCCGCGAGCCGGAGGTCAACCGGCGGCGCCGATGTCCCGCGTGCCCTTCGTCACGAAGTTGATGCGCTCCGCCGCCGCCTCAAGCTCGGCACGGAAGTCGGGATGCGCGATGGACACGAGCAGCTTCGCCCGCTGCCACACCGCCCTGCCCCGGAGGTTGACCGCACCGAACTCGGTGACTACCCACGAGACGTCTGTTGCAGGCACGGTGACCATGTCGCCATGCTCGAGCAGCGGCACGATGTTCGATTCGACCTGTCCCGCTCTGTTGGCGTGCGTGGAGTAGAGACAGGTGACAGCCCTGCCGCCGGGCGAGGCGTTGGCGCCCCGCACCCAGTCGAGTTGCCCACCGGTCCCGCTAATCTGGCGCGTGCCCGTGGATTCGGAGCACACCTGGCCACGAAGGTCGACGCGCAGCGCGTTGTTGATGCACACCTGCTTCGCGTTTTGCGCGATGACGTTCATGTTGTGGGTGTGGTCGCAGGAGAAGCCGGCGACCATCGGGTTCCGGTCCACGAAGTTGTAGAGCTTCCTCGTGCCGTGCAGCGTGGTCAGCACGAGCCTGCCGGGATGCAGCGTCTTTCTGGCGCACGTTACGATGCCGGCATTGACGAGGTCAACCACGCCGTCGGTGATGGAGCCCGAGTGCACGCCCAGGTCCCTCAGTCCCGAGTGCACCAGCAGGTTGGCGATGGCCGTAGGGATAGCGCCGATGCCTATCTCGATGCACGAGCCGTCCGCCATCAGGCCGACCACGTGCTCCGCTATCGCCTCGTCCGCCTTCGTCACGGGCGGGTCGGGCAACTCAACCAGCGGGTACTTCGCGTTCTCGACGATGTGGTCGACCTGCGAGATGTGGATTGCCTCGCCGCTGCCCCCCTCGACCCACGGCTGGGAGTCGCAGACCTCGAGGACAACGGTCTTCGCGGCCTCGCACAGCGCTTTCTGGTACGCGATTGAAGCGCCGAAGTTGAACCGGCCGTCCCTGTCCATCGGCGTGACCTGGACGAAGGCGATATCCGGGCGCTCCGGCATCTGCTCGCGGTACATCCGCGGGATGTCGCCCAGATTCGACGGGATGTAGCTGCAGCAGCCCCGGTCGTGGTGGCGCCGCTCGTACGCCGAAAGATGGAAGGAGCCGTAGACGAAGTGCTGCTGCGCGGGGTCCATCCTCAGAACCTGCGGTTCCGACTCGGCAAGGGCCGCCCGTATCTTGACCCGCTGCAGGTTCGCGGCGCGTTCAGCCAGCTTCTCATCGATGAGCCGCGGGAAGCCCAGCTTGTAGCCGTAGTCCACCCACATCCCGGACGTCACCAACCCGGCCGCGTCTTCGGCAGAGATGAGCTTCGCCCGGTACTCGCCAGAATGGTCGATCGCTATCTCTCCCGCCGCGCGGCAATCTGTTGCACGAAGTCCAGGACGGCCGCGTCGAGGTCGTATCGCGGTGACCAGCCCCAGTCGGCCCTCGCCGGCTGGTCATCCAGCACCGCGGGCAAGGTCTTCATCGAGGCAGTCACCTTCTCGTCCGGTTCGAAGCGCACCTGCGCCCCGGGCACATGCCTGAAGACGGCGTCGACCAGTTCACGTGCCGACGCGGTGAACCCGTACACGTTGTAGACGCATTGCGTGAGCCCGGCTCTGTCCGCGTCCCTGATGCGCAGGATGGCCTCGACGGCGTCGTTGACGTACAGAATTGCGGTGCGCGCAACCGGGTGCACGTTGACGACATAGGGACTACCGAGCGCGGTATCCTCTATCACGCGTGACGTGTAGGCGGTGATGCCGCCTCCGGGCGGCCTCCCGGCGCCGATGACCGACTCGAACCGCACAGCCCGTATGTCAAGGTCGTAGCGCCGGCGATAGAACTCGCAGAGTCGTTCCCCGCAGACCTTGGTGGTGCCGTACATATTGGCGGGATGCTGCGCCGCGGAATCGGAGACGCAGTCCGCCTCGGTCGGGCCGAAAGCCGCGATGCTGCTCGTGTAGATGACGGGTCCTATCCCGCACAGTCTGGCCGCCTCCAACACGTTGAATGTGCCAACCACGTTTGCGGCGAAGGCGGCTGAAGTGCTCTGCTCGCTTGCCGGCGGCAGCATGGCGCCGGTGTGGTAGATGCAGGTGATGCCATGGGACTTTGCCACATCCATGACCTGCGCCCAGTTCGCCAGGTCTCCCCGGACAACGCTGCAGCGCTCGCCGAGCTGACCTTCCAGGAGCGGAGACGTCGCGACGTCGAACAGGATGCTCCGCTCGCCGCGTTCCGCCAGCGCCTTCGCCAGGTGTATGCCGATGAACCCGAGTCCGCCCGTCACCAGATTGCAGCTCATCGATTGACTCCCTCAGCCGGTCTGTGCGCCGCGTGACTCCGCAACGCACCTGCGGCAACCTTCGGACACTCCGCCCGCGCCGGTCGCGCCCACCATTATGCCATTGCTGCCACGCGGCACGCTGCGGGAGCCCGTCGCAGACAGCGTGAGGCGACTCGGTGCGGGAGGTGCGGCGGCCGGGCGAAGGCGAGTACACTGAAGCAATGGCCGAGGAACCCGTGCGGTACCCGCAGTGCAGCGATGAAGACCTCGCCCAGCGCCCGGCTCATGGCGGCGGCGAGACTGGTGACGTTCGCCGGCTCATGCACTACTACCATCTGGGTCTGGACTTCTCCGGTCTGTCTCTGATGATGCTGAGTCGGCTTCAGCAGGGCGACTGGACCTGCCCCGTGTGTGGCGCATCGTTTCCAGCGGGAACCGACCCGCGCAAGAAACGATAACAGCCGGCAGACTGTGCGTGCGCACCGGAGGCCTGCAAGCTGCCGAAACGAGGCCTTTCACCCCAGACGGTGGCACGCTCCGGGGCGGCAGGGTCTTGAACGGCGGAGCCGCAGGGGTTTCAATGTACCCTGCGTCGCCGCCTTGCTCCCGGGCAGAGCGTCAGGTCCCGGATGGTCCATCGGCGGCAGGCATGCAATAGCTTCACGATCCGGAAGAACAGAGGGGTTCCGTTCACGATGCAGGTCGTGCTCGTCACCGACAGAGACTGGGTCACCGCGCTGTCTCGGCACCTGACCGCGGGAATCGCGGCGGTCCTGCGTGAGCGCGGCCACGAGGTCAGGCTTCTCGAACTCGGCAGGGAGGATGCCTCCCCGTGCCGCGGCTGCCTCCTCTGTTTCACGAAACACCCGGGCGAGTGCGTCAGCAGGGACCTCGTGAACGAGCTCATTCACGCCGAGCACCTCCGCAGGGGACCCGCCGCGACTGTGTTCGTCACCCCCGTCCTCTTCGGCCATCCTCGCTCGACCATCAAGAATGCGATGGACAGGGGCGCCGCCAGCCGCTATCTGCAGATCATTGTAGGCTGTGAAGAAGACATCGACGACGAGGAGAAGAGCACGTTCATCGACCTCTATGCCAGGCACCGCGGAAAGGTGGACATAGTTCATCCCGGCGTGGACCGTGAGGTCGCGGCCTTCGTCACGACGTCGGAGGCGGAGAACGCCGCTGTCTGCGAGGCGCTGCAGGACCTTGTGGCATGACGGAAGACATGAAGAGCGTTTGCCTGGTCAACGGCAGTCTGAGGGGCAGGAAATCGTCATCCCTGTCCTTCCTGCGCGATATCGATCGGCGGCTGCCCCCGAGCGAGTTCGCGAAGACGGTCATCCAGGTCAGCGCAGCGCGGGCCAACCCGTACCCGGTTTCCGTACTCGAGCAGATGGCCGCGGCGGATGTGCTGGTACTGTCATTTCCGCTGTACGCATACGGGCTTCCCGGAGCGCTGA
>Ga0209609_10001425_pt1 | contig 13877 bp, 12 predicted proteins | sample LakKivw325mmetaG_FD_184136 | JGI IMG/M metagenome (GOLD analysis project Ga0209609, IMG submission 184136) | Anoxic lake water microbial communities from Lake Kivu, Rwanda to study Microbial Dark Matter (Phase II) - Lake Kivu water 325m metaG... | ecosystem: Environmental > Aquatic > Freshwater... | reverse complement strand
GTGTGGTGAAGAGAACTGCATGGCTTTCGCCACCAAGCTCGTAAACAGGGAAGCGCGCCTTGAGGACTGCCCTCCTCTCATGAAGGAGGAGAATAAGGAACAATATCAAGCGATCTGGGAAATACTCAAACCACCGATGAAGGAGATAACTATCGGCGTTGGTGAAAGGGCTGTCAAAGTTGGCGGCCAACTGGTCATGTACAGACATGAGTTTACCTACTATAATCTGGCTCCCATTGCAATCGACGTGACGGACGAGATGGCCGATGAGGAACTCGAGAAAAGGGTCAAAGGCATCGAAGACTTCACCTACAATTACATAGGCCAAGACTTGAGACTTGACCTAGTGGCGGTTCGATCCACTTCGAACGATCCTAAGAAGTTTGAGTCCACCGTGAAGAAGGTGGTTCAGAACACTCGTCTGCCCCTTATCCTATGTTCTTTCAATCCCGAGGTACTTGAGGCTGGAATTGTAGCTGCTCAGGGGAAAAGGCCACTCGTCTATGCTGCGACAAGGGAGAATTGGATCGATGTTGCTAATCTCGCCTTGATGTACGACGTTCCATTAGCGATCTTCGCTCCAAACGACCTCAACCTTCTGAAGTCCTTAGCGAAGACTCTGACCGAATACGGGGTTGAAGACCTCGTCCTAGATCCGGGCACATTTCCAGAGGAAGGACTAGCTGACACCATCAACAACTTCACCATGCTACGAAGAGACGTATGTAGAGAAGGAGACGAAACCTTGGGCTTCCCCCTCATCGGCGCACCGATCATGGTTTGGGCAAGACCTAGCGGAGACGATGATGTTGCGAGGTGGAAAGAAGCTTATCTGGCTTCCATGCTGATAGCCAGATACGGGGACATCATAATCATGCATAGCCTAGAGGGATGGGTTCTCCTACCCACAATCATATTCCGACAGAACCTATATACGGATCCTAGGAAGCCTGTTGCCGTCAAGTCTGGCCTTATACCATTAGGAAACCCGAACGAGTCTTCGCCCGTGATGCTGACGACAAACTTCGCTTTGACCTACTACACGGTTGAGGCGGACATAAAGTCTGCGGGCATCGACTGCCACCTCATAGTCGTGGACACTGAAGGAATATCCGTCGAGAGTTCCGTCGCCGGTAGAAAGCTTACGGCGGATAAAATCGCTGAGGCCGTGAAGGATTCGAACGTTGCAAGTAGAGTAAATCATAAGAGACTCATCATCCCGGGCAGGGCAGCGAGGTTGAGCGGAGAGATTGAGGAAATAACAGGTTGGGAAGTTTTGGTCGGTCCTCTCGACTCTTCTGGCATACCGAAGTTCCTCAGCGAGAAATGGTCACCGAAGACAGAGGAACAAAGAGTGATGAAGGATGGTGGCAGGTAGGAAGAGAGGTGCCTCTTTCTACTCAGATTTTGGTCTATCTTGAAAGTAAGATTCTTTACTTTTCCGTTTACAGCTGGTTTACCGATGTCGTTTTTACTTTTATTTTTTCCGCCTTTTCTTTAAGTTCAGCGTCTTCAGTAATTAAGGTAAGGCCTTTTTTCCTCGCTATATAAAGATACGAGCCGTCGTAGAACGTTATTCTCAGTTTTGTGGACAATTCCATGACTTCTCTTAGATCTTTACTGGACTCGACTGTTTCGATCTTCATGAGCTCCATTATCTTAGCTACTTCTTCAGCTCTGCTCGCGGCTTCTTCAGGAGTAGTTTGGCCCCTCAGGACGCACTCCCTCCATATGATGTTGCCCAACTCGTAATAGGCTAGATTGAGAGTGGTCTTACTTCTGACGATTTCCACCGCTTTATCTCTGCGCCTTTTTAGCATTATTGCTATGGCACTGGAGTCGAGGAGAAGCATCATCTTAGCCTTCTGGCTTCTTTTACACTTTTAATAATTTCTTCTTCAGAAATCTTGGAGAAGAACTCTCCCAGTCTGTCTGCTGCTCTCTTGGCTTCTTCAAACCTTTTCTTTTCGATCTCCTCTTCGAGGGACTTCCTCACAACATCGCTCACTCGGACGCCATATTTTCTAAGCTTCTCCTTGATTTCGGAAGGCACTCTTACCGTTATGACAGTATTCATTATACGTCATCTGTAATGACAAGAACGTATTACGATTATATAAGTCTTAAGAGGCGCATGGTCAAAGCGAAGAGCTGGCTAACGAATATAAACAGCATATCACCTTTCACGAGTTTGAACTCTATAAGGACATCAGCGATCTGGAAATGGGTACAAACCTCAACCCAAAAAGAATATTTATGCGTCTAGACCTAGTCTCTTGAAACTATGGCGCATGTGTGGCTCTATGTTCGTTGACTATCATGTTCATCCGGACTATTCTTATGATGCTAAAGATAGCATCGATGCCTTATGTAGGAAAGCTTTGAGTGTCGGCTTGGACGAGATTTGCTTCACAACCCATTACGACCTCGACCCCGTTAGAAATGATATCGACTGCTTTGTTCGAGTTAATGGTAAACTCGTGTCTTCCAGATCGAACTGGTTCGATCATTATTTCGAGGACTTGGAGAAGGCTAAGGCCACATATGCCAGGAAGGGGCTAAATGTTAAGTTTGGCGTAGAAGTCGATTACCAACGAGCGGTAGAAGACGAGGTCAAACGCATTTTAAGCGAACGTCATTTTGACTTCGTCTTGGGAGCGGTCCACTCCGTAGACCATATCTCGATAAGTCTTGAAGACGAGGCTTTGATATGTTTTAGGGAGAAGTCTGCGAGAGAAGTTTGTGAAAAATATTACCTCCAGATGGAGAGCGCGGTCAAAAGCGGACTGTTTGATGTGATTGCACACCTCGACATTTACAGAAAATATAGTGCAGATTTGATTGACAGGGACACACAATCAGTTTGTGTAGACCGTGCCGAGAGGGTCTTCGACTTAATGGTGGAGAAGAATGTTAGTTTAGAGATCAATACCTCTGCCTTTCGCCGAGGAGAAGGCGAGCCTTTTCCCAGCATGGAGCTACTGGAGAGATGGAAATCGAGAAATCAAAAAATGGTAACGGTCGGTTCGGATGCTCATGTCGTTACAGATTTAGGAGTCGATATTGATAAGGGCGTTGAAGTTGCGAAGAAACTAGGTTTGAAGATATGCACCTTCAAAGATAGAAAAGTGGAGAAGTGTCTTTGAGCATTTTTGGAATCCCTTGCAGGTCTTCTGTGGAGATTAGCGGATACAATCTCTTCAAATAAACCTCATTCTAGACTAGCGCCCCAAAGAGCGTGTAGTGCATAGATTTAATATTCTGCAGGTCCGTCGTATGTCTAGTCATGAGTAAAGGAAGAGGTACCTTGCTCAAGGGTTTAACGCTCATCAAAGAAAAGCCTAGAACTGAGAAAGGTCTGATCAAAGAGATACTGGGATATTCTGTGCATGAAGTCGCGCGCGCACGAAAAATCGTCCGCGATAGGAGTCTTGTGGCACAAATCTTAACATGAGGGATTTTTATGGAGAAAGCACTTTGCGCGATCTACGTCGTGTCATTTCTGATGTCGATTGGCTTCGGTGCATATGGAGTGATTGTTTCATTATATATGTGGAGTCTAGGAATATCGTTCAGCGGACTTGGATTCGCATTTGGCACGTTCGGATTTTGTATGGCTGCAGCTGGAGTACTCTTTGGCGCACATTCAGACGTAGTTGGAAGAAAGAGGTACTTCGTTCTTTCATTGGTGCTCATGTCTTTAGTAATGTTTCTCTATGCGCACGCCAGTGAATTGCTACATTTCTTGATTCTTGAGGGCCTGGGGGGAGTTTCTACTTCGCTCAGTGAGGTAATTGTTCCGACACTAATGACTGATTTGACGAGTGATTTGGAACGTGGCGAAAAGTTTGGCAGAATGGGGGGCTTTAGGTGGCTAGGCACGGGTTTAGGGTATTTTGCAGGTGGATTTCTGTCAAGTCTAATGGATTTTTCTCTAGTTTTCTTCACCGTATTCATTCTAGATGCCTTGGCATGCTTGATCGTTATGCTTTTTGTTCCGCCTTACCACACTACTACGGAAGAAGTATTTAGTCTGAGCTTGCTGAAGGAGATGAGACCGCAAACAAAGACTTGGTTCGTTGCACAGCTTATTGGGGCAATAGCGACCCCCGCAGTCGAAGTAATAGTGGTCCCTATTTACTTGGTCGAATATCTCGGCGTTGATGTGAGATTCTTTGGAGCTTTCATGGCGTCAAGCTACATATTCCTTTCTCTCACACAGTTTTCAGGAGGTAAAATAGCCGATAAATACAGTAGAAAGCTAATTTTACTGTCTCGCAAATCTTCTCCGCTATCTCTATAGCTTTTCAACCGTTGGTTCCATGGTTTACTTACTTCATATTGTTATACTTGTTTGAAGGTGTTGGAGAGGGACTGAGCGCGCCCTCTCGCAGCGCGTTAGTTGCCTCATCGCTTAGACATGAGCACAGAGGTTTAGATTTTAGCCTACTGAATTTGGCGGGAAACATCGGATCGATTATTGGCTTCTTGGGAATAGGCGCACTCATTGAGTACATGGGCTATAGTTATGCATTCTACCTTCGTGCTTTGACATACTTGATCATCGCATCTTTGGTTCACCTTAAAATACATGTATCCTCTAGGGAAGAAAGAGGAGAATAGGGCATGAAGTTTAGATGGTTTGTGCTCAATATTCCAATTAGAAAATGAACCCCAGTATTACCGTCAAGAGAAAGATCGCAAGTATTAGCAGGATTACGGGGAGAAGGTTGGTCTCCAAGATGGCTAGTATCATCGCGACGTAGTCTCTCCACTCAAGTTGCAGCTGAGATCTTTTCTGTTCAGGTTCTTCGTTTCTTTTTGCCAAAGTATTCACCTTTGAGGTAGCTAGTCTTACTTTTTCACGTTACCAAGTGACAGGCTACTAGGTGTCCGTTTCCTATGTCAATAGACTTAGGCTCCATCTTTCTACATATGGCTTTTGTGTAGGGACACCTTGGATGAAACCTGCAGCCCGAAGGCGGATTGATCGGACTCGGCACCTCCCCTCTCAGAATCTTTGTCGACCCTTTGAGATCCGGATCTGGCAGCGGAATCGCTGAGATTAAGGCCTTTGTGTAGGGGTGCTCTGCCTTCTCAAATATCTCTTCCGACGGAGATAATTCCACAATCTTGCCCAGGTACATGACAGCTATTTTGTTGCTAACGTATTTGATCACGCTGAGGTCATGTGAGACAAACAAGTATGTAAGACCCATGCTCTCCTGAAGGTCTTTTAAAATGTTAAGAACTTGGGCTTGAACGGATACATCCAAGGAAGATGTAGGTTCGTCCAATACCAGAAGTTCGGGCTTGAGGACAAGTGCGCGGGCGATGCATATTCTCTGTCTCTGACCGCCGCTGAATTCATGTGGAAATCTGTGCAAATGGTCTTCACTGAGGCCTACTTCTTCTATCGCGTCCAAGACTCTTTCATGCAGTTTTGCTCCTTTGGCAACCCTGTTGATTGCAAGCGGTTCGCTGATGGCGTCTTCAATGGTCATCCGCGGGTCAAGCGAAGCATAGGGATCTTGGAATACGACTTGCATCTTGCACCTCAACTTTCTCATTTCGCTTCTATTTAGTCTCAGTATATCTTCTCCATGGAAATATATCTCGCCGGCCGTGGGTTCGTAAAGATGCAGGACACACATCCCTGTAGTCGTCTTTCCACATCCCGACTCCCCTACGAGACCCAGTGTCCGGCCTCGATCAATGAAAAAGCTTACGCCATCAACAGCGTAGACGTACCCTACCGCTTTTCTGAAGATTCCACTCTTTATCGGAAAGTGCATCTTGAGATCCTTTACTTCGACCAACCTTTCGGCCAACTAATATCACTGTCCCCACTCGTTCGGTGTACTGAATATGTGGCAGGCGACGAAGTGCTCTGGAATGACTTCAACCATTTTCGGTTTCTCTTTTTTGCAGATGGCCTTTGCGTGGGGGCATCTTGGGTGAAACCTGCAGCCAGATGGGGGATTGATCAGGTTTGGAACATTGCCGGGGATGATGTTGAGCCTTCCCTTATTCCTATGAAACGTGGGAATAGCAGCTAGCAGCCCACTCGTGTAGGGGTGAAGAGGGTTGTCAAAGAGCTTGCTTACATCCGTTTGCTCTACGATGACACCGGCATACATTACCACGATGTGGTCACAGAACTGTGCTACGATTCCTAGGTCGTGAGTTATGAACATCACAGAAAGATTAGCCTCCTTCTTCAACTCCTGTAGCAAACCAAGAATCTGTGCTTGTACTGTAACATCCAAGAAAGTTGTTGCTTCGTCACATATGATCAAGCTCGGTCTGCAGGAAAGCGCCATAGCGATTACGGCTCTCTGCCTCATTCCTCCGCTTAGTTCGTGGGGATATTGATCTATCACTTTTTCCGGATAGGGCATCCTCACCCATCTCAACATTTCCAAGGTTTTTTCTCTGGTAACTTTCTTTAGGTCTTGCCGTGAAGGCTTTGGCGGGTTCTCCATCTTCTTCAGTCGCTCGGTTTTTGACTCTAACCCATCAACTTTCGACGATGCTGGATCTGATTGCGAAGTCTTCTCCAATTCTTTGGTCTTCATTTCTAGCACATCTCTATCTAGGCTTCTATGAAACATAATGACCTCCGCTATTTGGTCTCCGATTGTTAGAACAGGGTTGATGTATGTCAACGGATCTTGGAAGATCATCGCTATTTCTTTTCCTCTGATCTTCATCATCTCCTCGGCGTTCAGTCCCAGGAGGTTTTTGCCTTTGAACATGATCTTTCCATCAATGATCTTACCAGGTTCTGGGACGAGTTGCATGATGGAGAGAGCGGTAACAGATTTCCCACAACCTGTTTCCCCTACGAGGCCAAGGGTCTCCCCCTTATACAGGTCAAAGCTCACGTCATCTAGCGCTTTAACTGCGCCTTCATATGTATAGAAATCTGTTTTTAGACCTCGTATGCGCAGAATCGGTTCTTCCATCTCGTCTACCTTCATCGTCTGAGTCTAGGGTCCAAGACGTCTCTGAGCCCGTCTCCAAGCAAATTAAAAGCTAGTGCCGTGATGAGTATTGCAAGTCCTGGGAACACAACCATCCACCAACTGCCCTGCAGGAAACCGTATGCCCGCCCGTCGGAGATCATCAGTCCCCATTCGGCTACGCCGGCCTGCGCTCCGAACCCGATGAAGCTTAGACCTGCAGCCGACAGGATCACATTTCCTATGTCCAGAGTTGCAGCCACCAAGAGCGGATATATGCTGTTGGGAACTAGATGCTGGAATACGATGCGTCTATTGCTGGCGCCCGCTGCGCGGGCTGCGACTACATACAGTCTCTCTCGCTCAGCCAATATTTGACCTCTTATTAATCGGGCGTAACTAGGCCACCAAACGATCATCAGTCCTATCATGATGCTTGTTAGACTCTTTCCTAACACGATGCATACGGCCATAGAGAGTATCATCCCCGGGAATGCTAAGAATATGTCCGTCACTCTCATCAATATCTCGTCCCACTTTCCCCCGATATAGCCCGAGATTCCGCCGACAATCACTCCTGCCAGCAAGTCCACTGTGACGACCATGATCGCAAGCCCTACGTCGAGGCGTGCTCCCCATAGAACTCTACTGAAAACATCTCCTCCCATCGAATCCGTCCCAAAGAGGTGTTCCGCAGATGGCGGTAGCTTCGTCGCATGCCAGTTTCGCTCTTCTGGCCCGTAGGGAGCTATCCAAGGCGCAGCTATTGCTAAGATGATGATTGAAACTACAAGTAATAGACCTGCTACAGAGAGTGGACTACGCTTGAGTAGATGAAGAGTGTAACGAAACTCTTTGAGTCGTGGCTCAAGCTCTTCTCTCCATCTTCTGTGGCGACTTCTATCAGCTTTCTTGTAGCTGTCTAGTTTCGTTTTATGGTTGTTTCTGTGCACTTGGAGCCCCCTTTTTATAACTATTGTTATATTGCCAACCCAAGTTATAAACTCTGCTCGCATCCCAATTCTCTCAATGTTCGTAGTGTTCATCACCCATACCTTATGCGAGGGTCAAAGAAGCCGTAGACAAGATCAACGATCAGGTTAACTGTGACATAGATCACAGCGACAATCAACGCAAACCCCATGACCGTCGCGATGTCGGTCGTAAGTATGGCTGCAGTTGCCCATTTTCCCAGACCCGGCCATGCAAACACCGTCTCCGTCAGGGTGGCTCCACCCAACAGAGCTCCGAACATCAAACCAGTGCTAGTCACCGTAGGAATCGCCGCGTTTCTCAGCGCGTGTCTGTAGATGACCACCTTCTCCGAGAGCCCTTTTGACCTTGCCAAGGTAATGTAATCTTGCCTCATAACCTCAAGCATGCTGGACCTCATTATCCTAGCGATCATGGCTAACGAAGTGAATGACAGTGCCAATGAAGGCAATATTATGTGGTGGAGGCTGCTTAGAAAGAATGGCAAGTTACCGGTCAGCAAACTGTCTAGCAGATATAAACCAGTTATGGTCTGAAGGGGGTAATCAAGGGCTACAAAAATGTCCACACGCCCACTTGAAGGAAGGTACGGCAGCCCGCTTATCCTTAAGGTGTAGTAGAACATGAACTGCAGCATTAGTCCTAACCAGAAAACGGGCATAGAAACGCCGGTTAAGGAAAATACCCTAGTCACATGATCAATGGGCCGGTCCTTCCTGACCGCGGACACTATTCCTATAGCAACTCCAACCACTAGACTGATGATCGTTGTGACTAGAGCTAACTCGAAGGTGGCTGGAAAGTACTGACCTATCGCATTCAGCACAGGCTGTCTCCCGGTCCTTGAATACCCCCAGTCCCCATTGATGAGTTCCACTAAGTAGTAAAAATATTGCTCATAAAGGGGTCTGTCAAGGTGATGTTGTTTAATTAACAGGTCTAAGACGGCTGGGTTGTGCAGTTGCTGTTCATTTTGAACGTATGAGGCAACCGCGCCGATAGGTCCCCCTACGATGTGCGATAGCGTGAATGTCATTACCGATACACCGAACAACACTGGGATCGCCAGTATGAGGCGTCTTATGACGTATGTGCGTAATCTCACGCTTTTCGCCAACTCACGCATGCGTTCGATTTTAGAACTTATTCAGAAGAATCATACATATATAAGCCGATTGCGGTAGATTATCAACGTTGGTTTTTTGGCATCAGAGGGGGGAGCAAAACTTATAAACTTTACATAGAAAATTCACTTTCATACACAAAAAAAAGAAAAGGCGACTGAGAATGAAAAATTCGACAAAGGCCATAGTGCTAATAGCAATTATTGCTATCGGAACCCTTGGAGGATACTGGTACTGGGGCATATACGCACCTACCGCAGGGATACCGCATCGAGAGACGTTCGTCATGGAGTCCATCGGAGAACCAGACTACCTCGATCCTGCCGTCGATTATGAGACCGCTGGCGGCGAGATCCTTCAGAACGTCTATGAAACGCTGGTCTGGTACAAAGGAGCAAGCTCCGTGGAATTGGAAGGACTATTGGCAACAAGCTGGACGGTTTCAAGTGATGGCCTAGAATACACATTCAACTTAAGGCAAGGCGTCAAGTTCCATGACAGCACGCCGTTCAACGCCTCCTGTGTGAAATACTCTTTAGACAGAACGATCCGAATCGGAGACCCGGGTGGACCATTCTGGATCCTTGCTCAGTGCATTAAGGGCGGACCGGAATACTTGGGTTTCATCTATTCGATGGACGAAAACACGACGCAGGCGGAGATAGACGCGGCTGCCGAAGCCTACTTAGCTGCTGGAGGCGTAAGTGTGATTGACGACTATACGGTCAAGATCACATTGGACTTCCCATACGCACCCTTCTTATACTGCTTGGCTTACACAGTAGCGGACATAGTAAGCCCTTCGTTCGTAGAGGCGAATGGTGGCATCACAAACGGTGCACACAACTCGTACATGGACGAGCACACCTGCGGAACCGGACCATTCATGATGGTTAGTTGGGACAAGCTCGTTTCGATAACACTGGAAAGGAACGACAATTACTGGAGGACGCCTGCCAAACTGGAGAGGGTAATCATCAAGAGGGTGGAGGAAACCGACACCCGCATAATGGACATAGAAGCCGGAGACGCCGACTGCATATACTGGCCGACGACGGTCTACGACAGAGTATACAACAAGACCACTAAGATGTCGGTGAACTCCAATCTAAGAGTGGTTGCTGAGAAACCAACCTTCGACGTGATGTTCCTCGGACTCAATACTTTGATGAAGCCTTTCGATGATATTAACATTAGAAAAGCGTTCTGCTATGCTTTCGATTATCAGACGTTCATTGACGAGATTGTCAATGGATTTGGAGACCAATTGCAGGGTCCTATACCGAAGGGTATGTTTGGGCATAATGATACCCTCTGGATGTACAGTTATGATCTTAACGCGGCAAAGGACATCCTTGACGACTACACATGGACAGCCGAGAACTCGACCATAGAGCTCTTCTACAACTCAGGCAACGATGTCAGGGAAAAGGCTTGTATATTACTGAAGGATGGAATAGAAAGCCTAGGACTGGGCATCACAGTAACCGTCACGCCACTGATATGGGCTGATTACCTCTCAAAGTTGAGGGCCAGTGCACTTCCAATATTCTTCTTAGGATGGGCACCGGATTACGCGGATCCCGATGATTATGTTGATCCTTTCTGCCGATCAACAGGAGCGTTCGCGTTCTACGTGGGCTACGGTAGTCCACAGATAGACGCGTGGATAGATGCTGCGAAAGCTGAGGCTGATCCCGCCACGCGGATCGAACTCTACGGTAAGATCCAAGACAAGATCATGGAAGATGCTGTGTACATCTGGGCCTATCAGGCAACCAACTTCCACGTCGAGCGCACCTGGGTGAAGGGTTATTACTATAACCCAATGTACTCTGGACTCTACTATTATGCACTGTCCAAAGAATGGTAGAAATACCTACTATTCCCCCTCTTTTTTAATCCAATTATGACTGCTTCGAAAGCGAAGTGGGCTTCATAAACTGAGTTTGTCCCTAGAATCGGCCTATCAAAGAGAGAAACGAAGACATGCCTAAAAGGCGGAGTCTTGAAGCTTTACCGCGGTTGTGGTGGTCAAACCTTTGGACACGTTTCTTTGTCATTCTCATAGTACCCATCAGCGTGATAGACGACGTGTACACTTGGACATACATTGAACAATACGGGTTAGTCGGAGAGATAAATCCGGTCACTAGGTTTTTCTTCCAAAGCGATCTGGGCGTGGTTTGGGCTCTTCTCAACGTGCTTATTCCTTTGTTCACAATGGCATTGCTAGGATCCTTCTGTGAAAGTCACAGTGGAGAGTCCAGGTCTTGGATAGCAACCGTGTTCTCAGCACTATTCACACTTAGGACGCTAATTCTCTTCTACCATGTTCTATATTTTGACGCTATGTCATACATGCTGGCGATGTCCGTATGCTTGCTTCTCCTTATATCGATTAGAAAAGTGTTGCTTCACGAGGAAGCGATCAAACTCGCTAGTATAAGAGAGAGGCTGTGGATGGGATGGTTAAGTCTCAGTGTCGATGTCGCCGGAATGAGTTGGACAAGTGTGCAGGGCTTGATGCAAAAGGCGATCAGTGACGCCAGAAAAGAATTCAAGAGCTATCTTACCTTGAAGAGGCTCCGAAGCCCCAAATTGTGGCTTTTGTTGCTTATAATTCTGGCGTTGCCAGTGCTCCTGCTTAAGCTAATTGACTTACTGGCGGATCTACTGGGCGTGCGGGTGCTCCAGTTTTGGGAGGAAGGGCTCGGAATAGTGACCCGGAACCAGGCCGCCATGTTCCTCTTAACTTTCATCTCTATGCTTATCGTGGTAGGCGCCATAATGTACGTCCTTTTGTCGGTTTTCAACGAATAAGTGAGCCATAGCAATTTGCGTTGCCGAGCTGGCTTTAGGTATGTCGGATTCACCAGAACTTTCTGCCCAGTGCTCTCTGCTCTGCCTCAACGTTTAGATCGAACAGGCGATCATTGACATCCCTATGCTTCTTCAATATCTCTTCAGCATCGTCACCCCTGAGGTTTCTCCCAGAAAGAACCATCGTAACAACGTTACCGCACATAGATGAGCCGAAATGTTTCGACAGTCTTCTCTAGATACCCTTTTTCTTCCGCGCTCATAGATCCCTTCTTGTCCCGCAATTTCAGAATCTTGTCTTCCGCAGTCTGTGTTATAGCCACCTCCGTAGCCCCGCATTTTAGGCACCACAATTTGTCAGATAACTCAATGATTCTTCTGGCTCCAATGAAGCCCGGCACTTGACGAAGACGAAGGGTCTAGTCTCATTCAGAATTCTCGCTTTCGTCGAATCAATTGCTATATTGCTGAGTTTATCTGGAGGAATCAGGTCAGAAACTTTATCTATACTTTCGATACGTCCTTTCGCGATTTGGATTGGTTATGAGAATCTTCTGCTAAACCGTCTAAACCTACCGCGCCGGCGTTCTATTATTGAAATGATAAAATACTAAAAGAAGGATCGATCGATCTAGAAATTATGAAAACGGGGAAAATCCTGCATCGATTCACAGCTAAGGATGGAAGAGCGGTTGTTCTCAGGACTCCGAGATGGGAAGATCTTGATGATCTTATGGAGTATATCAATTCGTTAGTTGAAGAAGGCGCGGATATTTATAGAAGCCGAAAGGTTACGAGGGAGGAGGAAGCTGACTGGTTGGGAAGAAGACTAGCTGTCTTGGAGAAGGGTGAAGGGCTCAATGTGGTTGCTGAAGTTGACGGAAAGGTTATAGGAGACTCAGTCTTGGAGAGAAAGAAAGACTATTCAAGCCATGTGGGCGAGATAGGCATAGGCGTCATGAAAGGTTATCGAAGTATCGGAATCGGTACAGAGATGCTTAGAGCATTGATTGCACAAGCTAAGACTATGGGTCTCAAAGCGTTGGTTCTAAAAGTCTTTTCCACAAATAGAGTTGCTTACCACGTCTACGAGAAGGTTGGCTTCAAAGAGACTGGTCGGATCCCAAAATTCTTCTACAAAAACAGAAAGTTCGTAGATGAAGTGATAATGACGAGAGAAATTTCATAAAGAATCGCGAATTATTTTTGCGCACGCACTCGCGATCGTACGCGCGATTTCACCAAAACCTTCTACTCAACGCTTTCTTCTCTGCTTCAACAATCAAACCAAATAGACGATCGCCTATTTTCCCTTCGGATTGCAAGATTTCTTTGACATCGTCAACTCTAAGGTTCTTTCCTGCAAGAGCTACCGCTGCTGCTTTACCGTATTCAGACATTAGTTGGGCCGTTTCTTTCAGTTTCCTGAGGTTTCTTTCATCGCTGTCGCTCATCGTCTTACCTTTCTTGCTTTTTAACTTCGCAACATCCTCTTCCGAAATGGTTGTCATTCCAATCTTTTCCGAGCCACAGCTCGGACACTTTAACATGTCGGGCAAATCCATCAGCCTCTTTGCTTCAATGTATTTCCAACATTCCGTGCAGACTAAGGTCCTTACGTCACTCAGTATTCGCGCTTTGGCCGACTCGATTATTATGTGACTCATCTTCTCGGGAGGAATCAGGTCAGAGACCCTGTTTATGTTCTCCATTGCTGCTCTTGCGATGGGGCTAGGCTCACCCTCGTTCTCTAGACATACTATCTTCATTGTACCATTTCGAACGTCTTCAAGAACAAGTCTTGTATTGTCGATGTCAAGATCCTTATCAAGCGTCTCCTTCACGGCCTCCTCATAGATGGCGGTTCCCTCAAAACTCTTTGAAAGCTGCCCTATGCTCACATTGCTCAAGTCCACAAACTTTGAGAGTGCGCCGAACCTTCTTGCGACATGTATCATCCGCCTCTTGAACA
>Ga0209609_10001424_pt1 | contig 13877 bp, 11 predicted proteins | sample LakKivw325mmetaG_FD_184136 | JGI IMG/M metagenome (GOLD analysis project Ga0209609, IMG submission 184136) | Anoxic lake water microbial communities from Lake Kivu, Rwanda to study Microbial Dark Matter (Phase II) - Lake Kivu water 325m metaG... | ecosystem: Environmental > Aquatic > Freshwater... | reverse complement strand
ACCTCCCGACCCCCCTCTGTCCCCCCATTTCTGTACTTCAGAATGGGGGGATGAAAAGGGGGCAGGTAGAAGTCCAGCTTTAATTCCCGCCGCGCGGACGGAAGTCGGGTCCAACTCACCGATCAGCGGGAAGATCGTCTTGGTATGCGGATAATACGCCACTCCTTCGGGGGCATATAGCTCAATTCCCATCAGCCGCACCTGTTCTTCGATGAACGGATCAAGTTCTTCGAGCACGATCAGGCGCTCGACGCGGCTGGCGAAATCGGCGATCATGCGTCGCGGCAATGGGTAGACCATGCCCAGCTTGAGCGTGCTGGCTTGCGGGAAAACCTCGCGGGCGTACTGGTAGGCCACGCCAGCCGTGATGATGCCTAGCGAGGCAGCGCGCATTTCGATGCAGTTATGCTCGTAAGTCTCAGCGAATTTGGCCAGTTCGAGGATTCGCTGCTCAATGACCGGGTGACGTCTGCGGGCGTTGGCCGGGATCATGACGTACTTGGCCGGGTTGCGCGGGAACTTCTCTATACGCGGTGGATGCTCCTGGCGCGTCCCGACCTCGACCAGGGTGCTGGTGTGACACAGGCGCGTCGTCAGCCGCAGCAGAACGGGCGTATCGAACTGCTCGCTCAGGTCGAAGGCGGCGGCGGTCAGATCTCTGGCCTCCTGGCTGTCGGCCGGTTCCAGGCAGGGAACGCGGGCGAATTTGGCGAACTGGCGATTGTCCTGCTCGTTCTGCGAGGAGTGCATCGAGGGATCGTCCGCTGAGATGACCACCAACCCGGCCTCCGCGCCGGTCATGGCGGCGTAGAAGAAGGCGTCCGCGGCCACGTTCAGCCCGACGTGCTTCATGGCCGCCAGAGCGCGCCGACCAGCATAGGCCGCGCCGATGGCTGCGTCCAGGGCCACCTTCTCGTTGGGTGCCCATTCGGCGTACACGCCAGGGAAGCGGGCAAGATGCTCCAGAATCTCGGTGCTGGGCGTACCGGGATAGGCCGAGGCGACCGTCACACCGGCTTCCCACGCGCCGTGTGCAACCGCCTCGTTGCCGGAAAGAAGTCGTTTCATGATCGCTCCTTCATGGAGGAATGTGCTACCGGTAATTTCCCCCTGATTATAAGAGAAAAAACGCCGGGGATCGCCCGATTTAAGGGTGAGCGTGCAGGTACCCAGGTCCGCACCGCCGTCGCTGGTGCCAAAATCTACGCGATACCTCCCTGGGTCCTGAGCGCGATACGTAGGCAACGTACCCGCCGACGCCTGCGATGGCGACCAATACCACGACCGCCAGGCAGCCGAACACGAACACCTTACCGCAACCGATTCCGGCTTTCGACCGCTTCGCTGGAGGACGCTGCGCCGCAACTGATGGCGCGCTGCCATAGGGATTCGCTTCCACCCAGGTTTGCCCGTTGGATACCTGCCACCGCCCGGTGTTGCGATTAATCATCCAATAATAGCCATTGCTATCCTGGATCATCAGCCCCTGCAGCGCGGCGTCGAACTGCTGAGGGGTCAATTTCCATCCTCTTCCCGAATTTCGCCCCCAACACATTTCCCAACCGCAGTCCCAGCCAGGAGACCAGGCCGGTCACCACACCGATGACGACCGCCGGATACCAAATCGTGACGCCGATCAGGGCCAAGCTCAGGCCAATGGCCAGCGCATCTATGCTCACTGCAATCGAGAGCAGGATCAACGTCCAGCCGCGCGAAGGGTCATTTGGAGGCGCTTCACTGACGTTGCCCAATCCTGAGCGGATCATGCGTGCGCCGACGAAGGCCAGCAAAGCAAAGGCAACCCAGTGATCGTAGGCGGCGATGTAGCGCACAACCGTCGCGCCGGCGAACCAGCCGACGACCGGCATCAGGAACTGGAACAGCCCAAAATGGAAGGAAAGCCGGAAAGTTGGACGCGCGCCGGAGGTCTGCTGCTGCGTCCCTGCCCCCAGGCAGACGGCGAAGGCGTCCATGGCCATACTCAAGGCAATCAAGAGAACTTCGAGAAAATTCAACAATCTCTAATTCCGAGGGCGCAGCCTTCGCCGAGCGTCACTGATCACTGCTTACTGACCACTGTTCACAGGACTATGCTTGCCAGACCTTGAAATCCTTCAAGCTCGAGCCGCCGACGAATTCGCGCAAAATAGAGTTATCGGGGATCAAGTCCGTCCCCACCGGCAAGAACCATTCCAGGAACGCCAGCAGGCGTTTGGCCTCGATGAATTCCGGCGTGCCGTGCGGCACCTGCCGCAACAATGGCTCTGCCAGCGGGCCTAACGCCGAAAGCTCGTAGACCAGCGCCGAGTTGAACATCATGTCCGCGTTTTCCTGGTAGGGGAAGATATTGCGCCCCTCGCCGCGCGTCACCGAGTCCCAGCGGCTGATGGTCTGCTGGGCGGTGTAATCCCGCTCGCGCGCGTCCCGGACGAGACGATGGATCAGGCGCGTGTCGGTGGTCGAGACACGGTTGTGGCGGTCGAGGTTGAGCTGTGTCAGGCAGGAAACGTAGATACGAAAGGCGCGGCTGGCCAGAGGTCCGGGAAGCAAGCGGGGTTCCAGGCCGTGAATCCCCTCCATGATGATCAATTGGTCAGGGCGCAGTTGAATCACATCGCCGGGTTCCTGTTTCCCGGTTTTGAAGTTATAGCGCGGCAACTGGACGGCCTCGCCAGCGACGAGACGCTGCAAATGGTCGCCCAACAGGGCCAGGTTGAGGGCCTCGAGCGCCTCGAAATCATACTGGCCGTTTTCGTCGCGAGGGTTCTTCTCGCGGTCAACGAAAAAATTGTCCAATTCCAGGGCAAAAGGAGAAATGCCCAGCGCGAGAAGTTGGACGGCCAAACGCCGCGAGAAAGTGGTCTTGCCAGAAGACGACGGGCCAGAGATGAGGATGATGCGGGCTGGCTCGTACCCGTGCGGCGGGTGCTCGTGGCGGTCAGCGATCTGGCTGGCGATGGTGGCGATGTGCTGCTCGTGCAGGGCTTCGGAAACCAGGATAATCTCACGGATGCGGCCCGCCTGGATGGCGTCGTTCAGCGCCCCGACGCTGTCAATGCCCAGGCGTTCCAGCCATTGCCCGTACTGACGAAAGGCGGCCAGCAACTTGGGATATTCGGGCATGGGCAGAAGTTGAGTTGGTGCGCTTCGCTGGGGATAGCGCAAGGTGAAGCCGCCATTGGCCTGCAAAAGATTGAACCAGCGCAAGTAACCCGTGGACGGCACCATGTAACCGTGATGGTAGTCGAGGTGGTCGCCCAGGCAATACAGGGTGACGTAATCCTTCCGCCGGTGAGCCAGCAGGCGCGCCTTGTCGGGATAATTCTGCTTCTTGAAGTATTCGATGGTCTCGGCCAGGGGGAGCATCTGCCGCTCGAAAGGCAAGTCTTGCTCGATAAGATTGCGCATGTGCGCTTCGAGCTTTGTCAGTTCCTCGGCAGTCAGCGGTGGACGTCCACTGATGTGGCAGTAGTAGCCGCCCGAAGCGACCGAGTGATCAATGAGCAGAATGGCCTCTGGGAAAAGGTCGGCGAACGAGACCTCGAGTAGGAAGGTGAGCGAACGGCGATAGATGCGCGCCCCGTCCGCATCAGCCATGGTGACCGCAGCCAGCTTGGCATCCATCTGGATCGGATAAGTCAATTCGCGCAGTTCGTCGTTGACGATGGCCCCGACAACCGGTGCGGGCAGGGACCCGGCAACTGCTTGCAAAAACTCGCCCGCGCTCGCTCCCCGCGGCCCAGAGAGGACGCGGCCATCGGGGAGGTGGACTTCCACTTCCGGGCGCGGTTGTACAGATCGAATGAATGGTTTGCTCATAACTGCTCCCAAACGGAAGCGTATTTTATCACCGTTCGCCCCTCGATTGTTTACAGATTGGGAGTGAGAAGGAGCTTTATTTCGCCAACGCCAGCAATTTCTCCGGCTGGCGGCTGAATTCGGCCAGCGAGATTTCGCCGCGCGTCAGGGCCAGGAGCGTGCTATTCAATAATTTATTGACCGGCGTTGGGATGCCGAACTTTTCCCCATAACGTACCACCGCGCCGTTCAGCCAATCCACTTCGGATTGGCCGCGCCCGGAGTGCAGATCAATGTGAAAGGAAGGCATCTTTCCGCCGCGTCCGCCGCCAACGGCTTTTGCCAGAATCGGTCGGGCAATGAAGACAGGAAGTTTTACTGCCAAGGCGAGGGCGCGCACCGGCGTACCCGGTAAGTCCACCACGCGAACCCCCTGCGCTTTCATCACCGCCAGCGCCTCGCGCAGCATCGTTATCTCGAGAGAGAACAAGCGCGGGTCGGCAAAAACCTCGGCCGGGGTCATATCCAGGATGGCAGCCGTGGCATTGGCGAGGAGATTGGTCAGCATCTTCGACCACTTCATATCCGCTGCGCGGGGAAAGAGGCGGGCATCCAGCCCGGCCCCATCCAGTGCGGCAACCAATTTCTTGGAAAGCAGATGTCCAGCAGCAACGCCGACCCCTCGTAACCGTTCCAACACGATATCCCCTGCGGCGCGGCGGCCAATAGACGAGGTGACCGTGCCAGCGATGACTTTGTCTTCACCCAGTGCTGCGGCGAGAGCGGGTTCGTTGTCTACGCCGTTGGAGAGGCAGAGGAGAGGAGGAAGTGGGGAGGGAGGGGGGAGAAGTGATGAGTGATAAGTGATGAGTGATTCGAGAAAGGAAGCGGTGTCGAACGATTTGAGGGCGAAGATGGCGAAATCGTAAGCGCCTTGCCGAATGGCTTCGGCGAGAGAGGAGGCGCAAGAAAAGGATGAAGGCGGAAGGATGAAGGATGAAAAGTCGTCATCCATCTTTCTGTTCGCTGCTTTCAGGTCAAGCCTGAGACCACGCTTTTGCAATTCCACGACTACCTTGGGCTGCTCGAGGAACGTAACGCGGTGGCCTTTCAGCGCCAGGCTGCCGCCGATGTATGTACCAATCGCCCCCGCGCCAAAGATCAGGAAATTCATCTTTTCATCCATCCATCACTTCACACCCGAACTGGAGCAGCCGCCAGTTGTGATGCTTGGGCTCATAACTGAAGATAGCAAAAGTCATGTTGAGGAACATGAAACGCGGCCCGCTGAAATCAGCTTGCGGTGAAATGTTCAGCATCGCGTACATCGCCATGGTGAGCACACCGCCATGCGCCACGACCAGGTAACGCCCGGGTTGCCGGTCAAGTATTCTTTGTATCGCCCTTCCGGCGCGCAGATACAATTCCCAGCGGCTCTCGCCAGTCTTGCCAAAGCGCGTATAAGGCGTCATAAAATCTGGGTGCGGGGCAATTTTCGCTGCCTCTTCGTCGCTCAAACCCGCGAGCAGGCCGTTGTTGATCTCCATCCAATCCGGATCGAATTCGAGCGGCACGTCCAACGCCTGCGTGATGATTTCCGCTGTCTGGCGGGCACGCAAGAGGGGGCTGGAAATACATCTATCAAAAGTGACACCTTCGGCCAGCCAACGGCCCGCGAGAGCCTTCGCCTGGTCGCAGCCCTTCCCGGTCAGCGGAAAGTCAGCCTGACCCTGGAAGCGATCCTCGGCGTTGCCGATCGATTCGCCGTGGCGGAGGAAGGTGATGTGGTAGGTAGAAAAGTTGGCTTCTGGGGTAGTCATTGGATGGTTATTTTACCATCGGTAAATGTCCCACCATTTGCAAAACATTGGACGCTTTTTACCCTTCATTCACCAATCGTGTCAAATAATCTCCATAACTGTTGTAGCGCAGTTGTCGCGCTAAATCCTGCAACTGCTCCTTCGTAATGAACCCCACACGATAAGCGATCTCCTCCGGGCAGCCGATCATCAACCCTTGGCGTTCTTCGACTGCCTGGACGAAGTTGGCGGCCTGGAGCAGAGTTTCGTGCGTACCGGCGTCCAGCCAGGCAATGCCGCGTCCGAGCTGTTGTACACGCAGTTGCCCTTTTTCGAGGTAAATGCGATTGAGGTCAGTGATCTCCAATTCGCCGCGCCTCGAGGGCTTGAGATGAGCCGCGAAGTCGAGTACTTGATTATCGTAAAAGTACAGGCCAGGGACAGCGAAGTTCGAGCGCGGTTTTTTGGGCTTCTCCTCGATACTGATCACCCGCTCGTTTTTGTCGAATTCGACAATTCCGTAGCGTTCAGGATCACGGACCGGGTACGCAAAAACGAGCGCACCTTCTCTAAGCTGTGCCGCCTGCTTGAGTTGATCCCACAGGCCTGTGCCGAAAAAGATATTGTCTCCCAATATCAAGGATACATGATCCTCGCCAACGAAATCGCGACCAATGATGAATGCATCTGCCAGGCCGCGCGGCTCCGTTTGTTCGGTATAAGAGAATGCCAATCCCCATTGGCTGCCATCGCCCAAGAGGCGGCGGAAAGCAGGTAGATCTTCCGGAGAGCTTATCACCAGGATTTCGCGAATTCCTGCCAGCATCAGCATCGAAAGCGGGTAATAAACCATCGGCTTGTCGTATACCGGTAATAGCTGTTTGCTTACCCCCAGCGTAAGCGGGTAAAGCCGCGTTCCGTACCCGCCTGAAAGAATAATACCTTTCATTCGTTTGCTCCTCGCTTGCCGTAATTTTGGTCCATCCACTGGTTGTACTCATATCGGGAAAGGATCGCCTCGACCCAAGCGCGATGAGCCAGGTACCATTTCACCGTGTCGCGCAAACCATTGGCGATGTCGTGGCACGGTTCCCAACCTAATTCGATGCGGATCTTACGAATATCCATTGCATAGCGCCGGTCGTGACCGGGGCGGTCAGCGACCATCTGGATCAGGTTTGCGTGAGGTCGGTGCGCCGAGTCAGGAACCAGTTCATCGAGGATGGCGCAAATGTCGCTCACGATCTCCAGGTTGGCGGGCTGGTTGTCCCCGCCGATGTTGTAGGTCTCGCCCAGGCGTCCCTTGCGCAGCACCAGATGGATTGCCTCGCAGTGATCCGTCACGTACAGCCAGTCGCGCACCTGCATCCCATCGCCATAGACCGGCAAGGGCTTGCCCTGTATTGCGTTCAAGATCATCAGGGGAATCAGCTTTTCAGGGAATTGATACGGGCCGTAATTGTTCGAACAATTCGTGAGGGTGAAAGGCAGCCCATAGGTATGCCCATAGGCGCGGACAAGTTGGTCGCTGGCCGCCTTCGTCGCCGCGTAAGGGGAATTGGGCGCGTATGGCGTGGACTCGGAGAAAGGCGGATCTCCCGGGCCGAGCGAACCGAAAACCTCGTCCGTGGAAATGTGGTGAAAACGCACACCTTCGGCGGGCGCATTGCCCTCCACTAACCAAACCTGGCGCGCAGCATCCAACAGTGTGAACGTCCCGACGACGTTGGTCTGGATGAACGGCGCCGGGCCGAGGATGGAGCGATCCACGTGCGATTCGGCCGCGAAATGGATGATGGTATCAATCTGATGGCGGCGCAGCAAGTCTTCGATCAGGGCACGGTCGCAGATGTCTCCCCGGATGAAAGTGTGCCGCGCCGGGTCAGACAGGTCTTTCAGGTTCTCCAGGCTGCCGGCGTAGGTTAGGGCATCCAGGTTGAAAATGTGAACATCTGGCTCCGCCGCGAGCAGGTAACGGACGAAGTTCGAGCCGATGAATCCCGCCCCACCGGTGACAAGTATATTCTTCAAATCAACCTCGCTTGCGGCGGGGCTTAGCCCCGCTAAGAGCAGTTAGAAGTCATATTCCAGAATAGCCTCTACCACTCTTTGCTGCTCGGCCTCGGTTAACGCATTGTGGAACGGCAGGCGGAGAAGCTGGTCGCTGACGCGCTCGGTCACGGGGCAATCGCCGGGCTGGCCGCCAAAGCGCAGGCCCATATCCGAGAGATGGAGCGGCAGGTAGTGAAATACACTGTCAATGCCGCGCCGATGAAGATGGGCAATCATTCTCTGGCGAAGGTCGAGCGTCGGCATGAGCATGTAGAACATGTGGTAGGCCTGTTCACAGTATTCCGGCACATGCGGAAGCTGCACTTCATGCGCCAGTGCCCAATCGTTTAGGTTTTTGTAGTAGAAGTTCCAGACCTTCTTGCGATGGGATTGGATCTTTTCACGGTTTTCCAACTGAGCATAGAGAAAGGCGGCGAGGATATCCGATGGCAAGTAAGAGGAGCCAATGTCTATCCAGGTGTACTTGTCCACTTGGCCGCGGAAGAAGCGGCTGCGATTGGTACCTTTCTCGCGAACAATTTCAGCGCGTTCGACGAGTGCAGGATCATTGATCAACAATGCCCCTCCCTCACCGCAAGAGAAGTTCTTGGTCTCGTGGAAACTCTGCGCTGCCAGCATGCCAAACGTGCCCAGATATCTGCCTCTGTACTTGCCAAACAACCCATGGGCGTTATCCTCTACCACAGGAATGTTGTAGCGGTGGGCAATTTCGAGGATCGCATCCATCTCGCAGCCAACGCCGGCGTAATGTACAGGGACGATGGCTTTCGTCTGGGGCGTGATCTTACGCTCAAGCAGGGATTCGTCCAAATTAAGGGTGTCAGGCCGAACGTCTAGAAAGACCGGCCGCGCCCCGCGTAGAACAAAGGCGTTGACCGTCGAGACGAACGTAAAGGAGGGAATGATGACTTCATCGCCGGCCTGGATGCCCAGCAGGATCGGCATCATGTCCAGCGCGTGGGTGCAAGAGGTAGTGAGCAGCACTTTGGGTACGCCGAGCGCTTCTTCGAGAAGCCGGCTGCATTTTTGGGTAAATAATCCATCCCCTGATATTTTGCCGGAGGCGATTGCCTGTTCAATGTATGCTAACTCGTCGCCAACCAGGGTAGGAAGGTTGAAATCAATGACGGTAGAGGCATTATCGGGCATAGGCTACTCGATGATATATTGCAAGGCATCTAGACCGCTCATGAACATTAGATCCAGGATTGACACTTGCGGGTCGTAAGGTGGATAGAGCTGTTGATATTCAGGATAATTATATTCCATGTACTCTAGCGTGATCCCAGCGGCTGTAAATTCATCTTCCTCGATGTAATCGCGCGCCGAAGGGCCGCTGATGTAATGCGTCGCACCGAGCTGCAACAGTATTTTTATCAGCCGCTCAGTCTTTTGCCCGCTGACGTTCAGCTCAGAAGAGCGGACAAAGCGAGTGTGCCTGATGCCTAATTCGCGGGCGAGGAAGATCGTCAAATCAATGGTGAAGTTGGCCAGGAATTCATCCCTGCGTTGGTAAAAAGGCTCCAGCAATGGAGCATAAATCCTAAAAAAAGGGGCGCGCGCGTAGGAAAAGCTTAGGGCTTTCCAATGAGACCTACTCCATGGCTTGCTCCAATCAATCCGCACCTGGTTGATGGGGATGTCTTCCACCGTCACGCCGCCGCTATGGACCGGGATGGTCAGCCACTGTTTACCTTGCGAGGTCTTGATCTGATTGCGATTGCGCCAGCCATGCTTGTCGTATTGAACATCGTCGTAAAAGACGAATACGTCAGCTTTATAGATCTGGTGGAAATAGCCTCGCCATGGAATGTAAGATGGCTGCAAAATGACACAATTCATGAAATTCCCGGATTTCTCTCGACCTTGTCTGGCGTAGTCTGGGCGATGGTATAGGGTTGCTTGCCAGCCGTCCGTTCGAAGACGCGCGCTAAATATTCGCCGATGATGCCGAGCGCGAACAACTGCACGCCGCTAAAGATCATGATCACTGAAGCAAGGAAAGGAAAGCCAGGCACCGAACCAACCGTGAAGTAGACTACCACTACATAGACAAACCCAATAAAACCCAAAAATGTAAAGAGAAAGCCCACAATGTTTGCTAAACGTAGAGGTTTCGTACTAAAGTTTGTCAGGTAAAGCAGGGACATTCGGATCAGTTTGCCAAGGGTGTAATTGGATTTTCCAGCGGCACGCGGCTGCTCATCCACTGGGACAGCAGCCATGCGCGTCGTGTTCCATGAGAGCAGCACATCAATCATCACGTCCGGGTTGCTATAGCTGTCAAATGCGCGCCGCAATTGGGCGCGGAAGGCGCGAAAAGGGCTTACGTCGCGCACGGTCTTGATGCCGATGGTGGCAGAAATGACAAGCTTGGTAAGTATCGAGGCCAGGTTGCGCCACCATGAGTGGGGGCGTTTTCTGGGGACGCCGTAGACAAGATCGTATCCTTCTTCCAGTTTTTCCAGTAATAAATGAATTTCCTCGGGCAGGTGTTGGAGATCATCATCCATTGTAACGATCACCTCGTGTCTTGCCGCCCGAATGCCGCACAACGTGGCGTTGTGCTGTCCATAGTTTCTCATCAGGTTGATGCCGCGCACCCAGGGGTATTGCTGCGAAAGCTGCAAGATCGTATCCCAGCTCGCATCTCGGCTGCCATCATTGACCAGGAGCACCTCATACACTTCCGCCAGCTTCGGGAGTACCTGGCCCAAGCGTTGGACGAGCGGAGTGAGCGTCTCTGCGCTGTTATAGACTGGGATGACGACCGAAATGTTCATGCAATCACCAAAACCAGATTATGACAAGGTGACATTTTACCATTTAAAAGCGGGACAGGTAACTTGTTGCCTTATCTTCTTCTCACTCCAATTCACAGCCGGACCCCGTGCCTGTCTGCCAATATATCGAGCGCACGCGTCATCTCGGCCTTTTTCTGCGCCTTTGCCCAACCAAGGGTTTCACCCGTATACTCGGCCAGTTCCCCCACCAGCGGACGGGTCAGCTCGCCCAGAAAAGCCAACATCGAGCGGCGCAGCAGCAGATCGTCGAGGTGGACAATCTTTTCGTGCTGCGTCAGGAAAGCAATCTCGCGCCGGGTCATGTCGGGCTTGTGCTTGAGGGCAGCATCATAGTCAGCAGCCATGAAGGCGGCAATTTCTTGGGCACGCGTCCCATAGCGGTCGAACAGAATTTTCGGCCATCTGTCTGGCAGACCAGTCAATTCATGGACGCGGTTGAAGAATTGGAGTTGAATGTACCCCGTCCAAGGATAATCCTTTCCGCCGCCGATGGGCAGGTTCTGGGTGCCAGCCTTGCGCGCCAGTCCCAGATAGGACAGCACTTTATCAGTCACCTGCTCCGAGAAGGCGCGGTAGCTCGTCCATTTGCCGCCGACCAGGGAATAGACGGGGATATCGCCAAGTACATCTTCCTGGATGTGATGGTCTCGCGTGATTTGACCTGCGATTTTGGCCTGAGTATATGCCAATGGACGGACACCCGAGAAGCGAAAGACGATGTGCGAGCGGTTCACTTTGATGGATGGGAAGACTCTGGCAATCATTTCCAAAAAATAATCAACCTCGTCCTCGGTGCAGCGGGCCTCGTCCGGATTCTCGATAGGGATGTCAGATGTCCCAATCAGCACCTTATCCATCAAGGGGAAGATGAGCACAATGCGGCCATCCTTGTTCTCGAAGAAGAACTCGTTCTTGCCGATCGCGGCGCGCAGCTCGGGGTGATCGAGGATCACGTGCGAGCCTTTGGTCCCGCCGATATAACGCGTCTGCAGGCCGAGGGTCCGGTTGGCGACGTCAATCCACGGCCCGGCGGCGTTGACGATTAACTTCGGTTGAAGGTCAAAGGTCGAACCGGTCGGCTCATCACGCAAAGTAGCCGTGTCCCCCTTCACACCGACCAGGCTGACGTAATTCAAGGCGCGCGCATGATCTCCTTCGGCTTCGCCATCCAGGATAAGCTCAATGGTAAGCCGTTCAGGAGAGAGAATGGAGCCATCGTAGTAGGTGGCCGCGAAGCAAATCCCAGGATTGAGGTAACGGAATTTTTCGAGCGCCTTTGCGCGGTCGTCGAAAACGTGCGGTGGGACGGTACCCTGTCCGCGCGTGTAAGCGTCGTAGAGCATCAAGCCGATCTTGATGACCAGCGCGCCGCGCTCGGCAGGCTTCTCCAACCAGCCGAGGAATTTGAGTGGAGCGTTGAGCAGGCCGGAGAAAACCTTGAAAATGGGGATGGTGGTCGGCAGCGGGCGGACGAGGTGCGGTGCATTCTCGATCAGCCGGTTGCGTTCCTGCACAGCTTCGCGCACCAGGCGGAATTCGCCGTTTTCGAGGTAGCGGATTCCGCCATGTGCCATGTGCGAGGAGGCTGCGCTGGCGCCAGAGCAGAAGTCGGCGCGGTCAATCAGCAGCACGTCCACGCCGTTGAGCGCCAAGTCGCGGAAGGTGCCTGCGCCGTTGATCCCCGCGCCGACGATAAGCACGGCTGGGGAATGGGATTCGAGGGAGGAGAGGATGTCTTTTCGGTTCATATTCTTCTTTCTTCCATGAAATCACACGAAAGAACACGAAGTTTTTATTTCGTGCCTCTTCGGGTTCTTTCGTGGTTTTTTTATTCCATCCAGTCAAAGGTGCGCGTCACGGCTTTCTTCCAGCCGGAATAAAGCGCGGCGCGTTTGGCGGCGGGCATAGAGGGGTTCCACTCCTTGTCCTTACCCCAGTTGGCGCGCAGCTCATCGAAGTTCTGCCAGAAGCCGACGGCCAGACCAGCGGCGTAGGCCGCGCCGAGGGCGGTGGTCTCGGCCACCCTCGGGCGGATGACCGGCACGTCGAGAATATCGGCCTGGAACTGCATCAGTAGTTCGTTGAATACCATGCCGCCGTCCACTTTGAGGGCGGTCAGCTTGACGCCAGAATCCTTCTCCATCGCGTCCAGCACCTCACGCGTCTGGTAGGCGGTGGCTTCCAGCACAGCGCGGGCGAGGTGACCCTTGTTGACGTAACGAGTCATGCCGACGATGGCGCCACGCGCGTCGGAACGCCAATACGGCGCGAATAGGCCGGAGAAGGCCGGAACGAAGTAGATGCCGCCGTTGTCGTCCACCGTACGAGCCAGCGTTTCTACATCCGCCGATTTCTGGATGAGGCCGAGATTGTCACGCAGCCACTGCACCAGCGCGCCGGTGATGGCAATTGAGCCTTCGAGCGCGTAAACAGCTTTTTGATCGCCAATCTTGTAGCCGAGCGTGGTCAGCAAACCGGATTTGGATGGCACTGGCTTCTCACCGGTGTTGAGCAGCATGAAACAGCCGGTACCGTAGGTGTTTTTGGCCTCGCCTGGGCTGAAACAGGTTTGGCCGAAGAGGGCGGCCTGCTGGTCGCCTAAGTCACCTGAGACAGGGACGCCATGCAGGGATGCAAGACCTTGCGTCCTCACCGCGCCATAAATCTCTGAGGAAGAACAAATCCTGGGCAGCATAGCGCGCGGGATATTGAGCAGATGCAGAATCTCATCATCCCAATCCAGGGTTTGCAGGTTCATCAACAGCGTGCGCGAGGCGTTGGTCACATCGGTGACGTGAGTGCCGGTCAGGTTCCAGATAACCCAGGTGTCCATATTGCCGAAGAGCAGCTCGCCTTTTCCCGCCCTCGCCTGCGTGCCGGGGATATTATCTAGAATCCACTTGATCTTCGGCCCGGAGAAATAGGTTGCCAACGGCAGGCCGGTCTTGGCGCGCAGGCGGTTTTGCCCGCCTTCTTTCGCTAACTCGTTACATATTCCGTCCGTGCGCGTGTCCTGCCAGACAATGGCATTGTAGACCGGTTTACCGGTGGTCTTCTCCCAAACGACGGTCGTCTCGCGCTGATTGGTGATGCCGATGGCAGCGATGAGTGATGAGTGACGAGTGACGAGTGATGGGTGGCGGGTGGCGAGTTTGGCAACAGCCGCGCGCATGACTTCCTGGGTGTTTTGCCAGATTTCGAGAGGGTCATGTTCCACCCAGCCAGGTTGGGGATAAATCTGCTTGTGTTCTTTTTGAGCAACGGCAATCACATTCCCGCTGTGGTCGAAAATCATGCAACGCGTGCTGGTGGTGCCCTGGTCAATGGCAGCGATGTAGTTTGGCATAAAGGACTCCAGAATTATTTACCACAAAGACACCAAGTCGCGAAGTGATTTCTTGGT
>Ga0209609_10001421_pt1 | contig 13896 bp, 12 predicted proteins | sample LakKivw325mmetaG_FD_184136 | JGI IMG/M metagenome (GOLD analysis project Ga0209609, IMG submission 184136) | Anoxic lake water microbial communities from Lake Kivu, Rwanda to study Microbial Dark Matter (Phase II) - Lake Kivu water 325m metaG... | ecosystem: Environmental > Aquatic > Freshwater... | reverse complement strand
CAACTTGGACGTGTGGAACGGGACCGAAGTAGATCACTGCCTCGGGGTCTACTAGGCCCTTGTCAACGGCGGCTTTGATCGTGTTTTCTCCAACAAGGTTCGCGACATCTGCTTCTGCAAGAGCCTCCATGGCTTTCTCGACAGTGCACAATGGCCCTGCATAGAATTGAGTGCTGACCTCAAGCTTCAACCTGCCCTGCCTGAAGGTCTCGCCTAGAAGTCCAGCATCGCAGGCAGCGACCAGTACACCACGATTGTCGTGGATGACTCTAAGATGGACTTCCATTGTCTCGCACTTCTCAGGCGGTCGATACGGACGATCTTGCCCCGCAGGCCTCACATGTGAGAAAGGTATATCGCTCCTGTCTGTCCATCTTGGTGTCAGGCCGCTTGCAAACTGGGCAGATCACGAATCTCTGTGTGTAGATGCTCAGCAACCTATTGATCGACTCCACTTTGAATACTCCCTGGAATATCGCTCGCGCTCCATCCGTCGTGGCTGAGGTGGCTAGTTCCTTTGAGAGGAACTTCAGAAGATGATGTGGGTCACGATTCATCCGGTCAGCGATTTCCTTGAAGTTCTGCACGATGGTTCTGCTGCCAATTCTGACTCCCTGGATCCTGGGCAGCTCGAATCGTTCCCCTGAAGAGGCCTTCTTAGGAATCTCTGCCATCGCACTGTCCAGTAGCTTTGTGTACTCGTCGCTCATCGCATCGTTCCTCGTGAGCACATTGTGTGTGGTCTATTTCTTCGTTCCCATTTGACGCTCCAGCCGAAAACGTTAATCTATTTGCAGGGTCGCGTATGCGCTGTTCAGGCTTTGGAGGTCAGTTCCAGGAGCCCGTAAGGTCGTGTCGAACTAGCGGTCTTGCAGGGGCGGTTATCAAGTTGGGGGCGTATCGTGGAGGAACATAGAGTGGGCAAGTGGATAGTCTGTTCAGCATGGCCGTACGTCAACACGATTCCCCATCTTGGCACTTTCATTCACCTGCTATCTGCGGACGTTTTCTCGAGGTATTTGTCGCTCAAGGGCGAGGACGTTATCTCTGTTACGGGGTCGGACGAGCATGGAACACCTATCGAAGTTGAGGCGATCAAGAAAGGAGTCCCCCCGAAACAGCTTACTGACGAGTATCACGCGACAATATGCGACTTGCTGGAGAAGTATCAGATCCGCCTCACAAACTACACAAGAACGGAGAATCCTGTCCACAGGAAATACGTTCAGGAATTCTATCGAAAAGTCTACGATAACGGCTTCATATTCACCGAAACCGTCAATCTCCCGTTCTGTCCAAAGGACGGGCGTTTTCTACCTGACCGATTTGTGGAGGGAATATGCCCCCACTGTGGTCAGGATAATGCTAGAGGAGACCAGTGCGATAGCTGTGGCAGAGTCCTCGACCCGCTGGAGTTGAAGTCGCCCCGTTGCGCGTTTTGCGGCACGACCCCAACCGTCAAGCCGTCGAAACATTGGTTCTTTGACCTTCCTAGATTCACTGACTCTTTGAACCAGTACATCGATTCCAACGCTCAACTTCCCGAGAATGCCCGCAACTTCTCGAAACGATGGCTCCAAGAGGGGCTGCACCCTAGAGCGCTCACACGAGACAACAGGTGGGGGATTCCTGCACCGTTCCCCGGAGCAGAAGGCAAGACGATCTATGTCTGGCTTGAAGCAGTTCTGGGATATGTCTCTGCGGCTGTCGAATGGGCCGAGAAGAACGGGAGACCTGAAGACTGGAAAACGTTCTGGTTCGACAAGGACACGAGGAATGTGCATTTCATTGGCAAAGACAACATTCCATTTCACACGATAATCTTCCCGGCTTTGCTCCTTGCGACGAAGGATCCGTACGTTCTGCCTTGGCAGGTATCTTCGACCGAATTCATACTATTCGACAACAAGAAGTTCTCCAAGAGTCACCGCATCGGAGTCTGGATGGATGAGGCTTTGCGCGTCGCGCCAGCTGACTATTGGAGATACGTATTGATCGCCATCAGACCCGAAACTAAGGACGCCAACTTCACGTGGAAGGATTTCCAGGCACGAGTGAATGCAGACCTCAACGACGTGCTCGGCAACTTCATCCACAGGACGCTGACTTTCATCAAGAACAACTTCTCCGGATCAATCCCTGCACCCGGCGAACTCAACGAACGCGACAAAGCAATACTAGCGAAGCTTGAGGGATCACCCAAGAGAGCTAGCACGGCGCTTGACCAGTGCAAACTGAGGGAGGGCCTGTCTGCGGTGATCGATCTCGCTCGAGACGGAAACCTCTACCTCAGCGAGAGCGAGCCTTGGCATACGATAAAGCGGGACCCAGTTCGTGCTCGTACGACGATGTTCATATGTGCACAGCTGGTGAGGTCTCTTGCAATCTTGCTCGCACCATTCCTTCCTACGACCGCGGCGTCGATTTGGTCCCAAGTTGGATTGCAGAACGGCCTATCTGGAACAAGCTGGGAAGAAGCCGGTGAGATCCGTCTCCGCGAAGGTCACGTGATAGGAGATCCAGTACCATTATTCAAGAAGATCTCTGATCAGGAGATCAAAAGCCACACTCAAGGTGCCACCTGAAACGGGTCCATGTCTAATGAGACTCAAAATCGATCTTCACGTTCACACAACCGGTTCAAGGGACGCATTCACAGAGCCAGAACAACTGCCCACGATCGTCAAGCAAAGAGGCCTCGATGGCGTGGCCGTCACCAATCATGATGCGTTCACCAGAGTGACCAGCTCAGAAGCGATAATCCTACCAGGAATCGAGGTATCCACGCGACAAGGACACATAATCGGCCTCGGCATATCCGGCCCAATTGAAAGAGCGAGAACCGCAGACGAAACCATCTCCACGATCCAACACGTCGGAGGCGTCGCAATAGTTCCGCATCCTTTCGATCCCATCTCTCCATGCGTCAATCCCATCAAGCTGAGATCCAGACCAGACGCAATAGAGGTAATCAACGCTGACGCCCTGTTCTTCGGTCTGAACACGAAATATGCGAGACGAATGGCAAATCGACTTGGCCTGCCCATGGTTGCCGGCAGTGACTCGCACATTCCGGAGACTGTCGGTGACGCGTACACGCTGATTGACACTGACTCCAAGAATGTTCGTGACATTCTCAACGCGATAAGGGCTGGTTCTGTTCAACCGATCGGTGGGCCCACTCGATTGGGCAAGAAACTCCTCAAGATGTCAAGGACGCTTAGGAGCCTCTAGGACTATTCCAGTTGGTCTAGATCCAACTCGAGGCTGATCGGTCCTTCATCTTCTCCATCAGGTTCCATTTCATCCATGCTTAGGGGCAATCTCCTGTATCCGCCTGGAATGTACGGGTAGACGCCTCCAGTCAGGAGGATCGAGACTTGGCATCCCTCGTACCATGATTCATCGACTAGGGTTCCCATCACGACAGGGACATTCCATCCCGCTCGTTCTGCGATAAGCTCGCCTGCTCTCTCAACCATTTCGATTGTGAGGTTCGAGTCGCCACGCACATTGATGAGCGCTCCACGGCATCTCGCAATGTTGTCATAGAGCAAGGGGCCCCTGAGAGCTCCAATCGTTGCCTCTTCAACTCTCAGAGCAGAGACCGAGTGGGCGATCCCGACATGAGCAATTCCGCCGTGGGCCATGAGTTCTCGGAACGCTGGAAACTCGATGTTAATGGTACTCGGGCAAGCAAGAGCCTGAGATATGCCTGAGACGGTATCGATGACCAGTTGATTCGCCGAATCCACAGCAAGTCCGCGTTGGTATCCTGAAAGCTGGTTCGAGCGCTCGACGTCGACAATCGCCAACGTGTGGCAGCTCTGGCGCATTCGCGTTAGCGCTTGAGGTGCAATTGGTCCATTGATTCTTTGCGAATCGGACGGAATCATTGCCATGGCGACCGTGACCGCTCCGATTCTTTGGGCTATACGTGCAGTCGCTGTCGCTATGTTGAGTTCATTTGCGTCTGCAGTTCCCACGATGATGAATGCGACATCAGCGCCGGTGAGCAGTGGGGTAAGGTGGCTGGCGCATTCTTGGATTGCATCTTGCCAGGGCGCGTCGTCACCGGATACTCCAGTATCGTGAGGAGCTTTTCCCTTGATGAGCACTCTCTCGTGTGAGAAGATGTGCTCAAGGCTGGCGCTGTCGGTGTTCACCGCTACGCATTGGGCGCCTGAGCCGCCCTCCTCGAATATGCGGCTGACGATGTCGTTGCCTTCGTCGCCGACACCTATGATTGAGACTCGAGGGAATCTCGCGCAGAGTTCGGGCAAGTCGGTGAGGGTTGCGTTGAGGGCCATTTTGCGAAAGCTCCGGATATCTCGGCGTGATTGAGCGTGAGGTGTTGGAAGTATCGGGCGAGACTTATATAGCGTTGCGTATTACCCTTGAAATACAATTGAAGTACTCCTCCGACGATCCATACCTCCGAAGCTCCGACAAGGACACAACTGCCATTTCTCCCGCAATCTGAGCCTCGGAACGGCTTAGATCTTCAATCTATCATGCCAAACTTCGTTACCCGCCGCCCACAGGCGGTAGGATAGCGAGGCTTGCGCCTTCTTTCAAGCTCGTATCGAGACCTTGCATGAGCGTGATGTTGCGGCCATCTATCAGGAACTGTACATGCCCCTTTGGTTCATTCGATGCAGGGTCGAATATGTAGTCGTGAAACTTGGCCCCGTGTTCCTCCACGAGCTTGCCAAGGAGTGTCCGTACGGTTGCTTGGTCGTCCAGATCAACGACTTCTTCTCTTGTTCCCGTGAGCTCTCTAACGAGTGCGAAGAACTTGACTCTGACCTTCATGGAGGATCCGGCAGAACTTGCTGTACGTTTCGAGCTTCAGCAAAAATGTTATGTTTCTCGGCTCGCTCGCGCTTTTTCCTTCCAGGTCAATTGCATGGTCTTGGGGTGAGAGGCTCTCGCCTCATCGATCCTAGTAACAGTAGTATTCTTGGGCGAATCCCTTACTACATCGGGGTTCGTGTACGCTTCATTGCTTGCTTTTGAGAAGGCAGCTATGAACTCGTCCAGTTCCTGTTTGCTCACCGTCTCAGTTGGTTCGATCATCATGGCTTCGTCTACGATTAGAGGAAAGTAGACCGTAGGGGCATGTACTCCGAAATCGAGTAACCTCTTAGACAGATGCGCAGCTGTGACGCCTGTTTCCTGCGACATCTTGGCGGCGCTCAGGACAAACTCGTGTTTCCTGACCTTGTGTGGGAACGGCAACTCAAGGCCACGCACTTGGCCTAGTTTCCTAGCAAGGTAGTTTGCGTTGAGAACAGAAACTTCCGCGACCTCCTCAAGCCCATCGCGCCCCATCATCAAGATGTAAGCGTAGGCACGAAGCAAGACGGACGAGTTCCCCCAGAACCCGCGGACCTTCCCGATGCTGTCTGGTCTGTTGAAGTCCAAGTAGTACCTGTCGCCATCTCGCTCCACGGTCGGAACGGGGAGGAACCCCTCGAGTTTCTTGCTGACGGCTATCGGCCCGGAGCCTGGGCCTCCTCCTCCATGTGGGGTCGCGAAGGTCTTGTGGATGTTGATATGTACGATGTCGAAGCCCATCCGTCCGGGCTTTGCCTTGCCAAGCATCGCGTTCAAGTTTGCGCCATCATAGTAGAGGAGGCCGCCAGCTTCGTGAACGAGTCTAGCAATCTCAAGAATGTCCGCCTCGAATATTCCAAGGGTATTCGGATTCGTGAGCATCAAGCCGGCAGTTCTGTGGGAAAGCGAGGCATGAAGGGCATCAATATCCACGCACCCCTCTTGATTGGAGGATACCTCCACAACCTTGAAGCCCGCCATCGTGGCGCTCGCCGGATTCGTTCCGTGAGCCGAGTCAGGTATGATGATCTCGTCTCTCTTCTCCAGATCACCGCTCTGTTTGTGAAAGGCTCTCATGATCATTGCACCGGCGAATTCGCCTTGGGCGCCAGCCGCGGGCTGCAACGAGACCTTGTCCAATCCAGCAATTTCGGCAAGCCATTCAGAAAGCTCATAGAATATTCTCAGGATGCCCTGCACAGATCCGGCATCCTGCAAAGGGTGCAAGTCCTGGATTTTAGAGGATGCGACAATCTTGTCCAGCACCTTGGGGTTGTATTTCATCGTGCAACTTCCTAGTGGGTAGATTCCAAGGTCCACGCCGTAGTTCTCCTGAGATAACCGAACGTAATGACGGATGACGTCAGTCTCGGATACCTCTGGTAGCTTGACGCGTTTCTTGCGGAGAAGCTCGGCTGGCACATCAGCGAGGAGATCCGCAGGGCTCGAAAGGGAGAAACCCACGACTCCTTCCCTAGATCTGTCCATGATGAGCGGCTCGTTCCATTGTGCCTGTTTGAATGCCATCATCTCTCCTCCAAGATCTCCCTGACTCCTGCCACAAGTCGGTCGATGTCCTCCCGGGTGTGGCATTCGGTCACGCAATAGAGCGCAGACTGACCAAGCTCAGGGAATTGATCATGCAGACAAATGCCTCCCTGAATGCCTCGCTGGAACAGTCCTGTGTTCACCTTCGAGGCTGCAAGCCCTGTGCCGTCGAAGCCCACAACGAATTCTTTGAAGTGTTGGGCTTCAAAGAGCGGAACCTTGAGGCCATCCAGTCTTCTCAGTTGTTCCATTGCGTATCTTGAACTGGCAAGGATGGTCTTGCCCAGTCTCTCAAGTCCTTGTGGTCCCATTAGTGAAAGATAGGCGGCAGCGGCTACCGCACAGAGCGCCTCATTGGTGCAGATATTTGAGGTGGCTTTCTCTCGTCGAATGTGTTGCTCCCTTGTCTGCAAGACCATTGCGAAAGCCTTTGATGTGCCGTCTTTGGTCATCGTCATTCCTATCAGACGACCTGGCATCTGTCTGAGCAGCCGTCCCTCTCTGCAAGCGAAAAGTCCGAGCAGAGGGCCGCCATAGTTCAGGTGGTTTCCAAGTGGCTGTCCCTCTCCGATTGCGATATCGGCGCCTAATTCACCGGGTGGCGCGAACAATCCGAGCGATATCGGATCTGCGCCGATGATGAATAGTGCACCTTTCTCGTGAGCGATCTCCCCGATTCTTCTGGCACTAGCGTCTAAGAAGCCGAGATATGATGGATTCTCGATGTACACACCAGCCGTCTTCGAGCCGATCTTCCTCTGGAGATCATCATCCGAGATTGCCCCGGTTCGCCTATCCTGCTTGACCTCGATTATTCGCATTCCGGCAGGTTCACAGAACGTTCTGAGGGTCTGGATCCTGTCAGGGTGGGTGTAACTGGGCACGAGGAATTCATCCCGTCCCGTCACGCGAGATGACATTCTCGCAGCTTCTCCGAGAGCAGTGGCCCAATCGTAGAGTGAACTGTTGGCGAACTCCATCCCCATCAATTCGGCGATCATGCTCTGGTATTCGAACAGGGCTTGGAGCATGCCTTGTGAGATCTCCGGCTGGTAGGGCGTATAGGATGTAAGGAATTCAGATCGGGACACTATCTCGTCCACAGCCGCAGGAACGTAGTGAGGCCAAACGCCGCCGCCTAGGAATGAAATACCGTCTCTCGTCGAGAAGTTCCTTGACAGTATATCCTCCACTCTCAACTTCGTTTCCAATTCAGATCGGACGGTGGGCAGGTTAAGGGCAGAATTCTTCCTGATCGAATCGGGGATGTCACTGAAGAGGGCTTCCACACCGTCGAGTCCCAGATCACGTAGCATCTCCTCTTTGAGCCTTCGCGAGCTGTTAGGGATGTAGGGATGCGGTTCTTGCATAGGTCATCATTCGAATACATGACGTTGCCTAGGAACCAAACTAATATCTTGCGCTAGAACCCCATCCGCTTGTGGCTGGCTTTGACAGGAACCACTCCGCAGGTCCAAGATGGTGCTTGGGTTGACAAGGATGTATCCCTAGCTCCAAGCTGCATTGTTGGTCATGGCGCACGACTTCTAGGTCAAGTGATAATCGGTGAGAAGGTCAGAATAGAGCCGAACGCTGTTATGTATGGTCCAACGAGGATCGGACCGGGCTCTTTCATCGGGCCTAACGTTGTGCTGGGATCTCCATCAAGGACCGAGTTAGCAGATTCCGTCAAGCTAGGACGGAGCATTCACGATCTCCCAGACAGGCGCCATCTCGTTATCGGACGCAACTGTGTGATCAGGTCTGGGACATGCATTTACTCCGATGTGTCGATAGGCGACGACGTCTCGTTCGGACATAACGTCATGGTACGCGAGAATGTCCGAATCGGGAAGAACACGCTGGTCGGAACTGGCGTAGTTATAGACGGGTCATGTCAAATCGGAGAACGGGTCTCGATCCAGACCGGTGGCTACATCTGCACCAATTCGACGATTGAGAATTCAGTCTTCCTAGGGCCGCACGCTGTTCTCACTAACGACAAGTACGTGACTCAGAAGAAAACGAAGCTTGTCGGGCCGACCGTTCGGCGAGGCGCAAGCATAGGAGCAAACTCATTGCTGATGCCAGCCGTTGAGATTGGCGAGGGGTCCGTCATTGGAGCTCAATCTCTAGTGACACGCGATGTTCCTGCGCGCTCGATCTACGTGGGAGTACCCGCAAGGAAATTGAAGAGCGTCCCTGCAGACTGGAGAACATCTCTCTTACAGGCGTGAATTCGCCAGCAAGCCCAAGAACAGGTGGAAGAAGTTCGGCATTCTTAAATAGCGATCATCAGTTGAGTTGCCGAAAAGTCGTGGACTGCGACAAAGGCCGACTGAAGCGACAATTCGAGTTGAGCTCACAGCGCTGATGTCGCGCACGATGACATATTCAAAGAAGGAGATCGCAAGGACGGGTTGCTCAGATGAGAGACAAGCTGATCGTCTGTGTCGCTGCTCTCATGATCATATTCATTCTTTCTGCTGGGCTTCCCGCGGTGACCGCACAACTCCCCTCCGAATACACTGTGAAAGTCAACAGAGTTGTGCAAATCACCACTTGGGGCTTGGTGACGGTGAACGACACATTCACGGTGTCGAACAATTCTCCAACCCCCCTAGAGGGCATGCCCATAGGCCTCCCAAGGAACGTTACTACTGGTTTGAGGTATCTGGCTGCCCAAGACGATCAGAATAGAATTCTGACTATAGAGCGTGACTTGGATTCTTCAAGCGGAACGTACTGGTTCAACGTCAACTTTGGACACGCGTTGGCACGCAACGAGACCTATGCATTCACAGTGACATCTGTCCACACGGACCTACTGGCTCCCGCTTCTACAGGGTTCCACTTCCGATTCGCGACAACTCCGTTTCTCCGAGTAAGTGCGACTTCTGAGAACATGACGATAACTGCTGGTACTGGATCAACGTTCTCAAGCCCGGAATGGATGAACTTAACGGCTTCCACCGGGGGGAACGTGCTCAAAGGATACTTTTCTCCAGTTGAGCCCTATGCGACAAGAACATTTGAACTGAATATGACTTCAGCGGCTCAGTTCATCGTCCGCGTACCACAGGTGATAAGAGAGATAAGGTTCGGTCAGGATGGATCAATAGATGTATCCGAGACTTACAATTTCGAGTCATTGGGCGGCTCTGTTTCATCGATTGCTCTCACGCTCCCGAAGAACTCCAGTGATATCATGGCCTACGATGAAATCGGCCAGCTCTGGGATTCGTCAGAAAACGGGCCTAGCGTCTCCGTCAGCCCCAGATACTCGGGCGGCATTGGCCTGAATCGGACATTCACCTTCACGCTGAAGTACAAACTGGACCCAGCAACCTACGTGCAAGAGGTCAACTGGTGGGGTGCGAACAAGTGCAGCCTCTCTCTCTATTCGAACTTGAAGAACTGGGCGATAGACGAACTGGATACGACCATAGTGACGCCGGATGGCTTCACCATCAAAAGCATCTCTCCGTCTCCTTCCTCGACATCACGATCGCTCTTCTATCACAGCCTCAACTACACCCTCACCGATGTCACTCCGTACACTGACCTTGGACTGACACTCGAATACAACTACGTTCCGTTCTGGTCAGGGTCCCTCTTGTTAGCTTGGCTTGCGATAGTCGAGTTGGTAGTAGCGGCCGTCGTTGTCGTCTCCAAGACAAGGAAGCCTGCAACATTGAAGATGGCTGTTCCATCTGACAAGCTGAAGCAGTTCGTGGAACTTTACGACGGAAGAACGGCTTTGAGACTCGAGCTGGACAGGATGGGCGAGGATCTCGCCCGAGGTGCCCTCAACAAGCACGAATACAGGCGAAGGCGGAAAACGATCGAGTTCCGAATGGGCGAGCTAGACAGAGCCCTCCAACCTCTGAAGGAGGATCTGAAGGCATCCCATCCAAGGTACGGTGAGATGATCACCAGGATGGAGAAGGCTGAGGCCGAAATTGACGCAAACCGCTTGGGCGAGGAACACTTCAGGACACAGTACCGCTCCGGAAAGATGTCAAAGGACGCATACGAGAGAGCACTTGATGACTTGAACAAGCGCATAGACAAAGCACGAGAGGTCATCGATACGAGCTTGGTTACACTTCGAGAAGAAGCGCGTTGAGAAGACCAAGCGGATGCCTAGACGAAGCCCCACCGCAATTGTCTTGCTGACGTTCAATGCCATGGTGAACCATGGAACCCGCTGTTAGGGTCGATGAGCTGGAACCCTGGCTCAGAGACGCCCTGAAAGTTCAGATCGCCAACGCCGACAAGGCCATCGAGAAAGCCAAGAGAGATATCAGTGCGCAAATCTCCTCGCTCAAAGAAGTAACTGCAGATCTCATTGCGAAATCCGAGAAGGACTCGTCGGAGAAGAGAAACGACCGAGCGATGTACAAGGCTGCAAAGGCAGTCGCTCGAATGTGCCTAGAGCTCCAAGCTCTTCTCGAAGTCAATGCGCCAGTAGACCAACACAGCCACGAGGGGTTGAAGCAACTCAGTGACACCACCGCGAAACTTGCAAGCAATGCTGCCAATGTTCGTGACAAATGGATTGGGCATGTCCGCCCCTACTACATCCTTGACACGATGAGCCTCAACGCGTCGATCGACAGGCTCCGTCGACTTGGAGAACAAACCTGGGATCTCTTCAGCAAAGATGGAGGTTTGCTGCGTCACCTTGAAGAAATTCATGCAAGAGTCGAGAAGATCCAAGATCTGGAGAAGTCGCTGCAGAAGCAAGTCGCTGAATGCAGACGCGTGACCGACGAAGTCGGCAATCTGAACCCGCAGATCTCAGATGCTCAACAACAAATGGAATCGGTTGCTGGCAACCCAAAGATCGCGGACTTGAGGAAGATCGACAATAGGCTGAGAGAACTTCGTGGAGAACTCTTGGCCTCAGGCTTCAGACGCCTTGGCAGACCACTACGAAAGTTAGAAGCGATGGCCGGCAGAGGCGAGTATCCGATGGCCCCTGACGTCAGAGAGAAACTCTCCGAGTACCTGAAGCGACCATTCACGACCTTCATTCACGAGGAAGATGGATATCCGTACTTGAAATCCGTCCTGAAAGACATGGGACAGGCGGTGGAGCGAAAGAAACTCCTACTGAAGCAACGTGAGGAAAGGAAAGTCCTTGAGAGAATCGAGAATGCCGCTGAAAAGAACAGTCTGAACGGGATACATCACGAAGCTACGATGCTTCTGAGTGAACGAAGAAAGCACTTGCAAGACCCAGAATGTCGTGAACTAGTCATTGCCTTCAGGCAGAAGAGACTGGATGTCAAGAGGCTTCGATCCCAGCACGAAGATCTTGAACACCGATCCAAGCTCCTCTCCGACAAGGCTGAGACACTCAGGAACTCCCTTGTGCAATTCACCAAAGAGACCGAACAACTGGCGGAGAGGCTCGCGAGAAAGCCGGTCAAGGTTGAGCTGGGTCAGGACGCTCTCTCAGCCTAGACGAGGATCTTGATAGCTTTCTCACCGACCTTTGCGCGAAGCAGCCCCTTTCCAAGATCAGATCCCTTGGACACTCGGATTTGGCTTTTCTTGCCTATTGTGGCGGAGAAGAGGTATTCATTGTCAATGTAGACGCTCGCAACCTGACCTACATACTTCTTGTCGAATTCTAGGTCAATCCTATTTCCGAATTCAGCGATCCTGAACCTCACTTCACTTCCTCCGGTGGGGGTTGCAGGTTCGACATCAATGCTTATTCCCAGGGATTTCTCGAGTTTCGAGATAGTTGCGCCCTTCTTCCCTATCAGGATCGGGATCGACTCACTGTCCACTTTCAGAACGGCCTTGTTGTCGGAGACGAAAGTCACCACAGCTTGAGGGTCGAATCGACGGATCTCTTGGAGGACTCTCTCGGCAGCTAGTTTGCGCGCTCCCGATACTTGTGGGACGGCCTCACTAACCGGCACAACAACGTTCTCCTCACCAAACGTGTACATCTCGTACTCGAGCTTTCCGGTCTCGAAATCTCTCGCCTCAACAATGGGCCGAGCAAGATCAGCCTCGGTCATCCCGCTGGGAACTCGCACGACGAGGTTGAGGCAGAAAACGTTGACGACCTCTCCATAGCGGACAAAGATGATTGTGTCAATAATATGAGGGATCATGCCCAGCTCAACACGACCGATGAATCTTTGCACGGCGTCGATAGCGTCGGTGGCATGCACGACTCCTATCATGCCAACTCCGGCGAGGCGCATGTCCGCAAAGATCTGGAAATCCTTGGTCTTTCTCACCTCATCGAAGACTGTGTAGTCAGGCCTTACGAGAAGCAGGATCTCTGCCGTGTTCTCGAAGTCTCCCTCCAATGGACCGTATTGCGTAATCTCGGGGCCCACTTGGAGGTCCCGCGGGGATTCCAATGTCTTGACGATCTTGTTCTGATTCAAGTAGAATTCGGCAAGTGATGATGCGAACGTAGTCTTACCTGAACCCGGAGGGCCTGCGATCAAGATCCCTTCGGCCTTGGATTTCAGTCTCTCCATCAGCTTCTCAGATAGACGATAGTCTTCAAGTCGGAGCGACACGATCGGTCGCACAATCGTGACCTCAAGGCCGTCGGAGAACGGGGGCCGCGTGATCGCTATTCTGTACTTGCCTAGTTGTATCACTGAAGCGCCTATGCGGCTAATCTCGACAAATCCTTCATCGCTGACGTGGGTTGCATCATTTATCTGCTTGATGATTCGCTCGAGTTCTTCGCTCGTTGTCAGTCGGTCAGATATCTTGATGAGTTCAAACTTGCCGGGCTTTCCTCGTTTCGCGAGTGGCAAAGTCCCCTCTTTGACGTGCACACTCGCCGTATCTGGAGTGAAGAGGCTCTCAAAGATCAGGTCCTCCGTCTTCACCGGCGGTGCTGAGTAGAGCACTCTGATGCCCTGTACTTCTGCCACAAGAGCCTGCACATAGTCGGCTGTTACGAGGGTTGCATTTTCCTTCCGTGCAACATCGATTATGAGGGCGTCCAGCCTGCCACTCCTTGCCAGCTTGATTTGATCTAGGTCAGGTCTGGAACCCATGAACGTGAGTTTGATGTTCTTTTGTTCACAAAGTGCTCGGAGTCTCTTGAGTTCAGCGAGGCCGGTGTGCCCTACTTCCCTTCCTTTCGATGCTTGCGCTTGCAGTTCATCGAGTGCGGCGTGCGGTATGATTACCTCTGCTACGTCTCCCTTCTCGATGATCTCTGGTATTCGTCCATTGATAATTGCCGAAGTGTCAGGGACTAGGCGTTGGCTTGAAGACATCTCAATCATGCTAGCAGCAGGCTTCTGGCGATAAAAGGGTGCCTTGCGGACTGGCTCAAATGCTAATCAGAATGGGTAAATAGGACAAATGCAACCTCCTCGGAAAGGAGATCACGACCTTGGTGAAAGCTGCCACTGAACCTTCTCTTCGTGTGGAACCCGTGACGCTGATCACTCGCACGCAGAGTCTTTGCCCAGAATGCGTTGCTATCTTGGAGGCAGAGGTGTACGAACA
>Ga0209609_10001420_pt1 | contig 13897 bp, 11 predicted proteins | sample LakKivw325mmetaG_FD_184136 | JGI IMG/M metagenome (GOLD analysis project Ga0209609, IMG submission 184136) | Anoxic lake water microbial communities from Lake Kivu, Rwanda to study Microbial Dark Matter (Phase II) - Lake Kivu water 325m metaG... | ecosystem: Environmental > Aquatic > Freshwater... | reverse complement strand
TCTAGACAGAGCGCGAGGCACGCACGGAACGCATGTTAGGTGCCCTCGAGGCTGTAGGCGCGAGATCGGGGGACACGTACCTTATCTCGGCTCGCGCAAGATCTGGGGACACGTACCTCAACTCTGGTGAGACGGGAGAGTTGAGGTACATGTCCCCACCAGAACCGGGCGTCGGGGTTCGGTCCTGCATTCCAGCACTGGATCCTACCATTGTCCTTCTCAGGCGGACAACAATCGGCTACACTGTCCTCCATGGAAGGACAACTACGGGCGCTCATTCGACAGAAGATCGTTGATTCGCTCGCGGCGTCGTCACCTTCGCTCACGCGACGTGACGTGCGTCTGCCCGCGGTGGAGGGGAAGGCGATCGCCGTCCTCGGGATGCGGCGAACGGGGAAGACGACGTTCCTCTGGCAGGTGCTCTCCGATCGGCTCGCCGCAGGGACGCCGCGCGAGGCGCTACTCTACTTCAGCTTTGAGGATGAGCGGCTGGCGGGGATGACGGCCGCCGACCTCGGCCTCGTGCTCGAGGAGTACTACCGGCTCCACCCGGAGTGGCGCGACGGGCAGCGTGCCACCTTCTTCCTTGACGAAATCCAGGTCGTGCCAGGGTGGGAGCGGTTCGCGCGGCGGCTTCTGGACACGGAGAAGGTCGACCTCTTCCTCTCGGGGTCGTCGGCGCGGCTTTTGTCGCGCGAGGTGGCGACGGCGATGCGCGGCCGGGCGATGGAGACGCTCATTCATCCATTCAGCTTTCGTGAGGTCTTGCGCCATCGGAGTTGTGAGCCGAAGACCGATCCAGACAGGCTCCCGAAGTCGGCACGCTCGGCCCTTGAGCGCGACTTTCGCGAGTACCTCGCGACAGGCGGCTTCCCCGAGGCGGTTGGCGTCCCGGCGCGCGACCGGATCGAACTCCTGCGTGGGTACCTTGACGTTGTCTTGTTTCGCGACGTGGTCGAGCGGCACAACGTCACGAATCCGCTCGCCCTACGGGCCATGACGCGGCAGCTCCTCGCGAATGCGGCGGGGCCGTTCAGCGTGAGCAAGTTCCACGGCGCCCTGCACTCGCAGGGTGTCGCGGTGGCAAAGGACTCGCTTCACGCATACCTCTCCTATCTAGAGGACGCATTCCTTGTCCGCACGGTGTCGATCGACGCGGGTTCGGAGCGACAGCGGATGGTGAACCCACGCAAGGTCTACCCGATCGATCCGGGACTGATCCCGCTGTTCGACCGCTCGGGGCGCGCAAACCTCGGGCATGCCCTAGAGACATGCGTCTTGCTCGATCTCGAGCGACGCGGCGCGGAGATCACCTACGTTCGGACGCGAAGTGGGTTCGAGGTGGATCTCCTCGCCCGCGGCTCCGACGGGGAAGAGAAGCTAATCCAAGTCACGGCTGAGGCGACCGACCCTGCGACGCGGGAACGCGAGCTGCGCGCGCTCGTCGAGGCCAAGGCAGCGTATCCACGCGCCTCGCTCCACCTCGTGGCGCTCGATCCGGAGGACGTAGGAGAGCTTCCAAGGGGCGTCGCTCTGCACTCGGCCGTGGATTGGCTCTTGCGAGCGGACGAGACGTAAGGAACCGAGGGCGCGAGGGCCGGGTCCTGCAATCCAGCACTAGGTTCCGATGAGATCGGGAGAAACCCGGGACACAAACCCTATTTCGCCTGTTGTCGAAGTGCGCGACCCGGGGGACACGATCCCGATTCGAATGGGCGCGATGTGAATCGGGTCATGTCCCCGCGCAATCCCGGGGTCACAGTACCAATCTCCGGTTCCCGAGCGATTCCGGGGACGCTGATTACGCTGCCCGCGATGGGCGCGGTTTGATCATGAGGTTTCTGACGCGGGCGGTGGGGTCAGACCTTTGCTTAAGAGGTTCCATCCGAGAGCTCGTGGGAGACAACCCCGATGTGCTCGCTCCGCTCGCAGATCGGGTTATGTCTCTCAGCTGCGGGTTACGTGCGAAGCAGGGCCCGGTGGTTCGCGATGAGCCACCGTCGGACGCTACCGAGAATGTTTCCCGCTAGGGCACGCGCCTCCTCGGCGAGGGTGTCCGACACTCCGCCCACACGGACGTAGTCGGCGGTGTTTCGCTTCTTCTGAAGCGCCTCGATCCGCAAGACGATCGACGGAGATAGCTCTACGGTGTAGCGCAACGACTGGATCGTGTAGTGGTGATGGCTGGGGTTCGTCTTCGGAACCCGGTATCCGGCCGCATGCAGGGCCGCTCGCGCGGCGGAGAGGATGGCGCCGTACGCGCATCCGAGCTTGCGTTCGGGGCTCAGTCCGGCGATGGCCGCGTCGCGAAGATCGGTCTCCGCGACCGCAAAGAGGTCGGCGATCTCCTCCGGCGTCGCCTCGTGGGAGACAAGCAGACCTGCCTCACGCCATGCTTCGAGTGTCATCGTTCCCTCCGAGGAGATGGATCCTCGGCTGCTTCTCGACGCGAGTCAAGAAGGGGTCCTTCGCCCTAAGTCTTCGCGCGTACTCAGCGGAATCGAACAGGGTGGGGTTGATCTCCCGTCCGAGTGTTTGCTGGAGAGGCGACGTGGCGGCCACTACATCGAAGAACGAGACGTCGCCAATGACCATCAGATCGATGTCGCTCGCGGCTCCTTCCTCGCCGCGCGCCACGGAGCCGAAGATGAACGCTCGCTCGATGCAAGGAGAGAGGGGGGCGAGGGCCGTGCGCAGGAGCTCGGGAATGCCGGCCGTCTTGCGCACGAGGCCACGCAGCTCCTCGTAGATCGGAGCCGTCCGGCTTGCTTGGAAGTAGGCGAGGTTCCCTTCTCTCGTCTTTGAGAGGATCCCCGCGCGGACTAGAAAAGCGAGCTCGCGCTGGACGCCTCCTTGGGCGGCACCGGTGAGCCGGACGATCTGCCGTAGGTAGAGTCTGCGTTCGGGGTCTTCGAGAAGCAGCGCCAGAATCGCGAGGCGCGTGCGGCCCAACAGAAGCGCACCGAGCGAGGAGGTTGTGATCATCGTACTCATTGCGAGTACGAGTGTACTCACAAAGGGTGCTCACGCCAAGGGTTGGCTCCTGGAAGAGGAAGTGGCCTGCTGCCCTAGGTGATACGGTGCTCCGACACGGAGCACCGGGGGCACAAGGGCGCGGGAGAAAACCGGGACACAAACCCTATTTCGGCTCGCGTTGCGTGGGAGAACCGGGGACACGATCCCGATTCGAATGGGCGCGATGCGAATCGGGTCATGTCCCCACATTGCGCCCGCGCCACCTGCGGAGTCTTGTCGAGGATGCCTCTGTGATGCATACTCATCTGCATGAGGACGACACTGAACATCCACGACGAGACGTTGAAGCGCGCCGTCGAGCTGACGGGTGTCACCGCGAAGACGGCGCTCGTCAGGATGGGCCTCGAGGCGCTCATCGCCCGTGAGGCTAGCAAGCGGCTGGCCGAGCTCGGAGCAACGGAGAGGGGATTGCGGGCGATTCCGAGACGGCGGACGACGGGCAAGTGATGTTGGCCCTCGTCGATACCTCCGTCTGGGTCTCGCACTTGGCGAAAGGCCACGCCGAGCTGCGAGCGCTGCTCGAGCGGGCAGAGGTGGTCTGCCATCCGTTCGTGATCGGCGAACTCGCCTGCGGGAACATCGCGAATCGGGTCGAGATCCTCTCGCTCCTTCAGGAGCTTCCTGAGGCACGGGTGGCTGAGCACGACGAGGTCCTTCGCTTCATCGAGGCCCATCGACTCGCGGGATGTGGGCTCGGATTTATCGACGCGCATCTTCTGGCTTCAGCCGTCCTGACGCGGGTGCGCCTGTGGACGACTGACAAGCGACTCCAACAGGCGGCCGCCGCGCTTGGTGTGGCTTTCTCCTGAGACATCGCCGCACGCCGGTCTCGACCCGATGTGTGCCCAGGACGGGGCGCCGAGGTCTGATCCTGCAATCCAGCAAGAGGAGGTAGCGACGTCCGCGGTGCGTGGGCGAACCGGTGACGCGATCCCGATTCGCATGGTTGGGCGTGCACGGCGATGCGCTGGAGTCGGGTACATGTCCCCGCCCCACGACAGCCGGCTCGGCGGGACCGCGAGGGTCTGGTTCCGTAATTCAGCACCAGTTTTCGGCGGACTGCGGCATGGCGGTGCGGCACCATGGGCTAGCGCTTCTTCCACGCGAGGGGCTTGCCGTTGGTTCCCTCAGGCGGCGCAGAGCCTTCGAGCTGCCACTGCCGGGACGGAATCCGGGACACAAAACCTATTTCGCCTTTCGTCGTGGTGGGCGACCGGGGGACACGATTCCGATTCGCGCGGAAAGACCGGGACACAAACCCTATTTCCACCGCGAAGCAGCGGAGACAAGCGGGGACACGATCCCGATTCGCGCGGCAGGGGAATGCGAATCGGGTCATGTCCCCAGAAACCTGGCTGCGTGGGTTCAGTCCTGGAATCCGTCGCTGGTCTAGCTTCTGCCCACGCTCACGAGGTCATCCCCGTTCGAGGATGGGCCTCCGGCCTCCTGCCACAGGGCGCGCATCTCGTCGCTTGTGGCGAGCAGCTCGTCGAGCGTTCCCACGCCGGCGACGCACCCATCCTTGAGGAGCACGATGCGGTCGGCGCGCCGGAGGGCCGGGCGCCGGTGCGAGACGACGAGGCAGGTGCGGTCGCTGCGGCCGAGGGTTCGCTCCCACAGCGCCTTCTCGGTCTCGACGTCGAGGGCGCTCGAGAGGTCGTCGAATACGAGAAGCTCCGGGTCGCGGACGAACATCCGCGCGGCCGCGGCGCGCTGGCGCTGCCCGCCGGAGAGCTTGACGCCGCGGGCTCCGACGACCGTGTCGAGCCTGCCCGCGAGGTTCTCGACGTCTTCCTCGAGGACGGCGAGGCGAAGCGCTTCCTCCAGTCGGGAAGGCGTGGCGTCGCGCCCCATGAGGATGTTGTCGCGAAGCGTGTCGCTGAACAGCTGGGGAACCTGGGGCGTGTACGCACAGCGCCGCGGAACGAAGAACCGCGCCGGGTCCTCGACCGGGCGGCCGTTCCAGACGACGCGTCCCGACGTGAGCGGGAGGAGTCCGAGGATGCCGCGCAGAAGCGTGGTCTTCCCGGCTCCCACGCGGCCGGCGATGACGACGAACTCGCCGCGGTCGATCGAGAAGGACACGTCGCGGAGCGCGAATCCAGGTCCGTTCGCCGCGCTCCGGGCGGGCGCATCGATGGTCACGCCCTCGATCGACAGGTGCGTTAGGCGGTCGCCTTCGGTCTCACGTCCGGCGTCGGGGAGCGGTCCGGTGAGGTGAATCGGGTGATGGGCGACGGCGTCGGCCGGTGCGCCCCCCATGAGCGCGGCGATGCGCACGAGCGAGACCTTGGCCTGCTGGAAGTGGATGAGGAAGTCGCCGAACGCCGCCGTGATCTCCGTGACGACGCCGATGTAGGTGACGAACAGCGCGAAGTCGCCGACCGTGAACGTCCCGCTGCGGAGGCCGTCGGCCGCCGCGAGGAGGATGAGGCCGGTCGTCAGGGTCGCCGCGTTCCAGAAGAACGAATGGAACGACTGGGACAGCAGGCGGTCGCGCACGGTGGCCCGGAGCCGCTCGCGGTTCAGGGTCTCGATGTGCGCGAGGACGTGCTCCTGGGCTCCGGCCAGCTGGATCGCCTGAACGCCGTCCATGGCCTCGCCGATCGCGCCGGTGACCTGCTCCGTGGCGCGGCGGCTCGCCTCGCGGAACCGGCGAACGCGCTTCGAGATCCAGCGAGCCCCCACGAGAACGAAGCAAAGCGGCAAGACAACGATCGACGTGATCTTGGCGTCGATGGCGAGAAGAACGCCCAGGGCGACTGCGGCGTAGGAGACAAAGGAGACCTGGTCGATCAGCCAGCTCAGCAGGTCCTCGATCGCCAGGACGTCGTCGCGCACCGTGTTGAGGGCCTCGCCGACGGCCCCCGGCAGCGCGCGCGCTCCGGGTTTGTCGAGGACGGCCGCGAGCAGGTTCCGCCGCAGAAGGACCTCCATCGAGTAGCGATGGCGGATGTCGATCAACGCGCCAACGAGGATCGAGACGATGCGGGCGAGACCGGCGGCGACGACGAGGGCGATGACTGTCCACAGCGTCAGTCCGGCGGACGCCTGCTCCGTCAACGTGTCGAAGAAGAGCTTGGCCGCGTACCCCGCCCCGAGCTCGGTCAGCATGATCGCGGACCAGGCGACAGCGTCGGCTGCGTAGAGCCACGGCCGGAAGCGAATCAGGGCGACGAACGCGCGTAGAGCGGTCATGCCAGCACCTCCTCCATTCCGGTCTCGAGAAGCCGGGACAAGCGCGAGGAGGGATCGCGAGCCAGGGCCTCGCGGGGACCGGTCTCGAGAACCCGCCCGTCCTCCAGGATGGCGATGCGGTCGGCTCGCCGGACGGTCGAGAGACGGTGGGCGATGACGATCGCCGTGCGGCCCGCGAGAAGGCGGTCGACGGCTCTCTCCAGCATCACCTCGGTCGCCGGATCGAGCCTCGACGATGCCTCGTCGAGGATGATGACGCCGGGGTCGCCGAGGAACGTCCTCGCCAACGCCAGGAGCTGGCCTTGGCCGGCGGAGAGCCCTGCCTCGGACGTTCCCACGATCGTGTCCAAGCCAGAGGGCAACCCGAGAACCCAATCCTTCAACCCGAGCTCTCCCAAGGCCGCCAGGATCGTCTCGTCGGACACGGAGGGGTCGAACAGGCGGACGTTCTCTCGAACCGACGCGCGGAAGAGCTGGACCTCCTGGGAGACGAGACGGACCTTGCTTCTTAAGTGGTCGAGAGGGACATGGCCGACATCGTGGCCTCCGACGCGAACGCTGCCGTCCTGACAGTCGTAGAGTCGGGCTACGAGACGAGCGAGCGTCGACTTCCCGCTTCCCGTGCGGCCGAGGAGTCCAAGCGTCGTCCCCGCGTCGACCTCGAGCGTCACGTCGCGCAACGCCACCACGCTCTCGGCGCCGTTCTCGGGCGCCCCCTCGCCCCGCGAAGGTTCGTAGGCGAACGTCACAGACTCGAGGCGTACGGGTAGCGCGCCCGGCGGGAGGAGCTCGCGGCCGCGGTCCGCGAGCTTTGAGGACGTCGCGAGCATCGTGCGGATCCGACGGATCCCCGCTTCCGCGCGCTGAAGGTCGGTGACCTGCTCCCGCATCTCGGAGAGCGGCCCGCGCAGGAGTTCGGTGTAGTGGAATATGAGGTACACCGTGCCGAGGGTAATGACGGACGTACGCCACAGGGTCGCGCCGACACCGAAGGCAAGCGCGTTGCCCGCAGTGAAGAGGGCCACGTTAGCCATCCACATCGAGTAGCCGGCGATGCCGGACTTCAGCCGCACGGGGAAGATGCGTCTCACGATCTCGAAGAACCTGCGCATCACGTAGGGCACTCCACCGTTCGCCCGGATGTCCTCGGTGCCGGCCAGGCGCTCCCCGACAAACCCGAAGAACTCCGCCATCTGCTTGCGATAGGCGGTCCAGTGGGGAACAGCGATCTTGTGGATCCGCCCGAGGGTCCACACGGTCAGCGCGACGAATCCGAGAAGCGGGAGTCCGATCCGCCAGTCCTCGCGAAACAAGAGCACGATGATCCCCGCCACGAGGAGGGCATTGCCGAGGACGTCGATGACGAATCGCGAGAAGAAGTTCGACAGCGTCGCGACGTCCCCGTCAATCCGCTCGATCAGTTGTCCGGGCGTATGGTCCTTGTGGAAGGTCGCGTCGAGGTGGAGTGCGTGGCGCAGGAGGTCGATCCGCAGGGCGTTCGTCGCCGTCCACGCGACGGTCTCTCCGACGTACGTCGCCGCGACGGAGAGAAGCTGCGCCACGACGGCGACGCCAAAGAAGAGCAGGGCGCCCCGGATGAGGAGCGACCGCTCGCCGCCCGCCAGCGCGGTGTCGATGAACTGCCGCAGGATCTGCGGGTTCGCAAGGCGGAGGCCGATCGTGGCGAGGATGAGGAGCGCGAGGACGGCGACCCACCCCTTCTGCGGTCTCAGGTAGCGACCGAGGAGCGTTGCGTACTCACGGAGTGGAAGCTTCATCTCATCCCTCCAGGCGCTGCGTCGTCAGGTCGCGACCCGGGCGCAGCTCCTTCTCGAACAGGATGCGTTCCCGATCGACACGCATGCCGGCACGCTCGTAGAGGCGCACCGCTCCGGTGAGACTAGACGCGTCGACACCGAGCGCGACGCGTCGCTTGCCGCGCCGTTCGAGTTCGCGGAACGAGTGGTGAAGCAGTGCCAGCGCGATGCCGCGGCGCCGCCAGGGTCGGATGACGCCGAGCGTGTTCACGTAGCCGAGCTCCGGATCCTCGGGCTCCATCGCCGAGCACAGAGACACCCCGACGATCTCCCCGGCGGCCACCGCGAGGAACCACAGGCGTGCGTCGAACGACTTCTCCTCCTCGATGACGTGGCGCCAGTCGGCCACATGGCCGTCGAGAGGCGACTCCACGTAGCCCCAGTGGTCGCGGAACGCCGAGCGGATCGCTTCAACCGCCGGAACCAGGTCGCGCTCGACGTCGAACGTTCGCACGGCGACCGCGGCGGGCCAGACGGGCTCGGGCACAGAGCCGTTGAGCTCGATCTTCATCTGGTAGTTGCGTCGGACGGCCGCGTAGCCGGACGATGCGAGGAGCTCCAAGCCTGACTCGTCGAGCGTCGAGATCGACTGGCGCACGCTGACGCGTGCCCCGGCAGGAGCCTGCGCAAGGGCCATTCGGCCGCGCTCGTCCTGCCACGCGACGAGCGCCGAGCCGATTCCGCGCCCGCGTTGCGCGGGATCGACGCAGCCCCAGGCCCAGATCCGGACGTGCGGCGGGTCAATATCCCAGACTTCGGCATATCCGGCAGTCTTTCCCGACGGATCGACGATGACGCGGGTGTCGCGGTCGAGGTCGAACCCAGGCGTGCGCCACTCGGTCAAGAGGTTGTCGACATCGTGCTCGCGGACTCCGAGGATGCGCTCGGAGTCCGCGTTGAACATCGCAGTCAGCGCCTCGGCGTCGGAGGGTCGCGCCGGCCGCATGGTAAGTCCTTTGGACAACTCTAGAAACATCGTAACGTCCTTCACGTAAGGGTTGGTGTAGCAAGACAGCGCGCCGCGTCGTGGACCGATGAAGCTTACGTGGGGAAAGGTCCTCGAGTGAGACCGAGTCTCGGCCTTCGGGAACCTAGAAGGAGAGCGCGGCGAGCGTGGCTCTCGAGAACACGGCCAACACGGCGGCGGATCGAGATCGGTTGCCGATCACCATCATGTGCCTCCTTGACCGTTTCTCTCGGGCCGTTCAGGCCCGTGCCACTCACCGCCCGCCGCGCCTCGGTAAGGGCGGCGGAACGCTCGTCGAATTGGGTGCGAGTATAGCGAGGCGGCGGCGCAATGCAAGGGCGGGTGGCGCTGGAGCACCAAACGGGTCAGGTCGCACCACAGGGACGCCTTGCGCCGGGCCCAGTCTCTCTCTATCCTTGCCGGCGCGGCCGACCGAGACGAGCTCGCGTCCGCCCTGCGACCACCATGAACAAGGCCGACGCGAACCCCGACAGCCAGAATCTCCTCGCCTACGGGCCACGCCGCGAGGCAACGCCTGAGACATATCGCACGCTCGGATTCCGCTGCGGACTCGAGGTCCATCAGCAACTCCGTACCGCGAAGAAGCTCTTCTGTCGCTGCCCGGCGGGCGTGTATCAGGACAGCGCCGACTACGACGCTCAGCTTGTGCGTCACATGCGCCCCACACTGAGCGAGCTGGGTGAGTATGACGGCACGGCGCTGATGGAGTACAAGACCAAGAAGAACATCATCTACCGGATCAAGGGCGAGACGGCCTGTACGTACGACATCGACGACACTCCGCCGTTCTCCCTCAATCGTGAGGCGCTCGGGATCGCGATCGAGGCCGCCCTTCTCCTCGAGACAAGCCTGGTCGGCGAGCTGCACATCACGCGGAAGCAGTACCTGGACGGGAGCATCCCCACCGGATTCCAGCGCACGGCCATCGTCGGCATCGACGGCTGCATTCCCGTGGCGGGGAAGCGCGTCGGCGTGCGCCAGCTCTCGATCGAAGAGGACTCGTGCCGCGAAGTCAGCGACGTCGGCCACGAGAGGACCTACACCACCGACCGCCTCGGGATGCCCCTCATCGAAACGGTCACCGAGCCCGAACTTCTGACGCCGGACGAAGCCGCCGAGGCGGCCAACTACATCCGCTACGTGGCACGGAGCACGGGACACGTGAACGTCGGCATCGGTGCCGCCCGGGAGGATGTCAACGTCAGCATCGAGGGCGGGACGCGAGTCGAGATCAAGGGAGTGCAGCACATCCGCTGGATCCCGGAGCTGACCCACAACGAGGCGTTCCGTCAGAAGGCGCTTCTCCTGGTGCGCGACGAGTTGGAACGGCGGAATCTGGATCCGAAGACGTGGGTGACGAAGCACGCTGATCTCTTTGGTGCGGACCTCGCCGCCGTCGCGTCCGTCGCTTCCCCAGAAGCGGCCGCCGCCGTCATCGCTCTTCCCGGATTCTCGGGGCTCCTCGGGTTTCCGACGAACCCGGGCCGCTCGTTCGCCGACGAGATCTCCGACCGACTGAAGGTCATCGCCTGCGTGGAGAAGCCGAACATGGCGCACTCCGACGACGTGGACTCGCCCCTCTCGCGTGCGGCGTGGCAGACGCTGGGGCGCCGCGTCGGCGCCACGTCGAGGGACGCCATCGTCCTCGTCTGGGGACCCGCCGCCGACCTGCCGACGGCGATCGAGACCGTCCTCGAGCGTGCCCGCTTGGCCTTCGCCGGCGTGCCGAACGAAACGCGGAAGGGCCTTCCGGACGGGACGACGATCTTCGAGCGCGTTCTTCCAGGGCCGGATCGCATGTATCCCGACACCGACTCGTCGCCGATCCCGATCGAAGAGGACGAGATCGAGGCGACGCGGGCGCGTTTGCCGCGGGCGGTCGAAGCGCGTCAGGCGTTGCTGCGAGAGTGGGGCGCGCCGAAGGACACTCATGCCTACCTCCTACGGCGAAACCTGTGCCCGTTGATCGAGGCGCTGGCGGCGGACGGCGTCGACCCGAAGGCTGCGGCGACCCTCCTCGGCCACGCCGTACGCCACGCGGTGGGCGACGGCGAGGTCGACGCGGCTCGCGCCCGGTGGGCCGCAACCGAGGCGAAGAAGCGAGGCCTGTCGTGCGACGTGCTTCCGGTGCTGGTGCCCCTCGCGCTGCGAGAGCCGGCAGCCACGTTCGAGGAGCTCCTCACGCGAGCGGAGTACCGCCCCGCGTCGGAGAAGGATGTCCGGGCCGAAATCCGACGTCAGGCCAAGCGGTGCGGCGCCCGCCGGCCTGAGGCGCGTCAACGCGTGATCATGGGTCAGGTCCGTGCGACCGCGTGGGGCAACGTTCCGCTTGCCGACGTTGCGGCGTGGGTCGAGGAGGCAGCGCGATGAGCGAAGCCCACAAGGGGTACAAAGGCGAAGCCCTCGACGCGCTGGTCCGCTTCGAGGTGGGCGTGTGGAGCGACGTCGACATCGAATCGACGCGCGGCCACTTCCGCGGGATCATCCTGCCTCGCTCGGAGTTCGACGACTCGCGCCATCTCGTCCTCAAGCTGCCCACGGGGTACAACGTCGGCATCGACGTTCGGACGCTCCGGAGCGTCAAGGAGTTGGGTCGGCGCGAGGCCCACTACAAGATCCCGGAGAAGGAGTTCCCCACCTCGCCCGACAAGCCGAACGTGAAGCTGCTCGGCACCGGCGGAACGATCGCATCCCGCCTCGACTATCGGACGGGCGCGGTCATCCCTGCATTCTCGCCGGGCGAGCTGTACGGCGCCGTGCCGGAGTTGGCCGACATCTGCAACCTGACGACGGAGAAGCTGTTCGCCGTCTTCTCTGAGAACATGGGACCTGTGCAGTACATCGCGCTGGCCAAGGCGATTGGACGTGAGATCGAGAGTGGAATCCACGGCATCGTCATCGGCCACGGGACGGACACGATGCACCACACGGCGAGCGCGCTGGCGTTCATGGTCCAGCACTCGCCGGTGCCGATCGTCATGGTCGGATCGCAGCGGTCGTCCGATCGTCCGTCGTCCGACGCGGCGCGGAACCTGATTCACTCCACCACCGCGGCCGCCACCTCAGACATTGCCGAGGTCATGGTCTGCATGTTCGGACCGACGTCGGACGAGTACGGCCTGCTGCACCGCGCAACCCGCGTGCGGAAGATGCACTCCTCGTACCGCTCGACGTTCCGCACGATCGGCGACATCCCCTTGGCGACGGTCACTCGCGACGGAGTCACGCCGCTGCGCCAGGACTACGCCCGTCGGCGCGACGACCGCCACGTCGACATCCTCCCGTACTTTGAGGAGCGGGTGACGCTCACGTACTACTACCCGAACATGCATCCCGACATCATCGACGCCCTTGTCGAGAAGGGGTACAAAGGAATCGTGATCGCCGGGACGGGTCTGGGCCACATCAACAAGCCGGTCTACCCGGCCATCGAGCGCGCGACGGCGGCCGGAGTCGCCATCTACATGACGGTCCAAACCCTGTGGGGCTATGTGCACATGTTCGTCTACGACACCGGCCGGGACCTCATGGCGAAGGGGATCATCCCGACGGAGAACATGCTCCCCGAGGTTGCGTACATCAAGCTCGCCTGGGCACTTGGGCAGACAGGCGACCTCGACCGGGTGCGCGAGATCATGTTGACGCCGGTGGCCGGAGAGATCACCGAGCGGGAGCCGCACGACGGCTACCTCGTCTTCCAGGGCGGCATGCCCGAGATCGAGGAGTTCCTCCGCAAGGTGCACAAGTAGGCGGCACGAGGCCTGCGTTCTAGATCTGTCGGGCGAAGCGAACCTCCGAGGCGCGCAGGAGCCGCGCGCCGGCAGCGGTCCACGACCCCTCGAACTGCACGATCACCTGCGCTGCCGAGGTCTCGCCGAGTGCTTGGGCTCCGTGTGCATCGTGTACGACGGTCACCTCGTACCCCATGCACAGGGCGCACATGACGGTGGCGTTGAGGCACCCGAAGGTCGCGAGGCCGCAGATGTAGAGCGTCGTGACGCCGAGCCCCGTGAGAGTGTGCTCAAGGTCGGTCCGGAAGAACGAGCTCGGGAAGCGCTTCTCGACAACGGGCTCGCCGGGCCGCGGCGCAATCTCCGAGCAGATGTGCGCGGCCGTGGGATCGGCGGGCGGCACGTCGTCGAGGTGCCGGACGTAGACCACAGGAACGCCGGCGGCTCGTGCGGCATCGATGAGCGTGCCGCACGTGGCGACAAGATCGTCTCCGTCGCAGGTGACGAAGGGCTCCGGCTCCATGTACTCCCGCTGAACGTCCACGACCAACAGGGCGCTCCTGCTCGTCATCCCATCTCCTCTTCCGTCTGCTGCGCGTTGTGGTTCAGCTCTAGGGACTCGGCGGTGCCGCGCACGCAAGGGCGGCGAAGTCGACGGCGTCGCTTCGGACGACGGTCGCGCCGACCACCGGCCACGTCGAGTTGTAGTAGTTGAGTGCGTCGAGGCTTCCCGCTCCGGAGTGCGCGTCGGCGAGAACCCACGCGTCGTACCCATTCTGAATGGCGCCGAACACCGTCGCATCGACGCACCCTGTGGTAGCCAATCCGCAGATGAGAAGGCGCCGGGTCCCGAGCTGGACCAGCGTCGCTTGCAGATCGGTGGCGCGGAAGGAGTCCGGATAGGACTTCCAGACGATCGGATCGCCCTCGTGCGGCGCGATCGCGTCGGCAATGGCCAGCTCCCAGCTCGCCGTCGGGAATCGAGGGTCGCGCTGCTGGATGTAGACCACCGGGAGACCGGCGGCACGGGCTTGGGCGATGACCTGCATCAGCCGATCGACAAGCTGCAGCCCGTCGATCGTCGTGAGTTCGAGATCGCGGACATAGACGTTCTGGACGTCGATGAC
>Ga0209609_10001419_pt1 | contig 13907 bp, 10 predicted proteins | sample LakKivw325mmetaG_FD_184136 | JGI IMG/M metagenome (GOLD analysis project Ga0209609, IMG submission 184136) | Anoxic lake water microbial communities from Lake Kivu, Rwanda to study Microbial Dark Matter (Phase II) - Lake Kivu water 325m metaG... | ecosystem: Environmental > Aquatic > Freshwater... | reverse complement strand
AGGACGGCACTTTGTAACCCGGCACGTTAGTGCCGGGTGTGATCCATCTATCGCAATCAGTCCGTCAGGATGGCACAGATACTTGCAATATAGAATCCACGCAGGATCCTCGCTGGCTCAGCCCGGGTGGACCCAGAGTGGACCCTGCGTGGATTAAATGGCTGATATATTTATCTGCTTGATATGATATTGGATTAGAGCATGTAAAGAGGGTGCTACTTTTTCTTCTTTAGCTGCTCTTCCTTCAACTTTTTCCACCACTCCAACCGCTTGGCAACTTCTTTCTCAAAACCGAATTCGCCCGGTTTGTAGTAAACCTTTTCCGGCATTGCATCGGGAAAGCATTTCTGGTAAAAATACTTGTTTTCATGCTCATGGTCATACTGATAGTCCTTGCCATAGTTCAGATCTTTCATCAGTCTCGTAGGCGCATTGCGGATATGCAGAGGCACTCCCAGGTGAGATGTATTGCGCGCATCCTGGGCAGCCTTGCCGTAAGCTTCATACAGGGCATTGCTTTTGGGCGCCGTGGCCAGATAAACAACCAACTGGGCAAGGGCATTACTGCATTCCGGCATGCCCATGAAATGCACAGCTTCCCGCGCTGCCATAGCCTGAACCAGTGCCTGCGGGTCTGCCATGCCGATGTCCTCACTAGCAAAACGCATCAGTCTTCTGACTATGTAAAGAGGGTCTTCTCCCGCTTCCAGCATACGTGCCAGCCAATACAAGCCGGCCTGCGGATCACTGCCCCGCAGCGATTTGTGCAGCGCGGAGATCACATTGTAATGCTCTTCCTTGTTCTTGTCATAGAACATCGTTTTCTTGGTATAGACCTTGGCCAGGGCCTTCAGGTCGATATGCGGATTCTCTTTCAGGTAAGGCGCCAGCAGCTCCAAATCATTGAGGGCACGACGCGCGTCACCGCCGCTCTGCACTGCCATCCAGTTCACGATTTCGTCGTCTTTTTCCAGTCCCAGTTCAGTAAACCCTTTGCTGATAATGTCCAGCAGGTCTTGTGCAGACAGCATTTCCAGCACAAAGACATGACAGCGTGACAGCAGGGCAGAGATCACTTCAAAGGAAGGATTCTCTGTCGTAGCGCCGATCAGAACTATGGCACCCGACTCCACATAAGGCAGAAAGGCATCCTGCTGTGACTTATTGAAACGGTGGATCTCGTCGATGAACAGGATGGTGGGTTGGTTCTTGGCTCTGTGACGGTACTCCGCCTCTTTCATCACGCTCTTGACATCATTGATGCTGCTGAGGACCGCGCTGAAATGCACAAAGGGAAGGTGTGAGGTCTGTTCAATGATCTTGGCGATGGTGGTTTTTCCCGTGCCGGGAGGGCCCCACAAAATAAAGCTGTGGTAGTCATTGTGTTCGATCATGTGACGCAGCAAGGAGCCTTCAGCCAGAAGCTTTTGCTGTCCTTTCAGTTCTTCCAGGGAATGAGGACGCAGCTTTTCTGCCAACGGAACCTTGGTCAGGGGTTCCGTCTTCTCGCTGTCAAAAATGTTGGTCTGGTCTTTTCGCATTTCTATGCCTTCCGTCTAACGGGTCATAGGGCGGAGCCCTATCCAAAAAAGGGTGGAGGGTGGGTTAAGAAAAAAACTTAACACTTATTTCCCGCTTATGTAATCAAGATATGATTTCACTGCCGCCTTACCAATGGGCGCAAAGTTGTGCACTTCAATGAAGTCCTGCAGCTCTTCCATCGGAACAAACACGAACTCGGTGTGCTCATCCTTGTCAGGGGCTTCGAGCAGCCTTTCCGTTAGCTGCTTTTCATTCAGGTTCAGATGAAAATAACACAGGAATTCCGGTTTCCGCATCACCAGGTTTTCTGCCAAACCCAGGCACAGAGCGTGTTTGATGTCATGCTCAGCCACATTGAGCTCTTCTGCCAGTTCCTTTTTCATGAAGTCGATGGGATTGATGGCATCACTCAAAGTGCCGCCCGGCACGTGCCATACAGCACTGGTTTCTGCCAAACGCTCATTCCGGAGACCTGCAAACACAGTTCCTTCCATTGTTTCTACCACTGCACAGGCAGCCAGGGCATTGGCAAGTTCGGTTTTGGGAAGTGTGTGTGAATGGCTGACATTGGTTCCGTAAAAGCTTTTGTAGTCGGTTTCCTGTACCTTCAGAAAGATCTGGTTCCTGCCTGTATCTTTGTCAATTGTCATGGCAGAGGAGATCAGACTGATCACTTTTCCGTTAAAGATGTCCAGATTCGGATTCAGCTTGGCGTCCTGCCAGGCTTCATTGATTAGTCTGCGGGTTGACGCTTTATAACTTCTCTTGCCCTGCTTCAGGTCAAACTGGAAATCAGCTTCGCTGAAGATTCCCGTGTAGATGATCTGATATTCAATAGCGTGATTCATGTTCCAGGATCAGGACGAATTCGCCTTTGGACAGGCTGGCAGACTTGGCTGCCAGCTCTTCCAGAGTGCCGGTGATGATGCTTTGCTGAGGTTGAGTGAGCTTGTAAAACAGACGCGCTTTGCGTCTCCTGCCAAGGATTTTCATCATGTCTTCCAGCACGTTCTTGAGTCGGTAAGGCGCTTCCAGAAAGACTATGTCAAATTTTGTCAGGGTTTTCAATTGTCTCAGTTCTGCCTGTCTTTCCTCTTTCTTGGCAGACAGAAAGCCGTAATACAAGAACTTATCTGCTTTCAATCCGCTGGCAGAAAGCGCTGCCATCAGTGACGAAGCACCGGGAACAGGATATACTTTGACATCATAATCATGACACAGCGCCACCAGTTCTGCTCCCGGATCTGCAAAGCCGGGAGTGCCGGCATCGCTGATCAGGGCGATCGCTTTGTCCTTCATTATCAGCAGGTCTTCAAACAACTGCTTGATCTCGATCGGCTTGCTGTGCTCGTTCAGGAAATGAAGAGGTTTTTCAATACCGAGAGACTTGATCAGGCGAATACCCTCGCGCCGTTCTTCACAGATGACAGCATCACACTTGCGCAGGATTTCCATCGCCCTGATCGTGATGTCATCAGGATTGCCGATGTGCGTGGCAACGGGATAAAGTCCTGCCGGCAAATTGGTTGCATTGGTCTGTCTGCCGGCAGGATTACTTTTCTTTTGATTCATTTATGCTTCAGGCAGCAGGTTTTACTTCTGCCTTACTCTCTCTGTACCAGAAGAACAGGCCTGCCAATAAGGACAGCAGAGAAACCAGAATGCCTATCAGGCTCAAACCAACACTGACTTTGTAGCTCTGTGGCTCGAACTTCATTTCCAGTGTGTGTTTTCCGGCGGGAACGACAACTCCTCTGAGGATGTAATTGGCAGGGTGGATCTCAGTTTCATTGCCGTCTATGTAAGCTTTCCAGCCTGCCGGGTAATAGATTTCACTCACGGTCAGGAAAGCGGGTTTGTCCGTTTCCACATCAAAGCTGAGTTCATGCATCTCTGCTTTGGTTTGCGTTACGTTGCGCACAGTTGGACTCTCCACTCCCGTAACCTCTTTTTCCACAATGGCAGAAACCGTGGGATTGAATGATTCAGAGTTGAGCTCACCCCAGATCTTTTGGGGTTCGCTGATGACTTTGAGACTGTCCACAAACCAGGCGCGGGGTCTGGCAGTATAATTTCTGTGCACCACCAGGTTATTTTCATAACTGGTGAAAACAGGCTGCAGATTGAAGAACGGCAGACTGTCAGAGAAAATGATGTATTTCGTGTTCAGCATATTGAGCACGTTCCAATTGATCTGTCCCTGCCTGAGTTTATTGTCGATGCAGTTTTCCAGCACTTCCTGATAGCGTTTCAGTTTCGCACCATGATAACCCTGAATGGTCTGATGCCGGTAAGCCCACCAGCCCTGCAGGCGCAGCACGCCGGTCATGTTACTGTTGAGCGGAAAGATCCTGTAATTCTCTGTGTCGCTCAGCAAAAATTCATCAAAGTCACGCTTGGCAAAGTAATCCTGTTTATACCTTGCAGGTTCTACGTTCTTAAGACTTTTCCCTGTATAGATCCATAGATCGACAAATGCCAATATCAATATCAGGATCAGGAAAACTGTTTTGTTCAGGTTTTTGCGCAGGAACAGGAAGATGAAACTGAGGCCTGCAACCAAAATGAGCAGACTGATCGCACCGCTTTTGTAGAGCAGGTTGAGTCTGGTGTCCTTAAGCTGTTCCAATTGGCTCATGGCATTGTTTTGCTGATACTGGGCGATCTCGTTTTCATTGGTGAAAGGCATGCCGCCAAAGATGCTTTTGCCCAGGATCAGGAAGAGCACAAACACGACCGCAGCAATGATATACCAGGTCTTGAACCGCTTCAGAAAGAGCTTGTCATCTTCTTTTGCCTTGTCAATAATTGTGGCAAGCCCCAGAGCTGCCATGACGGGTACGATGAATTGCACCATCACCAGCAGCATGGAAGGAACCCTGAATTTATTGAAGTAGGGCAGGTACCTGAGCAGAAGATCTGACAGCCCGCCGCCGAACTTTCCGAACGACATGACCAGAAACAGTAAAGCGCTGACCAGCATAAACCAGGCCAGCTTTTTTCTTTTTCCAAACAGCGCAAAGACCGCCAGTACCAGGATCAGCAGCCCCATGTAGTTATAGATCTGGGTAAATTCCATGAAGCCCCAATAGGTCTGATTGATGCCGCCATAGAAGTCAGGAATGATGAAAGTAAGTATCTCCAAAGGATGAAAGCTCCAGCCCTGCGCGTAGGCCTTATCCAGACCCGTTTCGCCGCCTCTGATGGTGTAGTGTCCGTATTCCCAGGTGGACAGATAAGGATTCAGCACCGCCACTCCCATGATGGCAAAAACGGCAACCAGCAGCATCGTAAAGACCGCAAACCTGCTCCATTCCTTACTTTTGAAGTTCTCTATCAAACTGTAGATCCAGTACATTCCGATAAACAAATACAGGTAATAACTGATCTGCGGATGATTTTCACGGAGCTGGGCGATCAGAAAAACGCTTGCCAGTCCGAAGCCGAGCAGACTGCGTTTCTGCTTCAGATACATAATTCCCCAGACCACCCAGGGGATCCACATTATAGCCCTGTATTTCGTGTTGTGTCCAATGTCCAGAAGCCCCGTCCAGTGGCAGCTGAAGACGAACGCCACCGCTCCGAAGAAAGAGGAGAATCCGTCCAGGCCCAGAAATCTCAGCAATATGAACACTCCCAGCCCGCCCAGGAAGAGCAGAAAGATGCGCCAGTTCATCACTTTGTCCACCAGCTTGGTGACGTTCTCGACAAAGGGATAGCGGTTGGGGAAGGAGATCAGGTAACTCGGCATGCCGCTGAACATATTGGGCTGCCAGAGCGCTCTGTCGCTGTGCGTTTCGTTGTATTCTATCAGTTTTTGGGCAGCGCCCTGCCATTGCATCGTATCAGACGCCGGCGGAAACATCTTCTGAAAAGCGGTGGGGAAATAGATCACACTGACCAGCAGAAACAGCAGGATGACAAAGATCCACGGCCTCTGTTCAAAAATGGAAGACATCGGATTTTGCATTGTTTTGGCATTGACCGCAGGCTGTTTTTTCACTGGAATCTTATAGTTTTTGGTCTTGCCTGTATGATGGCTCATGATCACCTCACATTTATCTTTCTATTATTATTGATGCTTTGTTTCCTTGTCTTACGAAAAGCGATTTAGTCAAGAGATTTATCCGTTGCACGTTCTTGGCCGGCGCTCTATCAGCAGGATGTAAATAGTCCTTAATATCAATTCTGTTTATTCCTTTTCTGCCCGATTCTCAGCCCATTCATCAAGTCCTGAAATTACCTCTTTCATCCATACATGCATTACTTGACCATTACGGTACCACTACGGTAGCATTACGGTTAATTACCGTATTGGTACCGTAGTGGTACCGTAATGCTAAAGCAGTGCTTTTATGAGAAAAAGGGGAAAATCAGAATAATCTTGACAGCAGGGGGGAGGTTAAATCTTGATGCAATATCAAAAAGATCGATAAGGGAAATGACTTTATGCTTAATGTATCACTGGCACCGGATGGCAAGAAATACACTTTGCCGACACCTGAGGACAGCGAAAAAGAACGCGAGATCCTGAAGCAGATAACGGAAGAACAACGCAAGCTGGGACGCAGGATAGTGGCTGTGCAGGGCATGGGCTTTGTGGGCTGCGTAATGGCAACGGTGGTTGCCGATGCGGAAGATAAAGACGGCAAGCCGATCTATTATGTGCACGGGCAGCAGCGCACATCCAGACGCTCATTCTGGAAAGTCCCGACCATCAACAAAGGCATTCCGCCCGTCAGCTCATCCGATAAGGAAGTGCCGGAGATCTTCCACCGTTGCGTGGTGCAGAAAAAGAATTTCCGCGCGACCTGGGAATACTTTGTCTATGAACTGGTTGACATCGTGGTGGTGGACATACAGCTCGATGCCACCAAACCTGCTTTCGGCGAGGCGGAAAAAGGTTTCTGCGACCTGACCGCTTTCCGTGAAGGGATCAGGACCCTGGGCCAGCACATCCGTCCCGAATGCCTGATTTTGGTAGAAACGACAGTTCCGCCCGGAACCTGTGAGAAAGTGGTCAAACCCATCATTGAAGAGGAATTCACCAAGCGCGGCATTGACATCAAAAAGAACCCTCCGCTGATCGCACATTCCTATGAAAGGGTGATGCCGGGCGAGCATTATGTGGCTTCCATCCGCGATTTCTGGCGCGTCTATTCAGGTGTCAACCAGAAAAGCAAACAACTCTGCAAAGAGTTCCTGACCGATATTCTGGATGTGGAAAACTATCCTCTGACCGAACTGGAAACAACTAATGCATCAGAACTTGCCAAGGTGATGGAGAATTCCTACCGGTCTACGAATATCGCTCTGACTTTGGAATGGGCGCGCTTTGCAGAACAGATCGGAGTCAACCTATACACTGTCAGAGACGCCATCCGCAAACGCAAGGGCACTCACGACAATCTGCTCAGGCCCAGTCTGGGAGTGGGCGGATACTGCCTAACTAAAGATCCTGTTTTAGCCAACTGGGCGATGAGCACCCTGTTTGGACTGGAGGGCAAACTCGCCATGGCAATACGCTCCGTCAATATCAATGACACGATGCCGTTGCATACAATAGAACTGATCAAGAGCGAAATTCCTGTTCTCAAAGAAATCAGGATCGCGGTCCTGGGCGTTTCATATCTTGAGAATCTGGGCGATACCAGACACTCGGCTTCCAAAACTCTGGTCGAGTTTCTCAGAAAGGATCTGGCTGTGGTCAAAGTGGCGGATCCCTATGTGGAAAGCTGGCCAGAAGTGGAAGAGATAACGGTTTACAGCAAGTTGGAAGAAGTCCTGCCGGAGATGGACGTTGTCGTATTTGCAGTGGGTCACGATGAATACAGAAACCTGAATCCGGAAGCAGTTGTGAAACTTACCGGCAAGAAACCTCTGATCATTGACTGCTCAAACTTCCTGTCCGATGAAACGATTGTTCAATACAAGAAACTCGGCTGCATAGTGAAAGGCGTCGGCAAAGGCCACATCAGCAATCTGAAATAATATAGCGATAAAAGAAACAGCCGGCTGTGAGAATTGATGCAGCCGGCTTTTTTTATACGTATGATAAGAGATCTCTAACCAGATTTCTTAACTTGCTGCGGGAAGGTTATGGTGAACTTGGTTCCTTTTTTGATGTTGCTTTCCACTTCGATGCTGCCGCCCTGCTGAGCGATCAGATCTTTGCAGATGATCAGTCCCAAACCGCTGCCATGAGCTGTTGACATTGAATTCAAGCGCTTTCTTGTGTCTACCTGAAAGATATATTTCTGCTGCTCTTTGCTCATTCCGATGCCGGTATCCTTGATGGTAACGATCACGTTGCCGTCGTTACGAACTGCTGAAACAGCTATCTGGCCTTTATTGTGAGTGTATTTTGCAGCATTGGACAGGATGTTCTTGATGATGGTGTCAAAGATGTAGAAATCAGCGTTAAGACAGAGGTCGTCAGTTATCTGAATGTTCACTTCAAGTTCTTTGTGAGATATCTGGTCTTTCAACAACAGCAGATTATCAGAGATCAGTTTTTTAACCTTGATCTTCTCAGGATTAAGTGACACATCCCTGCCGTTTACTTTATCCAGCAGGATCAGGTTTTCCAGCAGGATAAAGGAATTTTGGGCAGTGTCATTGATCTGGGAAATGAAATCCAGCAATTCCTGTTTGTTGATTGTATCGAGCTTGCTTCTGATGAAATTGCTGAGCGTAATCACTGAATAGATGGGATTCTGCAAATCATGAGCCACCAGAGTGATAAGCTTGTCCTTCATCTGATTGGACTTGGAAAGCTCTTCAGCAGTAGAGACAAGCTGCTGCTCAAGCTCCTTGCGTTTTTGTATATCACGCGTGATGAAAACCATATATGCCTGTTTATCATCAGGGTTGATAAACAACTTGATGCTGTTCTCCAGCCAAACATAGTGTCCGGACTTGTTAAGAAAACGATACTCAAAACTGATTTCCTGCGTATTGCTAAGCTGGCTCAGCCATCTGTTTACATTTGGGATATCGTCTTCATGAACTAAGTCAAGGCCATTCAGGTTGATTCTGTCCGAAGGGGCCCAACCCACTATCTGCTCAACGTTGGGACTTATGTACAGCAGTTTTCCGTTTATGTCTGTCACCCCAACTATATCATTGACATTGTCAACGATGATCTTGTTCCAAAGTTCTTTATCGGAAAGGATTGCAGGCATTGCAGCTTTCTCAGCTGTTTTTTCCACTTTACTCACTAAATCTATCTCCACTTATTGTACATTCAATGAATTAAAAAATCCATTCTGCTAATGTAACACACAAAGTATGACTTAATTAAAAGCTGAAACTTGTCAATATCTATGTTCGTCAAAGGTTTTTCCAAGGTCGAGGAATGACTCTGACAGAAAGGAATCAGCAGGTTTATATTGACATAAAGTTCTCTGTACATAAAGAGCATTTAAACTCATCGGTAAAAGAAATGAAGAAACAGCTGGTCATAGAAATCGGTACGAATACCATCAAAATGCTTTATGCAGAGCGGGATGGTGCGGTGTGGAAAATTCTGTCTGATGACCTGTATCCAACTCGGATCGGAGCAGGTAAAGCTCAGACGGGCAGGCTCAGCGCAGATGGTATCACAAGAAGCTTAACTGCAATCGGAGATATTATCAGCAAGCGTTCTGACCTCAAAGTAAACGGTATTCATATCATTGCCACGGAAAGCCTGCGTTCTGCAGATAATGCAAATGAATTTATCAATGCAGTCAGGGAACAATTTGGCCTGAGTGTGGACATTATTTCCGGTTTAGATGAGGCGCGCTATGCTTTTCTGGCAGCGGCCTCAGAGCCATTAGATCCGGAAGGTACTATAGCAGTTCTTGATATCGGTGGTGGAAGTACAGAGCTAACAATTGGCAAAAAGGATGAGATCATTCATCAGCAGAGCTATCAGGTTGGGGCTGTCAAACTAACAGAACAATTCATGCAAAATAACCCGCCTTGGGCATCAGAAATAGAAGCTGCCAAAGTATTTGTTGCTGATCAGATACAAGACATCAGCCATGCAGTCAGTTTGTCTGAAATGATAGGAGTTGGCGGCTCTGTAACCACTTTAGTATTGCTTGCGATCCCACAGGAAAAATCCTTGATCATAAACATTGAAGAAGCCATCTCAATGATCGACAGAACTTATCTAAGTCTGGATCAGATATCAGACTTTATCACAAAGCTAAGTGCTTTGACCGTTCAGGAAAGAGAAAGACTGCCTTTGATGCCGAAGGGCAGGGCAGACATCATCCTGGCGGGGACCTTGATTTTGGATATTATGATGCGTCGTTTGAACATGCAGAAAATCACTGTCAGCACCCGTGGTGTCAGGTACGGATATCTTTATTCCCGATGCAGTTAAATACGTTCGGATAAAATTTACTTGCTATTAAAACAGCTTTCTTAAATCTGGTCTGAAAATACATCGGCGAAGAGACTATCTTTCGCCTGAAACATAAGGAGCAAAGCATGCCGTTCAATCTTAAGAACAGACACTTTCTGACCCTGCTGGATTTCACTCCGCAGGAAATTCAGTTTTTATTGGATCTTTCCGCCGACCTCAAGAAAGCCAAATACACGGGCAACGAGGTTCAGCGTCTGAAAGGCAAAAACATTGCCCTTATCTTTGAAAAAGACAGCACCCGCACGCGCTGTGCCTTTGAAGTGGCGGCTTTTGACCAGGGCGCGCATGTCACATATCTGGGTCCTACTGGCAGTCAGATGGGCAAGAAGGAATCGATCGCTGATACAGCGCGTGTTTTGGGACGCATGTATGATGGCATTGAATATCGTGGCTACGGTCAGGAGATCGTGGAAGACCTGGCAAAATATGCCGGCGTTCCTGTCTGGAACGGGCTTACAACAGAGGACCACCCCACCCAGATCCTGGCGGATTTTCTCACCGGCATCGAACACATCAAAAAGCCCCTGAATCAGCAGGTTTGGGCTTTCGTGGGTGACGGACGAAACAATGTCGCCAACGGCCTGATGATCGGCTGCGCCAAGATGGGAGTTGACTTCCGGACTGTTGCGCCGAAAAGTCTTTTCCCTGATAAGAAACTGCTCGATAAGTGCAAAGCCATCGCCAAGGAAACCGGCGCTAAGATCACTGTCACTGAAGACATCAACAAGGGTGTCAAAGGCTGCGATGTGATCTATACCGACGTTTGGGTCTCCATGGGCGAGCCGGACAGCGTTTGGGCCGAAAGAGTAAAGTTGCTCAAACCTTTCCAGGTCAATGCCAGACTGATGAAACTGACAGGCAAGAAAGAAACCGTTTTCATGCACTGCCTGCCCTCATTCCACGACACCAAAACCACCATCGGGAAGGACATCTACAATAAGTACAAACTCGATGGCATGGAAGTGAGCAACGAGGTGTTTGAAAGTCCGCAGTCAGTCGTCTTTGACGAAGCGGAAAACCGCATGCACACCATCAAAGCAGTAATGGTGGCAACGCTCGGACAGCAATAAAACATAATAAAATCAAAAGATATCAAGGCAGCTTTTCCGGCTGCCTTTTTTCTATTATCTGAAAATGGTCTGATACCTTTATGGACAATACATCCTACGCTGCCTCCACGCAGGCTCAGCCCGAGTGGACCCTGCGTGGACCCCACGTGGGTTAAAGGGAAGATGGATGTTCTAAAAAATTGAGGATATTATTCTAATTGCAGAGTCTCAAAATGCAATCAGATTGATGTTTAGGACAGCAGTGCGAGGTAGGGCTAAAGTTTTTGTTGACTGATTGCAGATTGGCAGAAAATGAGATTACAAAGTAAAATGGATGAAATGTATGACTAAATTGTTTAAACGCAGCTTAGTAAAAATGGTGGACGGCTTCGAGTCCAAGAACGAGTGTCTTGACTATATGGCAAAGATGCTCTCAGAGAGCGGTTGTCTGCAGTTTCCGGACCGGTTCCTGGCTGCCGTCAAAGGCCGAGAAGACATCATGAGCACCGGCATCGGCAAAGGAGTCGGAATTCCGCATGCACGCGATCTTATGGTCAATACGATGCGGATCGCAGTCTGTTTATTGAAAGAACCCCTTGAGTTCCAGTCCATAGACGGGCTGCCGGTTCGCGTAGTTTTCATGATAGCCGTGCCGCAGAATTCCAATACGGAATACATGATGATCCTGCGCTCCATTTCGGAATATCTGAAACAGGACGATAAAAGAAACGCCCTACTTGAATCGGTCAGCGAAGAAGAACTTTTTTCCAAGGTAAGTGAGATAGAACATGTCATCAAGAAAAATACTCAGTCTTAGTCTGCTCTTGCTGCTTTGCAGCATGGTTTGGGGCGTGAATGAAAACGCCGGCACGACAGGATTCAACAATCTGCAGGTCATTTATTCAGCCCGGGCGATGGGCATGGCGCGAGCGATGACAGGTTTCAGCGGCGTCATTGAAGGCATGCAGTTCAATCCTGCCTCCGTGCTGCAAATTGAAGATAAACTCCTGTCCAGCACCTTCAGCAGCTATGTGGTCGGCTCCAACGGCGGAGCGCTGCATTTTCTCTATCCCAAAAACGAAAATGTGACCTACGGCGTGATGCTGCATTACCTGAATTTCGGACAGATCGACCGCACGGAAGTGACCACCGGAAACGAATATCTGGACCTCGGGGAGACCTTCGGAGCCAGCAATATAATGTTTGGCCTGACTGCCGCCAGAATGATCAATCCGTCCATTGACCTGGGCGTTTCACTGAAAGCCATTTATGATCAGATCGATACCTATTCCGCGGCGGCGGTGGTTCTGGATGGCGGTCTGGTGCATCATCCAGAAAATGACAAGATCCAGGTCGGAGTGTCTGTCCGCAATCTGGGAACGCAGGTTGCCTATTACACTGAGGATAAATACAAGGAAGGCCTGCCCCTGACCTTTGCGGCAGGCATCAGCTATCAGCTCAACCCCGCCGTTCTGGCTGCCATTGATATTTCCAAACCGAAGGCATCAAACCTGAGTGTTAAATTCGGTGCGGAAGGACAGGTTCATCCCATGCTGAAAGTTCGCGCAGGTTACAATACCAATTCAGGAGACTGGAGAACGGGTGGCGACTGGGACTGGTCTTCGGGATTCACATTCGGCGCCGGATTCAACTGGAAAAACTATGTCCTGGACTATGGCATCGCTTCTTACGGCAATCTGGGATTTGTCAACCAACTGACTCTGCAGTACCAGTTTTAGCCCTACCTGACATTGTAATCAATATACTTAACGAACCATACAGATAGAGAGGAAACACTGTTAACCAAAGATTTTTTACTGGAGATCGGCACGGAAGAAATTCCCGCCGGATATCTTAAAGACGCTTCAAACCATATCAATAAAAGCTTTGCCGAATTTCTGCAAACCAATCGTCTGAGCTCAAAACAGGTGCAGACGACCTATACTCCCAGGCGCTTAATCCTGATCGCAAGCGGTTTGCAGGCAAAACAGGAAGACCTGGATATTGTCAAAACCGGACCATCCAAACGCATTGCTCTCAAAGAAGACGGCACTCCGACTCCGGCACTGGAAGGATTTCTGCGAAGCAATCAGGCAAAGCTGGAAGACGTTTTCTGGCAGGACAGCGGAAAGGGCGAGGTTGCCGGTGTCAGGATCAGACAGGACGGACAGTCAGTAGAACAGCTTTTACCTGAATGGATCACAGCAGTCATCAAATCAATTCCGTTTCCCAAGAAAATGCTCTGGGGCGAGGGCGGGCTTGATTTTGCCCGTCCGGTGCGCTGGCTGATTTGTCTTTTGAATGATGAAGTTTTACAATATTCCATAGAGGGTATTAAGGCAGACAGGATCAGCTATGGGAATAGATTCACGGGCCTTGAAACATCTGTCGTTATTGCCAATTCTCAGGAGTATTTTTCTGCCCTCAGATCAATAAACGTAATGGCAGACAGGCATCAGCGCTATGAGCAGATCAGGAAGCAGTTGTCGGAGATCTTTTCCGGACAGGACTATTCAGTCGATCTGGATGAAGGCCTGCTGCAGACTGTGACTGACCTCGTTGAGTTTCCCACGGCCGTGGTCGCTGAGTTTGAAGAGAAATTCCTGGTGTTGCCTGAAAAGATCGTAACATCAACCATCAGCACCAATCAGAAGTACTTTGCCGTTAAAGATAAATCCGGCAAGCTGACCAATAAATTCGTCTTTGTATCCAACGGCAATCCGGAGTTCAGTGAACTCATCAGAAAGGGCAATGAGAAAGTGGTTAAACCGCGCCTGGAAGATGCGATGTGGTATTATCACGAGGATACCAGGCAACCGCTTGAAGCATACGTCCCACAGCTTGAGAACGTGGTTTTTCAGGCGGAACTGGGCACTCTCAAAGCCAAGACAGACAGGATC
>Ga0209609_10001418_pt1 | contig 13909 bp, 7 predicted proteins | sample LakKivw325mmetaG_FD_184136 | JGI IMG/M metagenome (GOLD analysis project Ga0209609, IMG submission 184136) | Anoxic lake water microbial communities from Lake Kivu, Rwanda to study Microbial Dark Matter (Phase II) - Lake Kivu water 325m metaG... | ecosystem: Environmental > Aquatic > Freshwater... | reverse complement strand
CGTCGGGAAAGGGAATAGCTGTTACGGACGCAAGCTGTTTGGAACATTGCACTCCTTCCAAAGCAGCTTCCGAGACATCGATGCCGGTAACCTGATATTCCTTTGCCAAAGCGTTGGCGATGATTCCATTGCCGCAACCGGCGTCCAGGATGGTGCGTACATCAGGAGGAATGAGCTTTTGGATCATATCCAGGCGCAGATTGACGCTGCCGTCCCGGTTGTAATTTTGCCAGGTCTGGGCCAGGGTGAAATCCATTGGTCAGCTCCTCTTCATACGGTCAATCAGCTTGCTGCCAAGCTGTTTCAGATATTGGATGTCGTAGGGCAGGATGGCGTTGAGCAGTTTGCCCAGGATCAGATAACAGAGCAGAAACGCACCCAAAGCCAGTATCTGCACCAGCCAACTCTTACTAAAAATCTCCATCAGGATAGCAGAGCAGCCTCCGGAGAGAGCAACCACCAGGGCAGTCCTCAGAATGGCTTTCAGGGGAAAGAGCCGGTTCAGCGGAAGCTGGAGACGGGAATGGATCCACCAGAGGTAGATCGCCACCGAAATCCAGGTTACCACCACAGTGGCCAGGGCAGCGCCGATCATGCCCAGCAGCCGGACCAGGATCAGATTCAGCACCAGATTGAGGCTGAGCATGATCAGGGAATTATACATGATATATCTGGTTTCCCGCAGAGCCATGAAGATGATGCCATAGGTGGCGATCCGCAGGGGCAGAATGATCAGATAGACCTTGAAATAGAGCACCGACTCCAGATACACATTGGAATAGAGGAGGGTGATGATGGGCCTGGCATAAATGAAGAACAGCACCGCCAGGGGGAAAATGATCAGGGTGTTCTTGCGCACAGCCGCCCGAAAGATCTCCAGCACGGACTCTCTGGAACCGCTGATATTGGGCAGCAGCACGGCATTGACGGAGCTGTTGAGGATGGAAATGAAGGGCAGCTCCATCGCTCCGACGGAGAATACGGCAAACTGCGCCGGAGAGAAGAAACCGGAGATCACAAATTTATCCAGCTGGATGGACAGGATCCCGATCACGGAAGACAGCCCCACCGGCAGGGAATACTTGAATTGGTCGCGCAGGAATTCCGGATCGAAGCTGGTTTTCACCATCCATCGGGAAAGCAGGAATCTGGCCACCGCCCATTGCAGCAAAGCAGAGATCATCACGCCGGTCACGATCCAGGAAAGGTTTCGGGTGAGCAGAGCCAAGCCCAGGATCAGCACCAGGTCGCACCCAATGCTGAACAGGGTGAAGACCGCCACCTTTTGGGGGTGTTTCATGCCCAGCAGCACCGAGCTGAAGATCTGGGTGATGAACATGAACAAGGGATAGACCGCAAATAGGATCAGCAGATCGGCCAACTGAGGATTACGGAAGGCGGAGGCGATGATACCTTTAAACAGCAGGATGCAAAAGGCAAATACGAAAGACAGAATGGTGATCAGATTCACCGTGCGGCTGATAAACTCTCGTTGGGAATCGATATGGCGCAGTTTGGGCAGAAAATAGAGAGCGCTCTGGGGGATGCCCAGCAGCAGCAGGGTCGAGAAAGTGGTATAGATCAAAAACAATTGGCGGTAGGTGCCCAGGTCGGCAGGGATCAGAATCCTGGCCAGGGCAATGCCGATCAGCGATTTGATGCCGAAGCGGATGAACTCCGCGGAGGTTAGAAGTCCAGCCTGGGCACTGCGGTCGTTCACTTCAAACCTTCCAGCCTCACCGGAATGATATATTCGTGATCATCCTGCTCCCGCCAGACCGAGAACAGATATTGTCCGTTGGCAATGGGTTCCCCATCGGAGAGGATGCCATTCCAATAATCGTCGTTCAGTCCCTTCAGATAATAGCGGCTGCGTTGATAGATAACCTTGTCCGAAGCATCGCGCACTTCCCAGAACCATCTTCCTTCCTCCGGGATCAGCAGATTGAGCAGGTAATGGGTGGGAGTGGGGGAAACCTTGATATCCGCGGCATATTGTCGTTTGGGATTCACGGCACCGGACACCAGTTCCAGCGCAGTCTGCGACGCCAGTACCCTTTCCGAATAGGAGATCCGGGCCAGATGGGAGATGGCGTCGTCCTTGAGCAAGCCATCATAGCTGAACAGGGCGATACCGGCGAAATCAAGCTTGCGGACCGAATTGATACGCTCTGCCAGGTCCAGGAGATTGTAACTGGTCCCATTGGCTCTGGGAAGCAGGGAATTGCCTCCGGCGTCCCAGGCGCGCAATCCCACCACGATCCTGCTGTCCCTGCGCAGGGATTTCATCACCTCCAACTGCCGCTGAAAGTCTTGGGCATCAAGCTGATAGGCCATGGGATAGGCAAAATCCACCAGATCCCGGTGCAGCCAGTCCCGCCAATCCTGGGCATAATAGCGGACCGCGGAATCGTAGTTCGCGATCACGGCAGCGCTCAGGAGCAGCTTGGGATTCAACTCCTTCATCCGCTCCCGGGTGATTTCCACAAACTGGGTTATCTGTTTGATGCGCCATTGGTTCCATTGCAGGTTGTGGTTTTTGCAGTAAACATCGAACCGCTCCACAGATATGGGATGGTAACCCAGGCTGGAATTGGGATAGCGGATATAGTCCAGGTGCAAGCCATCCAGTTCAGGATAGCCGGAAACCAGATCGGAAAGCACATTCAGCAAGTATTCCTGCGCTTCCGGGATGCCGGGATCGATGTAATAGCCATATTGTTCGGAAGCCAGCATCCGTTCTCCGTCCTGCGTGCAGGTGATCCAGTCGGGATGGTTGCGGAAAATGTGATTCCGGGAGATCAGAACCGAATCCACCGGAGTGGCGTTGAACACCACCACCCAAGCGTGAACGCGCAGGTTCTGCCGGTGTGCTTTGCGGAGAACATATTCCAAAGGATCGAATCTGCCTTCGCCCAAAACATGGCTGCGGGGCTCGGGATTGGGATAGCTGTCTGGCTTCCGGTTGGTCTGATAGAGCGCATCGGAGCGGTAACGGACCTCCACCAGCAGGTCGGTTTGGTGCGAGGCCACGGCGCTTTCCACCATGCTGTCGATCTTGGTGGGGCTATTCAGGCTCCAGGGCAACACCCACAGGGAACGGATCTCCGCGGATAGCGGCTGAAGCGTGGCGACCAGCAGCAGGATGAGCAGCCAGGGAAGTTTGTCAGCCATCAAGCCTCTGATCTGGTGTGACCGTTTCCACGCGTATGCCGGCGCTGCCATCTTTCATCTGCAGTTCCAGGCTTTCATCGGGATGCAGTTGCTGCACCGAACCCAACATTTTGCCCTGGCGTTTCAGGATCGAATAGCCCTTGGCGAGGATCTGTTTTGGTGAAAGCTGTTCCAGCTGCCTCTGCAGGCCTTCGCAGCGGATCTGCTGTTCTCGCAATGAGTTTTGCAGTGTTTGTTTCAGCTTCAGTTCCTGATCGGCCATCCGGTGTTTGCTGTTGGCCAGAACGCGCTGGTAATTCAGGTTCAACGCATTGAGCAGCGCTGTTTTATCCAGTTCAAACCGGTGCCGCAGCGGTTGCAGCAGACGGGAGGAATTTTGCAGAGCCAGAACGGCCAGATCGAAGCGCTGCTGCAGGTTTTGCCACAAATGTTGCGGATGCCGGCGGTTCAGCACCAGCTCCAATTCCGCCACAGAATTGCGCAGCCCCTTCACCTGATGGGAGATGCCCAGCCCCATCCGGCGTTGCACGGATTCCAGGTAGGAGAGCAGCTCCTTTTTGTCCGGAACCACCAATTCCGCTGCCGCGGAGGGAGTGGGAGCCCTGAGGTCAGCCACGAAATCCGATATGCTGAAATCGATCTCATGCCCCACCGCCGAGATCACCGGTATCCGCGAGGCAAAGACCGCCCGGGCCAGGGCTTCGTCATTAAAGCAAAAGAGGTCTTCCTGCGATCCTCCGCCCCGGGTGAGAATGATCACCTCCACATTGGCCGCTTCATTGAAATAGCGCAGCCCCGAGATCAATTGTGCCGGTGCCTCCGCTCCCTGCACCTGGGCGGGATAGACATCCACTTCCACCGGATAGCGCCGGGTGAGGATATTCACGATATCCTGCAAAGCAGCCCCGGTGGGGGAGGTGATGATGCCGATCCGCTGCGGATAGCGAGGCAGGGATTGTTTGTGTTCTGCGGCAAAGAGGCCTTCCTGGTCCAGCTTCTTCTTCAGCAGCTCGAACTGGCGGGAGAGATCGCCCTGGCCGGATTTGAACATGCTCTGCACATTCAGGTTGTAGGTGCCACCCTTTTCAAACACGGTCAGTTTGCCGAAACAGGTCACCTCCATGCCGTCCTCAGGCCGAAAATCCAGATGCAGATTGACATGGCGGAAGAAAGTGCAGCGCAGGGTGGCATTGGCATCGCACAGATTGAAGTAGATGTGCCCGGAGCTGTGATGAGTGTAATTGCTGATCTCCCCTCTCACATACAAGGGCTCGATCTGGGTCTCGATCACCTGCTTGAGGTGAAAACTCACCTCGGATACGGTGAAGACGATCAATTCATCCGTCATTTGCCACTGGTCCATCTATCTGATCTCTGGATTCTATCACTATTTCTCCAACCTTATTGATTGCTGAATACAAACTTGAATTGTTCCGATTATTGTCAATAGAAACTCGTTGGATACTCAATTGAGTCCACTGGAAGCTCAGTGGAAGCTCAGTGGAAGCTGATGGATCCGCTCCGAGACCGTTCTTACTTGATAGCGTTAATCAAGTCTTTATCAAGCCTTAATCAAGCGTTAACAATTAACGCTTGATTAACGCTTGATTAACGCTTGATCAAGGCTTTCAGTCTTGGGCGAAACAAGGAAGGCAAGGGAAGGGTTTGTGTGGCAGTGGGTTGGAAGTGGATTGTTAATGTGGATTGGCATGGCAGTGGCATTTGGCAATGGATTGGTGGTTCGAAGGGTATGCAGGTTGAAAGACAATGGGAAGAAAGTGGTTGGAAACCATATCTATCCTGTGTGTCGCCGGATCGGCATCCGGCTGTTACAACACGATCGGCATCGTATGCTACACCGCATCGTATGCTACGTCCATCCCCCTGCGCAGCACTAATCACTAATCACTAATCACTAATCACTAATCACTATCTCACCTAATCAGCACCACCTTCCTTATCGCAGCCTTGCCACCCTGTTCCAGACGCACGAAGTAGACTCCGGAGCCCACAATTCTGCCCCGGTCGTCTTTGCTGTCCCAGTGGAACAGGTGTTTGCCGGAGGGGAGGATTTCATCAGAGAGGGAGCGGACTTTCTGGCCCCGGATGTTGTAAATACCGAGGCTGGTTTTGGCTTTGGCGGAGTTCTCGAAGGTGATGGAAACCTTGTCCCGGAAGGGATTGGGCCAAGCTTTGAGGGAAAGGCTGGCAGGCGGGGTGAGGCTTTTGCGGTCGGCAGCCTCGCTGTAGCGGAGCTCGTTGAAGCTGATGTTGACCGATTTTGGAGCTTCCATCGTCTTCACCTGCATCCAGTAATAGTTGTTCGGGGTGGGGAAAGTGGTCATGGGATTCACTGTTTCCCAAGGGGTCCATTCGATCAGGCCCACGTTGTCGAACATCGCCAGCACGGTTCCGGTGGAATTGTTGGTGCAGGTCAGCCGGATATCGAAATACCAGGCATTGGAGGGGATGGTCAGTTCCTTGTAATACCAGGTCCAGTCCGTGGTTCCGTTGATGTTGGCGGTGATGGTCTCGGTTCCCAGGACGCCGCTGGTCCGGGAATTATAATAGCGGATAATGATATTGGCATTGGTGGCGTTAACGGTTCTGATCCAGCCGTGGAGTGTGAATTTCTTGGTGTTGTCATACCATTTGTTGCGTTTCTGGATGGTGCCGGTGGAAGTTTGGCCGGAGGAGGGGGTGAGCAAGGCGCTGCGTTCGCCATCGAAGGGATTGAGGGTTTCCAATCCCATCGCCACCGACCACAATGAGGAACCTTCATCCTCGAAATTGCCATACCAGATGGTTTCCACCCCCAGACGGGCCATGGCGTCGCCGACCGGCGAAACTTCGGTGATGGAGCTGATGTTGCCATAGCGGGGAAGTTTGATGGGATCGCTGATGTTGCCTTCGGTCCCCTGATTCTGCAAAACCTGGTTGTAGGTGTAGGGATGGAGGGTGACGGTGGCTTCGCTGTCGTCCATCAGAACCTTTGCCTCCACATTATTGTAATCCACCAGAAGCTTGGTGTTCAGTTCGGTGGAACGCATCGCCAGATAGTCCAGGATATACTTTCCGAGCTGGCCAGTGGCGGGTTTGGGGATATACCAGTCGATATAAACCGGTTTGATGCGGAAGTTGGAGAAGCCGCTGTGGTCGGCATCGGCATAGAGGATCATGGTGGGCATGGTTTCCGGGTAATCCAGATCGAAGCAATAGTTGCCCAGTGAATGAGCGATCAGCTTTCCCTGATACACTTCCAGGCCTTGAATGATGTGCGGATGGTGCACGATCACCAGATCCGCCCCGGAATCGACGGCATGGTGGCGGATGGCGAGGTCCCACATATGCGGAACATCGGTGCGGTAGTCATATCCCTCGTCCTGGTCGTCATCTTCATAAGGCTGGAATTTGTCGTAATTGCTGCCCGGGCTGAGCGAGTATTCGCTGCCGCCGTGCAATTCCATGATCTTCAGGTCTGCCACGCCCTCCACCGCAGCCAGTTGCTGCATGATGTAGTAGGGTGTCATGTAGGCGAAGCCATATTTGTTGTATCCGGCCTGCAGATAGGGCTGGGCGTTGTTGTATTGGCCGGTGCGGTCGCTGCTGGCCAGAAAGGCGATGTTCAGCCCATTGCGGTTGATGAAAGCGGGGGTGTAGGCATCATAGCTATTGGCGCCTGCCCCGCTGTGCACGATGCCGTTCTGCGTAAGCAAACCTCTCATCTGATCGAGGCCGGCCAGCCCATAATCCACCGTATGGTTGTTGGCCAGGCTAACCTTGTCGATCCCGGCATAGACCAGACCGCTGATATTGGAGGGGCTGCCCCGGTAAACCACCGATTTGGTGGGATGGGGGCTGCCTACATTGCACAGCACCACCTCCAGATTGGCCACGGTGATGTCGGCGGCATTGCCCAACAGGTGTAGCGTGGGCTCGAATATGGCGTTCACTCCCTGGGTGGGGATGATGCCTCCCGCAGATTCATAACGCCGGGCCAGCATGATGTCGCCCACGAAATTCATCGTGATCGGCAGACTGCTGGTTCCGGCATCCACATCCACCAGGCAGGAGGCCAGCCCCCATTTTCCGGTGTCGTCCGTAACCTTCAGGGTGGCACGGTAGGGATGGTCGTCCGTTACAGTGTATAAGTGATAAGGATTGGCCAGGGTGCTGAAAGTGCTGTCGCCAAAATCCCATTCGTAGGTGAAGATATCGCTGTCCGGATCGGTCACGACGGATTGGAACTGCACTCCCACATCCCTGATGCTGCGGGTTCTGTTTCCCTGGAAAGTGATCTGATAGGAAACCGTAACTTGCGGCGCCACACTTAGATCGGAGCTGATATCCAGGATGGAATCGAACCAGACGCTGCGGTTGGATACGCCATCCAGGTCGTTCACATAGACCAGAGAGGTGATCACGGGCAGGTAGTCGAAAAAGGAATACCAGTCGTCGGCGATGGGGAATTGGTAGAGGTTCCACTGGCCGTGGGAAAAGGCGCCCTGATAGACGGGAACCCACTGCTCCAGATCCAGCACCAGGGTGCCGGAGAGGGAATAGAACAACACATTGGTGCCGTCGCAGAAGCCGATGCCCTGGATCTTCGCTCCCGAGGAGGTCTTTCCGGCGATCTGGATCACGGCTCCGGAATCCACCACGACCGGGGTTATCATCTGTTGTTTCCAGGTATTGCCAGTCAGCACCAAAGAATAGGCGCTGTTGTCGTAAGTGTTCACAGTGGTCAGTTCCCAAGCGGTGGGATTGATATCTTCATCCTGCCAGGACAGCAGGTTCACGCTGCCGCTTTCGAAATCCTCGATCACGGTGTAACGGGTCCCCTGGGCGGCCAGAAAGGTCCCGGCAACGCAAAGCAGCGCTATCAGGACAATCCTGCCCAGCAGGCGGGAAGGTCTTTTCATATTCCAGTCCATGATACCTCCTTAAGAGGGTTTCCGGTAGGTTCGTTCAGGCTTCGATGCCTGCCTTCAAGGCACGCAGATTAGCCTCCACGATGGTTTCTCCCTTGCGGGCAAAAATGGTTTGAATCGCTGTTTCGATCTCGGCGGCTGAAAAGCCCAGATGGCCGATCGCCGCTCCCAGCATCACGATATTCATGGCACGGTTGGCCTTGACTTCCTTGGCAATGGTATCGGCATCGATCAGCACGTGGTTCGGGTGCTTCTTAATGGCGGCGTAAATACCCACCAGATCAGGATAGACAGCCACATTTTTATAGGGGGTTTTGTTGGCGATGATCCAGCCCCCGGCAGAAAGGTAGGGAAGATAACGCAGTGCTTCCATGGGCTCCACGGAGAGGATCATGTCCGCTTTGCCATAGGGGATAAGGTCGCTCCAGATGGCTTTGTCGGACAATCTGAGATGGGATTGCACATCTCCACCGCGCTGGCTCATGCCATGCACTTCCGCTTGTTTGAGATGCCAGCCGCGGTTCAGGGCTGCGGTTCCGATGATGGTGGCGATGGTCAGGATGCCCTGTCCACCCACTCCGGCAAGGATGATGTCTTTTTTCATTCCGGCGTCTCCAGTTTGTTCTTTTTCTTCAGGGTTTGCACACACTCGCGGCGCGGTATCACCACCGAAACACCCTTATAGGCAAGCTCTTCCTTGTATACCCTGACCATTTCGTCCCAGTTCTTCTTCAGGGGAACGAACACCCGGATATGCTCTTTGGGGACACCCATTCCGGCGCAGATCTCCTCCAGCTTGCCGAATGCTGTGTATTCCTGTCCGCCGGTCATGCCGGTGGTGGAATTGTCCAGGATCACGATCAGCACATTGGCGTTTTCATAGATGCAGTCCATCAATCCGGTTATGCCGGAATGGGCGAAGGTGGAATCTCCGATCACGGCCACCGAGGGATACAATCCTGCATCGGCGGCGCCTTTGGCCATGGTGATGCTGGCACCCATGTCCACACAGGAATTGATGGCGTTGTAGGGAGGCAGGAAGCCCAGGGTGTAACAGCCGATATCGCTGAATACATGGCCTTTTTCGAAGTCCTTGAGCGCTTCGTTGAGGGCAAGGTAACTGTCGCTGTGGGGGCAACCGACACACAGGGCCGGAGGCCGGGGGCATACTATCGGCGGCACTTCGCTGCCCAGGGTGTCCGGCAATCCCAGTGCCTGAGAAACTTTGTTGGGATTGAGCTCTCCATCGCGGGGCAGGGTGCCGTCCAGCCTTCCCTTGATCGGTTTGCAGCCCTTGAAGGCGATCCCTTTCAGAATATCCTCCACCACGGGCATCCCCTCTTCCAGCACCAGAATGCTGTCGCACACTTCCTGCATTGCCCGCAGAGCCTTGGTGGGCAGGGGATATTGGCAGATCTTGATCAGGGGATGGGGGATCTCCTGGTTCTGGTAGGCCTCACGCAGATAGTTGTAGGCCAGGCCGGTGCAGACGATGCCCATTGAATAGTCCGGAGCTTCCAGAATGAAACTGTTGAAGGGGGATTGCACCGATTCCTGCTCAAAATCCTGCTGCAGCTCGATCAGATGCTTGTATTTCTTTCTGGCAAAAGCGGGCAGCAGCATGAATTGGAACTGATCATCCGGTTTTTTCAGGCTGTTCTGGGAAAGGGGATCCCGGCGTTTCACTCCGCTGCGGGAATGCGAAAGCCGGGTGGTGAGACGGATCATCACCGGCACATGGTATTTTTCGGAGAGTTCAAACCCATGAAACGCCATGTCATAGCATTCCTGCTGATTGGAGGGTTCCAATACGGGGATCATGGCAAACTTTCCGTAATAGCGGGAATCCTGCTCATTTTGGGAGGAATGCATGGAGGGATCGTCCGCCACTGCGATCAGCAGGCCCCCGTTGGCACCAGTGAAGGCTGAATTCATGAAGGGATCGGCGGCCACGTTGAGGCCGACATGCTTCATGGTCGCCATCGCTCTCTTTCCGCTGTAGCTCATGCCGATGGCTGCCTCCACAGCGGTCTTTTCATTGGAAGACCACTTGCAATGGATCTTTCCCTCGCTGGTTTGGCGGCTGCGTTGTGCATATTCGATGATCTCGGTGGAAGGGGTTCCCGGATAGCCGTAGAAACCGGAGATTCCGGCATCCAGTGCGCCCTGCGCCAATGCTTCATCGCCCAATAACATCATTTTTTCCATCTGCGGGCTCCTTGCCTTATTTATTTGTATCTTACTTCAAGTCAAGCGGTTGTATGCTGTCAAGAGCTGCTGTTGGGTCAAATACCAAACACACATCAACCATTATGCCAGATTCTTGGGACAGCCCAAAATCGTCAAGCATAAATCCGCCACTCGGTCAGTTTCAGATAAAAACCTTGACGCAGATGCCCACTTGAAAAGAGAAGTAATGCATGCAACCAGGAACACAACTTAAAGCTGAACAAGGAATTGGATGTTATGATGAAATATGATGTGATCATTATCGGAGGCGGGCCGGCCGGCCTCAGCGCCGCCATTTACAGCGCCAGAGGCGGATTGAAGACCGCGGTCTTTGAAAAGGCCTTGATCGGCGGGCAGATCAACGTAACCGATGAGGTGGAAAACTACCCCGGATTCGAGGACTCCATCACCGGATTTGATCTCACGGACAAGATGCGGCGGCAGGCGGAACGCTTTAAAGCGGAATTCTTTGACGAAGAGGTAACCGCCATGGGGATAGAAGGCCTCTGCAAGATCATCGAGACCCCCTACAATAAATTCCGCGCCAAATCCGTCATTGTCTGCACCGGAGCCCATCCCCGCCTGTTGAATGTCCCAGGTGAGGAGCATTTCATCGGCCGCGGGGTTTCCTATTGTGCCACCTGCGACGGAGCTCTCTATCGGGACAAAGTGGTGGCCGTGGTGGGGGGTGGTGATTCCGCCATTGAGGAGGGGATCTTTCTCACCCGCTTCGCCAAAAAAGTGTATGTGATCCATCGCCGGGACCAGCTCCGCGCCCAGAAGATCATCCAGGAACGCGCTTTCAAGAATCCCAAGATGGAATTCGTCTGGGACACCGTGGTCCAGGAGATCCATGGAGATGGCAAAGTGGAGAAACTCGAGGTCTTCAACCGTAAAACGCAGGCCATCTCATTCATCCCGGTGGACGGAGTATTCATCTATGTGGGCATCCTGCCCAACAACGAACTGCTGGAATCACGCCTCGAACTCGACAGCTCCGGATTCGTCATCACCGATGAATTCATGCACACCAACATCCCGGGAGTCTATGCCGCCGGCGATATCCGCCACACCGTCCTGCGCCAGGTGGTTACAGCCACCAGCGATGGCGCCGTGGCAGCCTGGAGCGCCGAGAAATGGATCATGGAAAACTATGACGAGATTGAAGGCATCGGAGGCTAAAGGTGCTATCCAGCAAAGAGATCAGGCAATCCTTCCTGGATTTTTTCCACCAGCGTGAACACAGCATCGTCCCCTCCTCGCCGGTGGTGCCGATTGACGATCCCACCCTGCTCTTCGCCAATGCGGGGATGAACCAGTTCAAGAACATCTTTCTGGGCTTGAAGGAGCCTGAACTGAAACGGGTGGCAAACACCCAGAAATGCATTCGTGCCGGAGGCAAACACAACGACCTCGAGGAAGTCGGCAAGGACGGCTATCACCACACCTTCTTCGAAATGTTGGGAAACTGGTCTTTTGGCGACTACTATAAAAAGGAGGCGATCGTCTGGGCTTGGGAACTGCTGACCGGGGTGTGGAAACTGCCCAAGGACAAGCTCTATGCCACGGTCTACACCACCGACCAGGAAGCCTATGAGCTGTGGAGGGACTGTACCGACATCCCGGAAAGCCACATTTCCTATCATGACGAAAAGGACAATTTCTGGGAGATGGGGGATACCGGCCCCTGCGGTCCCTGCAGCGAGATCCACATCGACCGCGGCGAGGGATATTGTGACCATGCAGACCGTAAAGGCCACGTCTGCCAGGTGAATGGCGGCTGCTCGCGCTTCATCGAACTCTGGAATCTGGTCTTTATCCAATACAAACGTGAAGCCGACCGCTCGCTCACTCCGCTCAAGCATAAATTTGTGGACACCGGCGCCGGTTTGGAACGCATCACCCAGGTGCTGCAAAACAAAGCCAGCAACTATGAGACCGACCTGTTCCAGCCGCTCATCGCGAAGATCGCCAGCCTCAGCGGCAGACCTTATTCCGTGGAAACAGGCATTTCGCATCGCGTGATCGCCGACCATGTCCGCTGCCTCTGTTTTGCCCTGGCCGATGGCGGTTTTCCCTCCAATGAGGGCAGGGGTTATGTCCTCAGGCGGATTCTGCGGCGGGCGGCAAGGCATGGCAGGCTGTTGGGATTTGCCGAACCCTTCATGTTCCATTTGGTGGACATCGTGATCTCGGTTATGGGGCATCATTTTCCCGAATTGGCGGGCAAGGAGGCCTATATCAAGATGGTGATCCAGGCGGAGGAAGAACGCTTCAACCACACCCTGGATAACGGGCTTTCCCGCTTCGACGATATCTGCGCCCGCCTGGACGGAGACCTCATCCCCGGTCGCGATGCCTTCCTGCTCTACGATACCTATGGCTTCCCGCTGGATCTCACCCTGATCCTGGCTCAGGAAAAGAATTTCCGGGTGGATACCCGCGGATTTGAAGAAGAGATGGAGGCGCAGCGGGAACGGGCCCGCCAGTCATCTAAATTTGCCTACCATGCCGATACTTCGGAATGGATCGAGTTTTCTCCACCCGTTCCCACTCTCTTTGTGGGCTATGACAAACACAGCGCACCCGCCCAGATCCTGCGTTACCGCATCTCCGAAGATGGCCTGGTGCATCTGGTGCTGGATCAGACTCCCTTCTATGCCGAAAGTGGGGGACAGGTGGCCGACACCGGACGTATCTTCTCTGAAGACATGGAAATACAGATAACCAATGTCCGCAAGGATGAGGATGCTTTCATCCACATCGGCAGCCTGACCAGGGGCAGCATCCTGCCCAAACAGGTGATCGCCGAGATCGATACTCCCCGCCGGCGCGACATCGCACGCAACCACACTGCCACGCATCTTCTTCACAAAGCCCTCAAAGCTGTGTTGGGGGAGCATGTTCAACAGAAGGGGTCGCTGGTGGCACCGGACTATTTCCGCTTCGATTTCACCCATATCAAAGCCCTGTCCCGCAATGAGATCAATTCTTTGGAAAACATCGTGAACGGCGCCATCCGGGACAACCGTCCGGTTACCATCGCTCAGCAAACGCTCGACCAGGCCCGCTCCGAGGGGGCGGTGGCGCTGTTTGGCGAGAAATATGCCGAAACCGTAAGGGTGGTGAGCGTGCAGGACTTTTCCAAGGAGCTGTGCGGCGGAACCCATGTGTCCGCCACCGGGGAGATCGGTCTCTTTAAAGTGATCGCTGAAAGCTCCTCCGCCGCCGGGATCAGACGCATCGAAGCCTGCACCGGGCGAGCCGCATTGCTCTATGTGGAAGGCTTGCAGCAGCAGATCGAGCGCATCGCCGCCAAACTCCATGTCCCGGAGAACATGATCGACACCAAAATCGAAGCGCAGCTGGCTCAGATCCGTGAGCTGGAGCAAAAGCTGCAGCAAAGATCGGTTCAGGAAAGCGGTTCGCAGGTGGATGCCCTGATCGCCGGCGCCCAGGACATCGATGGGATCAAACTACTGGTGAAACAGATTGCTGGGGATGCCTCGCAACTGCGCCTGCTGGGGGATCTGCTGCGGGATAAGGCCCGGGATTTGATCTCGGTGCTGTTCGCC
>Ga0209609_10001417_pt1 | contig 13914 bp, 13 predicted proteins | sample LakKivw325mmetaG_FD_184136 | JGI IMG/M metagenome (GOLD analysis project Ga0209609, IMG submission 184136) | Anoxic lake water microbial communities from Lake Kivu, Rwanda to study Microbial Dark Matter (Phase II) - Lake Kivu water 325m metaG... | ecosystem: Environmental > Aquatic > Freshwater... | reverse complement strand
GTGATCAACACCTATGGTTTCCAGGTCATAGAGATTGACGAGGCGGCGCTGGCCCAACCCCGGCGCAAGTCCTGCAAAGAAGAGGGCAATTCGGGAGCTACAAAAGCTGGCACGTTTGTGGTATAATGCCGCGCGGCTTATCCCTGTCCACGAACGGGAGGGGTAGAGGGTGTCGCTGGAGGAACTGAAACGGGCCGCGGCTTACCGTGCGCTCGGATTCATATCGAGCGGCATGGTGGTGGGATTGGGTAGCGGCTCCACAGCCCGCTACGCTACGCTGCGCATTGGCGAAAAGCTGCGCGAAGGGTCTCTACGCGACATTGTGGCTGTCCCCACCTCAGAGGAGACAGCTCGCCTGGCCCGCCAGGAAGGGATCCCCTTGACCACGCTGGAGGAACATCCCCGTATCGCCGTCACCATTGATGGCGCGGATGAAGTGGACCCGCACCTGGATGTCATCAAGGGCGGAGGGGGGTGTCTGCTGCACGAAAAGATCGTGGCCTATGCCACCGAGCACGAGGTCATCGTCGTGGATGAATCCAAGATGAGCGAGTGCCTGGGCTTGAAGTCCCCCGTGCCGGTGGAGGTGATTCGCTTCGGTTGGCGCAGCACCGAGGCAGCTCTCGCCGGAACCGGGGCGTGTACTGCGTTGCGCTGTACCGGAGGAACTCCTTACGTGACGGATGAGGGCAACTATATCATTGATTGCCTGTACAACGGCATCACCTCGCCCTCTGAGCTGGCCGTGACGCTCAACGCCATACCGGGTGTTGTGGAGAACGGCCTATTCCTCGGCGTCGTCAAAACAGTCATTGTAGCCTCAGCCCGTGGAGTTGAAGTACTGGAGCGATAGCGTATGGCTGGTGAGCGCGTTCTGGTCGTTGATGACGAAGTAGACATCCTGCAATTATTGGAGAGGGTGTGTCGGGGAGCGGGTTACACTGTTCTGACGGCTGAGAATGGCGCGGGCGCGCGGCGCATCTTGGAGCAGGGATTCGTCAATGCCTGCGTCCTGGACCTCCGTCTCCCGGATGCTCACGGCATCGAGATCTTGCGCTATGCCAAGCAGCTCCACCCCGATTGCCAGGTCATCATCCTCACCGCACACGGCGACCTGGAGACCTCCATTGAAGCGCTGCGCTTGGGGGCCTACGATTACTTGCAGAAGCCCCTGCTTGATCTCCAGCTCATCCCCGTAGTCATCTCCCGTGCTTTGGAACGCCAGGCGCTGGCGCAGCGCAACGCCCAATTGCTCAGGGACCTCCAGGCGGCCAATAGCGAGCTGGACCTGCGCCGGCGTCAGCAGCTTCAATACATCAGCTACCTCGGCCATGCCCTGTCGGGCGCGCTGAACTCCCGTAACGTCGCCCAAGTCCTTGCGCAAGCCATCCTGGAATCAATCAACTGCGAAGGGGTGGGGGTGCTCCTGCTGCGCAGCAACGGTGCCGAACAGCCCCTGGCCACGATAGCAGCCAAAGGAAACATCTCCTTGCGGGCCCGGGATGCATTGGTGCAGGCCATGGTGACACACCTTCCCAATGGAACGAGCTTTACCCCGGCCGCCCTAGAGGTCCAAGAGCTACCGACGGCCAGCTCAGGGGCAACCGACGACAAGCCATGGCGGCGTTTCGAGTTTAGCTTGCTGACCGTTCGGGAGGAGTTTCAGGGCGTAGTCGTCCTGGCCAGCCACAGCGAGCAGCCTTTTGCCGAAGAGGCGCTGCGCTTTTTCGAGATTTTAGTCACCCAAGGCAGCGTTGCCCTGGCCAACGCGTGTCTCTTTGTGCGCACCAACGAGCTGGCCACGCGAGATGGGCTGACGGGGATTTACAATCATCGCCACTTTTTCGAGCTGCTTGAGGCTGAGATCAGCCGCTCCGAGCGGCATAATCTGGAGCTGGCGGTGATCATGCTAGACGTTGACTGCGGCCGCGACTCCGGGCTCAAGGCAATCAACGACACCTACGGGCATCAGGCCGGCGACGCCGCCTTGCGCGCGTTGGCCAGATGCCTTCAGGAGAACGTCCGCCGCGCCGATATTGTGGCTCGCTACGGTGGGGACGAGTTCATCATCCTCGCCCCCCAAACCGACAAAGGGAATGCCCTTGCGCTCGCTGGTCGCCTTTGCGGGCTCGTGCGCAGTACTCCCTTCGACGTCGCCGGACACGAGGCTCACCTCACGGTGAGCATGGGCGCGGCCGTATTTCAACCAGGAAGGGGGGATAACGCGAATGCGGTGGTTAACCGCGCTGATCGCGGGGTGTATCTGGCCAAAGAGCGCGGCGGAGACCAGGTGTGCATCGTGGACCTGCCGGAAGTGGGTCCTTAAAAAGACTCTAGCCAACGGCTAGGGTCTTTTTTATGCCTCGTTCCTGAGAGGCTGTCCCAGGGTGCTACGGCCAGCGTGGGCCAACGAACGATGCGGTTGGCGGAAATCAGTACCTGTCCTACTTACAAAAGGAGGTCTTCAGTGTCTGAACAAGCATCGGCCAAGCGAACTACACCCATTGGGTATCTGCCTCAAGACCGTCCGCCGATACCAGCTCTCATCACCCTCGGTTTACAGCACGTCCTGACCATGTTCCCGGCCACCGTGTTGGTGGCCATCCTCACCAAGTTTGATGTCGGCGTCACTCTTTTCGCCAGCGGCTTGGCCACCATTGTGGCCCTTTTGGGTTCAGGGATGCGCATCCCCTTGTACTATGGCTCCAGCTTCAGCTATATCGCCGCCGTCGTGGCTGTGGTGGGGGCCAAGTGGGGCGGGGTGCGCGTGGCCCAAGGCGGCATCGTCGCCACAGCCTTCGTCTCGATTATCGCCGGTCTGCTCATCAGGTGGGTGGGCAAAGATGCGCTGGATAAGGTGCTGCCCCCCATTGTCACCGGCTCGGTGGCCATCGTCATCGGCATCTCCCTGGCCAGCACGGCCTTGAGTATGGCCTCCAAAAACTGGGGAATAGCCTTCTTCACTTTGCTCATGACCATACTCTTTTCCGTCTATCTGCGGGGAAAGGGCCTGATCGCCATGATCCCCGTGCTCCTCGGCGCGGCTTGCGGTTACCTCCTCTCCCTGATCCTGGGGTTGGTCGAATTCGAGAAGGTAGTCTCTGCCGACTGGGTGCGCGTGCCGGCCTTCAGCCTGCCCATCTTCAAATGGCAGGCTATTCTAGCCATCGCGCCCATCGCCATCGCCACCATCCCCGAATCCACCGCGCACCTTTATCAGATCAGCCTCTATGTGGATCAATTGGCCGAAGGCCTGGGCCGCAAGCCCTTGCAGCTCAAGAACTTGATTGGGCTAAACCTGATATTGGACGGCATCGGCGACGGGATCAACGGCCTCTTGGGGGGATGCGCGGGCACCAACTATGGCGAGAACAACTCCCTGATGGCCATTACCCGCAACTACTCCTGCCCGGTGCTCATCTCGGCTGGGGTGATCGCCGTCTTGCTCAGTTTCATCGGCAAGCTGGCGGCCGTCGTGGAGACCCTCCCCGAGTTCGTCACCGGTGGTCTGGCCATCTTCCTCTTTGGGGTGATCGGCCTGCAAGGAGTGGCCCTGATCCAATCCGAGAAGGTGGACCTTTTCGATCCCAAGCAGCTCGCCATCGGCGCGGTGATCCTGGTCATTGGCATCGGCGGGGCCAGCTTCCCGGGTGGCAACTTGCCCATCACCCTGCCCGTGTTGCGCCTCATCTTCCCTGATGGCTTGCCCGCCATCGCCACCTCGGCTGTGGTGGGCATCCTGATGAATGCCATTTTCCTGATCTTCCGCGCCAGAAAAGGCGAAGAAGGCGCCTGAAATCAGGGGGACCCGGAGCCTCCAGGTCCCCCCTCAACTCTCCCTGGAGGCCGCGCGATGATCCTGCGGGCCCTTATGGTGGGCCAAATCAAGACCAATTGCTACCTTGTGGGCTGCCCACGTACCCACGAGGCGCTGATCATTGACCCTGGGGGAGATGCAAAAGACATCCTGAGCGCCGTCCGCGAGCTGGGAGTGCGGGTGCGGCAAATCGCTTTGACTCACTTCCATTTCGATCATGTCCTGGCCGCGGGGCCGGTGCGCTCGGCCACCGCCGCGAGCCTGCTTATCCACCAAGATGACGCACAGCACCTAACCAACCCACCGGCGCTCTTTCGCTTCTTCGTCCCGGGCACCCCGCGAGGTCTGGTCGCCGACCGCACTCTCCAGGATGGAGATACCCTCACCGTGGGAGAGCTGACCGTAAAGGTGCTGCATACGCCAGGTCACTCGCCCGGCGGGATTTCGCTTTGGCTTCCTGGGGAGGGCGTGGTGTTCAGTGGGGATGCCCTCTTTCGCGAGGGCCTGGGCCGAACCGATTTCCCTGGAAGCAGCCACAAGGTGCTCATGGAGAGCATTCGCAACAAACTCTTCACCCTGCCCGATGAGACGGTGGTCTATCCAGGGCACGGCCCTGAGACGACCATCGGCCACGAGCGCCTCCACAACCCCTGGCTGGATGCCGCGAGAAAGTAGAGACGTTGGAACGAGCAGGCGCGGTCTACGCTAGAGTGTGGCTATCAAGCCCGTTCCAACGCCTCTCTACCTAATGCGTTGCCCTAAAGCGCTATACCGGCTGCTCGTAGCTCGGCTTATTGCAGTAGCGCTTCACGCCCAGGGCCAGCCGCACCGCGCCGCCCGGAGACAGGCATACCTCCAGGTGTTTGCCGTTCACCGCGAGGGTGCTGCGCTTGTCCTCCGGAGCCAGGAGATCGGTGGCCTCGATAAAGCTGTGCTCGCCAAAGGCTCCTGCCTGGATGATCAGCCGACGGGGACGCAGGGGGCTGGTGTTCACCAGGTTGACGGTGACGCTACTGGCGTCTAGCGCATCCACCAATGCGCCGACGTCGGGCGGGAGGCCGGGCCGCCGGGCATCCGCGTCAAAGTAGCGCAGGCGCACGTGCAGTAGCCCGCCGTGATAGATGATCTGCGGCCCGCCACAGGTGAGCTGTACCAGCGCCTCGGTGTGCACAGGGTTGATGTCTTGCCAGTGGTGCACGTCAACCTTTTCAGGGTCGGCGTCGTCGTGGGCCATCTTGTCCATGCGCCGCGCCACCTCGGTCCACTGGGCCTCCAGGACCTTGGCAGGATAGTCTGGGTTAGCTCCTTCAATGTAGCGGCTCCAGGGAGCGATGTGGATGTCATCCCCCTTGCCGCGGCCTGGGTGGACCTCGTGCCAAGTGCTCAGGCGCTCAGGGAAGCGCTCCAGACGCGCGTGGTCCGCTTCGGCTTGTGACATGCACCAGATCTGCAAGGGATACTCTGGCCGCAACACACGGAAGTCGGCCCAGCCCTGATCCTTGTGGCGGTTCGGGATTATTAAGGCATTATCCTTCACCTGGCCCAGGGCGATGATGCGGTCGAGCTGCCCACGGGGGATGTCCAGATAACTCATATCTCCCGTCAAGAGCACTGCGTTCATAGCGGCGATGGTCAGGGGCTGGATGATGCTCATAAAACCGTGAGGCCAGCGCCAGCCATAGTATCCCCCCCACCACTTGCCGCCCATCGTCTCCCCAATGATGCCGTTAGGACCCACATTATCCGGGCAGATGCCGCCATTCGCGGCGATGCGCTCGGCCCAAGCCCCGAGATAGTCCAAGACCCAGCTCCGATAACGCTCCTCGCCAGTGTAGAGATAGGCGTTGGTGATCAGGCTGGTGGAGGTGAGGTTCAGGGGCACGTCGCAGCGCATCTGGCGCTCGTTGAGCGCCTTGAGGATCACCGCATAGACGCGGTCCTCCCGCCAATCGGCAATTGGGCCTTCGACCCCGGAAAGGTCCTCGAAGGGCACAGGGTAGTGCGCGAGGACCTCGCGGTGCGTCTCCCAATCCTCCCAGGAGTTTTCAAAACGTGGGCCACGGCTGCCGGTGATCGGGGAGCGAATCATGCGCTTTGCGGCGTCCCAGTTTTGCGCCTCGGCGTCGTCGCCTATGTAAAAGCCGGCAAAGCGCAGCGCGCGGGCGCGATCCCTGGGCCGATTGGGGTCGGCGAGGCCAAAGTAGTAAAAGTAGATTGAGCTTTCGCCGTGGTGCATCCAATCGTAGTTGGCGTCGAACTCGCGATAGACCTGGCCATAGGCGGTGAACTGCTTGGTGACGGCCTCCCACAGATACCGGCTGCGCTCGTGAAGATCCGCGCTCCCCCCCAGGGCATAGAAGAGGGGCCAATTGTGATAGCTCTCATAGCCGTCGTCCGAGCCGTCGAAGCCCGGCCAACGGTCGCGCCAGACGAAGGTGCCATCCTTGCGCGTGTAGCGCTCCTGATAGACGGGAGCGGCCTCGTTCATCTTGTCAATCAAGAAACGCTCCCCCAGCGCCCAGCTCGGCGGGGGGCAAGTTTTGGTGCTCCGAACGATAGGGCGATTCATGAGTCCTCCGGTATTATTCAGGTGGGTAAGACGAGCGCCGTCTTGCCTTCTCGTGCTTTAGTATAGCACCGAAGCTGGGTCCTATCCAAAGAACTCTACTTGTGGCCAGTCTAATAATGCACCCACCCCCCATCCACGTTGATCACCTGTCCGGTGACAAAATCGCTCTCGGCGGAGGCCAGGTAGATGAAAGCTCCTACTAGGTCCTCGGGCACGCCCCGGCGAGAGAGGCATTGCCGCCCGGCCAGGACCTTGGCCAGCTCCTCCTGATTGGGAAAGTCGGCCACCTCTTGCTCGGTGCGGATGGCCCCGGGCATGACGCAATTGACCCGAATGCCGTCCTTGCCCGCCTCACGCGCCAGGGATCGCGTGAAGCCGATCAGCCCCGCCTTGCTGGTCACATAATGGACGTATGGCACCCAGCCCAGCTCCACGGTCACGCTGGATACGGTGATGATCTTGCCGTAGCCTCTGGCCTTCATATCGGGGTAGACGGCCTGGGCACACCACAGCGCCCCCTTGAGGTTCACCGCCATCACCCGATCCCACTCTTCCTCAGTGATCTTGTACCAGGGAGTGCGTGGGTAGTAAGCAGCGTTGGCCACCATGATGTCCACCGGCCCGAAAGCCTCATGGGCCGCCTGGACGAGCCGCTCCACGTCCGCCTTTTGGGCGACATCTCCCTGGACAGCCACGGCCTGGCCGCCCTCCGATTTGATTCTATTCACGATCCCCTCGGCCAGGTCGCCGCGACGATGGTAATTGACCACGACCCTGGCCCCCTCGCGCGCGAATCCCAGCGAAACGGCCCCACCGATCCCTCGCGAGCCACCGGTGACGATGGCTACCTTACCCTCAAGTCTCATTTCATCCCTCAACGTTAGGATTCAGAACGCGACGGCGCGCGTTCTCTACTCTCCCAAAACCGTCAGGTCGTATTGCACGGTCCCGACCAGGTCAGTCAGGGCAGTATGTTGCCTGCCCGCACGCGCGGCCAGGCCAGGCAGGGCTTGAAAGCCTCGGCATACTCTACGCCGCACTGTAGCCCGCGAAAAGCGCCCACGATGCGCGAGTACTTGACCAAGTCCCACCCGCCGGAGGTCTGCATGTTGAGCATCTGGCTCTTGTGCAGCCGCAGTAACTCACATTTGCGCTCAAAGACCTCGGTAATGTCCACATAGTGCGTGGGCTGCCACTCCAGGCCGGTCAGGGCGTCCATGTAGTAGAGCACCGGATGCTCGGATAGGGCTTCATGGGCGGTGAAGATGGTGCGCACCGAGGCGAGCAGGCAGGCGTGGAAGGCCAGTTGGCTGGCGACCATATGGTCGGTATTGTAATCCACTGGCGCGGGGGCAAAGACCAGATCCGCCCTGGCCTCGCGCAAGATGTCGGTAAGCTGGTTGCGGGCCTCGTCGGTGTCGCGGATATACTCATCCGACTGGCCCATATTGATGTAGTGCCCACCCAGGGCCTCGGCCACCGCACCGGCCTCTCTATTGCGGATGGCCGCAACTTCGGCATAGGGCGTCTTGGGGTCGTACTGCGCGCCCTTGTCGCCGTTGGAGATGACCACATTGGTGAGGGTCACATCCTTGCGCTGGGAATACTTGATTAGAGTCCCCAAGCAGTGCAGCTCGATGTCATCCTGATGGGCCGCAACGCTGATAATGTTCATAGGCAACTCCTTTACAAGTCACGGTACGCGCCGCCTCTGGGCGCAATCTCTACCACCAGCACAATGAGCCGATCATCCTCGATAGCATAAAGGATGCGCCACCCTCCAACACGCACGCGCCACAGTGCATAGCCGGTCAGTCTGACACAGCCTGGATGCCTGGGGTTAACGGCCAAAGCGTCAATCGCTTTTTGCACTCTCTTGAGCAGGTCCCTGGGCAGTCGAGCCAGCACCTTCTTGGGCTCTCGCGCGATCACCACCTGCCAGCGTACAGCGCCCGGCTTACTCATCCAGCAACCCCTCAGCGAGCAGTTGTGCCTTGACTTCCTCCCAAGGCGTGCCGCTGGATGGGTCGCGTTTCCACTCCTCATAGACTTGCTGAGCACGTCGCGCCGCGCGCAGATCGTCCAGCTCTTCCAGGATGGCCTCATAGTCCTCGTAGGAGATCAGCGCGGCCACCGGCCGCCCGCTGCGCTCGATGATGATGTCCGCTGTGCCGCTATAGGCCGCATCCAAGAGGAGCCGCCATCTGGCCCTGGCCTCTCGACTTCCAACCACAGTAACGGGCATAGGATCCCTCCTTTCTATGCGTACACAGTGTACACATCTTGTGCTGATCTGTCAACACTGCTCTTATAGCGCCTCCTTCACCTCCACGCGAACGATCCGGACGCAATAGTGCGGGTCGCCGCCGAAGGAGCCGCCGCCAACGATCACCCGCCTCGACTCGGGAATATCGAAGCGGGCCGAGCTCAATCCGGCGTCGTTCCAATCCTCTTTGATCCCCGCGAACCAGGCATCGCCGCGCACGTGCATCCCCCAGAGGTCGCGCCGGATCATCCTCACGGCGGTGCGAGGGTATTTCCAGACCAGCGGCTCCGCCTCCAGGGCAACATAGGCCTGGGTGGAGCATCCGCTGCCGATGACCGTGACGGCCACGATCGGCTCCTCTTCCTCGATGGTGATTGCGCCATAGGGGTAGATATCCAGCTCGGCCCCGTCGGGGTTGAACTCTGTGCCGGTGCCGGGGCGGCCCAGCTCCACCTTGATGTTGGAGTAGTTGAAGGGGGCACAGTAGGCGTAGGTCTTTGTGTGCCAGACCTCGCGCGCTTGGGGAGTTTTGCTCTCCGCGAGACGGGTGACTTCCAACTCCTCTTGTGTGAATTGGCCGGGCACCCTCTGAGGATTATGCGGGATGCGCCACCCCCAGCCCGCATTGTAGCTGCCTGGCGTGGAGTGGAAGGTCACCTCGACAATCTTCCGATCTCGTTCTTCGTCCGACATTTCGCAGCCTCCGAAAACTAGCCGACTTGCCTAATCGTATCTCCCCCGCGCCAGGATGAGTTGATGCACATGATCATAGGTCTGCACCGACACATCCGGCCCGATGGAGTGTGCTCCGATCACCAGGCCCCCATCCCGCCCAGCCTCAAGCACGTGCAGCACATGCCGCTCGATCTCGGCCTTGTTTCCTCCGGGGAGGACATGGGCGTTATCCAGCCCCCCGAGGAGGGCGAGCCGCCGACCATATCTCTGGCGAAGCCGCACGGCGTCCATCCCCGCCTTGGGCTCCACGGGATGGATGCCCTGAATCCCTGCGTCCAGCAGCATGTCGAGAATCATCTCAAAGTTGCCGTCGCAGTGGAGAAGGATGTGGGCCACGCCCGCTTGCTGATACTGCGCGCACATCCACCTGTAGCAGGGGTAAAAGATTCGCTCAAAGGTGCGCGGGGAGAACATCGGCCCCAGGTTGGAGGCCATGTCGTCATAGAACCAGATGCCGGTGTCGTAACATGCGTAGCGGCGAATCGCCTCCAGGCCCACGGCGGTGATGTGTTGGGCCACGCGCATGGCTAGCTCCCTCGCAAAGCCCTCATCCTCGGCCAGGTCCAGGAGCCATTGTTCCGTCCCACGCATGAAGGAGGTGCGCAGATATGGCCCACCCGTCTTGATGAAGACGCAACGTTTGGCTTGCAGCGCCTTCACCTTCTCCACGGGCGGGTAGCGCCGCTCGAGGAGCGGCGACTCGAAGGGCAGGCGATCAATGGCCCCCCTTTCCGGCACGGCCACCTGCAGGACCTCGCTGAACTTGGCCCCGCTCACCGTGCGCTCCGCCGCGCCCCAGCCAGTACGGGCGACCTGGTAATCCGGGGTGGTCTCCAGAATCCCTTGTTGGCTGGGGAAGGGGGTCTCATCGGGCACGACCACCACCAGGTCCAGGCCATAGTAATCGGCGATGTCTGCCCCATCCGGCAGCCCCTTCTCGCGCCGCCAAGCGGCGACGAACTCTTCCCAGAAGCTATCGTAGAGGGGCACACGACCGGGCTTCTCAAACCGGAGCGCGGCGAGTACGCGCTCCTTGGGCGACATAAAGCTCATAGATGGTTTTGTGTCCAGAATCACTGATGATTTTGTACTCAAAATCACCGCTCATTCCCCTTGGGAAGAGATCTCATACAGGGCCGGCGAGAGTTGTGTAGTTGCAATGAAAGGGCTGACTACTCAATGGCTGCCTTTTGGGCGTTGATCTCGCGGATGCGCGCCGGATCGAATTTGGCTTGCCGGTCGTAAGTGTAAAGGCCGTTCACTTCCTGCTCGATGTCGTACAACTGCGTGTAGCAGAAGGCACACATGCGCGGATGTCTGAGCAGTGTCTCCGTCAGGGCGCGGTAGCGGGCGATGAACTCCTCCACTGATCGGGGCCGGGCGGCCACGCCCCCGTAGCCCCAAGCCTTGTCGTCCTGCTGTTCGGGGTTCCACCAGATGCCGCCATACTCGCTCACAAAGTAGGGCTGGCCGCTATAAGGAGCATCCAGCTTGGGGTAATTGCGGAACGGCTCCCCGCCGGCGGCGAAGGCGGCATAGGTGCCTTCAAAGACCTCGGGCTTTTGCTGGTAATCGTGCACGTCATAGATATCCGTCTCCACGTGCACGTAGCCGCTGGTATCAATGACCGGCCGTGTGCGATCAGAGGCTTTGGTGACGCGGTAGACGTTGCGCAAGACCTCAGGGTCCTGGTTACCTTGCGTCTCGTTGAAGGGGCACCAACCTACGATGGAAGGGTGGCTGTAATCGCGGCGCAAAGCTTCGAGCCATTGGGGCAGAAAGACTTCCAGCGCCTCGGGCCGGCTCAGGTCCAAGCCCCAGTTGGGGAACTCGCCCCAGACGAGGTACCCCAGGCGGTCCGCCCAATAGAGGAAGCGCGGCTCAAAGACCTTTTGGTGCAGGCGCGCGCCGTTAAAGCCCAGGCCCTGGGAGATGACGATGTCGTTGCGCAAAGCCTCATCCGTGGGCGCGGTGTAAATGCCGTCGGGGTAAAAGCCCTGGTCCAGCACCAGCCGCTGGAAGAGCGGTTCGCCGTTAAGAAGGATGGCCCTCTCGCTCAGGGCAAGCGAGCGTAGGCCAAAGTAGCTCTTCACGACGTCGAGATCGCCCTCGGCGGTGCTCAGGGCCAACTGCAAGTCGTAGAGCGTCGGCTGGAGGGGAGACCAGGCCTGGACCTCCCTCAAAGGCAACACAACACTGGCCCGCTGGCCGATAAAACGCGCCTTGGCCTCACCCATAGCCTGACTACCGAGTCGGGCCTGCACCTCTAGCGCGCCTTGTGTGGGACGTCCCCCCACTTCGACCTCGACCAGCACCTGGCCGTTCTCCAAATCCGGCGTCAGCCACAAATCAGCTATATAGGTCTGCGGCACCGGCTCCAGCCAGACCGTCTGCCAAATCCCCGTCGTGCGCGTATAGTGGCAGCCACGAGAGTAATAGTCCGGGCATTGTTTGCCCCCAGCCTGCAAGGGCGAGCGCGTGTCGTCGCGGGCGTAGATAACTACCGCGTTCGTGTCCCCGGTCAGGAGATGGGTGATGTCCAAGGTGAAAGGAGTATAGCCCCCACGGTGCGCACCTGCTTCGTGCCCGTTGATCCAGACGCGCGCATCGTGATCTGCCGCCCCCACGTGCATCAGCACGCGCCGCCCCTCCCAGGCCGCGGGGATGTTGACTTCGCGGCGGTACCAGGCCCCCGGGTGAAAGTCCAGGTCACCTATGCCCGAAAGCTGGCTTTCAGGGCAGAAGGGCACGAGGATCTCTTGGGCCAGGCGCTCAGCCTGGGGCAATCCGCGGGCAATGCCGCTAAGACCGGGATCGAACTCGAACCCCCAAGGGCCATTAAGGTTGAGCCAAGCCTCGCGCACTATCTGGGGACGGGGATACTCAGGACGAAGGATATCCATGTGATTCCTTTCGCTCATTGAGGTTGCTACGTGGGATTATGAACGGCTTGTGGGAGGCTGTCAAGGATTCGTGCGACACCTCAATCGCCGTCAGGAAGCCGAACTGCGCAAGGGGAAGATGCGTACGGAATTCGGGGCATAGATAGCCATAAGGGCATTTGCGGCGGCCGCACCGCCGCAAATGCCATGCTACCCGGTTTACTTGGTAGGAGTCTGCGTGGGAGGCTCCGTCGGCGCTGGCGGCGGAGTGGGTGAGGGATAGAGCGCGGCCCACTTGCGCACGACGCCGGCCACCTCCTCGTCATCGGCATAGTCTTCCGTCAGGGAAATGATCTCCTCGCTGAAATCGTTGGGCACTCCTTGCGCATCGAAGGTGGCCTTCAGGTGGCCGGCATATTCGCCGCGATAGCCTTGCTGCACGATGAGAGTATTGCCCACTTCCTCGGGCTGCCTCATCAGTTGGAGCGTTTTGCCACCGACGATAATGTCAATGCCAGGGACCGTCTGGGCCAGGGCCTTATCGTCCTCCAGGCCAAGGTGCGAGAGCAGGATCAGGATGTCTACCTTATCGCGCAACTCGGCAACATACTGCTTGGCAGCATCCGCAGGGTTGAGCACCATAGCCAAGTCAGAAAGTCCGGGCACCTGCACGGACTGGGGCTCGCTCAAGCCGATGATGCCGATGCGCACCCCCTGACGCTCCAAGGTGATATACGGCTGGAAGAAGGGCTTTTTGTCGGTCACAGAGACCACGTTGGCCGAAAGGAAAGGGAACTTGGCCTCCGCCTGACGCTCCTTGAGCACATCCAGACCCAAAGCGAGGTCCATCTGCCCCAGCGTCAGCGCGTCATAGCCCATGAGGTTCATCGCTTCGACCATGACACGGCCATCCGTCTTGAGCGACAGCCACTGGCCGACCAAGGTGCCGCCTGCGTCGAGGACCAAAACGATCCCGTCATTCCCTTCACGTACCTGCTTGATTGCGGTGGCCCGCCGGGCCAACCCTCCCTTGGGGACGCCTCAACCACAGGGGTCAGTTTCCCCCGCGACATCGTTAGTATGCAGGATGGTGAGTGTCACCGCTTGCCGCAGCTTGGCTTGGGGCGCGGCCTCGGTATTGGTGGGGGCCACAACCGCTGTGGGCTGCGCGAGCGTGGCCTTCGGCAGTTGGGACGCAGCGACCGTAGCCGTTGGCGGCTTGGGCGCTATGGCCGTGGCCGGGGGCAGCGTGGGCGTGCTCGTCGGAGCGCAAGCAGTCAGCACAAGGGAGCAAGAAAGTAAGGCTACCAGACCCAGGCGAGGTAGCAGCCGCATTAGGGAAATCTTGTGATTGCGCCTTGAGATGACCATCGGTGTTTCCTTATTGGTGATTTCGGAATAACAGCCCTCGACATTAGCGACAGCAGGTACAAATATGGGGCAGATTATACTACCTTTTGCCTTTTTGGCGTCAATGAGGGCTTGATGCACACAGGGCAATCGCATTTGGGTTATAGCCCCGCGTGACCGGCAGCGTAGGCGCGGCATGGTGCCGCGTCCTGGCTTGGCGGGTCGGAATACGCGGCAAAATGCCGCGCCTACAAGGATGTGTTGACTCACAAAGCGGCAAATGCGATTGCCCTGG
>Ga0209609_10001415_pt1 | contig 13932 bp, 9 predicted proteins | sample LakKivw325mmetaG_FD_184136 | JGI IMG/M metagenome (GOLD analysis project Ga0209609, IMG submission 184136) | Anoxic lake water microbial communities from Lake Kivu, Rwanda to study Microbial Dark Matter (Phase II) - Lake Kivu water 325m metaG... | ecosystem: Environmental > Aquatic > Freshwater... | reverse complement strand
ATGATGATCCGGCGCGCGCGGGGGTATGCGCCGTTGCCGGTACGGCTGCCGCTGGAGGGGCCGGCTACTAGCCGGCCCGCCGTTGAGCTTGCCGACAGTCCTGGGCCGGCTGATAGCCGGCCCCTCCAACGGCACGGATCCATCCTCGCCGTCGGCGCCCACCTCAAGAACGCCACCGCCCTCGCCGTCGGCGACTCGGCGTTCGTGAGCCAGCACATCGGCGATCTGGAGACGGCGCCGGCGCTGGAGGCCTTCCGCCGCGTGGCGCGGGAACTGCCGGAACTCTATGGCGTGCAGCCCGAACTCGTGGCCTGCGACGAGCACCCGGACTATCTCTCGACCCAGCAGGCGCGGGCCAGCGGCTTGCCGGTCGTGGCCGTTCAGCACCACGCCGCCCACATCCTGTCGTGCATGGCCGAGAACGAGCTGGACGGGCCGGTGCTGGGCTGCTCGTGGGACGGCAGCGGGTACGGCGGCGACGGCACGATCTGGGGCGGCGAGGTGCTGCTGGTTGACGAGGCCATCCGCCGCGTGGCACACTTCCGGCACTTCTCGCTGCCGGGCGGCGACAAAGCGATCAAGGAGCCGCGCCGCTCGGCCCTGGGCGTCCTGTACGAGCTGTACGGCGAGGCCGCGCTGGACATGGACGTCGCGGCCGTGCAAGGCTTCAGCCCCCGGGAGTTGGGGCTGTTGCGGCAGATGCTCGCGAAGGGGCTGAACGCCCCGCGGACCTCCAGCGTCGGGCGGCTCTTCGATGCGGTGGCGTCCCTGACCGGCGTGCGGCAGCAGGTGAACTTCGAGGGCCAGGGCGCGATGGAGTTGGAGTTCCTGCTGGACGGGGTGGAGACGGAGGAAGTGTATCCGTTGGACCGCGGGCTTTCCAGCCCGCATGACCCGCGCGGGCTGGAAAGCCCGCGGTCCATTGACTGGCAACCGCTCGTCGAGGCGATCCTGGACGATGTCCGCGCCGGTGCAGCCGTGCCGGTCATCTCGGCGCGGTTCCACAATGCCCTGGCGCAGGTGGTCGTGGACCTCGCGCAGGGCCTCGGGCAGGAGCAGATCGCGCTGAGCGGCGGCTGCTTCCAGAACAAGTACTTGACCGAACGGGTCATCGCCCTGGCCCAGCGCGCGGGGCTGCGGCCCTACTGGCATCAGAATGTCCCGCCCAATGACGGCGGCATCGCTTTGGGCCAGCTCGTCTACGCCATCCGACACGCACCGTAGGCGGGTTCGTCCCGAACCCGCACAGGGAGCCCAATATGTGTCTGGCAGTGCCCGGTAAGATCATGGAGATGCAGGAGGGGCGCTTCGGCCACATGGCCAAAGTGAGCTTTGGCGGTGTGGTCAAGCAAGTCAGCCTCGCGTATGTGCCCGAGGCGAAGCTGGGGGACTACGTGATGGTCCATACCGGCTTTGCCATCAGCATTGTGGATGAGGCCGAGGCCGCCGAGGTGTGGGGCTACCTGGAGGAGATGGCGGCCCTGGCCGCCGAGGAGACGCCATGAGGTTCGTGACCGAATACCGCGACGCCGCGGCGTGCCGGAAGCTCGCCGAGGCCATCGCGCGCCTGGTGACGCGGCCCTGGACGCTCATGGAAGTCTGCGGCGGGCAGACGCACTCGATCATCAAGTTCGGGCTGGACCAGTTGCTGCCCGAGCAGGTGACGCTGGTGCACGGGCCGGGCTGCCCGGTGTGCGTGACGCCGCTGGAGATGATCGAGAAGTCCCTGGAGCTGGCCGCGCGCCCCGACGTGACGTTCTGCTCTTTCGGCGACATGCTGCGCGTGCCGGGCAAGAGCCAGGACCTGCTAGCGGTGAAGGCCGGCGGGGGCGATGTGCGGATCGTGTACTCCCCGCTGGATGCTGTGGCAGTAGCGCAGGAAGAGCCCGAGCGGGAGGTCGTGTTCTTCGCGGTGGGGTTCGAGACGACCGCGCCGGGCAACGCCATGGCCGTGTACCAGGCCAAAGAGATGGGCCTGACCAACTTCTCGATGCTCGTGTCGCACGTGCTGGTGCCGCCGGCGGTCGAGGCGCTGCTGTCGTCGCCCGACTGCCGCGTCCAGGGCTTCCTGGCCGCCGGGCACGTCTGCACCGTGATGGGCTACGGCGAGTACGAGCCGCTGGCGGCGAAGTACGGCGTGCCCATCGTCGTGACGGGCTTTGAGCCCGTGGACATCCTCCAGGGCGTCCACGCGTGCCTCAAGCAGCTTGAGGAGGGGCGGGCCGAGGTCGAGAACGCCTACGCGCGGTCCGTGCGCCACGAAGGCAACCTCCCCGCACAGGAACTCATCCGCGAGGTGTTCGAGGTGGTGCCGCGCAAGTGGCGGGGCCTGGGCGAAATCCCCCGCAGCGGCCTGAGCCTGCGCGAACCTTACGCCGCTCTCGACGCCGAGAAGCGCTTCGGCCTCACCGAGACGGAAATCCCCGAGCCGGAGGCGTGCCTGAGCGGGCTGGTGCTGCAAGGGCTCAAGCGCCCGCCGGAGTGCCCGGCGTTCGGCCAGGAATGCACGCCCGAGCACCCGCTGGGGGCGACGATGGTGTCATCGGAGGGCGCGTGTGCGGCGTACTACCGGTATCGGCATGTGGGGGGGGAGGCGCCAGTATGACCGACCTCGGCGATCTGCAGTGCCCCGTGCCCAAGGGCGACTACGACCGCGTGCTGATGGCCCATGGCGGCGGCGGGCGGCTGATGCAGCGACTGCTGGGCGAGGTGTTCTTCCCGGCCTTCGACAATGAGTTGCTAGAGCGCCGCCATGACGCCGCCGTGTTCGCGCTGGAGCGCGGGCTTTCCAGCCCGCGTCTGGCCTTCACGACCGACAGCTACGTCATCCGGCCGCTGTTCTTCCCGGGCGGCAGCATCGGGCATCTGGCGGTGGACGGCACAGTCAATGATCTCGCCATGGCCGGCGCGCGGCCGCTGTATCTGAGCACCGGGTTCATCCTGGAGGAGGGCTTCCCGGTCGCGGACTTGCGGCGCGTCGTGCAGGACATGCACGACGCGGCCGACGCGGCGGGCGTCAGCATCGTCACCGGCGACACGAAGGTCGTCGAGCGCGGCCACGGCGACGGCGTCTACATCAACACCGCGGGCGTCGGCATCATCGAGCACGATCTGGTCATCGAGCCGGCGAGCGTGCGCCCCGGCGACGCCATCCTCATCAACGGTGACATCGCCCGGCACGGCATCGCCATCATGAGCGTGCGCGAGGGGCTGGAGTTCGAGAGCGCCATCGAGAGCGATTGCGCGCCGCTGGCCGATCTCGTCGGGCGGTTGATTGCCGAGGGGCTGGCCGTTCACTGCCTGCGCGACCTGACGCGCGGCGGGCTGGCCGCCGGGGTCATCGAGATCGCCCAGGCCTCCGGCCTGCAGGTGGAGCTACGGGAGACGGCGATCGCCGTGCGGGATGACGTGCTTGGGGCATGCGAGATTCTCGGCTTCGACCCGCTTTACGTGGCCAACGAGGGCCGCTTCGTCACGTTCGTGCCGGCCGAGCAGGCCGAGCGGGCGCTGGCGGTGCTGCGCGCCCATCCGGCCGGCGAGGGCGCTGCCATCATCGGCCAGGTCACCGCGGGTAGCCACCCCGGCTTGGTCACGATGCAGACGGTCACGGGGACTTCGCGGGTGGTGGACCTGCTCAGCGGTGAGCAGTTGCCAAGGATCTGCTGACGGCAACGGCTCGCGGGCTGGAAAGCCCGCGGTCCAACGACCGTCACCAGCGCGCCGGATGCGGCCCCCACAGGCGCGCGTAGTGGTCGCGGTACGGCACCAGTGCCCGGCGCGGCGGCGCCACGGCATCGAGCCGCGCGCGGTCGTCCTCCGTCAGCACCACCTCTCCGGCCGCGACGTTGTCCGCCAGTTGCTCGGGCGTCTTCGGGCCGATGATAACCGAGGCAATCCCCGGCTGCCCGGCGCACCAGGCCAGCGCCAGTTGCGTCATCGTGCAGTTCTTCTCCCCGGCCAGCGCCTCCATCGTGTCCAGCACGGCCACGACCTCGTCCGTCAAGCGCGCGTTGATGGCCTCCGCGCGGCTGGCGAAGCGCGAGTCCGCCGGCGGCGCGGCGCCCCGGCGGTACTTGCCCGACAGCAGACCCTCCGCCAGTGGCGAGTAGACGTTGAGGGCCAGCCCGTAGGTCTGGGCCATCGGCACCAACTCCACCTCCGCGGTGCGGTCGAGCAGGTGGTATGGCATCTGCTCGGAGATGAAGCGGTTGAGCCCCAGTTCTCGCGCGATCCAGAAGGACTCCACGTACTGCCAAGCGGCGTAGTTGCTGCCCCCAAGGTAGCGGACCTTGCCCGCGCGGACGAGGTCGTCCAGCGCCCTCAGTGTCTCGTCAAGCGGGATGTGCGGGAAGGGCAGGTGAATCTGGTAGAGGTCAATCCAATCGGTCCGCAGGCGGCGCAGGGAGCGCTCGCACTGCTCGATGATGTGGCGGCGGCTCGTGCCTTTGCCATTGGGAGGCGTGTCACGGTTGTACGAGCCGACCTTGGTCGCCACGATGACCTCGGCACGCCTGCCGTTGCGCGCCAGCGCCTCGCCGAGGACTTCCTCGCTGCGACCGTAGCTATTCGCGGTGTCCACGAAGTTGATCCCCACCTCCAGGGCGCGGTCCACGAGGTCGTACGCCACCGGGTCGGGGATCGCGCCGCCAAAGGGCGCACAACCCAGACAGCAGGCGCTGACTTCGACGCCGGTGCGGCCGAGACTGCGATAGGTCATCATTCGCTGCTCCATCAGCTGCCGAGGTTCGTAGAAGTACGGAAGCAAGGCCGTGAGCTAGTTGCGGGGTGTCGCGCCGGCCGTACCGGCGCGACGGGGGCCCCGCAGGGGATTGCCGACCCGTTGCGGGGCCCCCGTCCGACCCGATACGGCCGGGCCGGCCACCCCGCAACTAGCATGGCTACCCCCGCGACTGCCGCGACAAACCTGTCGTGCTGCTTACACAGACCTCAGTAGTGCGGCGTGGCGAGGACTTCGACTTCATCGAGCATCGCCCACCCCTTGCGTTCGGTTCGGAGGCGCACGAAGCGGGCGGTGCTCCCCGGTAGACGGGCTGTCAGGAACGTGGTGAGCGTCTGGCCGCCGGGCTCGGGCGGCGGGCCGTCGGTCTGGACCGGGTCGCTCCACGCCTGGCCGTCCAGGGACGTGGTGATCGTGAGGTAGCGCGGGAAGTATACGGCGCCGTTGCCCCCGCCCAGGCAGTGCACGCGCACGATTCCCACCGCCTGTGGCTTCAGCAAGTCCACGGTCACCTCGGGGACGCCTTCACTCCACCCCACCGCCTTCGACCAACTGTCGCCGGGGCGCGAGTAGTCCCCGTCGGTGAGGCGGCCGCTGTTGTCGGCGTACTTCGCCGTAGAGGTGGGCGCCGTCAGGCTGTACGCGCAGTCGGCCGCCACGTTCTGGCCGCCGGACAGAACCTCGACTTCGCTGAGCATCAGCCACGACTTGGGGTGGAAGGTGAGCTTGACGAACCGCACGGGCGTGGCCGGGAAGGTCAGCTTCAGCCAGGCCAACTCGCTCAGTTCCCCCCCGGCCTGCTCCGAGGCCGTGACTTCCCTCTCCGGCGTCCCGTCGCGCAGCAGCCGCCACTTCGCGCCGTCTTCCGACCCCAGGACCGCGAAGCTCTGCGGGTGCAGCACCCACCCGTAGCCCCCTCCCTGCGAATGGACGCGGACGGCGTCCACCGTCCGCACCGCGCCGAGGTCGAGCAGCACCGTGACCGGCTGCAGCAGCCAGCCCACTGTCTTCCCGTCCCCGAAGCCCTTCTCCGTGAGCACGCCGTCGGTCAGTTCCTTGCCCTCGGTGTCGGGGTATTGCGCCGGGAAGGGCGGGTCGAGCGTGTAGGGCTTGCCGGTGGCGAGGTTCGGCGCGCGGCGGACCTGGAGTTCGTCCCAGATCGTGTCGGGGCTGCCCACCAGATCAAAGCGAATCGTGCGCGTCGCCGTGGCCGGGAGCGGCAGCTGGAGCCAGCTCTCGCTGGCGCTCTGGGCTGTCACCGGCGGGCCCGCCTCGGCTGTGTCGTCGCCGACGCGCACGCGGCATGTCACGGTGCCCTTCGCGCCGGTTGTGCGGAAGTGCGCGTAAGCGGTCTGCAGCACCCAGGGCTCGGCGAGATCAAAGCCAACGCGGCCCTGGCCGTTCCGGAAGCGAATGGCGGCGGCAGCTTGGTCGGCCCGGGCCAGGCGGCCGTCGGTCAGGACGGTGTTGCGGGACGGGGCGCTGCCGGGCTGCAGGTCGCCCTCGACGACCGCCGGCACGCCCCAGAGCAGGTGCGCCGCCGGGAAGACGACGACTTCGTCCACGCCCAGCTTCTGGCCGGGCGCGCCGGTCAGCTCGATCCGCAGATGGCGGGCGAAGCGCGGCTCAGAGAGCGCGATGGCAAAGCCGGCGCGCCATTCGCCACATCGGCCCAGCGGCGGGCAGCCGACTTCCGCCGCCTCTTCGTAGTTGCTGCCATCCGTGCTGGTGGCAACGCGGATCGTGGCCGGGGCCGCGGGCGAGCCGCCCTCGCGGGCCGCGAGATGCACCCGCACATCGCCGACGATCTGCGTCGCGCCCAGGTCCACCTCCAGACGCGCCGGGGACGAGACGCTACGCACGCGGCCCGCCTGTTCGGCCCGGCACAGCCACAGCCCGTCTGTCAGCGTCGGCGCGGTCTGCCCGTTGAGCTTGCAGGCCGCCCCCTCGGCCAGCGACACCGCCCGCCGCTGGTACGTCCCCAGGTGGAAGCGGTACAGGTCGTCATAGAGTTGGTTGCACTCAGGGCTGTCGCTTCGGTAGAGCCGGGCGATCGAGTCGTAGCTCTGGTAATAGGCCCGGGCGCAGCCGTGCATGTACCCGTCGAGGTCGTCCACGCCGTGGTTGAGGTAGAGCTGTAGCTCCAGGCGGTGGCCGGGGTTGGTGTCGGTGGCGTAGTCCAGCTCCATCTCAAAGCCCAGGCCGCCCGCGCGGGCGAGGTTGGCGTTCTGGGTGAGACGGTCCTCGTCGGCCACGACCGCCCCGGCCGGCACGTCCATGAAGGCGAAGTTGGGCTGCATGATGGCCAGGTCGAAGCCCAGGTCGCGCCATTTGTCGTAGCCCGGCGCGGAGAACCACGGAATCCAGTGGAAGTTCATGCCACACTTGTGCAGATGCTCGCCGGTGGCCCGGCCCACGGCCTCGTCCCTGCCGCTAATGCCCTCGTTCATCCAGTAGAAGCCGTCGAGTTGCAGGTGGGCATAGTGTTGTTCGCGCCAGCGGGACAGGATCGTGTCCACGACCCAGCGGAAGGCCTTGAGGCGGTCGGCGTCGAGTGCGGCGTTCTCGGGCTGGCCGTCGCCGTCCACATCGCCGAAGCCCTCGGTCTTCGGGGACAGGTAGGGGATCATGATGATGACGCGGCAGACGCGGCCGGGAGAGTTCAGCCGCCGCCCGACGTCCTCGAGGCACGCATCCAGCGCCGCCAGGTTGCGGTCTGGCATGAAGAGCTGGTCCACGTAGAACTGCCAGCCGTCGAGCTTGGCCGTGCCGTGAATGTAGCTCCCGCCGTCGGGCGCTCCGCCGAACATCAGGAACAGCCACGCGTCGTAGGACCAGTCGCGCGGCACCCCGCCGGCGGCCTTGTCCAGGTAGGCGACGTACGGCAGGAAGTCCGCCTGCGCCCAGTGGCCGGGCTGCATGTAGGCGAGCATGATGTCGCGCATGCTGCCATAGCGGGGCGACTGGGGCGGAGCGAAGTCGGCGCGAGCGGCCGCAGGGAGCATGAGCAGGCTGAGGAGGAGCAGGCAGTGGCGCATGGCGGAGGGTTCGTCGGCCCGGCGCGTTCCCCTGCTCAGCCGGCGCGCGCGGAGGGGAGCGACAACCGAAGCGCGAACAGGATGCACTGTCGCAGGCGTTGGCGTCGCGCGTCCAGTCAAGGTCGGCAAAGGAGGCGTTCGATGGACCGCAGACAGTTTGCACTCGTAGTCGTCGTGGTGATCGTGAGCATCGGCCTGGGGGCCATGCTGAGCGGGTGTCTGTTCGGGGGGCCGCAGAAGACTGCCTCGACCACCGGGCCGAAGGCCGAGGGTAGCAGCACGACGCAGACCTCCGACGCCCAGGGCGTGGTCGAGACGCAGGCGATCCGCCTGGTGGACTCCCAGGGCCGCGTGCGCATGGAGATGCGGGTGGACTCGGACGACAGTTGCGGCTGTGAGATGTTCGACCCCGACGGCAAGCGGCGCCTGGCGTGGGGGCTGGACGACCACCAGGACCCGTGGATCGGCATGTACGACAAGCAGCACACCGAGCGCGTGCTGCTGCGCTGCGGCAAGGAGCAGCCGGAGTTGCTCATCATGGACCCACAACAGGGGCGGGCCGTGGAAGTCGCCTACTACACCAACGGTCCGGGCATCGTCATCAACAAGGGCAAGGACGACCACCGGCTGGTGATGGGCACGGATCTGAGCGGCCGGACCTACCTGTCCATGTATGACGCCAATGCCGAGCGCATCGAGCTGGACGTGGCCGCCGAGGACGGGTCGCCCACCATCCACCTCGGCGACGGCAAGGGCAAGACGATCTGGCGGGCGCCGTAGATCACGACGGCGCGCCGGTGCCGTCGAAGACGACAGTCCCAGCGGCGGTGCGGATCGTGACTTGCCCGCTGCCGTACTCGGAAGTCATTGCCGGGCAGTCGTGCAGCAACGTTGGCGGCTCCGGCCGCGGCACGCCGTTGATGGTCAGGCTCATGTCGCGGGTGTCCACCGTGAGGTGATCGCGATCGAGCGACGCGCCCACGATCTCGTGCCCGTGCCGCTCCGGGGGCGTCAGCGCCGCGATGAAGGCTTCCTCGCTGGGGTACTGATCCAGGTCGCCGACCTGCAGTAGGTGGAAGCCATCGCCCAGAGCGACGTGCGCGCACAGCCCCCGGTCCACGCGGTAGACATCCCATTGCCCGACGCGATGGGGCCGCACCCCGCCGTCCTCGAACACCGTCCCCTGTCCCAGCAGCCAGCTCTGGTGCTGCACGAGGCGCCCACGGGACTCGTGCCGCCGCTTGGTGACGGGCTCATCCGGCAGGACGATCTCCAGCCGCAGGTTCTGGGAGGGGTCCGCCCCGAACATGACGTTGGAGTAGCGGCTCTGGCAGACCCACCCGTCCGAATGCACCGACGCCAGCGAGATGTGCGGCGTGTTGTAGTACGTCACCCGCGCCGGCAGCCAGCGCTGCGTGGCCCACGCCTCGTCATCCGGCCAGCCGATGAAGCGCTGCCCCTCGTAGACCAACTCCGGCCGCGTCAGCGCCTCCTGCGCCAGGGCCACGACCAGCGGGTGCGGCGTCCACGTGCTGCAGGCGAACAGCAGCCCTTCATCCTGCTTCAGGCGCGGCTCGTTGCCGCTGGCGTAGTGCTCCCCGGCCGGCTCCAGCCCCGGCACGCGCGCGGCGGTGAAGTCAAAGCGCGGCTCCCCCAGCCCGCAGGCCAGCCAGACCGTCGGCAGCAGCCCGTCGTAGCGGTTGTCCTCCAGGTAGGCGACCTGGCGCGCGGTCGCCGAGTGATACACATCCGCCGTGCGGCAGCGGAAGGCCGGCCCGCCCAGGTAGCCGTTCACGCCCAGCACGGCCCGCTCCGCCAGCAGCACGTTCAGCAGGTCCGAGGCCTTCTGCCGCAGCGCCGGCGAGGGAGCGTGCTCGATCAGCACCATGAGCGGGTTGACGAAGTGCACCTGGTAGCAGGGCGAGTTCCATTCGACCCAGCCGCGCTGGAAGCGCCAGGTGAAGAACTGGTCAATCTGGCGGACCTGCGCGGCGAGGTCCTGGCCCCGCGCCTGCCGGGCGAAGAGCCCGATGGTAAGCTGCATCAGGTCATGGTTCTCGGTGTGCCAGCAGGGCCAGCGCGCCACGGAAGTGCGTTCGGTGTCAGGCCAGGCGGCGAGCAGGCCAGTGAGGCGCTCCCGGGCGGCGGCGGATAGCCGCGGTGACTCCCGGAAGTCGAGCAACGTCTGGAGATGCCGGATGAAGAAGATGTCGGCGTCCCCGGTGAGGGCGATCGAGGCAAGGTAGCGGCTCGCCGGCTCGAGTTCCTCGCCCCGCACCAGCCGCGCATGGTTCAGCGACCACCGGCGGCCGTCAGTGGGGGCCATCTGGGGCTCCAGGGCGCGGAAGGTCGCGAGGAGCCAGTCGAGGTACTCCGCGCGGCGTTGGGCGAGTTCGGCGGCGTAGACCGACACCGTAGTTCTACCCCTTCATCCCGCTGAGCACAATCCCCCGCACGAAGTACCGCTGCCCCACTACGAACACGATGACGACCGGGGCCATGACCATCACGCTGGCGGCCATCAGTAGCGGCCAGTCGGTGTTGTACTGGCTCATGAAGGCATACAGCCCGAGCATCAGCGGCCGCTTCTCCATCGAGTTGATGACAATCAGCGGCCACATGAACGAGTTCCACGTGCCCAGGAAGATGAAGGTCGTCAGCGTCGCCAGCGCCGGGCCGGAGAGGGGGAGGATGACGTGGCGATACACGCCCCACAGCCCGCAGCCGTCCATCTTCGCCGCGTCCTCCAGGTCGCGCGGGATGGCCAGGAAGAACTGGCGCAACAGGAACGTGCCGTAGGCGGTGAACATTGGCGGCAGGATCATCGCGAGGTACGTGTCAATCCAGCCCATCACCTTCAGCAGCACGAACACCGGGATCATCGTCACGACCGCCGGGACCATCATCGTGCCCAGGTAGCCCAGGAAGAGCCGGTCGCGGCCGGGGAAGGACAGGCGCGAGAAGGCGAAAGCGGCCAGGCTGGAGGTGAACACCGCGCCGCCCGTGACGAGGACGGTGACAATCAGCGAGTTGAGGTAGAAGGCCACGAAGGCGTTCCGCAGGGGAAAGCCCGGGAAGCGAAACGGGCCGAGCTTGGCGAAGCCGAGGTTGACCTGGTAGGGCAGGTCCCACGCCAGCCAGTTGTGCTGCAGGCGCAGGGCGCTCCAGGCCTCGGGGTAGTTGCTCCAGCGGAGGCGCACTACCTTCGCCGGGGTGAGCACACCGGGCGCCAACTCGACACGGAAGGCGGGCCCCAACCGCCCGCCAGGGAGCACTTGGGCGACTTCCGCGTAGCCCGCGCCCGTGCGCAGTCGTACGACCAACCCGTCCGCTGGGGTACCAGTCGCTGGCGGGGGCCGAGGCCCGGCGGGTTCCGCCACTTTGAGGCTGAACACGGGGTAGCCTCGCCACGTGACCTGCTCCCGCGGGATGAACTCCGGCGGGAACTCGCCGACGGCGTCGGGGGCCTTCAGCGACGTCGAGACCATCCACAGCAGTGGCACGAGCATGGTCACGCCGCCGAGAATCAGCACGGCGTGGGCGAGGAGGGGTAGGAGACGGATGCGGGAGCGTCTTGGTGATGTCATGGTAGTATCCGCGTAGGCCCGCCGGTCCCCCGGCGGGCGGTTGTGCGCCGGGGACCGGCGCACCTACGCGTAATCGTCGGTCACGCCGCGCACGATCTGCACCCAGTCGCGCAGCAACTCCGGCTGCTTGCCGACCGTCTGCACGTCCTTGAGGTTGAGGTCCACGTGGCAGCCCTTCATGGCCTCCATGCCCTCGCGGATGATCCGCTCGATCTTGTCGGGATAGAAGCCGCAGCAGATCATCTCGGCGGGGTTGGGGCGCCACGAGAGGATGTAGTCCGTGCCGATCTGCTCGGCACACTTGGCCGGGTCGGCGACCTGTGTGACCGAGAAGCGGCGCAGGTTTTTGATCTGCCGCAGCATGTCCACCTTACGGGTGAGGTCCTCGCAGCAGCCGTAGGCGCTGAGGCCGAACTTCTCGATGATCGGGAGCTGGTATTGCAGCAGGAACTCGTCATGCATGCGCGGGCTGATGAGCGCGTACTCCTGGGCGGCGAAGAACGTCCACAGGTCGCGGCGCGGGACGCCGTAGACGTTGGCCGCCGGGTCGGGCAGCTCGCGGCTGTAGCACATCGCCTGCGCGTTCCCGTTAGCTAGACTCCAGTCGCCCGCCGCCTCCGCCTCGTCGTGGGATTTGAGAATGCCGTCGCTCATGAAGCGGAGCAGCTCGTGCAGCCAACTCACGTTGTCGGTCATGTCGAGCATGAGCTGGTCGAGGCCGCGCAGGTAGAACAGGTCGGTGGACAAGTCGGCATGCCAGCCCGACCAGGCCGGCGAGCGGTCCACCGTGATGGTGAGCAGGTCGCCGATGGCGTCGCCGAGCTTCTGGACGTTGGCGGCGGTCGCCTCTTCATTGATCTCGTGGCGGGGCACGACCATCCTGTCGAGGTCGGAGAGTTCCTTGAGCGCCGGCTGGTGCTTCCAGGAGCCCCCGGCCACGCCGCTATGGGTGTAGGTGTGGCCGACGCCCCAGATGCCGCCCGGGGGGCTCCAGACCGACGCGCGCACCGCAATCCACGGCTCGATGATCGTGTCATCGCGCAGGCTGTGCTTGAAGATGCGCTGCTTGAGCTGTGTCTCGTAGGCCTGGAAGAAGCGGTCCTCGCACTTCGACGGGGCCTCGGGGTGCTCGAACCAGGCGGCTTCCCAGCCGCAGATGATGAGCGGGCGGGTGCGCTTGAAGCTGTTGTGAGCGCGCCACAGCTCACGCTTTTCGTCCTGGATCGGGTCGGCGGCGATGTCGGCGGCCTGTCGGGCGAGATTGCGGAGGATGGCGACGTCGGATGAGGTGGACATGGAGGCTCCTGCGGGTGTCGTTGCGGGCGGCATCACTAGGTTTCGGCGTGCCGCTCGCCAGACCTGCCCGCCCAGGCCAAGGTGAGAACACCCTCACAAACCAGCCACTATGGGGTATACTTACATCCAAGCATTCGCGCATCTCAGGTATCCGTGGGTGGTTGCCCGGGCGCCGGTTCGGTGCTGTGGGTAGCGCTCGCGAGAAGGATGGCGTGGCCCGGGGCCGCGCCGGAAAGGTACCACGATGTCTCGCCACCTCTGGCGCGTTGCGTTCCCCCTTGTCGTACTCCTTGCCGCAACTGGCCTCGGACTCGCCATTGACGCCAGCACGCCCGCGCGTGTGGAGAGAGCGGTGATGGCGGTGGTCAAGGCCCACCCGGAGTTCCAGTTACTGGGTTCGGGCTCGTGGATCGCCCGCGCCCGATTTGACCCTGCTTTCTCCGACTTCGACATGCGGTTGATCGTCCCCCCAGGGACGTCTGAGAAGCTGGCGCGCCAGATGTGGCCGGAGGCGCAGGATGCGCTCATCGCGGCACTACAGAAGGAGTTCGGGTCCGAGGCCGGGCGGGTGATCCAGCGGACGAACCTCTACGCGCCGAAGGTGCTCATGCAGGGGGTCGAGGAGCCCGCGGAGGCGGCCGCACGTTTCCTGGAACTGCAGCGCGTGCCCAACCTGGGAGCACCGAATGACCTGACTGAGGCAGTGGTGAAGAAGAGCGCTGAAGGACTCTTCGGTGAAGGGGCCAAGGCTGCGGTGCAAACGAAGGAGGCCGCCGAGGGGGCGCTTTACTACTGCTCCAAGAACAGCGCCTATAAGGGCACAGTCAATGTGATCCATTGCTACGAAGGCTACGCCAAGTTCACCGTGTCCGGCACCGCCAATGTGACCCTGCAGTGGATCGAGCACGCTGCCAACGCGGCCCAGAGCCGCAGCCCGCGTGACGTCGCGAAGTATCTGGACCGTATCGTCAAGGATCTTGGCACGACACGACAGTTGGCCAAGCTGAGCGGTTCCCAGAAGTTGATCAATGAGCTAACGAACATGGCTGCTCACCTGCGGAAGAACCCCCGCAGTCTCCAGGGCCTGGAGGGCACGCTCAGCTCCATGCTCAACCGGGCCGGTGTCGAAGCCTCGCTGCTGCGGAGCTACGGGCGAGCCGGCCCGAGCGGCCGGGCGATCGGCGTGGATATGACCGCAGAGATGGTCGACCGGGCGAGAGAGAACGCACGGAAGAACGGAATCGAGAACGCCGAGTTTCGCCTCGGCGAGATC
>Ga0209609_10001414_pt1 | contig 13935 bp, 14 predicted proteins | sample LakKivw325mmetaG_FD_184136 | JGI IMG/M metagenome (GOLD analysis project Ga0209609, IMG submission 184136) | Anoxic lake water microbial communities from Lake Kivu, Rwanda to study Microbial Dark Matter (Phase II) - Lake Kivu water 325m metaG... | ecosystem: Environmental > Aquatic > Freshwater... | reverse complement strand
ATCCCGCACTGCTGCGTGTCCATCGCCTGCAGAAATGAGGATGATGTGTTCGGGATCGTCTATGATTTTTTCAGGGAGGAGACGTTCACCGGCAGGAAGGGAAAAGGTGCTTTTTTGAACGGGGAAAAAATAAATACAAGCTTGGTAACCGAGCTGAAAAATGCTATCATGTGCTTCGGCCTGATGAAGGGAAGGGAAGAAATCGGTTCAGGCCTTTTGATACTTTCGGAGATTGCGCCGAAGGTGAAGAAGATAAGGACCACGGGGTCGGCCGCTCTGGATCTCTGTTACGTGGCGGCAGGCAGGATAGACCTGTTCGTTGAGGCAGGTCTTTACCCGTGGGATATAGAAGCGGGTAAAATCATCATAGCCGAAGCGGGAGGGAAATACTTTGAGTCCGTGCGCGGGAATCAGGTATTGAGCTGTGCTTCCAACGGAAAACTCAAAGCGGAGGAATTATGCCGAAATCTGTTAAAGACATAGTGGAAGATACGGTCGGTAGTATCGTAAAGCCGGTGAACAAGATGGTAGTCAAACCTGTCACCAATATTGTCGTGAAGCCTGTGGCAAACATCGTGAAGACTCCTGTTACCGGGGTTGTAGAGGGTTTCAACTTCTTGATGAAGAAGCTGGAGGAAAAGCCCGGGGAAGGTCAGAAGGAAGGCGTTGAGGTTGACGGGTTTGTCAACGTGCTGCTGGACGAGATGAAAGATGCCGAGCAGGGCATCTTTGCCTTCTTCAGCGAGATGCTCTTGATGAACCAGCTCTCCGAGAAGATGGCGCAGGTTGAGAATGAAGTGGCGCTGGTAAGCATATTGGGCGAGAGGATCAAGGAATTTCTTAAACCGTATTTCATAGAGATCTTCCTCTGCGGTACGGAAAAGAAGTCCTTTCATCTTGCGTATCACTATCCCGCGGAAAAGGAATTTGACCCTGCAAACATCAGGGAACTTGCGGGCGAGTGCTTCAGCAAGGGGGAAAGCACGATATTTGCAAGCCGGAAGATAGAGGGAAGAACTTTTTCGGTTCTCACGGCGCCCCTCCGCACCACCCGTGACGTTTTCGGGACGGTCGTTGTCGGAAAAAGAGGCAAGAACAAGTTCAGTTCGGAAGACATATCGCTTGCCATTTCCGGTGCTGCGGTCGTGGGTTTCTCCATCAGCAACATGAAGCTGCTGCGTAACATAGTAAGGAACGAACGGCTCGTCACGATAGGTGAGACCATAGGCGGGCTCTCGCACGACATAAAAAACATCCTTACCAGCCTTGAAAGCGGTATCGCGCTCATGGATATTGCCGCACAGAACAACGACACGGAGCTGCTGACAGAAGGCAGGCGGGGTGTCAAAAAGGGATACGAAAGGATGAAGAACCTTGTCCTTTCAATGATTGACTATTCCCGGGAAAGAGAAATATCGGAATTGCCGGTTAACCTCAACAAGATTATAAAAGACGCCCTGTCCACCCAGAAGGAAGCGGCGAGAGACAAGAACGTGAAAATTGTGGAGGAATTAGATAGGAAGATGCCGTCCGTTTCGGTTGATCCCGTGAGGATTGAGAGGATGATTATCAACCTCGTGCAGAACGCAATTGATGCGGTCAGGGAGAAGACGGGAACCGTAAAGGTAGGAACGAAATTCTCGCCCGAAGAGGGTATTGTGAACCTGTGGATTGCGGATAACGGATGCGGTATCCCGGAGGAGAATCTTGACAGGATCTTTGACGTTTTCTACTCTACGAAAGGACAGAAAGGAACAGGATTCGGTCTTGCCATCGTGCAGAAGATCGTCAAGGAACATGGCGGAACGATCTCCGTCAAGTCCGGTGTGAACAGGGGAACCAGGTTCCTGGTCAAGATACCTGCAAAGCTATCCGGATAAAATCATACCGGTATTATGCGTAGTTCCTGCCTTCGTCCATCATCGCAAGATAGTTTTCCAGGGGAATGTAATTTGCAACGGAGTTGCCCGTTCCAAGACAGTATCCACCTCCCGGCATGCACGCATCAAGCGTCTTGCGGACCCGTTCGCGTATCTTTTTTTCTTCCGCGGTTACAAGGAAATTCACGTCTATACCGCCCAGAATTGCAATGCGGTTACCCCACAGTTTTTTTGCCTCGGTCACAGGAGTAATGGTGTCTTCCCATGAATGTTTGGCGTCTATCTTCACGTCTTCTATGAAGGGCTCCATAATATCGTCAAGTTTCCCGCAGGAATGAAGCAGGTAGAGCTTGTTGTTTTCGTGGGCTGTGCCCGCACATTTCTTATGCCACGGAAGGGCTTTCTCAATCAGCGTTTTCGGATTTATCATGCATCCTGTCTTGAATCCCATGTCGTCGCTTCCCCAGACAATGCCCAGCTTGTCGTATTGGGCAATAATCTTTGTGAACTGCAGTTCATTTTGCCCCACCTTTTCAAACATTGCGTCAACCAGTTGCGGGTTATCAAACAGCGCCATGCTTAATCCCTCATAACCCATCAGCCAGGTAACGAATTCAAGTATATGGGCGGCAAGCGCGTAGAAAGCCATGCCGTCAGGAAGATTTTTTTCACACCAGTCAAATTCGCTGAAATCAGTCATTGCGGGGTCCGGCCACGGGTATTTTTCAAAATCTTCCCATGACGAAATTAATCCTGTGCCTTCGTCCCGCCATGTGCGCAGACTTCTGCTCTGGTTATTCGCAGTTGTATCGGCTGTCTGACTATTCTTGGTCGGCCAGTCATAACAGAAAGGGGAAGCATGGATAATGTCGTAACCGAGAAACCGGTTCAAATCCAGTCTTGCCTTCATCCTTATATCAATGTCAGGACTGTTCAGTTCTTTGAGCGGAAGATTAAAATATTGTGCCGCTGCGTTCTGGACCTCAACATCAAGGAAAAGTTCTATGTTGTAGACTCTGTCAGGAGTCTTTTTCCGGAGAATGTTTGATTTCAAACCTGGATAATTGGGACGAAATACTTTCTGCAGGTACATTTGGTGCCTCCTGATTCTTGTTGTTAGGGCAAAACCTTACCACATACAATTGAGAGCTGTCAATTTCAGGGTATACCGCCTTGAAACGGCCGGACAAAAAGAGTTATACTATTCTCCGTAGAAAACGTAAGCGGTGTATCAACAGTTACTGTCGGTGCGCCAGATAATTAACCATGCTCATATGCCGTATATGAGCTTCATAAAGGGAGGGAAAATGGTCAGTTTTGAACAGTTCAAGGAGATGGACATACGGATAGGCGAGGTTCTGGAGGTTGAAGACGTTGCTGGAGCGGACAAACTCTATATACTTACCGTGGACATCGGCGACGAGACAAGAAAGATGATTGCCGGGATAAAACCATGGTACACGAGGGAAGATCTCGTCGGAAAGACCGTAGTTGTGCTTGCCAACCTTGAACCGAAGGTAATAAGGGGATTTGAGAGCAATGGTATGGTGCTTGCCACCTTGAGCGAAGGCAAGCTGGCCGTACTTACGACAGATAGGGAAACAAAACCCGGCAGCAAAGTCTCTTAGTTCATGGGTGAGAGATAGCCGATAATTTTGTAGATGAGCTTTGCCGCAAGAAAAGAGGAATGGGTGAAGATTCCTGAAGGTGATAGTTCCACGACGTCAAAACCTGCTATTTTCACATCTTTTCTGTGAATGAAAGGTTTCATGAATTTCACGGTTTCGTACCAGTGGAATCCTCCGGGTTCCGGAGTGCCTGTGTCCGGCAGGACTGACGGGTCAAGGAAATCCACGTCAAATGAAACATAGTACGTTCCCGAAGGCAGGGATTTGTTGAGAATGTCCCGCCATTTTTCCCCTTCCATCTCATGCGCCCGGAGGATTTTTACCTTTTCGGTCTTGTCCAGAAAATCCTTCTCTTCCCTGCTGATGCTTCTTATTCCTGCGGAGAAGACCCTGCATCCGAGTTCGGTAATTCTTCTCGTGACGCATGCATGGCTGAATTTTGTCCCCTCGTATTCGTCCCGCAGGTCTGCATGCGCGTCAAAACAAAGAACGTTGAGTTCCCTGTGCTTGCTCAAACAGCCCTCAACCAGGCCCAGCGAAACCGTATGCTCTCCTCCAAGTCCGACGACAATCTTTGCCTGCCTGAAGTATCCTCCGGCGGTCCTGCCGATCTTTGATATCATTGCGCGCAGGTTCTTGTAGGTCGGTTCAACTGCCGAAAGCGTCTTTATTCCGGCCATGTACGGTTCCGTGTCAAGCTCCTCGTCGTATAGCTCAAGGTAGCGGGAAGAATGGATGATACTCTCCGGGCCGTTTCTCGTTCCCGTCTGGCAGGACGTTGTCGCCTCAAACGGCACAGGCAATATCACGAAACGCGCATCCCTTATTGGCAGATCAGGTATCCCGAGAAATGTGTGCTTTATTCTTTTCATTGGAAATGGATAAACCGGTACTACATGATAAAAACAGCCGCCGCAATGACCGAAGTCCACAAGCCGTTCTTGTCGCCTATGGCAGACTGCGTTATGTTTGCGGTCTTAACTATTCTGTTGGACATCTTCCATATCTCCTTCTTTTCGTCGTAGGAAGAGTCCGGGTCAAACTCCACGCCGATAATCGTGGCAAGCATCGTGGCCGCCATGTCTTCCGCGTAGTCGCCTGCCTTGTCGTCAGTCTCCCCGAAACCTTCGTGCTCGGACAGGTATCCGTACTGGTCCTTGTTTTTCGGGATCGCCATTCCGACGGAAGCAGTGATAAGGCGGTGCGGTTCGTTCGTGCAGTTTCTGCTTATTACCGCGTATACAATCTGCCCGGACTCCAGCTGGGAGAGCCCGGTATTCTTTGAGATTAATTTGCAGTTGGGCGGGAAAATACTTGATATGGATACGATGTTAAACTGTGCTATTCCGGCATTCCTCAATGCACGCTCAAAGCTTGTCAGCTTTTCCTTGTCTTTACCGACACCCTTTGTTAAGAAAACCTTCTTAGGCACCAGTTCCATTTTCCCCTTTTCCTCCTATGTCAATAAGCATAGGGGATCTTCCTCAAGGAAATCCCCCGTCAGGCTGTACGCAAGAGCGCGGCAGCCGTTACAATCAGTAATTTTACACTCTCTGCATTTTCCTTTCAACAGTAATTTATTTCTTGCCTTTTTCAGAACGTCCGAACTTTCCCATATCGCCGCAAGAGAATCTTTTCCGAGATTTCCGATTGCAAGAGGAAACCTCCTGCACGGGAAGACAGTCCCGTCGGGCATTACCGCGAGTCCGTCAATACCGACTATGCAGGGCGCTCCGAAGAGATTGAAGATTTTTTTTGAAGTCATCCGCACCATGAATCCCCGGTACGGCAGTAGGTCCTCAATATCAGCTTCAACGTCTGCCTTTTTGCACAGGACGTCCAGGATATCTCTCCATTCTGCGGGAGAGACGACGGCTTCCCTGATTGCTCTGCCTGCGCCCCATGGGATGAACCGCTCAACGATGAATCCGCTGAAGCCGTATTCCTTTATGAAATCAAAGAGCCCGGGGATCTGTCCCGCGTTCTCTTTCGTGAGCGTGAACATGAGCATCTTTCTTGCTTTCGGCAGGTCCCTCTTTAGGGTCTCACAACCGGAGATGAATTTTTCGTAGGTATCTGCCCCCCTGTAATACTCGTATGACTCCCTGGTTAACCCTTCCGCTGAAATCTTCATGACCTTGAGGCTTTTCAGTTCACCGAGAAACCCGGCGTTCTTTTCATTCAGGAAAAAACCGTTTGTTATTATCCCGAGTTCTTTCACGATGCCGGAATTTTCCGCGAGAAGAACGATATCCTTCCATCTCCTGTGCAGGAACGGTTCTCCGCCGGTTATGTCAAGCACGAGTCTCTGCCCGCGGTTTTTCACAAAGTCCGAGATATTTGAGAATATTTTTTCAGTCTCTTCAAAAGGGAGTTCGTTTTTCGCGTTGAAGGTTTCCTGGTAACAGTGCCTGCACCGGAGATTGCAGTTATCCGTGATGTGCCACTGTATGTGAAAAGTTTTTTCCATTGGTATTCCTGCACGTTATATATTATAATAATCCAAAAAAAGGAAAATGAAAATGTTCAGGAACATGCCGTTGGGCACTTTAAATGAAAATACGGGCCTGAGAGAGAAGCTGCGGCTTGCGTCAGTCGGGGAATTTGAGGGTATTGATATTGACATTGAGGAAGTTGCAGCACTTTCGGAAAAATATTCCGCCGCCTATGTGACGGGGATGATGGATTCCTTCAATCTCAAGGCCGGGGCATGGCTGCTTCCTTTCACGATAGACGCGGATGAAGAGGTTTTCAGCGAAGGCATCAAGAAGCTTGAAAGATATGCACGGATTGCAAAAGCTGTGGACGCTCCGCGCGTACTCGCGGCAGTTTCGTCGCCGGATAAGACAAAAGCGGCCGTATGCAAGGAGAGACTGGCATCCATCGCGAAACTGCTCGGAAAACATGGATGCGCTGTCGGCCTGGACTGTCCCGGCGGATGCAGTTGGGAACTGAAAGAGACGGGGATAGTACTGAACGCCCGCCGCTGGTATCTTTCCGGCGGGAGCTTGCAGGAACTTAAGAAGGTTGAATGGGACAGGGTTATGTATGTGACGCTCGGGGACGTTGGCGCCGATAGGAACGGCAGGTTTTTGCCCGGGGAAACAGGGATTGTTGACCTCCCTGGATTTTTAAATGTGCTTGCAGGTGCCGGCTATGACGGACCCGTGGCCCCTGAACTTCCTGACAGGAACCTGCTCACTCTTCCGGAGGAAATGGCAACAAGACTGCTGGGAGGTTCTTTACTGCGTGTCTGGAACAAGGCATTTTCTAAAACGTGATGGGGTTGACCCAGGCCTTCCTGTTGTTTTTATCCGTTATTTCTATCCGCAGATATTTTTCGTTGCCCTGTATCTCGTATTCCGCGCATTCTATCTCATCCCTTCCTGCATCCACTCTCTTGCCTGCGGGAGTTAGCGCGATAAAATCAACAGTCTTGGCGGGTGAAAACCTGATCTTTATTGTCCTTATGCCCTCATCCAGCCGCAGATCCCTTATGGTAACACCGGTTGAGGAATAGAAAAGCTCCTTTCCTATGGATGAGAGTATATCATTCTTTTTGCGCGACCGGGCTTTCACCATTATGAATGCGGCGGTCAGGTCCCTTTTTGAATGCACGTCGTCCGCAGCAAAACAGGAGATTTTTCTTCCTGCCTGCAGGAGTCCGTCCAAATGGACTGTTGAATATCCTTTACCGAGCAGGTTGTGGCACAGGTGATTGTATGCTTCTATGCCGGCGTATCCCCGCAAAGCCAGAAGCTCTGTCACGGTCAGATTGCTCCAGTAAGGATGCGCTATGATGGGTATCGCTCCCTGGCGGTTCACTGCGTCAATAATATGCTGATTGGAGAGTCTCTCGGGATTGATGGCCTTTTTCAGGTTCACTGCAACTATGTGCGTATAGCCGGTATTAATTTCAGAACCCTGTAAAAGGGTCAGACCTTCAACCTCTTCCGTCCTTGTTATGCTGTTGTGGTCGGTGATACACAGGAAGCTGTAACCTGCCTTCCTGTAAATCCGGCATATCTCCCCGGGTGAAAACTGTCCGTCGGAATTCGTGGTGTGCGCGTGCAGGTTGCCTTTATACCAGTTCCCTTTCTCCGCGAATGGATTTACAAAATGCATAAGCTATTCTTCCTCGCTCCCGGCATCTTCCTCTTTTTTTGTTGAATACATCACTTCGGAGATGGTGGTCTTTCCTTCCAGTATCTTGGTCAATCCGTCTTCCCGCAGGGTCTTCATGCCGCCTTTTCTTGCCAGTTCCTTTACGGCGGAAACCTCCGGGTTCACCATTATGGCTCTTCTGAGTCCTTCGTTCATGACCATGAGTTCAAATATGCCGATTCTGCCGCCGAAGCCGGTCCCGTTGCACATGTGGCATCCCTTGCCCCTGTAGAAATTCTGTTCTCCAGCCTCCGCAGGCATGTCAATCTGCCGCAGTTCCTCTTTCATCGGCCTGTAGCGTTCCCTGCAGTTGAAGCAGATACTTCTTACAAGTCGCTGGTTGAGAACCCCTATGAGTGAAGATGCAATCAGGTAAGGTTCAACGCCCATGTCTATCAGTCTTATGACTGCGCCGGGTGCGGTGTTGGTATGCAGGGTTGAAAAGACAAGCTGTCCGGTCTGTGCGGCGCGGAAGCTGATTTCCGCGGTCTCCATATCCCTGATCTCCCCCACCATCACCACGTCCGGGTCCTGCCTTAAAATGGAACGGAGCGCCACGGCGAATGTGAGCCCGGTCTTGGGGTTTATCTGTGTCTGGTCAACGTTTTTAAGGTGGTATTCCACCGGGTCCTCAACTGTCAGTATCTTCCTGTGCACGTTGTCCAGTTCGGAGAGCGACGAGTAAAGGGTTGTGGTCTTTCCGCTGCCGGTCGGCCCGGAGACCAGCAGGAGCCCGTAAGGCTCCTCCAGCATCATCCTCCACCTGTGAAGGGTCTGCGGAAGAAAGCCCAGCTGTTCCAGTCCCGAAACGATATTCTTCTTGTCCAGCACCCTCATCGCGACCATTTCGCCGAAGATGGTGGGAAAGGTGGAAACCCGCAGGTCAACGTCTCTGCCTGTAAGCTTGAGCTTGAAATATCCATCCTGGGGGACCCTTTTCTCCGCTATGTCAAGCATTGAAAGGACCTTTATGTGCGAGACAATCGCCGGGTACAGTTCAAGGGGAGGCGGAGGAAATTCGTAAAGAAGGCCGTTTATCCTGTACCGCAGCTTCAGGCCTTCTTCCTCTATCTCAATATGCACGTCGGTTGCTTTGACTTCAACGGCTTTTGCTATCATATCCTCCACAGCCGCGACAGCGGACTGGTCGCTCACCTCTTTCAGCCCGGAGGGCTTGTATATCCTGCCTTCCTGGAATGTCTTTTCCACGGGAGATATCACGTTCAGGCTTCCCTGGGCAAGGTACCTCTCAAGGGTATCTTTTATGTCGGCGTCCTTTGCCAGGCGCGGTTCTATATCCTTGGATGCAATCTTTTCAAGGTCCTTTATCACATCTTCGTCCGTGGGGTCAACCATCCCGCATATGATTTTGTTGCCGCCCATGTATACGGGGATTGTCCGGTACTTCCTGCAGGTGAATTCAGGAAGTGAGGTGAAAACGTTCTTCTCAATATCCATGGAGGCGATGTTGACGGGGACTATCTTCAGTTCCTTGAGGACGAAGTTATACCATCTCTCGGCGCTGATAAGCCCGAATTTTACAAGGAGATAGCCGAACGGCGCGCCTGTTTTTTCCTTTTCGCTGATGACTATGTCAATCTGATCTCTTGACAGACTCTCTTTTTTTCCCAGGCGGTCAAGCAGTTCTTCTCTCTTCATTGTAGTTTGCCCACGATTTCCGCAAGCTCATTTTCAGACATCATCCCGGACCTCTTCTGCTGAATGTTCCCTTTTTTATCAATAACCACTGTTGTCGGGACAAACCGTACTCCGCCGTAGAGAGATTCCACTTTCCCGTCGCTCAAGCATAACGGGTAGGTTATCTTGTATTCCGCCGCCATCCTTTTTACGTCTTCAAGAGTACTGCCGACCGCAATGCCTATTATCACAACATTTTTTGAACAATTGGAGTTATAGAATTTCACGAAATCCGGCAGTTCCTGCTTACAGGGCGGACACCATGTTGCCCAGAAGTTTATTATTACAACCTTTCCCGCATAGTCTGAAAGCCTGACCGCCTTCCCTTGTATGTCCTGCAGCGTAAAATCCGGCGCTTTTGATACTTCCGCCCTTGAGCAGGCCGTAAACATCAAGACACAACAGATGAAAGCCAATATACTTCTTCCCATGTTACCCTCTTTTGTTTTATTGCTCTTTCTTGCTTGCCGCCAGTGCAGTAAGGCTCTCCTGGATTGAACTGAGATGTAACACGGCGCAGCATTTCTTGTTGACATCCCACCATGAACAGTGATCTTCAAGACACAGGTCAAAATCCTCTATGAATTCAGGTACTCCGAAGGTGGCTTCTCCGAGAGGCCGTTTTTGAGACTTGAGCCGCAATGGGCACATCATCGTCATCACCTCCTTCACCCCGAACTCTCACATACTAAGATTTCTAAGTGAGGGGCTATGATTTTCTGACTAAATGAACTTCTTTATTGTCTCAAGGAAATCGTTTTTTATTCTCTCAAGGGATTCTGCTTCTTCCGCTTCCGCCCGTACCACAAGCGCCGGTTGAGTATTTGATGCCCGTACAAGGGCCCAGCCGTCCGCGAAAAATACCTTCACCCCGTCAATATCGGAGATCCTGCTGTTCTTGGCGGTAAACACGGCTTTTATTTTTTCCACCACTTCAAACTTCTTTTCGTCGGAGACTGCAATTCTTATCTCCGGTGTTGAATGATATTTTTTCACGCCGTCCAGCAGGGCGGATGTCTTCTTCCCTGTCCTGTCCAGTATGTCCAGCAGCCGCAGGGAGGCATAAATTGCATCGTCGTATCCGTAATAATCATCCGCGAAATACAGATGTCCGGAGAGCTCACCGGCAAGCGGAGCCCTTTCCTTATGCATCTTGTCTTCTATGAGGGAATGTCCGGTCTTCCACATCAGCGGTATTCCTCCTGCCTTACCAATCTCTTCTTCCAGCGCCCTGGTGCACTTCACGTCAAAAATCACCTTCTGCCCCGGAGCTTTCTTCAGGATTTCCCGTGCATATATTATCAGAAGCTGGTCTCCCCAGAGAACCTTGCCTTCGTCGTCAACGACCCCCAGTCTGTCCCCGTCCCCGTCGTAGCCGAGGCCGATGTCAAGCCTTCCGTCCGTTACAGCCCTTGTCAGGTCCTTCAGATTTTCAGGGACGACAGGGTCAGGAAGGTGATTGGGGAATGTCGGGTCGCTGTCCGTATAAAGAGGAACAAAGTCAATGGCCAGTTTCTCAAAAAGAGGGACGATCATAGGTCCGAGCGTTCCGTTACCGGTATCAATCGCAACCCGCAGTTTTCTCTTGAACCGGAATTTCCTGACCATCAGGTTTGTATAGTCCTGCACGGCATTCTTCCTGAAAGAGCGTCCCTTTCCCGTCTCAAAATCCTCTTTCTCCATGAGGTTGGCTGCCTGCTGTATCTCTCCGCCGTAGAGGCTCTTGTTGCCTATGACAAGCTTGAAGCCGTTGAATTCGGGAGGGTTATGGCTTGCGGTAACCATTACTCCGGCATCAAAACCGTAGTTGTAAATGCTGAAATAGAGAACCGGCGTCGGGACGATACCCGTATCGGTGGCGTCGCATCCGGTCTCAAGAATGCCTTTAAGGAGCTTATACTTGATCTCCGGGGTGGTAAGCCTGTTGTCACCTCCGATGCAAACGGTCTTTTTTCCCGCCCGTCTGACCATCGTTCCGAAACTTCTTCCAAGGAAATAAGGGAGGTCGCCCTTAAGATCCTCCTGGTAAACCGCACGTATGTCATATTCCCTGAATATCTTTCTGTTCAGTTCCATTTTTCCGCCCTTCCTCCCGCCCTATTATAACTTGAAGGTTTCTATGCATCTTACATTCCGCACATTTCAAACAGCTATTTTTTTAATTTTCTGAGAGCGTAAAGTTCAATAATTACTCTGGTGCATTTTGCCTCAACCCACTATATTATCACCTGCATGGCCATGCATGTCAAGCCAAAGTCAGAACCAGCGACTTTTTCCCGGGAGCATCAATTTCTTATCTGCCGTAGTGCTTCATCGGAACTTCCAGAAGATTAAGGACATTAACCTGCAAATCACTCAATTCATCAAAGAATGTTTCGGTTAACACGTTATTTTCCCGCAACTCATGCACGGATATATTTTTCAGGATATCAAAAATCCTTTCTGCGGATGGCTTTCGGCATTCCCTCTTTTCAGGGTATATGGGAATACTTTTGAGTCGTGCCTGCTTCATAGATTCGCGCATATCCCGCTCTATGAGAGCGTAAAGCATCAACGCCAGATAGTAGAGAAACAGCAACGCCTCAATTCTCTCGGGCATCTTCAGGTAGACAGGTGCGACATCCAGCAGGGATTTCAGATAAGAATGCCGTTTTTCAAGGTGCGGCTGGTATTTATAATGTTTCAGGATGGTTTTCATATCCATGTTTTTAACGTTGGTGATGAGCGGGAAGAAACCGTCTGCGTGGGATTTTTTTTCAACAACCTGTTTATTGACCGCCCAGTTTAGACTGTAATGTTTTTCGGTAACAGCAGCATAATCTGAAGCAGGTCCGGGCCTTCCCGGGGAAAGTTTCTTTTTCGAAGATATGCGGGAAGTTTTTATCGCATAATCGAAACAATCTTTCATCTTATGTTCACCGAGAATTTGTTCGACCTGCTGTCGGATATTTTTTTGGCTCTTTAAGTAGTACCGGTTCAGTTTACCGGATAGTTCTGTCAGCTTATCTTTTACTGCATGGATTCTGTTGTTTCTGGCTTCAGCGTCCAGTCTGCGTTTTTGCGTGCTGCGAATCCATATGATGCGAAATCCTTCTTCCGATATAAATGCAGGTGATTCGTAACCGCGATAACTATCTGGTTTTGAGGTGTTCGGGTTGCGGTAGAACAGCGGCTGTCCTTCTTGGGGATGTTCCTGCACCCATTGGACAAACAGGGCGTACTCTTTGCGCGTCTGCGGCATGACGGTTATGAAACTGCCGCCACGGCTATCAATGTGTGCCATGTTCTCTGCGGTGCAAAGTTTACAATCCGCCACATATATGAAATCAGGATGTCCCACCAATGACCGTAAGCTGTCCCATGTGTTGCGGTGTGTCGTATCATCGGTAACATTGCCGTCATAAAGCATATAATGAATCGGCACCGCTCCGTCTCCCGCAACCACCAAATTGAAAACCAGTTGTTTTAAGTCCGGCCGATGGTCCTTGTTGAAACCGCGTTGCAACGATACAGGCTTTTTCTCAAACTTCGCTTCCCGTTTATACGCACCGTAAAAACTTATAGATGTGGAATCGTTATGGCAGGTAGACATCTCTATCTGGTAATGCTTGATGATATGCAAGGCGATTTCTGTTGTCATTGTTGAACGGTCGGCAAGAAACAACTTCTCAAGAGCCCTGCCCACACGGTCGTCGTTTAGCATCTCTACATGAGCCAGTCCCAGCAATCGGGCAGGATAATTGCATGCCCACTCCGATAGCTTGTAAAGAGGATAAGAGGCCAGCATGATGTTGCGTAAAAGAAAAACCACAACATCGGCTGATGAGATTTTAGCTCCGGATTCAGAAGGCATAAAATCTGCAAAAATCTCATGAAACCGGCAATCTTCAATATACTTGTTAACAACAGGCAATGCTCCTATATCCAGGCTTTTCAAGTCCCTTTTTGATTTCATATCGCCCCTTTGAAATGGAATGCTTGACAATTCCTTTATATTACTGTATCATATACAGTAGATAATGTCAAGGAGAAAATCAATGGTTCAGGAAAAACAATTGGCAGGGATGGAAAAACAGTTTGAAATACAAAAGAAAAAACTGCTGGCTACAGAACTTTTCTGGAAGGGCTCAATCACAAAACGATGGATGACCTGCGGAAACCCAGGATGTAAGTGTAAAACCGATAGAAAACAGCGGCATGGGCCTTATTACTGGTGGACTACCAAGAAAAAAGGATGCACACAGGCGGTCTTGATTCCCAAACAGTCGCTCGATGAAGCAAAAAAATATCTGAAAAATTACAAGGAATTCTATCTCCGCATTCAGGCTCTTTCACAACTTTCTGAAGAAATTATCCGGAAAAAGTTGAAATCAGCGAAAAATGAACTAAAACGCAAACCTTGATTTATCAAGGCTTTGAAGGGTATAATAATTCGGAAAATAGGCTTTTTAAATGTGCGGAATGTAAGATTAAGGGTGAGAGTTACCGGTTTAAGGAAAGCAGGAAAAGAAAAGCCGGTTATGGTAAAATAAAACAATAAGGAGACTGATTATGTGGCATGAACT
>Ga0209609_10001413_pt1 | contig 13946 bp, 13 predicted proteins | sample LakKivw325mmetaG_FD_184136 | JGI IMG/M metagenome (GOLD analysis project Ga0209609, IMG submission 184136) | Anoxic lake water microbial communities from Lake Kivu, Rwanda to study Microbial Dark Matter (Phase II) - Lake Kivu water 325m metaG... | ecosystem: Environmental > Aquatic > Freshwater... | reverse complement strand
GTACAAGCCTTTCAACGCGCCGCTGGTGATTACCGACCTCGCTTCGGCAGAACTCATCAAGCACGCCTCGAACGCCTTTCTGGCCATGAAGATATCCTTCGCCAATGCGCTGGCGGTCGTGTGCGAAGCGTCGGACGCGGACGTAAAGATGGTCACCAAGGGCATGGGCCTCGATGCCCGTATCGGCCCGGCATTTCTGTCAGCCGGCATCGGGTACGGCGGGTTCTGCTTCCCGAAAGACCTGCGGGCGTTCATCCGGATTGCCGAGGAACTGGGCTATGACTTCGGCCTCTTGAAAGAGGTCGAGCGCATCAACGAGGATATGAAGCACCGGTTCGTGCGCAAGATTCAAGGTGTGCTCTGGAATCTACAGGGCAAGAACATCGGTGTGCTCGGCCTGGCGTTCAAACCCAACACCGACGACATGCGCTTTGCCCCTTCGATAGACATCATCAACGAGCTGGTGCGCAGAGGCGCGAAGGTCCGCGCCTATGACCCGCAGGCGATGGAACGTGCGCGTGCCATCATTCAGGGCATCGAGTTCTGCGCCCGGGCCGAGGACGTAGCCGAAGAGGCCGACCTCCTGGCCATTGTCACCGAGTGGCCGGAGTTCGCCAGGCTCGACCTCGCCGCAATGAAAGGCCGGATGCGAGTGCCCATCATCTGCGACGGCAGGAACCTGTTCGAACGCTCGGAAGTCGAGAAGCTCGGATTCACCTATCTGGGAGTAGGAAGATGATTCCCGATTTCCAGTCGCCAATCGCCAATCTGCCTGCCCTGTCGTCCGACCTCGATTGGAGATTCGAGATTGGAGATTCGAAATGAAAGCGCTTGTCGCCGGCGGAGCCGGGTTTATCGGCTCCCATCTGTGCGACCTGCTGCTGGACCACGGGCTCCAGGTTGTCTGCGTTGACAACCTCATCACCGGCCGGCGCCGCAACATTGCCCATCTGCTGAAGGCCCAGGGCTTTCGCTTCGTACGGGCCGATGTCACCTCTCCCCTGTCCGTCGCCGGCAGAGTGGACGTGGTGTACAACCTCGCCTCACCGGCTTCGCCCAGGGACTACCTCGCGTTGCCGCTTGAGACCCTGCGGGTCGGAGCGCTCGGCACCCAGAACCTGCTCGACCTGGCCCGGTCCAAACATGCGGTGTTTGTCCAGGCCTCAACCTCAGAGGTGTACGGCGACCCGCAGGTCCACCCGCAGCGCGAGACTTACTGGGGCAACGTCAACCCGGTGGGCGTGCGCTCGGTCTACGACGAAGCAAAACGATACGGCGAGGCTATGGTCATGGCCTATCACCGCCGATTTGGAGTGCCGACCCGGATTGCCCGCATCTTCAACACCTATGGCCCGCGCATGAAACTCGACGATGGCCGGGTGGTGCCCAATCTGATTGACCAGGCGCTCAGAGGCGAACCCCTGACCATCTATGGCACCGGCCGACAGACCCGGAGCTTCTGCTATGTGTCCGACATGGTAGCCGGGCTTTTCAAGCTGGCGGCCTGCGCCGACCCGTTACCGGTTAACCTCGGCAACCCCGGCGAGTTCTCGATGCTTGAGTTCGCCCGGCTGGTCACAAAGCTCACCGGGTCCAGACAGCGGCTTGAGTTCCTGCCGCTTCCTGAGGACGACCCGAAGCGCCGCAAGCCGGACATCTCCCACGCGAAAAAGCTCCTCGGCTGGCAACCGCGGGTGCGCCTCGCACAGGGACTTCGCAAGACCATAGACTGGTTCCGGCGCCAAAGGCCAACCACAGACAAACACCGATAGATACAGACAGAAATAGGAGTGGAAATCGGGCGTCGCCGGGAATCAGCAACGAGAACAAGTCATGCCGGAGTTCGGGCCGTCGCCTGCGTACTGCGTCTGCGTTCATCTGTGTTCATCCGTGGTTGCTGAGATGCCGGTCAAGGTCGGCCTTGTCGGTCTGGGCCGATGGGGCGCGAATTACGTCGCGACACTTCCCGAGGTTCCCGGCTGCACCCTCGCCGGTGTTGCGGATTCTTCGGAAACCGCCATCGCGCAGAGCAGGGTAGCCTGTCCGAAGTTCGCCCGGCTCGAAGACCTGCTCTCCCTCGCCGGCCTCGATGCCGTGGTGGTCGCGACTCCTGACCCGACCCACTATGAGTTCAGCCTCCGCTGCCTCGAATCCGGCAGGCACGTGCTTGTCGAGAAACCGATGACTCGCGACTCAACCGAAGCTGCGGAACTGGTGGCGCTGGCTGAATCTCGAGGTTTGGTGCTGGCGGTCGGGCACGTTGCCCTGTATCATATTGGCATCGAGCACCTGCGCGCCCTGGTCAAGAACGCCGAAGCACCCCAGGAGGTCGCCGCGCTCCGGACCTCGCGCGGCCCAGCCGCGTCCTCGGAAGCGTCTCTCCCTCTGTGGGACCTGGGCCCGCACGACGTGGCGACAACCATCTCGCTCTTCGGAGAACCGGGTTCGGTCCGTGCCCGGCAGCTCGGCAAGACGCTGCGGCTTGAGATGTTCTTGCCCGGCGGGCTGCAGGCTGCGCTTGACTGCGCGTATCGGCCCGGCCCGGCCGAACGTTGGCTGCGGATATCAGCCGGGAGCGTGACGGTCGAGCACCGCGAGACCGGCGGGCCGCTTGCGCCGGCCGAGATGCCGCTGTTCCGCCAATGCGCGGACTTCGTGCAATGTTGTCTGTCCGGGTTAGAACCACTCAGCTCCGGCCGGCTCGGACTGCAGGTCACGCAGTGTCTTGAAGCGGCCGAGCGGTCGCTCGGTAAGACGGGCCGCTGGGTCCCGGTCCTTGAGCACGCGCTCTGCACATGAAACTCTCGGTCCTGATTCCGGTCTACAACGAGGCCGAGTCGGTCGCGCATCTCATCGAGCGGGTCAAGCAGGTTCCGGTGGAAAAGGAGATAATTGTCATTGACGACCACTCCAGGGACAATACACTCAGGATTATCAGTTCCATTCCCGGCATCAGGGTTCTTGCCCACTCAAAGAACCGCGGCAAAGGCGCGGGCATCCGCACCGGTCTCGCGGCCGCGACCGGTGACGTTGTCATCATCCAGGACGCGGACCTTGAATACGACCCGGCCGAGTATCCGCAGTTACTGGCCCCGTTCGCCGAGCCCGGCGTGGATGCAGTCTACGGCTCGCGCCTCCGCGGCAAGGGCGAATTCCTGTTCTTGAGCAAGCTCGCCAACTACTTCCTGACATTCCTGACCAACGCCCTGTTCGGCGGCCGCGTGACCGACATGGAAACCTGCTACAAGGCCATTCGCCGGGAGCTGTTCCTGAGGCTCAACCTGACCGCGGACCGGTTTGAAATCGAGCCAGAGATAACCGCCAAGCTCATGCGCCTGCGCGCCCGGATTCGCGAGGTGCCGATAACCTACCGTGCGCGCAAAGAGGGCAAGAAAATCGGGCCCAAAGACGGAATCACGGCCTGCCAGTTCCTGGCCAAGTGGTACGTGAAGTGACGATGGCTGAACTCGAACGTTCCGGCCCGGCGATTTCGCTCTCCGGCGTCTCCAAGTTCTACCAGAACTCCTGGCCGGCCCTGACCGACGTCAGCCTTGCTGTCCAGAACGGCGACTTCGTGTTTGTCCTCGGCGCGACCGGCGCGGGCAAGACGACCCTGCTCCGCCTGCTCTACCGGAGCGAAGTGCCGGATTCGGGCGAACTGGCGGTGCTGGGCCATGACCTGAACGCCATCAAGCCCAGGGACGTGCCGGCCCTGCGCCGCCGCATCGGCGTCATCTTCCAGGACTTCAAGCTGCTGTCCGACCGCACGGCGTATGAGAACCTTGAGTTCGTGCTGAGTTCTATCGGCACGCGGCCGGACCTCATTCCCGAGCGCATCCAGGAAGTGATGACTCAGCTCGGCATCCTGCACCGCCGCGACGCCTTCCCGCACCAGTTGTCCGGCGGCGAGCAGCAGAAGGTGTCCATCGCCCGCGCCCTGGTCAAGGAACCGGAGCTCCTGCTCGCGGACGAGCCAACCGGCAACATTGACCCCAAGGGCTCGGCCGACATCCTGAACATCCTGAAAGACGTAAACTACCGCGGCACCACGGTCGTGATGTGCACCCATGACTCTGAACTGGCCCTGTGCTCGGGCCGGCGCAGCGTGACCCTCGATGCCGGGAGAATCGTGCGCGATGCCGAGTAACCACGTGTGGCGCGAAGCCTGGCGCAGCGTCCGGCGCAACCGGACATCGTTCCTGATGGCGACGTCGGTCCAGACCGTGTGCCTTACCCTGCTCTCGATATTCGGGCTCGGGACCCTGAACCTGTCCGCGGTGGTGCGAACCGCCCGGACGGGCATCGAGGTCCATGCGTTCCTGGCCGACAATGCAGACGTGGCCGCGCTCGAGGACCGGATTCGCTGCGTAACCGGTGTGACCGCGACCCGCTACGTATCCAAGGACGAGGCGTTACTTGAACTCGAGTCGGAAATCGGCGAGGACGCAGCCACGACCGACGTGCTGGCCGAGAACCCGCTGCCGGCTTCAATCCGGGTATCGCTCGCGCCCGGGTACGTGACCGAGGCCGCGCTGGCCGACGTCGAGGCCAAGCTCGCGCTCTTTCCCGGCATCACCGAGGTCTGGTCCGGACGCGAAAGCCTGGCCCGGCTCGACCGGGTTCTCCGGACCGCCATCGCCATCGGCATCGGACTGCTCGTCATTGTATCGCTGTCGGTTGTGTTTATCGTGTTCCAGACCGTGGACTCCTCGATCTCCGGACGGAGCCGGGAAATCGAAATCATGGAGCTGGTCGGCGCTCCGCTCAACATGGTCCGGGCACCCTTCATGCTCGAAGGCGCCGGCCAGGGCCTGGTCGCGGGAATCATCTCATTCCTGCTGGTCTTTGTGCTGGCGCGCGTGGTCGCCAGCGTCATTCCCTCACCCATTGTTCCGGTCGGCCTGCTCGCAGGCTTCGATGTTCTTCTCGGCGGCCTGCTCGGCCTTGCCGGCTCAGTGCTCGCCCTCGACCGCCTGCGAAGATGACAACCGCCGGCAGATTGCCAATCTCCAATCGCGAATCGCCAATCTGCACGCCCCGACTGGCGGGTTCTTGCGCCCGGGATTGGAGATTCGAAACTGAGTATTGGAGATAGCACATGACCGTCCTGTTGTGTCTCCTGCTTCTCGGCGACACCCTCACTCTTGACCAGCTCAACGAGCGCATCGCGCAGCACCACCAGGAGCTCGAGCAGACCCGCAGGCAGCTCGAAGAAACCCAGCAGCGCATTGAGGCGCTGGCCAGAGGCGAACAATCCTCGCTCGCCAAGCTCGAAGCGCTGGCGGACCAGATTGCCGCCGCCCGGCGCTATATTGGCCAGCTCGACGCCCAGTTGGCCGACCGCACCGCGGAGATTGTCGCGGTGACGCGCCAGGCTGATGAGACTGCGGACCGAATCGCCGCGCGCAAGCGCGACCTCAGGCGTCGGCTGGTCTATATCTACAAGTATGGCCTGCTGCTGCCGGTCGAGGCGATGCTCTCCGCAGACAAGGTGACTGACGTGTCGCGCCGAATGCTGTACCTGCGCTGGCTCGCGCGCGCGGACAAAGAGAGCGCCGTGGAGCTGGGTAAGCTCGAAGCCCAACTAACCGAGCAGCGCGGCCGGCTGGTCGCGGCGCGCGCCGACCTCGAACGGCTCAAGGCCGAACGCGCGGCCCAGGAACAGTCCCTTGAGGCGTCGCGCAAGGGCGAAGCCGAAACACTTGAGAGCATCAGGCAGGAACGCGGCACCAAAGAGCAGCTTGAGGCCGAGCTCAACCAGGCGCTCGCCAACCTGGGCCAGCTCATTGCCCAGCTTGAAGCCGAGCGCCAGAGCCGCGGCCCGAAGGACACCGGGGCGTTTGCCGCGCTCAAAGGCAAACTGCCCTGGCCGGTGCGCGGCGAAGTAATCGCCCGGTTCGGGTCCCAGGTGCACCCGGAGTACAAGACCAGGACCCCGAACAAGGGCATAGACATCAAGACCCAGAGCGGCACGCTGGTACTGGCTGTCGAGTCCGGCAAGGTGGCGTACGCAGACCAATTCATGGGCTACGGCAAGATGGTCATCGTTGACCACGGCGGCGGTTACTACTCACTGTATTCGAACCTCGACCGCATCGCTGCCCAGGTGGGTGCCGCGATCATCTCCGGCTCCGCGGTCGGCTACACGCGCGACTATCTGCACTTCGAGCTCCGCCAGCACGGCCAGTCCGTGGACCCGCTCGAATGGCTCAAGCCCTGAAAAATCCCTCCCCGCTGGCCCGGATTGTCGGCCAGGACCACGCCCGCTCGGTCCTCGAGGCGGTGCTGCGGGCCGGAGACTTCCCGCCGCTGCTCTTCTCAGGCCCGGCCGGCACCGGCAAGCGCACCGCGGCCCTTGAGTTCTGCCGCGCGGCCAACTGCGCGAATCCGGACCGCGCGCCATGCGGCGAGTGTAACCCCTGCCGCACCATCGCCAAACTCACCCACCCCGACCTGAAGGTTGTCTTCCCGATGGCCCGGCCGAAGAAGAAGGCCCATGAGGACGAGGAAGAGGACGTCGCGAACGTAGTCCAGGCCGCGCTTGAGAAATCGGAAGAGTACCGGTTGGGCAAGGCCCAGCCGGTCCCGGACAACCGGCACCGGGTGCTGATTGAACTGGCGCGCTGGCTGCGCCACGAGATGACCCGGCCGCCCTTTTCCGCCCGGCTGCGCGTCTTCGTCGTGCTTCACTGCCACCGCCTGACGCAGGAAGCCGGCAACGCGCTGCTCAAGACCCTCGAAGAACCACAATCCCAGACGACGCTCATCCTCACCACCGACAACCTCGAAGGCGTCTTGGACACGATTCGCTCAAGGTGCCGGCTGGTCAGGTTCGGCGAACTGGACCGGAACACGGTCAAGAACTGGCTGGTGGAGAATGCCGGCGCGACACCTGAGGATGCGGCGATTGCCGCGGAGGTCGGTGACGGCTCGTTGGGCCGGGCGCTTGGCTTTGTCAGCCAACCGTCGGACTTCCTGCCGGAACCGGTGCTCGCGCTCTTCGGTCAGAAGGAACCGGGGCACGAACAGGTCCTCGCGGCCTCGGACGCCCTGCGCGGCTTCCCACCGGGCGACCTGGTCCGGGCGCTGTTGTTCCTTTACCGCCAGGTCCTGCTGGCAAGACAGGGCCGGACGACTGCCTACAGCCGCGCGAACCCGGCGGTGGCGCACAAGGCCCGGCTCGTCTCTGACGACTACCTGGTCAGGGCGCTGCGGTTCCTTGCCGGCCGGCTGGCCGACTCAAGGCTCAACGTCAACCCTCGGCTCTTCAACTACACCCTGCTCGCGGCCCTGCGCAAGACGCAGTAGCCTGTTCCTGTTCTGACCCCAGCCCGATGGCGGGCCGGCTGGATAACAGCCGGTCAAGTTCATCCGGCCAGAACAGCAGTTTGAGAGGAAGGTCTTTGAGTCCGCGGCCGACGCTGCGGCGCTGCAGCCGCTCCTGTTCGCGGCGCTGCAGCCAGGAATCATGGTGTTTTCGTTCACCCCTCATGTTATCCCCTGTGCATCTATTATACCGGAAAACCGGTCAAGGGTCAACCCGGCGAAGAAGCTGAGCAGGGCCTGACACTATGGCTCTGAACGAGCCATATTGCCCCCTCGCGGGTGGTCGATCGAGCTCCCGGCAGCCTGCCTGCTACCAGAGTATGAAGTTCGGAACCTTCTTCTCGTCCGCGGCCTTGACGAGCTGCTGCGCGGTCGGATTCGCCGGCGCCAGCTTCAGCACTTCGTCGGCCTGTTTCCTGGCCAGGTCCCAGTCCCCGGTGTTCAGGTAGGCGACCGCCAACCTGAGCTTGAGCTCGAAGTACTGCGCTGCTGCCTGTGGCGTCAGTGTGAGTCTGGCCTTCGGTTTCTCGACCCGGCCGATAGCGGCCAGCGCGACCCCCTTGACCTTGTCGCGATTGTCCAGCTTCGAGTAGAACTGCACCAGCTTCAGAGACGCAGCCGGGTTGAGGCTGTCCAGCACCAGCGCATGCTCATACAAGGCGCGAGCCCGGGCAGTGTCGCCCTTTCGTTCATTAATGTCCCCGAATGCCAGCCAGGCGCCGGCGTTGAGCGAGTCGGCGACCGTCAGGTCAGCCAGCACCTTCTCGGCCCGGGCCGTATCTCGGCGTGCCATGTAGATGTCCGCGGACACGAAGCTGGCCGGCGCGAACCTCGGCGCGACCGCCAGCAGGTGAGCGTAGGATGCGAGCGCCCGACTTGTGTCCGCCCTGGCCAGGTAGATGTCTCCTTCCATCGCCAGCGCCGAAGCATCAGTCGTGTCGGTCTGGCGCCAGGTCCGGGTGTACTCGAGCGCCGTGTCGAACGCCGCGGCCTGCTCGACGGAACCCGGCTTCAGCATCCTCGTCGCCTTGCTGTAGAATGCCAGCGCGAGCTTGGGCACCGGCTGGGTCCGGCGCTGGTCAATCGTGAGCGCCTGGCGATAGTCCATGACCGCGGAGTCGAGCAGCCCGGCATCGAAGTACACGTCACCGCGCAGGGTGAACAGCTCGGCCTGGGCGTCGGTCGCCAGCACCGTGTGGCCGAACCAGTTGTTGTCTTCCTGCAACTTGATGGCCCGGTCATAGGCTTTCTTCGCCTTCGCCAGGTTGGCAAGCTGCCGGTGGTAGCTCTCCCCCAGGTTGCGGTATCCAAGAGACGTCACGAACGCCTGCCGCTCCGTCAGCGGCACGTAGCAGAACACCCAGGACAGGAGCAGCCCGCCTGTCAGAACCGCCAGCTCGGCAAACCCGACCCGTCGCCTCCGCCAGTTGCCGACAAGCTGCATCACCCCGCCCCCCCCGAACACGACAAGCGGAAAGACCAGCGGCAGCCGGTAGCGCGTACCGACGTAGAATACGATGAGGAGAAGGGCCGATGCCGAGACGACAAGATACACCGGCCAGGGAGAAACGCGAAGCGACGGGGAACCGACGAGTCCGGACACCGGGTCAGGGGTTCGGCGACCGGCGAAGAACATGCCGACCAAACCCAGCGCCAGAATCAGTGCGAAGGGCACGAACGCGACGTGCAGCACCGGCACCTGATCCTCCTCGACGGTCGGGAAGTAGTTGCTCGCGAATTCGTGGTTCGAAAGCAGGAGCACAAGCTTCTGGAACTCGAGCCTGAGATACTGGCCCGGGTTCTTCGTCATCCAGGTCAGGGCCCGCTTCATCCAGAACGCCGAGGCTTCGGAGGGCTTTATCGAGTCCTTCTGCATCGCCTTGGCAGCGTAGCCCATATCGAAGAACTGCTGCTCGCCGATGCCGGTGAGATACTTGCCGCCGAAGGTCTGTTCATACACCTCGGGCGGGTGAACGATGGTTCCCGACGCGCCGGGGTTGTTGCCCTGGTAGAACGTGTAGCCGCCATTCGAGTTCACCAGCACCATGTCGTTGCCCACGAGCACGTTGTGCAGAGTCGCGGGCAGAATCGCGCCGAACCAACCGGCAAAGAGCAGGAGGAAGCAGGCGAATCTCACCGACTTGCGCCTGCCGACCCAGAACAGGAACGCCACCGGCAGGAGCAGCATCGTTCCGCCCCAGGCCAGAGTGGACAGACCCATCATCACGCCGGACAGAAGCCAGTTGAGCTTCGGCTTGCGCTCATCGGCCCTCAACAGGAACCAGACCGCCAGCAGCAAGAAGGTTATGACGATGGTAATCGAGACGATCTTGGTCTCCTTGAACATCAGCGGCATGTACAGTGCGCCGAGCGCCATGGCCGCGATGCCCGCCCAGTGAGAAAACAGCTTGCGGGCAATCAGGTATACGAGGAGCAGGTTTAGCGTGCCTGCCAGCAGCTGGAATATATAGACGGGCAACAGCGCGCCGCCGAACACCCGAAGGAACAGCGCGAGCAGGTAGGGATACAGCGGAGCGCGGTAGAAGACCCGGAACGGCTCGCGCAGACCCCAGAAATCGCTGTAGGCAATCGAACGGGCCCAATCAAGGTAGATCGCCGAGTCACCAATCGGCGCGTAGTAGAACGGCATCTGCCTCGCGTAGTAGACCAGGTAGACCAGCTTGTAGACCAGCGCGCCGCCGAGCACCGCCAGCGCCACGGTCCATTCACGGCTCAATGCAAACTTTTTCTTTTCCACGTTTGCCTCCGAAAGTGGAAATATAGCCGGGCGTAAGCAACTGTCAACGCAGCGCGGTCGCAGCGCGGTCGCCTTGACACCGTGACCGGTGCGGCTAACCTCTGGCGACTTCCAGGAGGAAACGTGAAGAACCTGACCGCTGTCTGTCTGATTCTGGCCGCAGTGGCGGCCCCGATTGTGGCCGCCGAGGAAATCCAGAGAACCCTGACCGTCACCGGCACCGCCGAAGTGACGGTCGTGCCCGACATCTGCTACCTGAGCTTCGGCGTGACGACCGAACATAAGTCGAGCGCCGCCCAGGCGTACAAGGACAACAACCTGCGCATGGACGCGCTGCGTTCGGCCATCCGCGCCATCGGCGTCGAAGACAAGGACATGCAGAGCCGCAACTTCTCGGTGAGCCCCAAGTACCGGTACGAAAGCCGGACCGAGAAGCGCATCTTCGAAGGCTACGAGGTTCACCACACGCTGGCCGTGAACCTGCGTGCTCTGGACAAGGCGACCGACGTTCTCGATGCCGCGATGGCGGCCGGCGCAAGCGAAGTCTCAAGCGTCATGTTCACGGTGGAAAACCCCAAGAAATACCTGGGTGACGCCCGGGTCGAGGCAATCAGGGCCGCGCAGAAGAAGGCCGAGACCATGGCCCAGACCGCGGGCGTAACCCTGCTCAAGCCGACCTCAATCTACGAGAACGAACCCGGCGGCTTCCGCTCCTACTACGCCCAGACTGCCAACGCCTCCCTCGACCTCGGTATGGCGGGTGAAGGCGGCGCGGCGCTGGCCCCGGGCGAGACCAAACTCAGCCTGACGGTCAATATCACGTACGAAATCAAGTAGGGAGCGGCCGACACCATCCCCCTCACCTCAATCCTCTCCCACGTTGGGGAGAGGAAGTCCTTGGCACTTCTGCGTACTGCGTCCGGCTTCTGTCCCCGCTCCCTGCCGCTGGATCACTGGACCGCTGGACCACTGGGCCACTTCTCTGCCGCTTGACGCCATGTAGCACCGTCCTATAATTCCCGTCCCGCATGAAATACTGGCGCAAGCCGCTGGATGCCGACCGGTGCAAGTCTCCGCACGGTGAAATCCACATCATCCACGACCGGTGCAAAGGCTGCGGGTTCTGCATCACCTACTGCCCGCGCAAAGTGCTCGAATTCTCCAAGGACTTCAACCGCAAGGGCTATCATCCACCGACCGTGGTGAAACCCGAGGCCTGCGTGAACTGCGGACTGTGCGAAACCATCTGCCCGGAGTTCGCCATCTGGTCAACCAAGGTCGAGGAGTGCGCGGTTGAGCAGTAAGCCGCCCGCGGTCCTTACCGGCCCGCACTACTGGGATGGCGACTACGCCTGCGCCGAAGGCGCGATCGCCGCGGGCTGCCGGTTCTTCGCCGGCTACCCGATTACGCCTTCGACTGAAGTCGCCGAACGCATTGCCGAGCGGTTCCCGCTGGTTGGCGGCACGTTCATCCAGATGGAGGACGAGCTCGCCTCGATGGCCGCAATTCTCGGCGCGGCGTGGGGCGGCGCACGGACCATGACCGTCACCTCGGGCCCGGGTTTCTCGCTGATGCAGGAGAACATCGGGCTCGGAGTCATGACCGAAACCCCGTGCGTGGTCGTCAACGTCCAGCGCGGCGGGCCCTCGACCGGTCTGCCGACGCTCACCGGCCAGCAGGACATGATGCAGGCCCGCTGGGGCTCGCACGGCGACTACGAAATCATCGCGCTCTCCCCTTCCTCGCCGCAGGAGTGCTTTGACCTTACCATCACCAGTTTCAATCTGTCCGAGAGGTTCCGGCTGCCCGTGCTCCTGATGATGGACGAATGCGTAGGCCACATGACCGAGAAGGTGGTCGTGCCGAAACCGGAGAGCATCAAGGTCCTGCCCCGGCGCTGGTATCGCGGGCCCAGGGACAAGTACCGGCCGTATCAGCCCGACGCCGACCTTGTGCCGCCGATGGTCAGGGCCGGCGACGACTACCGGTTCCACATCACCGGCCTGACCCATGACCAGCGCGGGTACCCGGTAATCAACGCGGCCTGCCAGAACCTGTGCGTCTCGCGCCTCGTGGACAAGATCCGCAACAACGCGGACCACATCACCCTGCTCGACGAGCAGGATACCGCCGGAGCGGACGTGGTGGTCGTGTCATACGGCATCAGCTACCGGGTCGCGACCAAGGCGATTGCCGACGCCCGGAAGAAGGGCATCCGCGTCGGCTCCCTTCGCCTGGTCACGGTCTGGCCGTTCCCGGAGAAGCGCATCCGCGAGCTGGCCTCAAAGGTCCGCTGCCTGGTGATGCCGGAAATCAACCTGGGCCAGATGTTCCGCGAAATGCAGCGGGCCACGGTCGGAACCGGATGCCGCACCCTGCTTGTGCCGCACTGCGGCGGCTGGGTGCACAACCCGAACGACATCCTCGCCGCCATCGTCGAGGGAACGAAGTGAAGGAAATCGAGCCGGTCGAACGCCACCCGCACGAAGAGTATCTGCGGATGGACCGCATCCCGCACATCTGGTGCCCGACCTGCGGCCTGGGCACGATTCTCAACGCCTTCATCACCGCGCTCAAGCGTTCAGATATCCCGCGCCAGGACATCGCCATCGTGTCCGGCATCGGCTGCACCGGCCGCACCGCGGGCTACGTGCTCATGGACTCGTTCCACTCCACCCACGGCCGGGCGCTGCCCTATGCGACCGGGCTGAAGCTCGCCAACCCCCGCCTCAAGGTCGTGGTCATATCGGGCGACGGCGACCTGGTGGCCATCGGCGGCAATCACCTGATTCACGCGGCCCGCAGGAACATGGACCTCGCGGTCATCTGCGCCAACAACTTCAATTACGCGATGACCGGCGGCCAGTTCGGGCCGACGACGCCTGAGACCGCGCGCACCACCACCGCGCCCTACGGCAGTTACGAGCACCCGTTCAACGTGCCGTTCCTCGTGGACTCCTGCGGCGCGACCTATGTCGCCCGCTGGACCGCGCTCCACGTCCGGCACCTGACGACCTGCTTCGGCGAGATGCTCAACCACAAAGGGTTCAGCTTCACCGAAGTCATTTCACCTTGCCCCACGGTGTACGCCCGGCGCAACCGGCTGGGTTCCGGCCTCGACCTCTTGCAGTTCTACCGCGAGAACTCGGTCATCAGGAACAACATTGACACCCGTGAGTGCGACATCCGGTTCCAGGCCCAGATGATTGTCGGCAAGTTCGTGCAGAAGGAGAAGCCGACCTATCTGGACATGATGAACACCTACCTGGCCGAAGCGGTCGGCAAGAAGTTCGTGCCTTACGTCGGGCCGATGGACCCGGCCAAGGAATAGCGCGTGGAAATCAGGCTTTCCGGGTTCGGCGGCCAGGGCATCATCAGGATGGGGCTGATTCTCGGCAAGGCGGCTTCGATTCACGACAACAAGAACGCGACCCTGACCCAGAGCTTCGGACCCGAGGCGCGCGGCGGCGCGTGCTCGGCCCAAGTCATCATCTCGGACCAGGCCATTCTATACCCATACCTGACCACGGCCGAACTGCTGGTCGCGATGTCCCAGGAGGCTTACGACAAGTTCGAGCCTGAGCTGGGCGAGAACGGGCTTCTGCTCATCGAGGAAGACCTGGTCAGGCCGCACGAAACCCGGCCCGGCATTCGCCAGTACGCCGTCCCGGCCACGCGCATGGCTGAGAAACTCGGCAACCGGATGTACGCCAACCTGGTGATGCTCGGATTCCTCGGTGCCATCTCCAGGGTCGTTTCGCGCGAGGCCTTGAACGCCGCCCTGCCCGGCATGGTTCCCGACCGCCTGCTCGCCAAGAACCAGGAAGCCCTGAACCAGGGCTTTGAGGCCGGCTTGGCCAA
>Ga0209609_10001412_pt1 | contig 13947 bp, 10 predicted proteins | sample LakKivw325mmetaG_FD_184136 | JGI IMG/M metagenome (GOLD analysis project Ga0209609, IMG submission 184136) | Anoxic lake water microbial communities from Lake Kivu, Rwanda to study Microbial Dark Matter (Phase II) - Lake Kivu water 325m metaG... | ecosystem: Environmental > Aquatic > Freshwater... | reverse complement strand
AGTTCAACGATTTTATGCCCGATATGGGCATCCAGCGCTTCCCTGAAGGAGTTAAAAACTGATTCCTTTCTTCTCTCAAGAAAATTTCTCATCACAGAAGGAATCCTGTAAAAAAACTCTCCTGAAACAAGATGTGGTTCTTCAATAAACCTATTGACATATCGGCAAAAACTATCATACTGCTGTCTGATAATGTCTTTATCCATAACCCTTCCCTTAAAGTTTGCTGCCGCTTTTTCTGCGGCTGAATGCAGCAATATACCCCAGAATTCAGGAATTTCTTCAACTTCAGGAGATCTGTAAGGTTCTATACCTTCCACATAGGTCAGGTAAAAATCGTATGGACATCTTGCAATACTGTCAAGCTGGCTGACAGAAAAATGCAGTATTCCATCCTCAATAAATTTTTTTCTGAATTTTTCAATGTCAATCTTAAGAGAAAAAATGGTCTCAGTGCCTGAAACATAAGCTGTTGCACCGTAAGATGATTCTTTTATTTTATAAAGCATTATGGATTTTCCCTTCTGTCTTCCTGAAACCTTTGAAGGATAAGAAAAAATAACTCTGTCATGGGACATTTTCAATCTGTGGATATCAAGTCTTTCCCTGGCAACCCTCGAATTATAGGTGGATAGTTTTAATTTTTCTTTCAGGTTATCCGGAAGAAAAAATTCCTCTGTCGTTGCTGCTTCAGGAAGGGCATCATCCGTTGCGCCACCGAAAAATGCAAACTCTGTTTCAAGACCGGTTGAATCAAGAATCCCCATAACTCTAACTCCATATCCTTTGCTTTTCTCAACTTCTGTCAGGTCAAGTGCACTTTTGAAAATTTTTACAAATGATTGTCTGTCCACCCTTATTTCACTTTTCAATTCTTCCAGTACATCCATCAAAGCAATTTTTCCTTCGGCATCAAACTCACGCCATCCAATTTTTTCAAGAGCAGTCAACAACCCTTCTGTCCAGCCAAGCAAGGATGTTTTTTCAGCTTCCATACAACTTTTTGCTTCTTCAAGTTTTTTCCAGTTCTCCCATTTTCTCAGCCAGTTTTTATCCGGGAAAAAACCCATTCCCTTGAATACTTTTCTGGATTCTTCTGAAAATTTTATTGCTTCTTCAAAATCAAATGAAAAAAATGGAGATGTAAAAAGAGACATAATGCTTTCCCACCACAGCGGAGAATCAAGCCAGTTCAGAAATGAAATTATTGCAACAACCGATGGATCCTGACTTAAAACATAGCCAGGGGTCATGCAGAATGGAATCTTTAATCTTGTGAAAATTCTCTGAACAGGTTCTCTGTAAGAGAGCATCTGAGGAAAAACAACAAGAAAATCCTCCCAGTTCATCTTTTTATCCTCATTCATCTTTCTGACTATCATTTCTCCAATACCCCTGATTTCCTCATCAGGCGAAGGGAAATTGTAAACAATACAATCATCAATTTTGCCGGCTGCATCAATAGTAATGATACTGTCTGTGATGGATTTTAAAAATTCAAAATTTGGTTTGAGAATATATTTTCTGGCATCAAAAGGAGCATTTTCATCAAACTGATAAACGCATATAAAAAGTCTTGATCGTTCGGACACTTTCTGGATAAATCTTTTTTGAGATGGAATAAACTCAACCATTCCTTCAAGAAGAACAGTATTAAAATTCAAATCTTCAATATAATCTGACGCAATTCTGTAAAGGTCATCCTCATCAACAAGCGATTTTTCTTCAAGAAAATTTTGATAATTCTGCATAATTTTCATTACTTCTTTCACAAGATCCCTGTTTTCTTCATATTTCCAGGGGTACTTTTCAATCTCATCCATCCATAGTTCAAATTCAAATTTTTCATGAGAAACCTTAAAATCTTTTATAAAAGATCTCACTTTTTCAGCAAGGGAAACAAATGACATCTTCCTTTTTGCAGCCAGTTCTCCACAGAGATCAAGCAGAATTAAAAGCTGTTCAATTCCCGAAATCAACCTGTATCCTGTTTTCTCCTGGACAATTTTTCCCGCAAATGCTTTTAGAGAATAACTGCAGGGTGGGATTAAAGGTTTTTTCTTCAATAAATAGAGCCTGGTTCTGAAATCATCAATTCTTGTCCATCTGGAAGTAAGATGGAGTACTGATGAAAAATCCGAAGTTGTATCAAAAAATTTTTCAACAATAAACCCGGTACGATTTTTATAGAAAAAGGGTAATAGAACAAGATATCTTTTGTTTTTTTCAGTCATGGCCGAATTTGTGTTATGACAAGATTATACCACAACAAAAGATGAAAAATTTTCCATTCACGCTGGAGATGCAATCAAATCTCTCAGTTTGTTCAAATTTTCTACGATAACATCCTTAAAAACTTCGCCCACAGGTTTTTCCTTAATGGGTTTCATCCTGAGAATCATTGCCAGAAGTACAATGTGAATCGCGGCGCAGATAAGAAAAAGTATCTGATATATGCCGTAGCCACCGATATTAATATTTCTGTAATTTTCAATAACCCTGCCGCTTACTGGCGGCATGATCAGAGCGGGTAGCTGTCCCCCAAAAATTACAAGATACGAGTAGAATGCCACCCGACCCTTTTCAGGTGCAATAAGAAACCTACGAGTTGTGTCTCCCATCAATTGACCGCCGGCTGCAACACCTCCTATGATTGAAATGAAAACAAGAGCTTTTCTTAAACCTTCTGAAGGGAAAAGATGGATATGCGCAATAAGCAAACAATACAGCATCCCCAGAACAAACGAAAAAAACAGAACAAACCTGCTTCCTCTGAAATCATTCACCTTTCCCCAGACAAACGCAAGACCGCCCATACCCAGGATGCTGATGGAATTTAAAAACACGCAGAAAGACGAGGGCAGATTCAACACTGTCTTATAAAATGGTATTACAAATGGAGCGATTATATATGAAAAAAGATTCCACAGAAAATAAAAACCAAAATAAAGCCTTCTTTCCCTGTTTGAAAAAATCTCCCTGAAAAGAACCGCTGGTTCCTCCTGTTTTTTTTCCTCAAATGATGATGACGGCATTGAAACATGGAAATAACTGAATGGCCAGATTACAGAAAAAACTGTTATCAAAAACATCACATTGAAAAACTGCAAAAAAGAGGGATCAGGACCGAGCAGAAATGAACTTAGCCTTAAAAAAGCAAAACCCACGATGGTCGAGGTGAATCTCAATATTCCAAAAAACCTTCCCCTTTCCTGCTCTGGAACCCATACCTGAACAACAGGAAACCAGGCAAGCGTTGAAACCTGGGTACCGGCCCAAAAAAGGAAAGTAAATATAGAATAATAAAGGATACTCGGAACAAATCCCAACTTTTCTGTTATTAGAAAAAGAGGCAGAAGAAAAAACGCAAGTCCAACGATAACACATGCGGCCGGACGCAGAATTCTTGTAAAATTTCTTCCAACCCAGGAAATGATAAGAGAAGAACCAATACCAACGATAAAAGGTATAACGGAGAGAAAACCAAGAAGCCCTTCTTTAACTCCTATTTTCAGCAAAAAAAGAGTCAGAACGCCATTAAAAGCAACAGTATAATAGGCATTGCCTGCAATCTGTCCAATAAAAAAAATATTTTTTTCTTTATCTGTGAGCATAAAATTAGATTATACAATGAAAAATAAAAAATTCATTCAGTCTTTCATCATGGAGGACTTGCTATGATATCTCCTATTCTCATAAGACTTTCAGTGATTGAATCTTTAAGCAATTCCACAACGGGTTTTTCTTTCAATGGTTTCATTTTGAAAATCTGATATAAAAGTATCACATAAAACAACCCTGTGGTAATCATAATAATCTGATAAATCCCGTAAATTCCGAATTGAAGATCCCTGTTTTTCTGTATCAGAAATCCTGCAACAGGAGATGCTATAATTGACGGTAGCTGGGCACCGAATACAAGCATGTATGCAAAATATGAAAACTTATTTTTTTCAGGTGACAGAGCCATCCTTCTGGTAGTATCTCCCATCAACTGACCCGCAAAAACCACTCCTCCCAGAAAAGACGCCAGAACCAGAATGTTCCTTAAAAAAACAAATGGAAAAAGATGTATATGGGAAAGAAGCAGCATATGAAGGATTGCCAGTAAACATGAAACAAATAAAACATATCTGCTTCCATATCTGTCAACAACTCTGCCCCAGCCAAAAACAGAAAATCCATATCCCAGGGTATTTGCTGAAACAAGGGTAACACAAAAAGAAGTGTTCATTCCAAGATCGGTCTTATAAAATGGTATTAGAAATGGACCTGAAATGCCTGTTGTGAATGTCCATATAAAAAGAAATTTGAAGTATGTGTTGTGATTACTGTTGTGCAGAATTTCTCTGAATTCTGAAAGAAAACCTATTTTTTCCGGTGTCTCTTTTTTTATATCCGGAATGCCTGTCAAAGAAAGAAAATATGGAAAGAAAAATGAAATTAATGCCACCATCAGCACAACATAGAAAAATCTTATAAAATCAGGTTCAGGACCGAGTATTTTGGAAGATATATAAAGAAGCCCGTAACCAAAAAGAGTCAGTAAAATTCTCAACTGCCCGAGAAAATAACCTCTTTCATTACCTGGAATCACCGATTCAATCACAGGAAACCAGGTATACACATAGCCCTGAGTCGAAAAATAGAAAAATAAAAGCAGTATGCAAAAAACAGCAAGAATAATGCCTGAGGAGAAAAAATCTGCCAGAATAAAAACTGGCAGAAAACAGACTTCTATCGCAAAAAGAAGCCATGCCGATTTGATAAAGATTCTGACAGGATTGTTCGAAATATATTTAATCATCCACAAAGACGTAATTCCTGCTATGGATGGAAGTATTGAGAGAAAACCGATAAGTTTTTCTCTGACTCCAAGTTTCAGAAGAAAAAGGGTAAAAACAGGTCCAAGACATACGGTAAAAAAGAATGTACCGCATATAAGACCCACCATCAAATAAAATTTCTGGCGTGGTGAAAGCATCTCATTAAGGATTTATTCAGTGAACTACACAATAAGATTTTTTTCCCTGAAACTGAAAAATGAATTTCTGCATACAACAATATGGTCAAGCAGTTCTATCCCGAGAATTGAACCCGCTTCTTTCAACCTTTTGGTAATATTGATGTCGTCCTCAGAAGGTTCTGGATCCCCTGAGGGATGATTGTGAGCGATAATAACCTTTACTGCGTTTCGTCTTATTGCCGCACCAAAAGTCTCTCGCGGATGAACCAGGCTTGCTTCCATTGTACCGATTGATATCTCATCAATTCCGGTAATTTTATTACGGGAATTCAATGATATAACAAAAAAATGTTCTTTTCTGTAATCAGATAGGCGCCTTTTTATCATTGCATAGGCTAATTCCGGATTCGTAATTTTTTTATCTTTCTCATTAAAGGATCTTTCCCTTTTTTCGTTTTCTATTCTTCTTGCTATTTCAAAGCATGCTTTGAGCCTTGCAATCCTGGCGGTCCCCATCCCTTTTATTCCTTTTCTCAATTCTTCAGTGGAAACATCAGCTATACCTGCAAGAGAACCGTATCTTGAAACAAGCATCTGTGCAATGCCTGTTGCAGGCATACCGGCAACTCCACTGGAGATGATGATGGCGAGAAGTTCCTGGGATGACAGAACTTCTGGTCCGAGTTTCAAAAGTCTCTCCCTCGGTCTTTCATCTGGTGGTAAATCAGAAACCCTGAAACTTCTGCTTGTATTTTCAGCTGCTTTCCTGATCTTGCTCTGGTTCTTCCTGTTCTTCATCTTCCTGTTCAAGTTCCTGTTTAAGCTGAATAAATTCATTTTCTGCCTTCTGCAACTGTCCCCTGCAGAATTTAATCAATTCAACGCCTTCACGAAATTTTTCAAGGCCCTGCTCAATGTCAATGTCTTTTTTATTAAGTTCTTCAACAATCTTTTCAAGTTTCTGCAGAGCTGTTTTAAGTTTTTCTTTCTCTTTCATCTTTTTCTCCATTTTCAAATAGACCTGTTTCTTTAACTGTCGAAATTAATTCTCCTTTATAGAGCTTGATGCGAATGTCCTCCCCCTTTTCCACCTGCTGCGATTCTTTTACAACCCTGTTGTTAGTATCATAAACAATGCTGTATCCCCTTTCCAGTATTGACTCAGGATTTGAAGAAGAAAGTCTGACCTGCGCAACCTCAATGGAATTTTTAATCCTGTTGATACCTGATTCAAATCCAGCAACAGCATGATGGCTCAATAGCGAAAGGGAATTTTCCATCTGTTTTACCAGAATATGCCAGGAAGATAACTGGTTCAAAAATTTCTTTTCTAAAAACCTGTAAGAATCAAAAATAATCTTCAGACAGCCATGCATTTTTTCAGCGCAGTGTCTTATGGAAAAGGCATACCTCTGTAAAATATTTTCAAAACCATAAAAAACATCCTGTTTCAATGCTTCTATGGCATCCTGTAAATCCTCAAGAATCTCCTGCGATAAAGAGATTAACCTGTCGATGAGAACTTCAAAGTTCTGGATCAACTGTTCCCTCTGATTGCGAATAAAAGCGGCAACAGCGGTTGGTGTGGATAAACTTCTGTCTGCAACAAGATCAGCAATTGTAATATCTCTTTCATGACCAATGCCTGTAATAATCGGTATCCTTGAATCAAAAATTGCATTTGCAACAGCCTCATCATTAAATGCTTTCAAACTTTCAAGAGACCCCCCTCCCCGTATAATCACTATCGCATCAAGATGCGGCATGTTTCTGTTAAAATAACGGATGGCAGAAATAACAGAATCAACAGCATAATCCCCCTCAACAAACACATCAAGATGATAAATCTGAAACCCGAAATGTCCGAGATTTCTCATAAAATCCTTTATTGCAGCACCTGCTGAAGAGGTAACAAGCCCTATTTTTTGAATTATATCCGGCAGCGGTTTTTTCCTCTCAGGTGCAAAATAACCCTTTTCTTCAAGTTTCTTTTTGAGTGCTTCAAAAGCCTGTTTCAGTGCACCCTCTCCAAATGGTTCAATCTTTGTGACTTCTATTCTGAATCTGCCTGATTTTTTATAAATGCCGGGGAATCCGGAAACAATAACCTGCATACCATCCTGAAGTAAATGCTTATGAGCATCAAAGCTCCTCCATCCTATAAAACACTCCACAACCGCAGATTCAGCATCAGGATTTGATTCCTTGAGAACAAAAAAACAATATCTTTCTCTGGCATTTATATCACTGATTTCACCTAAAACTTTGCAATCTATTCTGGCAAGTTCAAGATTTACCGTATCCAGAAACTCAGTGACAGTCAGATAATTTTTATCTCTGGAAATAGATGGAATTTCTTTTTCTTCTTCCTGCTGATTAAAAAGATTCCAGTCATCAAGCGGATCCATTCTGTCTCTGCCCATTTTTTACCCTTTAATATGCGTTCCACGGGTTATATCTGTCAACCCTGAGATCATATATTCTTTTTGTCTCATGGTATTTGATTGTCGGAAGTCTGCCCTCAATTATACCATTGAGAATATCCACTGTGCCGAAGTTACCAAGGATTTCCCATTCAGTTGTGCTGTCAACAATCTGGTCAACATCCCAGAAATATGCACCATCAAAACCCATATCCAGAATCTTTGCCATAAAAGTTGCCCTTGCCAGAAGATCTTCTGGTTTCCAGGCTCCACCATGGGCATTAACTCCTGAACCACCAGGATAAATTTTTGTTCCACATCTCTTTAATCTCAGCACAGGTTCAAGATTCAGATTGAGTTGAGGTTGGTCCTTATGACCTGCACCAACAAGGACTGATTCAAAAAAACCTTTTTTCACAAGCATTTCTATATCAAGGCCAAAGAGCAGATTCCTATCAAAATCTCTTGGAACAATGCACGAAAGGGCCTTTCCCTTTGAAGAGGTCATCCTATAAACTCTTTCCACAAATTCAGCTAGAAGTTTATGCCTGATTTTTAGCATTTCAGGACTGTCCACCTGCTCCGGAAGCACCGGTTTTCTTCCGTAGACCCTCTCAAATTCTTCAATAACAGGTTTTTCGCAAATCATAAGAGGTAGTCCCCTGTTAAAAGCCAGACACAAACCATCAGGATCATAACGATCTATTATTTCCTGGAAATATTCACAGATTACATCCTGAACCTGTCTGAAAGCATAACTGATTCTTTTAACTCTGTTTCCATATTCATCAACACAGTGCCATTCAGGATGCGACAGGTAAAAAGATGATGTTCTTCCATGCAAAGGAAACGGCCAGTAGAATGCTCCGACCCTGAAATAAAAATGTAACTCAAGACCAATTTCTTCTGTAATATCCCTGACCGCAACAAGAGGATCGTCGCCTTTCTCCAGAATTCCTTTTAATGAACGATTAAAAACCCACTGTCTTTCGTAAAAACAGTTTTCATCAGACCATGGAATTTTATCTGCAACTTTTGAGTCTCCTGTGCTCAAAAGCCCACCCCCGTATAAACCCCATACCATTCTGAAAAAATCAGTATTTTTCAAAGGCAAAAGATATCTGTATAAATCCCTTATTGAATCAATCCCATCCCAGAATAAACAGTGACCATCATTTGTGGCAATCAAATTTTTTTTTGAATTTTTTCTTTCGCTCTGAACAGCCCTGATATAAAAAACAGTCAGTTCTTTGTTTCTAACAGAGCTCCTGACAGGTGCAATGTGAAGTTTTTTCCCGGTAAAATCCGCCTCAAAACAGAAGTAATCTCTTATGTCATGAGGAGATGCTTCCATCTGATAGTAACCGTTATCACCATCAAGCCATACTCTTATCTCAGGATTGAAGGCAATATAAAGCTTATGCCAGCCTTCCAGTTTCAAATCCAGAACAATTTCTTCTGTCCGTGAACAAGCACCTGTGGCAAGCCCTTTTCCTGAAAATTCATCAAGTTCATACTCAACGCAAATCCAGCCGGTACCTGTACCCGATGCAAACTGGAAATCATTACAGGTCAAACGACTGAGGTCTGAAAAAATTCTTTCTCTGTTGTTTTTCATTTTATCAACTCATTTTTAATAATTTTAACCCATACTGAGAAAAAAACGAATTCTTTCCTCAGGATTTGAAAACTTATTGAAAATTAAGTTTGTGCAAAAAGTTTTAACCACTCAATCTTTTCCCATTTTCCTTCAAAACCCCATAATGGAAAAATTGAATTATTATGATAGAGAGGCTCATCAAGCGGTAAATCAGGATTAATTCTTCTTGAGATTTCAAAATCCGGTGTTTCAGGAATCGGACTGTATTCAGCAAGTTTCACTTTGCAGGGGTAATTTTTCAAAATTTTAATGGTTTCCACCACATCCTCAAATTTTTGCCCTGGAAGTCCTGCAAGTATATAAGCGCCAATTTCATTTTTTGAAAAGCCAGCGTCAACAAGATACTTCATCGCTTTTTCAAAATCAGCAAAGCAAAGCTTAAAACTTGATTCCTTCTGCCTTTTTTCATCAAAGGTTTCAACAGAAAGCCTGATGGTTTTAAAACCGTATTTTTTCAAAAAAGAAGCAACCTGGCTGTTTATAAACTTCGGGTGAATGCCATTTGGAGTGTGAAAATTAATTTTTTTCATCCCTGCGATTTTCTCAACGATTGCCGCAAGATGTTCAAAATCAAACAAAAGCGCGTCATCATAAAATGCGATGTCTTTGAACTTATATTTTTCAAAATTTTCCTCAATTTCGTCAACCACATCTTCTTTTCTTCTCAACCTGTATTCAGGTTGAAACTTCTTAATCCCGCAGTACCAGCATGAAAAAGGACACCCATAAGAAGTCCTCACAACAAGGTAAGAAAGTTTTTCATAAACACGCCAGAGAGGTTTGAGATTCTCAAAATATCTTAATTTGAAACCTGTATTTTTGTTGAAAAGACTTACAAAATTCCTTATATCGCTTCCCTGAAAAACAATATCCGCACCTAATTTTTTCGCATGTTCAGGGCAGAATGTTGCATAAGTTCCGCCAATCACCACAGGAGCATCTGTAAATTTCCTGCATGTGTCAATTACCTCCTTTACACCAGTATACCAGTAAGTCATTGCGCAGGTAATAAAAATCATATCTATTTTCCCTGAATCCTGGAGAAATCTGAGAAAAATCTCCTGCGGAAGTCCAAACCTTTTATATCTTTTTGGAACATTTCTATAAACTTCAGGTTTATTAACAAATTCAGCATGATAATGACCGCATCCATATTTTCTGTCGGTTCTTTTTCCATCGTAGAAGGAATGATTTCTATCCATAAAATCAAAAAATCCTATATCCCACCCATTTTTCATCAGTAAATCAACAATAAACAGAAACCCGTATGGCTTGCTCCACAAATCAAACGCAGAAAAATCATAAACAGGAACATTTACAAATAAGGCTTTCATGTTTTACAAACCTTATGACAATCGTAAAAATTTCTACCCCAGCAATCATTTTAACATTTTTGAAAATCCTGTTTTTTTACAACATGGATTTTTTATATGATTTTTTAAGAAGTTGTATAATATTACATATGCGCCCATAGTTCAACTGGATAGAACGTCGGGTTGCGGACCCGAAAGTTGCCTGTTCAAATCAGGCTGGGCGCACTCGGGGCGTGGCTCAGCCTGGTTCAGAGCGCCTGGTTCGGGACCAGGAGGTCGGTGGTTCAAATCCACTCGCCCCGACAAAATTTTTATTGAACCCGATGTGCTTCTTCAAATATTTTAATTGCCAGCATTATAAAAAATGTCAGACTCAAAAATGCGACAATCAGGGATGATGTGGAAATATCAAATCTGTATGAAACAATCATTCCTGCGATGCTTGCAATAAATCCTGTAATCCAACCAATGAGGATGATTTTCTCGGGTTTCTGTGTTACAAGTTTTCCAATAAGTGCAGGAATTATCAGAAAAGAAAATACCTGAAGTATGCCTGCAATTCTTATTGAATTTACAAGCATCAGAGCAAAACTCAGGAAGAACAAAAATTCCCAGAGATACGAATATTCTTCTCCTCTTGATAAAGAAAAGAATCTTTTTCTGTAAACAAATTGAAAGACGCCTATGATTGTATACAGGGTAAACATTGTAATCAAATCCCTGCCTGTAATCCACAGAATATTCCCGTTGAGAATATTTTTCAGTTCCTCAAGACCATGCGGGGTTCTGTCAAGAAGAAGTATGCTGGCTGCAAAAGAAAAAATATAAAGCACGCCGATGAAGGCTTCAATGTAAACAATTCTTGCTATTTTTTTTGAAAAAGAAAGAATGAGGGCTCCCAGAATAGCAAAACAGATTGTATAAAGAAATTGAGAGCCCTCCCTGCCAAAATAGATGGATGCCGCTACCCCAACAGAAATAAACTGAGCAAGCGTCAGGTCAACAAATATGATTCCTCTTTCAAGAATATGAACACCAAAGTAGGTATGAAGAAGTATCAGCAGCACGCAACCGATAAATGGGATGAAAAGAAACGATAGATTTTCCATCTCATACCTCCGATAAAAGTTGAATCACTCTATCCATGAATAAAAACCAATCATCTGTTCCTGGAAGAGAACCCACATCATGAGGAACCAGAATCGATTTGATATTTGTTTTTTTTGTGACAAATTCAACGGGTTTTTTAGGGCTGTAAACATTTACCAAAATTGCATTTGGTTTTGTCCTGTTTATTGTGTCAATGATGTTTTTGATTTCTCCTGAAGAAGGTGGAATACCCGGTTTTGCTTCTATGCATCCAACAATCTGAAAATCAAATTCATCTGCAAGATATGAAAAGAGCCAGTGGTAGGCAACAAATTTCTTGCCTGCAAGATTCTTTGATTTCCACTGAGTGATTTTTCCCTGCCATTTTGATTGGAATTCCCTGAAATTTTTTCTGTAATAGGCTTCATTTGAGGGATCTATTTTTGCCAGTATTTCAGCCATCCCACGCGCAACCTTTATTATGTTAGATGGTGAAAAATGATAATGCGGATTTCCAAGTGGGTGTATGTCTCCCATGCTTCTATCAGCAGAAGGTGTTTTTTCAATCGGCGTGATAAACTGTGAACAATCAAAATTTCCAGGTTTTCCTGGCTGTATTGCCGGGTTTTTTGATGATTCTATGATAACCGGTAAATATCCAATTTCAAGATCAAGCCCGTTGTACATGATAATATCAGCCTTTCTTGCAGCAACTATTAAACTGGGCTTTGCCTCAACATAATGAGGGTCCTGGTTTGTTTTTACCAGAGTGGTAACTGAAACTTTTTCTTTGCCTATTAGTTTTGCCAGGTTTCCAATCCATGGAAGCGTCGCGACAACATTTACCTGCGCAAAAAGTTTTCCCGAAAATGTCAGTATACTGAGAATACAGAAAATAAGTTTCATAATAGTTTTCATTTTTCCTCCTTTCAGAAGGTATGTGCAGCATGCGCACCAATCCCACCGATAAACTGCAGATAAAATTCATTGTTTACTTTTCCATTTTTTGAGCTTTTATCATAGTTGTATTGAAATCGTATCTTTGAAAATTCAGATGGGTTAAACTCAACCATTGCTGATGCTCTCCATGGTTTGTCCCCAAATGAAACATCTGAACCTGCCAGTTTATATCTGTCATTGAATGGTTCAAGCAGGTCATACCTGGCGCCAAAACCCCATCTTCCTGTCTGAAAAACTCCCTGAAGGTATAATCCATCCTGAGTTCGCTCAAGCCTGCTGACATCTGAGGTATTTGTATCCTCTATATTTCCCTTCTGCTTTCTCCACAGGTATTCAGTTTGAAAGATAAAGCTTTTCCATCTTGATGGTTTCCACTTATAGGTAAACTCAAGTCCTGCAAGTTTTGTATCTCCTCTGAAAATGTGATCTTCTTCAATTGAATCTGTCTCTGTATCGCCGATGATAAAAGAAGGTCCGAAAAGAATTGTTCCATAATCACCAACATCAAATGAGGTTTTTGCAAATGCGCTGAATGCCTTTAATCCGCCTGCATCTTTCCCGAAAAGAATCTCATTTTCTCCTGCAAGAGCCTCTATTCCAACCTGGGTATAAAAAGGAAGTTTGGGAAGGAAAGTCAGTTGAATACCTTTTTCATTGATGCCCTCGTGTCCCATAAATGCTCTGTATACAAGTGGCTGGTCTGTAAAATTCCATGTGTGGGCATGCTGAATGTTCAGTCTTCCAAAACCGCTTTTAAATTTTCCAATCTTTGCCTGAATACCTGCAGGAAGAGAGGTTGTTACCATATATGCCTCTTCAAGTTCAACGCCTTCTTCAGTAACAGGTATTGTTGCATACAGATTGAAAAATGGATCCATCGGAGCAAACATGTAAAGTTCTGCTGCGTGAATATTCATACCTTTTCTATGGTGGATTCCCTCTTTGATAAAACCAGGGATATTTCTTTCTTCAAGGTCTTTATCCTTCAGATTTGAAGAATATCCGAAGGTATCAAGAATCAGAGAAATATTCGGGTTAAATAAGTTTGCTGAGCCAAAAAGTCCGCCAGATGTGGAAACAATTTTTTCTGCTGGTTTCTGGACCTGCTCTGTTATCATTGATTGTTTAATCTGTTCCAGTTCTTTCTGTAACTGGTCAATAATCTGCTGCTGGTATTTTATCTTTTCTTCAAGCTCTTTTATTTTCTCGCCTGTATCCTGACAATAAGCAGCAACACCTGCCCCGAATACCAATAAGATGAACAATATTAAAAATTTAGGAATAAGATTTGTTGATGACATAACAACCTCCTGTTAATAATTTATTGCATTAGAAACTTCAGCTTTATCTGATTAACAGGGAGGTCCGCGGGTTTGAAACTTTTGTACAAAACAGGATTTGATAAGATACGGCTGCAGTACAGAAATTGAAAAAATACATAAAAAAACTAAAAAAAGAAAAAATACTTTAAATGAAAAAGGTAAACTGGCACTGAGACAGGCACAGATTGAACATTTCAGGTCAAGTGTATAATCA
>Ga0209609_10001410_pt1 | contig 13951 bp, 11 predicted proteins | sample LakKivw325mmetaG_FD_184136 | JGI IMG/M metagenome (GOLD analysis project Ga0209609, IMG submission 184136) | Anoxic lake water microbial communities from Lake Kivu, Rwanda to study Microbial Dark Matter (Phase II) - Lake Kivu water 325m metaG... | ecosystem: Environmental > Aquatic > Freshwater... | reverse complement strand
GTGGAGGGTCATGGTCTTGCCGCCGGTGATGTTGATGAGGACGCCGTGGGCGCCCTCGATCGAGGTGTCGATGAGGAGCGGCGAGGAGATGGCCTTCTCGGCGGCCTCGAGGGCCCGGCTCTCGCCCGAGGCCAGGCCCGTCCCCATGAAGGCCATGCCCATGCCTTTCATGACCGACTTGACGTCGGCGAAGTCGAGGTTGATGAGGCCGGGCTTGGTGATGAGGTCGGAGATGCCCTGGGCGGCCTGGCGCAGGATGTCGTCAGCCAGGCGGAAGGCGTCCTGGACCGAGGTGTTGAGGGTGACGGTCTGGAGGAGCCGCTCGTTGGGGATGGCGATGACCGTGTCGACCGCCGACTTGAGCTCCTTGAGCCCCTCCTCGGCCTGCCGCATCCGGACCCGGCCCTCGAAGCCGAAGGGCAGGGTGACGATGGCGATGACCAAGATGTCGAGCTCGGCCGCGAGGTTGGCGATGATCGGCGTCGAGCCGGTGCCCGTGCCGCCGCCGAGGCCCGTCGTCAGGAAGATCATGTCGGCGCCTTGGAGGATCTCGAGGAGCTTCTCGGTGTCCTCCATGGCCGCCTGGCGCCCGGTCTCGGGCCGTCCGCCGGAGCCGAGGCCCTTGGTGAGGAGCTGGCCGATGGGGATCTTGGTCCGGGCCCGGTTGCTGTTGAGGGCCTGGAGGTCGGTGTTGACGGCGATGAACTCCACGCCCTGGATGCCGGACTCGATCATCCGGTTGACGGCGTTGCCGCCGCCCCCGCCGAGGCCGATGACCTTGATCTTGGCCCCGACGTGGTCCTCGACCAGGTGGAATTTCAGCCGGGATTCGTCGCTCATGGTGTCCTCCTTATCCTTCCTTGAACCAATCCTTGAACCGGGCCAGCGCGCCCTTCTTGCGGTCCTTGGCCAGGCCGCGGTCCTGCCAGATGTGAAAGCCGTAGAGGATGAGCCCCACGGCCGTCGCGAAATCGGGGGTCGAGACGCGGTCGACGAGGCCGCCGACGCCGCCCGGGTCGCCGCGCCGGACCGGCAGGTCGAAGATCTCCTCGGCCACTTCCTCGAGGCCCTCGAGGAGGGCCGTGCCGCCGGTGAGGACGAGACCCGAGTTCAGCGACTTGTCGTAGCCCATGCGCTTGATGTCGTCGTTGACGATACGGAAGATCTCCTCGGCCCGGGGCTGGATGATGTCAGCCAGCAGCTGGCGCGACAGGACCCGGGGCTTGCGGCCCTTGCCGACCGACGGGACCTCGATCGTCTCCTGGTCCTCGACGGGCGGCCCGGCGACGCAGCCGAACTTCTTCTTGATCCGTTCGGCCTCGGGGATGGGCGTCCGCAGGCCGACGGCGATGTCGTTGGTGAAATTGTCGCCGCCGATGGGGATGGTCGACGTGTACCAGAGGCTGCCGCGCTCGTAGATGGCCACCTCGGTCGTGCCGGCGCCGATGTCGATCTGGCCGACGCCGAGCTCGCGCTCGTCCTGGGTCAGGATGGCCTGGGCCGTGGCGATCTGGTTGAGGACGATCTCCTCGATGCCGATGCCGGCCCGCTCGACGCAGCTCTTGAGGTTCTGGAGCGAGGTCAGGGCGGCGGTGATGATGTGGACGTTGACCTCGAGCTTGATGCCGCTCATGCCGACCGGGTCCTTGATGCCGTCCTGGTCGTCGACGATGTACTCCTGGGGGATGATGTGGATGATGTCCCGGTCGGGCGGGATGGGGATGGCCTTGGACTGATCGACGACGCGGCGGACGTCCTCGCGGGTGATCAGCCGGTTCTTGCCCGAGACGGCGACGACCCCGCGGCTGTTGAAGCTCTTGATGTGGGCCCCGGAAATGCCGAAGAAGGCCGAGTCGATCTCGACGCCGGCCATAAGCTCGGCCTCTTCCTGGGCCTTCTTGATGGCCGTGGTCGTTGCCTCGAGATCGACGACGACGCCCTTGCGCAGGCCGTGGGAGTCGGCCGTGCCGATGCCGATGATCTCGATCTTGCGCTCCTCGGTCACCTCGCCGATGACGGCCACGACCTTGCGCGTGCCGATGTCGAAGCCGACGATGTAGCTTGTCTTGGGCATGGCTCAGTCTCCTTTGTCCGCTGCGGGGGATGCGTCCGCGGGCGCCGGGTCCGCGGGCCTGAGAAAGGCGCGGCCGTCATAGCTCATGTTGACGAGGGCCAAAGGTCCGAACCGGGATTCCCATTCGGCCCGCCGGGACCGGAAATCGGCCAAGCCGGCCGCGGCGGCGTCGGCGGCGACGACGATCCGGACGGGATCGTCCTTGAAGAGAAGCTCGAGCGTCCCGTAGTCGCTCGTCCGGATGGCCAGGAGCCGGGCCCTTTCGGCCGTCGGCAGGCTGTCGTAGCCGCGGCGGGCCTCGGCCCATTTCTCGGTGAAACCTGAGGCGAAGCCGGTCTCGTCACAGATGACGGGCAGGGCGTATTCGTCGAGCGCATAGACCCTTTCGAGGACGCGCCCGTCCTCGTCGGCGAGATGCAGGCCGTCCCGGTCGAGAACGGCGTAGGGCGTCCGCTCCTCGATCATGATCCGGAGTCCCGAGGGAAAGTCCTTCTGCACGCTGGCATCCTTGACCCAGGCCAGCCGGCGGACCTGGGCCCGCACGGCCTCGAGATCGCAGAGAAGGATGTTGCCGAGGCGGGGCACCGCATAGTAGCGCTCGAGCGCCTGGCGCAGGTCAGGCTTGGCGCAGGCGATCGTGACCTTGCGGATGGCCAGCTCGTCCCAGGAGATGAGAAAGAGATAGGCCCCGCGGACGGCGATGAAGATCGCCGCCTGGAGGGCCAGGAGCAGGAGGACGTGGCCGACCCGGAGGACGCGCCGGCGCCGCCCCTTCTTGACGGCCACGGACCGCTCCCCCGGCTTCGGGAAGAAGCGGCGGGCGAAGAGCGCCGGCCGCCGCTCGCGCCCGAGATCGCCGACGTTCGTGGCCATGTCAGCCCCTGGCCTCCAGCTTCTCGATGATATCCGGGATGGTCTTGTTGACGTTCCCGGCCCCGAGGACGAGGACGATGTCGCCGGGAACGAGAAGGGTCTCGAGAAGGGCGCCGATCTTCTTCAGGTCCGGCTCGAAGTGGACCTGCTTGTGGCCGAAGTGGCGGACCTCCTCGTAAAGGGCCCGCCCCGTGACGCCGGGGATCGGGTCCTCGCCGGCCGGGTAGATCTCGGTCAGGACGAGGACGTCGGCCTGGTTGAAGGCCGTGGCGAAGGCGGTCATGAGCTTGGACAGCCGCGTGTAGCGGTGGGGCTGGAAGACGGCCACGACCCGCCGGTCCCAGCCCCGCTTGGCCGCCTCGAGGGTGGCCTTGATCTCGGTCGGGTGATGGGCGTAGTCCTCGACGACCATGATGCCGTCGACCACCTTGCGCAGCTCGAAGCGCCGTCCCGTCCCCGAGTAGCTCTCCAGGGCCTCGAGGATGGTCTTGGCCGGGATGTCCAGGTCGAGGCCGACGGCGGCCGCGGCCATGGCGTTGAGGATGTTGTGCATCCCCGGGACCTGGAGCTTCATCGGGCCGAGCATCCGCCCGCGGGCGTAGAGAGTGGAGGAGCTGCGGAACTCTTCGAAGGCGAAGTCCCGGGCCGTCAGGTCCGACTGGGCCGAGAGGCCGTAGGTGATGACCCGCCGCTCGATCCGGGGGATGATGCTCTGGAGGTTGGGGTCGTCGAGGCAGAGGATGACGGGGCAGTAGAAGGGGACCTTGTTGGCGAAGTTGATGAACGTCGTCTTGAGGTCGTCGACGCCGCGGTATTGGTCGAGGTGCTCCTCGTCGATGTTCGTCAGGACGGCGATGAACGGGGAGAGGTAGAGGAACGAGCGGTCGCTCTCGTCGGCCTCGGCAACCATGAAGTCGCCGGCCCCGAGCTTGGCGTTGGCCCCGATCGTGTTCAGGCGGCCGCCAACGATGATCGTCGGATCGAAGCCGCCGGCCTCGAGGACGAGGGCCGTCATCGAGGTCGTCGTCGTCTTGCCGTGCGAGCCGGCCACGGCGATGCCGTACTTCATGCGCATGAGCTCCGCCAGCATCTCGGCCCGGGGGATGACCGGGATGAGGCTCTCGCGGGCCTTGACCACTTCGACGTTGTCCTCGCGCACGGCCGAGGAGATGACGACGACGTCGGCCTTCTGCAGGTTCTCGGCCCGGTGGCCGCAGGCGATCTGGGCTCCGAGACGGGTCAGCCGGCGGGTGGCGTCGTTCTCGGCCAGGTCGGAGCCGGAGACCTTGTAGCCGAGGTTGAGCAGGACCTCGGCGATGCCGTTCATGCCGGTGCCGCCGATGCCGATCATGTGGATGTGATTGAGCTTGCGGTAGCCTTTCTTGGTCACGACAGGGACTCCTTCCCCGGGCGCTTCATCAGCGACAGGCAGAGGCCGGCGATGCGGCCGGCCGGGTCCTCGGCCTGGAGGCGGCCGACGCTCTTTTCCATGGCCTCGAGGGCCTCCGGATGATCGAGGAAGCCAAGGATGCGGCCGGCCAGCTCCTGGGCCGTGGCCTGGGCCTCGGGCACGACAAGGGCGCCGCCGGCCGTTTCGAGCTCGCGCCCGTTCGCCGTCTGGTGGTCCTCCGCCGCGCCGGCGAACGGCACCAGGACGGACGCCTTGCGGGCGGCGATGAGCTCGGCCAGGGTGGTCGCCCCTGCCCGGCAGACGACGAGATCGGCCGCGCCGAAGCGGGCCGGCATGTCCGGAAAATACGCCGCCACCTCGGCCCCGGCGAATCCCCCGGCCCGGTAGGCGGCCGCGACCGTGTCGAGGTCGTTCGTGCCGGTCTGATGGGTCACGCGCAGCCGGTCCTTGGCCGCGGCGAGAAGCGGCAGGGCCTCGATGATCCTCGTGTTCAGAACGTGCGAGCCCTGGCTGCCGCCGAAGACGAGGATGTCGAGCGCCGCGCCGCGCGTCTTCGCCGGGAGGCGGTAGAACTCCTCGCGGACCGGATTGCCGAGAACGACGCCCTTGCCGCGTAGGAAGGGGAGGGTCGACGGGAAGGCGGCCACGGCCCGGCGCACCCAGCGGACGAGGAGCCGGTTGGTGAAGCCGGGGCGGGCGTTCTGCTCCAGGATCACGGTCGGGATACGGAGCCACGAGGCGAGAAGCACGATGGGCCCCGAGCTGTAGCCGCCGACGCCGATGACGAGCGCCGGCCGCGTCCGGGCCAGGATCCAGAGCGAATGGACAAAGGCGAGCGGCAGGACGACGAGGCCGCGCAGGCTCTTGAGGCCGCGGCCCTTGAGCCCCTCGATGCGCATGGGGATGAAGCGGACGCCGTGGGCGGCCATGATCCGTCCCTCGACCTCGCGCCTTGTCCCGACGTAGGTCAGGGCGATCTCCGGGGCCAAGTCCAGGAGTTTCCGGCCGACGACGAGCGCGGGATAAAGGTGGCCTCCCGTGCCGCCGCCGCTGATGATGACGCCCGGCCGTCTCATATCTTCACCGTTCCCCAGGTGTCGCCCCGCTTTTGGCTGATGTGGAGGAGCAGCCCCACGGCCGCGAGCGTGCACATCAGGGAGGACCGGCCGTAGGAGAGGAGGGGCAGCGGGGTCCCCTTGGCCGGTCCCAGGCCCAGGACGATCGACATGTTCATGAGCGCCTGAGCGACGATCGCCAGGGTGATGCCGGCGGCGATCATCTTGTAGGCCGGGCTCGGGGCCTCGAGGGCGATCTTCACCCCGCGCCAGAGGAAGAAGAGATAGAGGAGCAGGGTGAGGAGCGTTCCCAGCAGGCCGATCTCCTCGCCGAGGATGGCGAAAATGAAATCGGTGTGGGCGAAGGGCAGGAAGTTGAGCTTCTGGGTCGACTGGCCCAGCCCGGACCCGACGAGGCCGCCCGAACCGAGGGCCAGCTTGGACTGCTGGACCTGGTAGCCGCTGCCGAGAACGTCCTTGTCGGCCGAGAGGAAGCCCTGGATGCGCTGGACGCGGTAATCGGCCTTGACGAGGTAGAAGCCGAACAGGGCCAGGGCGACGAGGCCGGCCGCGCCGAGATAGCGGAGCCTGACCCCGCCGATGAACAGGATCATCGCCGCCAGGGCCGTCAAGAGAACGGCCGTCCCGAAGTCGGGCTCGAGGAGGACGAGGACGATCGTGGCGGCCAGCACGGCCACCGGGACGGCCAGGGTCTTGAGCTCATTAAGGGTGTCTTTCTTGGCCTCGGCGTAGGTCGCCAGGAACAGGATCAGGCTGATCTTGGCCAGCTCCGATGGCTGGAAGCGCAGGCCGGGAAGGACGATCCAGCGGTTGGTGCGGGCGACGTCCGGCATGGCCAGGCACAGGGCCAGCAAAAGGAGCGTCAGGCCGAGGAGCCCGTACACGAAGCCCGGCTGGAGGAAGAAGGACTTCTTGACCGAAAGGAGGAAGACGATGAGGGCCAGGCCGGCCGCGGCCCCGAGGATCTGCTGGATCATGAAGTGGAAGGACTGGTTGTATTTCTCGCGGGCCATGAAGCTCGAGGCGCTGAAGACGAAGAAGACGCCGAGGACGACGAGGACGAGCGTCGCGGCGAGGAGATAGCCGTCGAAGCTGAGGCGGCGGCGGACGCTCATCGGGCGGCTCCTTTTTTGGCCCGGGTTGCCGCGAGGCGCCGGACCTCGCGCTTGAAGGTCCGGCCGCGCTCCTCGAAGTTCTTGAACATGTCCCAACTCGTCGCGGCCGGGGCCAGGAGGACGACGTCGCCCCGCGAAGCCAGGCCGAACGCGGCCCGCACGACCTCCCGGTAGTCCGCGGCGCGGACGACGGGGACGGCCCCGCCGAGGGCTGTCTCGATCTTGTCGGCGGCCTCGCCGACGAGGACCGCCGCCCGGACCCCCTTCTTGACGGCCGGGCGCAGCGGCGCGTAATCGCCGCCCTTGCCGCGGCCGCCGAGGATGAGGACGACCGGGCGGTCGAAGCTGGCCAGGGCCTTGAGGGTGGCATCGACCGTCGTGGCCTTGGAGTCGTTCACGAAGCGGACGCCGCCGACCCGCATCACGTCTTCGAGACGGTGCTCGAGGCCGCGGAAGGCGGCGATCGTCCGGGCCATCGACGCTGCCGGGGCGCCGCAGACACGGCCGAGGACGGCCGCGGCCAGGACGTTCTCGAGGTTGTGGGCCCCCGGCAGGGTGATTTGCGAAACCGGGAGGATCCTCTCGGCGGCTCCGTCGCGGACGACGACCCAGCCGCCGTCGACGAAGGCGCCGCGGGCCGGCCGATGCGCCCGGCTGAAGCCGTAGACCTGCGCCGCCGCCTCGCCGCGCACGGCCCAGACCCGGGCATCGTCCCGGTTGAGCACGGCCCGACCCTCGGGGCCCATCCGGGTGATGAGTTTCTCCTTGGCGGCGAAATAGCTTTCAAACGAGCCGTGCCAGTCGAGGTGGTTCTCGGAGACGTTGAGGAGGGCGGCCGCGGCCGGCGTGAAGCGCTCGGTGTATTCGAGCTGGAAGCTCGAGAGCTCGGTCACGTAGATGTCGTCGTCGCGGCTGCGGTCGACAAACGCGATGAGCGGCTTCCCGATGTTCCCGGCCGGACGGGCCCGCAGCCCGGCGTCGGCCAGGATGCGGTAGACGAGGGTGGTCGTCGTCGATTTGCCGTTCGAGCCGGTGATGCCGACGATGCGGCCCCTGAGGAAGAGAGAGGCGAGCTCGATCTCGGAGAGGACCGGCACGCCCTTCTCGCGGGCGGCCCGGATCTCGGCGAGCGGCGGGACGCCGGGGCTCGGCACGATCAGGTCGGCCGAGAGGAACGACTCGGCCCGGTGGCCGCCGGTCTCGAAGACGACGCCGCGCTCGATGAAGGGCCGGAGCTTCGTCCCGAAGGCCTCGGCCGGCTTCTTGTCGGTGACGCGGACGCGGGCGCCGCGGCCGGCCAGGAAGCGGGCCAGGGCTTTGCCCGTCCGCTCGAAGCCGACGACGAGAACGGTCTTGCCTTGAAGCTCCATGTCTATCTCAATTTCAGGGTGGCCAGGCTGAAGAGGGCGAAGATGATGCCCAGGATCCAGAAGCGGATGACGACCCGGCTCTCCGGCCATCCCGACAGCTCGAAGTGGTGATGGAGCGGGGCCATCCGGAAGATGCGCTTGCCTTTGCTGATCTTGAAGTAGGAGACCTGGAGAAGGACGGACAGGGCCTCCAGGATGAAGACCCCGGCCACGGTGAAGAGCAGGAGCTCCTGCTTGATGAGCAGGGCGATGACGGCCAGCGTGGCGCCGAGCGACAGGGCGCCGACATCGCCCATGAAGACTTGGGCCGGGTGGCAGTTGAACCACAGGAAGCCCAAGCAAGCGCCGGCGAAGGCGCCGGCGAAGACGGTCAATTCGGCCGCCTGAGGCACCCGCGGGATGCTGAGATACAGCGACCAGTTGTAGTTGCCGGCAACATAGGTCAGCGCCGTCAGCGCCGTGGCGCTGATCAACGTCAGGCCGATGGCCAGGCCGTCCAGCCCGTCGGCGAGGTTGACGGCGTTGGAGGACCCGACCAGGATGAAGACGATCCACGGCAGATAGAACCAGCCGAGGTAGGGGATCCACTTCTTGAAGAAGGGGACGCTCAGGCTCAGGCTGAACTCGCCGCGCGAGCCCAGCCAGATGAAGACCAGGCCGACGGCCGTCGCCAGGGTGAGCTGGAGGGCCAACTTCTGCCACGGCCGGAGCCCGAGCGACTGCTTGCGGCGGACCTTGAGGGCGTCGTCGAGGAAGCCGACCAGGCCGAACAGGATCATCGAGGCGACGGCCACCCAGACGTAGAGGTCGGAGAAGTTGCCCCAGAGCAGGGTCGGGATGATCGTGGCCAGGATGATCATCAGCCCGCCCATCGACGGCGTGCCCTTCTTGGCGTAATGGCTTTTCGGCCCGTCGGCCCTGATCTCCTGGCCGATCTGCCGGCGCTCGAGGAGCCGGATGATCCAGGGCCCGGCGAGAAAGCTCAGGAGGAGGGCCGTGATGCCGGCGGCGGCGGCCCTCACGGTGATGTACCGGAAGACGTTGAACAGAAAGAAATCGGTGCGGAGGGGGACGAGGAGCCAGTAGAGCACCGCCTTACTCCTTTCCTCGGGCCTTGAGCGCTTCGACCACGGCCTCGGTCTTCACGCCCCGGGAGCCCTTGACCAGCACGAGATCGCCGTCGCGCACGATCCCGCCGATGGCGGCCGCCGCGGCCTGCGAGTCGGCGAAGCGATGGATGGCGGACCCGCTCAAGCCGGACGCCTCGGCCCCGTCGGCGATCGCCGCCGCCAGCGGGCCGACCGTCACCAGAACGTCCCAGCCCGCCCGGGCCGCGGTCTCGCCGGCCTTCCGGTGGAACGCGAGCTCGCCCTCGCCGAGCTCGAGCATGTCGCCGAGAACGGCGACCTTGCGCGCGGCGGGGAGGGCGGCCAGGCTCTTCAGCGCCGTTTCGAGGGCGCGGGGGTTCGAGTTGTAGGAATCGTCATAGACGCGGATGCCCCGGCCCGCCTCGAAGACCGTCCCGCGCCGGACGAAGGGCTTGAGGTCCCGGATGGCCGGGCGGATCTCGTCGAGGCTCAAACCCAGCGCGAGGGAGGCGGCCGCGGCGGCCAGGAGGTTCACCACCGCGGCCTCATTGACGCACGGGAGAGCGACGCGTCCCGATTCTTGACCGTAGCGGAGGACGAATTCGAAGCCGGCATAGCCCCGGGGCGCGAGATCCTCGGCGCGGACGTCGCATGACGGGTCCCGGCCGAAGGTCACCCGGCGGCCGGGGAAATCCGCGGCGATCTTCAGGACGAGCGGATCGTCGCCGTTGAGAACGGCCGCCGCCCCGGGCTTGGCCCCGTCGAGGATCTCTTTCTTGGCCTCGGCGATCTCCTCGAGGCCGCGGAAGAACTGGAGATGGACCGGGCTGATGTTGGTGATGACCGCGACATCGGGCGGGGCGATGCGGGTCAAGGCCCGGATCTCGCCGGGGGCGCTCATGCCCATCTCGAGCACGGCCGCGGTGTCGCCCGGCTCGAGCCGGAGGACGGTCAGGGCCAGGCCGAGATAGTTGTTGAAGTTGCCTTCGGACTTGAGGACCTGGAAGCGCGGCGCGATCAGGGCCGCCGTGAACTCCTTGGTCGTCGTCTTGCCGACGCTGCCGGTGACGCCGACGACCTTCACGCTCCGGCGGGTGAGGACCTCGCGGGCCAAAGCCTGGAGGGCGGCGACCGTGTCGCGGACGAGGACGAGGCCGAAGGACGGGCCCGGGGACGCGACCGGCCGCGACACGACCGCGCCCGCGGCCCCCTTCGCGGCCGCGTCGGCCACGAAATCGTGCCCGTCGCGCCGGCCCGGGACGGCGAAGAAGAGGCCGCCGGGAGCGACGAGCCGCGAGTCGATGGCGTAGCTCCCGAAACCCAGGCCGGCCCCGCCCCGGAGGGCCGTGCCGCCGGTGATCCCGGCGATCTCTTCGAGCATCAGGACGGCCATGGTCAGGACGCCTCCGTGCCGCGGAGGGTCTCTTCGACGGCTTCGATATCGCTGAAAGGGACCGTCCGGTCCTTGAAGATCTGGTAGGTCTCGTGGCCCTTGCCGGCGACGAGGACGATGTCGCCTTTGTTGGCCGTGGCCAGGGCCCGGACGATGGCCCTGCGGCGGTCGGGCTCGACCTCGTAGGTCCGGGCGCCTTCCTTGCGGAATCCGTTCTCGATGGCCTCGATGATGGCCAGGGGGTCCTCGGAGCGCGGATTGTCCGAGGTGAGCACCGTCCAGTCCGCGAGGCGCGCGGCGACGCGGCCCATGCGCTCGCGCTTGTCCCGGTCGCGGTCGCCCCCGGCCCCGAAGACGAGGATGACCCGCCGCGGCTTGAATTCGCGGGCCGTCACGAGCAGGCTCTCGAGGGCGGCGTCGGTGTGCGCGTAATCGACGACGATCTGCAGGCCGCGCCCGTTCGGGACGCGCTCGAAGCGCCCGGGCACTCCTTTGAGGGCGGCGATGCCCTTGACGATGTCGGCCGGGGCCAGGCCGAGGGCCAGGGCGGCGCCGATCGCGGCCAGGAGGTTATAGAGATTGTGACGGCCGACAAGGGCCGACTGAATACGCATCACGCCGCCCGGGTAGGCCACCTGGGTGTCGATGCCGTCCGGGGAGGGGACGTACTTGAGGGCCCGGACGATGGCCGCCGGCTGGAGCCCGAAGGTGACCGTCGTCATCGGCAGCTCGGCGATGAGCTTGTGGCCCCAGGGGTCGTCCGTGTTGACCACGGCCGCCCGCCGCTTGTGGTTGAGGAAGAAGAGCTTCTTCTTGGCCTCGAAGTAGGCCTCCATCGTCGGGTGGTAGTCGAGGTGCTCGCCGCTCAGGTTGGTGAAGATGGCGACGTCGTAGCTCACGCCCCAGACCCGCTTCTGTTCCAGGGCGTGGGACGAGACCTCCATGACGCAATGGCTGACACCGGCGTCGGCGAAGTCGCGGAGCAGGGCCTGGAGATCGGAGGACTCCGGCGTCGTCCGCGGCGCGGCCGTCGCCCAACCGGGGCGGCGGTATTCGATGGTCCCGATGAGCCCCGGCGCCGCGCCGGCGGTCCGCAGGATCTCCTCGAGGATGAACGTCGTGGTCGTCTTGCCCTTGGTGCCGGTGACGCCGACGACCTTCATGCGGTCCGACGGATGGCCGTAGAAGTTGGCCGCGGCCAGGGCCAGGGCCTCGCGGGCGTCGGCGACCTGGATCCAGGCCGCGCGGACGGCGGGCGGTTTGGGCCAGGACGAGAGGACGGCCGCCGCTCCGCGGTCGGCCGCCTCGGCGACGAAGTCCATGCCGTTGCGGGCCGCGCCCCGCAGGGCCGCGAAGAGGAAGCCCGGGCGGACGGCCTTCGAATTGTAGGCCAGGCCGGTGATCTCGAAGCCGTCGGCCGGGCTGCCGGCCACGGTCGAAACGCCCGCGAGAACGTCCTTGAGCGTCACGGCGTTCTCCTCGCCGCGCCCTTCAGGGCCGCGGTCAGGACGCGCGCCGGCAGCTCCCGCTCGGGCGGGACGCGGAGATAGCGGAGGACCTGGCGGGCGATGGCCTTGAAAACGGGGGCGCAGGCCTGGCCGCCGTAATAGAGCTCTTTGGGCTCGTCCATGACGACGATGATCGACAGGCGGGGCCGCTCGAGCGGCGTGAAGCCGACGAACGAGGCCTTGTATTTCCGCGCGTAGGTCTTCGTGACCGGATCCACCTTTTGGGCCGTCCCGGTCTTGCCGGCCGCGCCGTAGCCGTCAGGGTTGCAGAGCCTGGCCGTCCCTTCTTCGACGACTTTGGAGAAGACCCGGTCGACGAGCTCGCGGGCCGTCTGTTCGCTCATGGCCCGGCCCGGCGTGTCGCCGTCCTCGGTCGGGCGCGCCGAGAGGCTGGACTCACCGTCGACGAGGTGCGGCCGGACGAGCAGGCCCCCCGTCGCGAACGCGTTCATGGCCCGCAGCATCTGGATGGCCGTGACCTGGACTTCGTAGCCGATGGCGATGTGGGGCAGGCTGTTGGCCTTGTTCCATTCGTCCGGCGGCCTGAGCTTGCCGTTGACCTCTCCCGGCAGGTCGATGCCGGTCCTCCGGCCGAAACCGAAGGCCCGGGCCGTTTCGAAGAGCTCCTCGCGCCGGAGCCGCATCGCGAACTGGACCGTGCCGACGTTCGAGGAGTGGATCAGGACCTGCGGGAAGCTGAGGATCGATTCGCGCTCGTGGTCGGTGATGGTCGTGCCGCCGACCCGGATGAATCCGGCCGAGCAGTCGAAGAGCTCGGAGTAGCTGACCCGGTTCCTTTCCCGGGCCGCGGCGGCCGTGACGATCTTGAAGGTCGAACCCGGCTCGTAGACGGCCTGGACGGCCAGGTTCAGCCACGCGTCGGGCCCCGGATGCCTGTTCGCATCGTAGGTCGGGACGCAGGCCAGGGCCAGGATCTCCCCGGTCTGAGGATCCATGACGATCGCCGTGCCCGACGCCGCTCCGTGCTCGGCCACGGCCGCGGCCAGCTCCTTTTCGGTGATGTATTGGATGGTCGTGTCGAGCGTCAGGGCGATGTCCCGGCCCGGCACGGGCGGCTTGATGATCCGGGTCTCGTAGTCGCGTCCGCCCGGGATCCGGTAGCTGATCTGCTCGCCGTCCTCGCCTTTGAGGACGCCGTCGTAGCGCTTCTCGACGCCCGTCGGGCCGCCGGTCATGCCGCCGAGGACGTGGGCGGCCAGGGCGCCGTGCGGATAGTCGCGCCGCGTCCCGGCCTCGAGCTCGACGCCGGCGAGCTTGAGGGCCATGACCCGGGCGGCGTCGGCCTCGTCGACCTGCTTCTTCACATAGGTGTAGTTGAGGCCTTCGCGAAGGCGCCCGAGGACATAATCGACCTCGGCTGCGGCCAGCCCCAGCTCTTTCTGAAGCCGGAGGACCTTGGCGCGCGTCACCGCCGGGCTCTCGTTCTCGACGGGACGGATGGCGACGGAGGGGGCGGGCAGGCTGCAGGCCAGGATGTCGCCGTTGCGGTCGAGGATGTTCCCGCGGCGGGGCTCGATCGTGATGACGTCGCGGGCCTGTTTGAGCACGGCCGCTCTGGCCCGGGCGTGGCCGAAGACCTGGATCTGGACGAGCCGGGCGGCGACAAGGACCGCCCAGCCGGCCAAAGCGAAGGTCAGGACCTTGACCCGCCGGCGGATGTCCGACTCATAGAACGTCCTCATCGCCGCATCCTCAATGGCCGCCGTCCCGCTTCCGGAAGACGACATCGGCGTCCGCCGGGTCGATGAGACCGAGCTTGTCGCGGGCGATGCGCTCGATCCGGCCGGGGTCGAGGAGCGCGGACCTTTGCAGCTTGAGGGCCTCGATCGATCCTTCGAGGGCGCGGAGGCGCCGCTCGCTGCGGCCGTTGTCGAGGCCGAGCTTCACGGATTCGGTCTGGTACCAGACGTAGAAGGTCAGGACGCCGATGGTCGCGGCGGCCAGGCCCGCGCCGAGGGCGAGGCCCTTGAGCGTCCATTTCCGGCGGACCATCAGAGCCTCTCCGCGGCCCGCAGCTTGGCC
>Ga0209609_10001409_pt1 | contig 13956 bp, 13 predicted proteins | sample LakKivw325mmetaG_FD_184136 | JGI IMG/M metagenome (GOLD analysis project Ga0209609, IMG submission 184136) | Anoxic lake water microbial communities from Lake Kivu, Rwanda to study Microbial Dark Matter (Phase II) - Lake Kivu water 325m metaG... | ecosystem: Environmental > Aquatic > Freshwater... | reverse complement strand
GCTCGTGGTTGTTGATGAAGTAGTTGAACTCGTTGTTGTGGTGCTTGTCGAGGTGCTCGTGGTTGTTGATGAAGTAGTTGAACTCGTTGTTGTGGTGCTCGTCGTGGTAGGATTGCTGACATCAGGGGCGTATGTATCGTTTGTTGGCGGTCCTGTTGCCTCGTCTTTACTATCCTCAGCATAGAACCTGTATTTATAGTTCGTTCCGGCAGAAAGTTTTGTGGAGTAAGTGTACAGTTTTCCATCTGTGCAATTCCCATCAGACGAATTAACCTCACTCATTGCTTTTTTTTCGTTTTTCTGGTACTTGCCGTCCTGATCAAAGTCAATCCACACATCCGTATAGTTATTTTGCGGAGGGTCGTTGTCCTGATCCACGTACTTTACCCTAAATACAAACGTTGTGTTCGTGTCACCGCTCTCCGGTTCAAGCCCGTCAATCTCATAACCAGGTTCACCTGTCCAATTAAGGGTCGGTGCATTATTTTTTTTTGTTGGTGATGGGGCAGATACCAACGTTGTAAAAAATATGACTGCACCTACCACTATGGTCAGAATAACTAATCCGGAGTATGGTCTCATCTTATATATTAGGGTGTTGAAAGTTAATAATTTCGTTATCACACATGTTGTGTAAAAACCGCGGTTGAAATGAAGAATCAACGTTTGTTTTTGGGAGTGCTACTCGGGGTCCTCATAGGAATAGTAATCGGTGTCAGTTTCCTGCAGTTCGCCCAGAAACGCGCGTGTCCCGCTCCCGTTTGTGTCGATTCTGCGAACGTCATCCCCGTCTCCGACAGGGGCTACTTCCAGCAGGTTCACAACGAGTTACTCAAGGCGAGGAGTTCAATACACCTGGTTGTCTTCGAGCTTAAGTATTACCCAACTTATTCTGAGAGCAGCGAAAACATAATCGTGCAGGATTTGATTGATGCCAAGAAAAGAGGCCTGGATGTGAGGATTATCGTGGACGAGTATTCGAAGGAGAACAACGCGTTCGATTTTTTGAAGGGAAACGGAATAGGAATCGTCATGGACACGGAGAATGTCACGACACACGCAAAACTCGTGGTCGTTGACGGCAAGGTCGTAATTCTCGGGTCAACAAATTTCAGTTACTACGCTCTGGAAAAAAACAACGAGGTTGACGTAATAATACGGGACGAAAAAACCGCAGAGTACTTCGAGAAATACTTCGATGATTTGTGGAAGGAATTTGCTAACGGTTGAATGCTTTGTAAACTATCGCCCCCACAGCAATCAAAACAACCTCGAACATCATCAGTTCTTTTTCGAAATAAAACAGCATCAGACCGCATGTCACAACCCCGAGAAACGCAAGCACCGAGAATTTACCGATGTTCCCGGGAACCTTGAACGGCCGCTTGGAGTCCTTCACGCGGTAGCGCAAAACCAGAAGCGAAAGGTTCACGAAAAAATACGCTATGAATATTCCAAGGTCCGTCAGCAGTGCCACTGTTTTTATGTTTTTTCCAAGAATGAGCGAGCCTATAGAAAGCAAACCGACAACAGCCACCGAAACATACGGCGTTCCGTGTTTCGGGTGTATCTTTGATAATGCTTTTGGCAGTGAATGCTGCGATGACATACCATAGAGCATTCTTGAGCAGACAATCAGCATTATCAGGACAGTATTTGACGTCGCAAACAATGCGATTACAGACATGAGCAAGGATGCCTGCGGAATTGCATGCGTAACAACATCCGTGAGCGGCGCCTTGGATGCGGACAATTTTTCCCAGCCCGTAATTCCAATGGCAGCAATCGCGACAAGAATGTACAGAACCGTTGATATTGCAAGCGCGAGCACAAGCGCCTTCGGAACAATCCTTGCGGGGTTCTTCACCTCCTCCGCAATGTTCGCAACGTCCTCAAAGCCGATGTACGCGAAGAATATCAGCGCGGTTGCCATCAGTATGCCATGAAATCCGACGCCTGCGGGAAGTTCGAAATAATCAACATTTGTGTTTCCGATAAAAAACAGACCCACAATCACAACAAGGACCAAACCGCCCGCCTCTATCAAAGTTGCGATTGTGTTGAATCGTGCGGATTCCTTTATGCCAATAAAGTTAAGAACGGAGAGCGCGATGACGAGCATGGTTGCAGTCCACATGATATCACCGCCGAACAAATGCGTGAAATAACCCGCAAACCCGAACGCAACCGTCGCAACCGATATAATCGCAGCAAATATCATGACCCACTCGACCAGAAACGCAAGCATGTTGCGTCCAAAGGCTTTTTTTGTGTAAACAAATTCAGCAGCCTCCCTTGGATACATGGATGAAAGTTCCGCATAGCTCAAACCCGTAAAAGAAGCAATCAACGCCGCAATAATGAACGACAGCCAGAGCATGTTCCCGGCAATTCCCGCACCCGTCCCGATAAGCGCGTAAATACCTGCTCCGAGAATTATTCCGACGCCGTAAAAAGTAGCATCCCAGAGCGTTAGTTCGCGGTGTAACTTTGCCTTGACCATCCTATTATCCACCTTTCCGCGGCTCTATAACCCTTGCAGTATGCTTGAGAAATTCAAGCATGTTATCGTAGTCTGCTCTAACTTCTCCTTCCAAAGATTGGCCCGTGACTCTGCACATCATATCAATAGAATCGTTTGCCAGTCTGTCCAATTCATTTGCCAATCCCGCATCATTTATGTACAAAGCAAACGCGTGCATCCCTCCAATCTCCACAAGCGACCCTAAATGTATCATATCCCTCATGGTAGGGGTTCTGCCTTCTCCAAGCATTTTCCTGCATCCGTCGAGCATTCCCCTGTAGGTTGACAACTCGTCCCTGACCTGGGCCCTAAACGCCCTCTTGAACGCCTCGCTCCTCCCAAGGCCTTCGCTGAATCTCAAACCCAGTTTATCGCACGCAACTTCCGAAAAGCCGAGCTCCCATACCGCACCTTCCTGAAGTTGCTTCATCCTGCCTAATCGTTCCACTTCCTGCTCAATAGCGTCATCGTTATAATATGGTGTTCTCGGAAGCTTCCTTTCTAGCCTTTCCGTCGCTCCGTGCCACATAACGACATGTGACCCCTCATGCGGCATCGCACTCCTCGCTCTTTGTCGAATCTCGCTTGGCTTTACATGTGTCACTCCGATAGGGTTCAGACATATTGCACCCAGTTGAGGAAACGCCACTATCCAGTCCTCCCTGGGCTTAAACATCAGGAGAAACCTGTCGAATCCAAATTCCCTGCCCACGAGAGTAGCAGTAGCCTTTCTCACATCCATGTTTCCTGCACGAATCTCAAGCAGAGTATCCCTTAATGCATCATCATTCCATCCGCGCTCCCTCGCCTGTTTCAGGAGTTCTGCTTTTTTCGGGTCTGCCTGCAACTGCGCAGCAACGGCACGTTCAAGGTTTAATGGTTTCCCGGGTTGTGCGGTTCTCACAAGTTCCGTTACATCAAGACTCACCTCCATGAGCTCCTCTTCAGGCGTTTTTCTTGCGCATCCTGAAAGAAAAATCTCTGGACCGAAAGCTGCTACTCCTGCACCAGCAAGACCGACCCTGCCCCAAAAACTCAAGAAATCCCCCCGTGTCCATCCCGGCTCAAAGAGCCCCTTCGGCTCTTCCAGTGGCGGTTGCACCATCCGTTTGGTTGTTTTTGATACGGTCATTTTCCAACCTCGAATTCAACGGCCATGAATACCGGCCCCTTTATCGAAATCTGCTTGTTCTTGGATGTTATAAAACGGTGAGCATCAGCACTTATCATAATATTAATATCATGCGGATTTTTTGCCATCTTTATTTGGAAAACGTCCGACTTTGCACCTTCCCCAACTTTATCCTCAATCCACCACGTATGCAAATTTGACGTCGCTGTTAGGAAACCAACACCTGCCTTGACCCCTTTCTTCTTTATATCACTCACGTCAAACTTCAATTTTGATGTGTCTTCGGGAATTCCGTAAACGTTCCCGTCATGGACGTAAATTTCATTCAACGCAGCCGGTCCAAGAAGTTTTTTTCCCTCTTCTTTCTCGACAAGGAAAACCTTGATTTTTTTTCCGAGGAATGGGCCTTCATAAACCGGAACCTTAACCGGAGCGCCGTCATCCGCATGTTCTCTCGCGGTTTTCTCGATAAGTAGCGCGAGTTTTTTTCCGTCTTCGGTTTCCGGAACATCTACCATGCCGATTTTTTTTGCAATTTCCTCATCGCTCAAATCGACAACCGCATAAAACTGCGGGTGCAAAAGCTCACGTACGTCCTTGATTTTGCCCTTCACCATGAGCATGCGTTCAAGCCCGAAGCCGAGGTTGAACACGTTGTACTTTATATCGTAATTCGCAAGCGCGACTGGCGAATACATTCCAATATCCGCAATTTCAATTTCTCCGGAGTAAACCTCGTATTCCGTGCCGGGAGCGTAGTAATTCGAGGTCGCTTTTTTCTGCACGAACCTTATGTCCTTGAAACCAAGTTTGTTCAGAATTTCTTCCGTGAGTTTTCTCCCCGCATCCAGACTCATGTCCTCGTCCATCATGACCATGGAACCGCCGTAATGCGCCCTTAAATGCCCTGCGTCCATCTTCTGCTCGCGCCTGAACCGTATTCCAACGGAAAAAAGTTTCATAGGCAGTTTATGCGTTCCCTGCATCGCAGCAAGCGTCGGGAACCACGCGCCGGTCATGTGAGAGCGCAGGGTCAGTTTGCTGGGAACGGGGGTTATATTCTTGAACTCCGGGAAAAGGTCAACAACGTGTGCAGCATCCTCCGTAGTTATCTTCAACCGGTTGACCATCGTTTCCAGAAGGTTGTCGCCCTCGATTTTTCCTTCACGATACTCACGAAGGATTTTTTTAAATTCATCAACATTGAAATTTGAAGCAATTTTCTTTATCTCATGAATTTTTTCATCGCTCAACCCGATGTCCGGTCTCGGCAGTCCCGCAAGGTAGTAAACCCTGTCAAGAATCACGGGTGCTTCGGGGCCGTACTGCTTGTAAACGTCCTCCTCGGTGATGAAGAACGGATTTTCAATTTCATCAAAACCGAGCTCAAGAAAAACCTCCCTCGTTTTCTGCACCAAATCCTGCACGGGATGCGATTTTCCTTTTCCGCCTGAGTAATCTTTCTTGCTTTTTTCCGGTATGAGCCTTGTGGTCTCTAACCAAACTTTTTTGAAGTCCTTCCTTGCCCTTTCCTTTATGTCCTTCGTGTCGAATGCCATAGTAATATATCTTTATAATTTGAGGAATAAAATAACGTGTAAGCAGAATGAAGCTCTCTAAACTCGGCGAAAGGGCAATAATAAAAAACCTCGAGAAATTTCTCGACGGCATAGGTGACGACTGCGCGGTTATGGATTTCGGAAACCAGAAACTGGTTCTCGCAACAGACATGCTCTACAAGCCGACAGACATACTCAACGAAATGTCGTGGGAGCAGCGCGGCAAACTTGCAGTTACGGTGAATTTCAGCGATATCGCTGCGATGGGTGCAAAACCTCTTGCATTCCTGCTTTCATACGGAAGCCCGGACATCGAATACGAAGATTTCCTTTCACTTGTAAAAGGTGCAAAAAAACAGTGCGAAAGATTCGGGGCAAAGTTCATCGGTGGCGATACGAACCAGACTGATGAATTGACACTTGCGGGTTTCGCGTTGGGTGTTACAAAAAGACCAATTCTCCGTTCGGGTGCAAAACCCGATGATGTCGTGTGCGTTACAGGAAACGTTGGAACTGCAGCATTGGGCGTTCAAATTCTTGTCAAAAAATCATTGAAAAAAATAAAATTAGAAAGTGGGATAAAAGAAATCTTAAGAGCGACGCTTGAGCCGGAACCACGCATGAATGAGGGTTTAATCATCGGGAAATACGCGAACTCCATGATGGATATAAGTGACGGTCTCGCTGTCACCCTGTATGGAATCGCGGAGAAAAGCAAAGTTGGTATGAAAATTGACTCGGATAAAATCCCCCTTTCTTATCATTCTAAAAAAATATCAAAAGAATTAGGATTAAATCTGCTCGATTTCGCGCTCTACGGCGGCGGGGATTACGAACTGGTTTTTACCGTTCCGAAAAACCGGTTTGCTGAACTAAAACGAAAAGTAAAAATCACGAAAATCGGGGAAGTGGTCAAGGGTTCCGGTGTTTTTGCAGGAGAAATAAAAATCCCGAACAAAGGGTATGAGCACTTCAGACAAGGCAATCTATCCCTGCTCAAAATCGACAAAGTCGATTAAAGGGCAGTCAATACATCCAGTGGATGGGGGGCAGATTGCATGTGTAAAAATCCGCCCTATTCATGGGGCGGTTTTTACAGCTCGATGAACATGTCGCACATCGGCACGAGGGTTTTCACAAGTTCCTCGACCTCTTTTTTCTCCATAGTTAGGATAACGCCGCCGATGTTGTTCACGCGCATGTGGTTTATCAGAAAGTGCGAGAACTCCTTTGCGGAATCCTCGTTATTGTAAATGAGCAGACTTGAGAGTGAATCCAGAAGGATGAACCTATTCTTGCTCTTCACCTTGTTCATCTCCTTGTCCACGTACATACTGATCTCCTCAAGTGACGACGGATTTTCCACGAAAACGACGTTTTCCGCCTCTTCCGGCCGTTTGCCTGCGGCATGGGAGATGCAGTCGATGAAGTAGATGTCGTCGCTCCTTATCCTGTTTGTGTTCATGGCCTTCATGATTTCCTCGTAGGGCCGGCTCACGGATATGAAAACCCCGCCGTATTTTTCTTCCGAGAGCAGGATTTGCAGCATCGCGGTCACGATGTTCATCGGCTCGGACTTCGTGGATATGAGCGAGATGGCATTCGGCTTGAACCTCTCCAAAACCTTTTTCAGTTTCTTCCGTATTGTTTCCAGGTTTTCAACTTCGGGTTCTGGTGCGACTTCCTCCGCCTTTTTCTTTTTCCTCTCAAAGACCTCTTTCACTGCCCTTGCCGGAATGCGCGTTGTCACTTCGGGCGCCTTTTCCTCTAACTGCGTTTCGATTAGCTTTATCAATTCCCGAACCTGCGGCGTGAATGCAGTTCGTATGCGTATCGACGTCCCTGTTTTCAGCCTTATCCGCAAATGGCCCCTTGCAGATGAAACGAATCTTATCGTGTTTATGACACCGAGCGCAATCAGCAAAATAACCGCAATGCTGAGCAAACTCTTTATAACGCCCACGGAAAAAATCCCCGTAAGCTCGGGAAGATACTGTGAAACGATGTCGTAAATGGGCATGGCAAGGTTGTTGGAGGCGGAATAATTATACAGAAAAACGCCCGCTGCAAGGAACAAAAGCGCTTTCAAAAAGTTTTCCCATAGGACGTAGGTTTTGTGTTCAAGCGCAAGGATCTCTGGATATTTTGCTTCCGTGAACGAGCGCGGGAATTTCTTCAGAATTATGACGCGTTTGTCTGTTGCAAGAACGTCGTTCGAGCCGATGGTGTACTCGGCAAGTATCTTCTCATTTTCTGCGAGATACTCGGACCACTTTTCCCTATCACCTTGCATTTTACGTGATACCTGCCTTTATGAGTGGTATCAGTTCCACGCCCTCCTTCATTATCTTCATGACGTACTTGGTTCTGGAGTGGTCGACGCCCCGCATCTTTATCACCTGCAGCGCCCTTATCAGTTCGCCCTTGCGCTCAAATTCGCTGAGAAGTATTATTCCATCGGCAATGAACTCCTCGACCCCGAAAACGGAATAGACGAACTTCTGCGGCGGGATTTCGGATATGAAGAGCGTGGTGCATTCCAGGTATTCCAACTGCAAACCCAGTTCAAGGATGAAATCCCTCACGGCTGGCCCTCCGCCAAGATTCTCGCCTATCGCGGTCAGGGAGTCGATAACGACCCTCTTCGCCTTGGAGTCCTCTATCAGCGTCTTTATCAGACTGATGTGCGCGTCAACGTTCTGGCGCTTTATGCCCTTCAGCCGCGTGTCCTGGACGATGTCGATGATGTTGACCTTTCCGGAATCTATCAGTTTCTTGTCGAAAAACGTGAAACCGCTCATGTTCCGTATCACCTTGTCTTTCGGTTCGCTGAGCGCGATGTAAACTCCGGGTTCGTTCTTCTTCGCACCCTCAAACAGAAACTGAAGCGCTAGGATGGTTTTTCCGGTGCCGCTGCTGCCCGCAACCAGAACCGAGTGCCCTTTCGGAATTCCGCCATTCAGTATGTCATCCAGACCCTTTATCCCTGTTTTTACCGGTTCCTGCATTTTGACAGTTATACATACGTGTGTGTTTTAAAAAATGAGATTCCTCAGCCCGTCAGCGGAAATCCTCGGTACGTGTTTTATATTCTCGCCGCGGGAGGTTACGTTCAAAATCAGTGTCTTGTTTTCGGATACCAGCTCTTCAATGAGCCCCTTCCCGATTTTTAATTTTTTAATTTTTTTATCATAATCAAATGTACCACTGTAATCCCCAATTTTCTCACCAAAGTCCATCCCCGCAAGCACAACAAGCTTCGCGCCGAAGTGCACAGCGAGAAAAACGCACCTATCACCATCGGTAAAACCACCGAAGTTTTTTATTTTTCCGGTTTCTACGGTTTGTGTAGTGCCTAACGGATTTTTCAGCAACGGGACGATTTTTTTTAATAATAAAATATTATCGCCATGCGCATGCACCGCAGTAATAGTTCCTCTAGCGTTCGCTTTCAGTATCGCCTTCTCGTCCCCATCAAGATCCGTGACATTTATCTGTGGCACGATGCCGTTTTCAAGGAGCGCCTTCGCAGCGCCGTCCGCCGCAACAACCGTGAACGAATCGAGAACGCGCGCGCTCTTCAGCTTTCGTATATCCTCAACTAAAGAGGGTCCGCAGCCAAGAACAAGAACGTTTTTGTTTCTCAGTTTTTTTTCAATGGAAGCAAAGTTACGATTTTTTATCAGACCGTCAAGAATTTTCGTTGCTTCGAGGTCCTTTTCCTTATCCAACCCCAAACTTTCTGCAATCTCCCCGTATTTCTTATCCCAATCCATCATTATCCTATAGAATGCATACAAAAAAACCAGACAACCACCTCATGGTTGACTCCACGCTAATAAAACGCATCTGCGATTATGCAGAAGTTTCAAAAAAAGACACAGTCTTGGAAATCGGCGCAGGCACCGGAAACCTGACCGAAGAGCTGCTGGAGCGCGCAAAAAAAGTTTACGCAATCGAGAAAGACCCCGATTTTATAAAAATCCTGAATGAAAAATTCTCAAAAAATAAGAACATCAAAATCATGCAGGGCGATGCGGTAAAAATCGAGTTTCCGAAATTCGACAAAATCGTTTCTAATCTTCCCTATTCAATCTCAAGAAAAATCACAAAGAAAATTCTGATGTGCAGGTTCAAGGGTGGGATTCTCGTTTATCAGCGCGAATTCGCGAACAAACTTGTTGCGCAGCCGAGAAGTGAAAACTACCGTTTCATCAGCGCACTCGCACAGTCCGCTGCGGATGTGGAAATTCTCGAGGACATTCCACCGTCAGCCTTCGAACCCGCACCAAATGTTCATTCCTCTATTGTTAAATTAAAAATAAAAAATAAGATCGATGAAAAATACGCAAACTTTCTGAACAACCTCTTTAATCATAAAAACAAAATTTTAAAGAACATATGTGTGGACAAAAAAATTCCGAAGAAATTCTCATGTAAAAGGCCAATAGATCTGAAACCCGAAGAACTACGCAAGATTTACCTTTCTCTTTAAATTGTTCAGCTCATCCACTATTCCATCCGGCATCTTCCTGCCGAACTGCCCGAAGAATTTTTGCATCTCCTCGACTTCTGGTTTCCATTCATCGGGCTTAACCTCAAAGAGTTTTTCCAGATTTTCCTTCGGAATCTTCAGCCCCTTCATTTCCAAATCCTTCAGATGCGGGACACGCCCGATTGGCGTTTCCTTCGCAGAAACCCTGTTCTCAATCCTATCAATCATCCACTTCAATACGCGGATGTTTTCACCGAAGCCCGGCCACATGAATTTCCCCTGCTCATCGATCCTGAACCAGTTCACGCAGAATATCCTCGGGGCGTGCTTCATCCTCTTATCCATTCCTAACCAATGTCCGAAGTAATCCGCCATGTTGTAGCCGCAGAACGATATCATTGCCATGGGGTCCCTTCTGAGCATTCCTGTGTGGTGCGTTGTGGCCGCTGTAGTTTCGGAAGCCATCCTCGCACCGCAGAAAACCCCGTGCTGCCAGTTGAAGCTTTCGTAAACAAGCGGTATGAGTTTCGTTCTTCTCCCACCAAAGATTATCGCAGAAATCGGAACGCCCTTTGGGTTATCAAATTCCTTACTCACCGTCGGGCACTGGTAAATCGAAACCGTAAACCTTGAATTCGGATGCGCTGCCTTCGTTCCTGTTGCAGGGTCGTATTTTCTACCCTGCCAGTCAAGCAGGTTTTTCGGTACAGCACCGTCAAGACCTTCCCACCACGGTTCGTTCGTGTCCGTATTCAAGGCGGTGTTCGTGAAAAACAGAGGATAAAACATCCCTGCCTTCAGCGTCAGTATCATGTTCGGATTCGTTTTCATGGACGTTCCGGGTGCAACTCCGAAGAATCCAATCTCCGGATTTATAGCATACAATCTTCCATCCGGCCCGATGTTCAGCCATGCGATGTCATCGCCCAGAGTCCATACCTTGTATCCGGGCAATGCGGAGTTCAGCATTGCAAGATTCGTCTTTCCGCATGCCGACGGCATCGCCGCCACCATGTACGTCACTTTTCCCTGTGGGTCCTCAACCCCGATAACCGCCATGTGCTCCGCAAGCCAGCCCTCCCTGAAACCCTGCCATGACGCAATTCTCAAGGAGAAACATTTCTTTCCAAGCAACGCATTCCCGCCGTAACCCGAACCAATACTCCAAACAAGGTTCTCGTCCGGAAAGTGCATTATGTACCGTTTGTTCGGGTCAAAATCGCCAACCGAGTGAATGCCCTTCACAAAATCCTTTGAGTTGCCGATTTTTTTCAGAATGTTTTTACCCATACGTGTCATTATGCGCATGCTCACAGCAACGTAGGAAACGTCCGTGAGCTGGACGCACGCCTTCGCATACCGTGAATCCGGATGACCCATCATGTACGGAAGCACGTACATTGTTCTGCCGCGCATGCATCCATCGGAAAGTTTCGTGAGGAGTTTTTTTGCTTCGTCTGGATGCATCCAGTTGTTGTTCGGTCCCGCAATTTCCTTATTGGGATGGCATACGAAAGTTAAATGTTCAGTTCGCGCAACATCGGTCGGATGGCTTCTGTGCAGGTAACTATTCGGATACGTTTTATGATCCAACTCGTAGAATATCTTGTTATCGCCGATTTTTTCTTCGGTCATGCCGATTTTTACAATCCGGCAAGCCTCTTCTTCAGAACCATCGCACCAGTAAACCTTGTCAGGCTTGCATAAATCCGCGCATTCCTCTACCCATTCTTCAAGCGGCGTGGCCATGGCATCAGGATGTTTCATTATAACGCAACAAGAATCCCATCAAATCGGCCGAGCATTTAGCGTTCCTGTCTGCCCAGGCCTTGAGGTGACCATTACCTTTACTTCGTTACCATCGGGCGTTTTCACATTCAGCACAGCACCCTTGGTTATTATATTCCTTCGCACGTAATCCTTGTCCGCCTTGTTTTCCACCAAACTTACAATCTCGCACCTCGTGTTCTTGCCCTTGTCGTTCACATTCACGTACTTCGCTTTTGTGACACGTATCTTAACGCCCTTGCCCTTGGTCGAAATCGCCCTTCTACTCTCTTCCCCAATGATAGTTTCTATCACTGGCCGCCCAATCGCGTACTTCCGCTTCTTTCGCGCCTTTGTTATCTTTCCGTGGTACATCCTTCTAATAATTAGAACTTAACATATTTAAATGATCACGTTTAATAAACCAAATCAAATTTATAATGACAATGAAATCCGCACTCTTGCTCTTGGGAATAGTTTTTATTGTGGGCTGCATCTCTCTGGCCCCTCTTGAGGCATGCATCGGCAGCGATGAATGCGAATTGAGCCTGTGTGACTGCAAGTGCCACGTGAAGGGCCAAACCCCTGAGGCAAAGGACGGGAGGATGTGCGGTATAAACTGCCTGGCGGAATACAACGTGTCCGGTTGTTCCTGCAGTAACAACGTCTGCACCGAGGTGAAGACGCAAGCAACAACCCAACCAGTTATCGGCCGGCCGCCGACAAAACCAAAACTCGAATACATGGAAAGCGGATGCAGCAGAAACCAGAAGGTGAGGGAGGGCATAACCATCTCTCCCAGCAGGTCGTCCGTATCCATAAAGCACAACGTGATGTACACCTGCTGCGCAAACATCACGCTTTCGCTGGAGCAGGAAGACAGCACACTAAAGGTCATAGAAACCAACACTGGCGATGTGTGTAGATGCCTCTGCACCTACGAAATAAACGCAAAAATAATAAACCTCCTTCCCGGAGAATACAACGTCGAAGTTTACGGGATAAAATACCGGGATGTTCATCCCCTCGAACTCAAAGGTTCGCGCAGGGTTTCGGTTTCTTCGGGTTTAACTGTCGAATGCTCAGAGGACAGCGACTGCGTTCCTGCGCAGTGCTGCCACCCGACCTCATGCACCACCAAGGCAAATGCTCCCAACTGTGCAAAAACCGTATGTTCTATGGTCTGCCAGGGGCCGCTTGATTGCGGGGCAGGTAGGTGTGCTTGCGTAAACAACCAATGTTCCGTGGTAAGCGGCGAATAACCCATTTTTATACCGTCACACACATATGTAAGTGAATTTTCGAGGTGATAACATGGCAGGCGACAGATGCCCAACCGGAATTGACGGCTTGGATAAGATAATCGGCGGTGGTTTCCCGCGCGACAGGAGCATGTTGCTGTCGGGCTCATGCGGTACCGGAAAAACCGTTTTAGGTGTGCAATTCTTATGCAACGGCGCTGTGAAATACAACGAGCCGGGTATCCTCGTTACGCTGGAGCAGGATTCCGACGAGCTCAGAAGCGACATGTTACACTTCGGTTTTGACCTGCAAAAACTTGAAGACTCGAACAAACTCATAATCATAGACACCTCGCTCGCGCGCATGGGCATGAAGGAGTTCATAAGCGACCTTCCGTTAGTGCCAAAGAAAAGTTTCTCCCTCCTCCCCGGAGAATTCGACATTGACCGCATAACCGGCTTGGCAATCCAGGCAGCAAAGAAAATCAAGGCAAAGCGTTTAGTGGTTGACAGTTTGCCTGCCCTCGATGTTCTCGTAAAAGAAAATATCGATGTCAGAAAAACAATCCTCCACATGGCCTACGAATTCAAAGCCAACGGTCTGACATCCCTCCTCATAACTGAGAGCCTCGAGGAAGACGGCCTGACAAAGCACGGCGTTGAGGAATACGTAACCGACGGTGTCGTAATCCTGAAAACCAACGAGGCCCTGGACACGAGAACCATAAAAATCCGAAAGATGCGCCTCACAGAACACAGCCTGAGACCGCACACCTTCGAGTTCACGAAGAACGGGATAAACATAAGGGCGCCGGAACTAGCCAAAAAAGTGATATAACAGTGATATAACTCCCCCCTTTCTATTTTTAACCCCCCTGAACCATTTATTTATGCCTGTGGTTGGCTGTTTCTTGGAAAATGGAGAGTAAAGAGGAACAAATCCTCAAGATACTTCAGGAGGACCTCATGCCCTTGGAGGACATCCACGCATGCATGGTCGCAAAGAAGGGTTTAGAGGGTATAACACCGCTTACCGAAAAGTTCAAACAGGAAGTCCTTCCGATATGGGAAATTCTGAAGAACACCATGGATGAGCTCTTTGACGTGGTATCCCATTACTCCGAATACGGTCTTGACAAGGTGTACTTCGAACTCGGGGAATTCGATGTGATGTTCTTCATCCTCCCCGGCTCCGATACCGCCCTCGTTGCCATTGTTCCTGCGCTCGCAAACCGTGG
>Ga0209609_10001408_pt1 | contig 13963 bp, 8 predicted proteins | sample LakKivw325mmetaG_FD_184136 | JGI IMG/M metagenome (GOLD analysis project Ga0209609, IMG submission 184136) | Anoxic lake water microbial communities from Lake Kivu, Rwanda to study Microbial Dark Matter (Phase II) - Lake Kivu water 325m metaG... | ecosystem: Environmental > Aquatic > Freshwater... | reverse complement strand
GCAATATATTTCCAAATTAATTAGTAAGTAGATTAAGAAATTGATTGATATTTCTTTGTCTAAATTTAAGAAATTCAAATAAGAAATTAAAATTAAACCGCCCAAATAAATCATCAAGCTAATAAAAAACGGCTGATTCAGATAAAAATATAATCCATAAGATATTAAAATCCAGCCAGTAGAAATAAAGTAAGACAAAAATTGGCTGGATTTTTTATTATCAGTGATTATTTTTTTAAAAAATAGTATCAGGAGAATAACAAAGAGCGGTATTAGCCACCAAACATTAAACCAATTAGCCAAGACTCTCATTTCTAAATATCCCAACAGTAAATAAGAGAAATTCAACCATGACATACCCACTACGATTTTCCAAAGTAAAACCGTAATCGTAACGCTGATAATTCCCTTGGTCGGCGTTCCTAAAAGAAAAATAAATATCGCGCTCACCAGAGCGTAGAGGCTATAAAAAAAGATGCTCTTATTAAAAGAAATTTTAAGCATGAGAAGCCTTAAGCACCAATTTATTATCTTTGATTTTCACTAAAACTTTCTGTTTGCCGTTAATCTCGTTATTAATAATTTTTTCCGCTAAAGGGTCGAGTATTTCTTTTTCAATTAAGCGCTTTAAGGGACGGGCACCATAATTAGGATCGTATCCTTTTTGAGCTAGATAGTTTTTAGCTTCCGAAGAAATTTCTAATTTAATGCCGCGAGCTGATAATCGTGTAATAATCTTCTCCAATTGTAAATTCACTATCATCTGAATATCTTTTCGATTCAAAGGATTAAAAATAATTATTTCGTCGATGCGATTTAAAAATTCTGGACGGAAATAATTTCTTAAAGCCTCTAATATTTTTTCCTTGAGGTTAGCCTGTTGATTTTTTATTTCATTATCTTTCTCGTAAGTAAAACCTAATCCGGCCATTTCCCTGATATATTCGCCTCCTAAATTAGAAGTCATAATGATAATGGTATTTCTAAAATTGACTGTTCGCCCCTTGCCATCGGTCAAACGGCCATTATCTAATATTTGTAATAGAATATTAAATACTTCGGGGTGAGCTTTTTCAATTTCATCAAAGAGAATCAAACTATAAGGACGATGTTTAACTATTTCCGTTAATTGTCCTCCTTCTTCGTAACCAACATAACCTGGCGGTGAACCGATAAGACGACTCACCGTATGCTTCTCCATATATTCTGACATATCAATTCTAATCATAGTCTTCTCATCATTAAACATAAATTCTGATAAAGCCTTGGCTAATTCTGTTTTACCAACACCAGTCGGGCCTAAAAACATAAAAGAACCGCTCGGTCTATCCTCCTCAGAAATTCCAGCTCGAGCCCTTCTAATAGCTCGGCTAATAGCTTGGATGGCTTCTTTCTGACCAACTACCCGATGAGATAAAGCCTCTTCAATCCTAGCTAATTTTTTACTCTCGTCTTCGAGCATCTCAGTAACAGGAATACCGGTCCAGCGCGAGACCACCCCAGCAATATCCTCACTGGTAACTTCCTCTTTAAGAAATCTATTTTTAGGAGAAATTTTGTCTAAAATTTTATCTTTATTTTTTAATTCTTTGGTTAATTGGGGAATTTTACCGTAGAGCAACTCCGCTACTTTTTCCAAATTACCTCGACGTTCCTCTTCCTGTGCCTCTCTTTTGGCATCCTCTATTTCTTTCTTAATTTGGCCGATGTCATTAAAAATATCTTTTTCTTTTTTCCATAAAGAATAAATATCTTCATGTTTCTTTTTCAGTTTTTTTAATTCAGCTTCTAACTGTTTGATACTGGTGGCAGCGGTCTGTTTATTTTTCTCTTTTTTCAAAGCCTCCTTTTCCAATTCCAAAGTTTTCATTTTCTTTTCGATATCAATGATTGATAAAGGAGTGCTGCCGATTTCTAAACTTAATGAGGAAGCAGCTTCATCAATTAAATCAATGGCTTTATCAGGTAAAAATCTGGAAGTAATGTAGCGACTGGATAATTTAACCGCCGTAATAATAGCCTCATCAGAAATTTTTAAACCATGATGAGCTTCATATTTTTCTTTAAGCCCTCTTAAAATATTAATTGTTTCATCCTGTGATGGTTCCTCAACTATAATAGGCTGGAAACGGCGCTCGAAAGCCGGATCTTTCTCAATATATTCGCGATAATCTTTATAGGTAGTGGCGCCGATGACGCGTAATTCTCCACGAGACAAAGCTGGTTTTAATAAATTAGAGGCATCTATTGCTCCTTCAGCTGCTCCAGCGCCTACTAAAGTATGAATTTCATCAATAAAAGTAATAACATTACCAGCTTTTTGAATCTCTTTTAAAACTTTTTTGAGACGTTCTTCAAATTCTCCCCTAAATCTCGTGCCAGCAATTAAAGACCCCATGTCCAAGGAGATAATCTTTTTGTTTTTTAAAATTTCCGGTACCTCGTCTTTAGCTACTCTCTGAGCCAATCCTTCAACAATGGCTGTTTTACCAACGCCGGCTTCTCCTATTAAAATTGGGTTATTTTTGGTGCGCCGAGATAAAATCTGCATTACCCGACGCAATTCTTCCTCACGGCCAATCACTGGATCTAACCTATTTTCTTTAGCTAACTCCACTAAATCTTGACTGTATTTTTCTAAAATATTACCACTCGGCTCCTGAAACTCATCAGTCACCTTCTCTCCTTGACTATATTCTTCAATAGCTTTAAGATAGGCTTCCTTTTTTATATTATATTTAGATAAAATTTCTTGACTGGAATTCTTACCGGCTAAAATGCCATAAAACAAATATTCCGAGGAGACAAAATCATTTTTATCTTCGCTGGATTTACGGCTAGCCAGTTCGATAATTTGAATCATTTCTGGAGATAAATACATCTGTCCTATACCCTCCCCAGCGACAAAAATTCGTGGCAGTTTAATAATTTCCTCCATGACATCTTTCAATAAAATTTCGATATCAATATTAAAAGCTTTGCTCAAAATATCCCTAACAGCGGAATTCTCTTCGTCAATTAAAGTATATAAAAGATGCAGAGCTCTCATCTCCCCTTGATGTCTTTCCCAGGCCATTTGTTGGGCACGTTCCAAAGCAGCCTGGGCTTTAGCTGTAAATCGCGAGAAAGGCATATAAATGTAAATTATAAGTTCAAATTTACAATTTTTATCTATCAGAAAATAACTCTGTTAGAGTATAACATAAAAGTTTATCTTTTTAAATCTTTTATTTACCAAAACGACACTGTCGACGAGCGTATTCTTTAAGAGCTAAATCAAACTGATGCTCGTCAAAATCCGGCCAATATATTTTTGGAAAATAAAGTTCACTATATACGCTTTGCAAAGGTAAAAAATTAGACATTCTTAAAACTCCTGAGGGTCGAATAACTAAATCTGGATCGGGTAAACCTTTTGTATCTAAATGATTTAAAATAATTTGTTCGTTTATTTTTTCTGCGGGAATTTTATCTCGAATAATTTTTTGAACAGCTCTCTTTACTTCATCTCTCCCTCCATAATTTAAAGCAATATTTAAAATCATTTTCTTATTATTTCTCATCAGTTTCTGAGCCATTTTTAAAGCTTTTTGCAAATTAACTGGTAATTTATCCATTGAACCCAAATGGCGAAATTGAATTCCTTGCTTCTTAAATTCGGGAGCATACTTCTGCGCAAACTCAATAAAAATACTCATTAAATGATTAACTTCGTCTGGCGTCCTTTTCCAATTTTCCGTTGAAAAACCATATAATGTTAAAACTTTAATTTCCCTTTTTAAAGCATATCTAATGGTTGAAACTACTCGCTTAATACCGGCGCGATGTCCTTCGTAAGCTGATAAACCATGTTTTTTTGCCCAACGGCGATTCCCGTCAATCATAATTGCAATATGTTGTGGCAATTTTTCATTATCTTGTTTTTTGTTTTTCATGTTTTTTTAATTTAATCAACTTGGAATTTAACCTTTTTGGCGTCCACATTGGTTCAAAAGTTAATTCCACTTGAACCTTTTTTGCTCCAATTTGATAAATTTTTTCTTTTACTTGCTCTAAAATAAAATTATTAAAAGGACAAAAAGGAGTTGTCAAAGTCATTAAAACTTTAACTGTTTTCTTTTTTTTATCAACCTCTAAGTTATAAATTAAACCTAAATCAATAATACTAATGGACAACTCAGGATCAAAAATTTGCCTTAAAGCTTTTAAAACTAGGGCTTTCGATAAATTAGAAAATTTTCTTTTCTTCATTATTTTAAACGGTACTTTTCCTAAAACCTGTGCCTGCCGGAATCAAACGGCCAATAATAACATTTTCTTTTAATCCGCGTAAATGATCCTCGCGACCTTCTAAAGCTGCTTTCACTAAAACCCTGGTTGTTTCTTGAAATGAAGCTGGTGCCAAAACACTGGAGGAAGTTAGAGCTACATTTTTAATGCCTAAAACTATTTCCTCGGCTTGAGGGGGTTTTTTCTTTTGAGCTTTCATTTCCTCTACTTTAATGTGGAACATTTCTTTTTCAATAATTTCACCCATCAGAAATTCACTATCTCCCGAATCAATAATTTTCACCCGAGAAAACATTTGCCTAATAATAACTTCTAAATGTTTATCATTTATTTTCTCTCCAGCTAAATTATAAACTTTTTTAATTTCTTTAAGAATATAATCTTGGCAAGCCTCTTTACCTAAAATCTTCAGAATTTTCTTTAAATTCAAGTTCCCTTCGCAAAGCTGTTCTCCTTTTTTGACTTTATCGCCGGTCTTAATCCATAAAGTAGCAATTTCTGGAACGATATATTCAATAACATCACTGTCTTTTAATTTCTTCGGTTTTTTCTTGGTCTCCTTTATTAAGGTTAGTTTAATACGAATAACTTTACGATGAGCTGTTTTCTCAATATCAATCACTTCTCCATCAACTTCACTGATAGGGGCTTCTCCTTTGGGGACTCTGGCTTCCACCAATTCTTCTACACGAGGTAAACCTTGAGTAATATCCACGGCTTGCGCCACACCGCCGGTATGAAAAGTCCTTAATGTTAATTGGGTACCCGGTTCACCAATGGATTGTGCCGCCACAATTCCTATGGATTCTCCTAAATCAATAGGTTTGAGCCAGGCCAAATCTAAACCATAACATTTTTGACAAACACCATAATGTGTTTCACAAGTTAAAGGAGAACGCATGATAACCTCTTCGCAGGCTTCACTAATTTCCTGAGCTAATTTATCATCTATTAATTCATTGGCCTTCAAAATAACTTTACCTTTTTTGGAACAAGCATCTTGACTTAAATAACGACCACGAATCTTATCCTCAAATTTTTCTCCCATTTCTTCCACTTCTTTTTTATTAATGATAATCCCTTGTTTAGTATGACAATCTTCTTCTCTTACAATAACTTCCTGACTAACATCAACTAATCTTCTGGTTAAATATCCGGCAAAAGAAGTTTTTAAAGCCGTATCGGCTAGACCCTTACGGCCACCGTGAGAAGCAGCAAAATATTCCAACACATTAAATCCTTCTTGATGGGAATGGATAATTGGTAAATCAATAATGCGGCCTGCTGGATTAACTACTAATCCTTTCATCCCCATGATCTGTGATGCAACGCCCCAATCACCGCCAGATCCAGAATTGAAAATAATAGAAACTGAATCATCGGGTGATAAAGTTTTAGGAATGAATTCGGTAATCTGGGACACAGCATGGCGCCATTGTTCTTCTGATAAAGATTTTTTCTCATTAGCGGTTAATAAGCCCTCTTGATATTGAGAATTTATTTCATCAACTTTTTTTTGTGTCGCATCGAGAATCTGTGCTTTTTCTGAGGGAATCTTTAAATCAGTTAATCCCCAAGTAATGCCGGAAATAGTAGCATAATAAAAACCTAATTCTTTAATGGTATCAATAACATCAGAGCAACGATTAAAATCTTTATAAAAATAAATGATATCTCTGGTAATTTTTTTCAAATCCCTAGCCCCTAATTGCTTATTAATAAAAGGAAAGTCATCGGGCAAAGCGCTATTAAAAATAACCCTTCCCGGAGTAGTAATAATAATTTGATCCTTTTTGTCGCCACTATTAGAATCTTTTTCTAAACGTAATTTAATTTTTTCTTGATAGATAACTTTTTTATTATCTAATGCTAACAAAACTTCTTTATTGTTGGCAAAAATCTTATAATCTTTTTCTTCTCTATCCGAAGGAATATCCATTGTCAGCCAATAAATTCCTAAAATCATATCTTTGCGAGGTAACATCACAGGATCGCCATCAGCTGGTTTTAATAAACCTAAACTAGCTAGCATTCTATTCTGAGCCTCTCTTTGCGCTTCTTCGGTTAAGGGCAAATGAACTGCCATTTGATCGCCATCAAAGTCAGCATTAAAAGGTTGGCACACTAAAGCTGGAATCTGAATAGCTAAACCTTCAATTAATCTTGGTTGGAAAGCTTCCACGCTCAAGCGATGCAAAGTTGGTGCCCTGTTTAATAAAACATATTTCCCCTTGGCTACGGTTTCTAAAATTTCCCAAACGATATCAGGCCCTTCTTCGATTAAATGATTAGCCGCTCGAGGATTAAAAACGATCTCTCTTTTCATTAATTCACCAATAACAAAGGGCTTAAATAATTCCAAAGCCATTTTTTTGGGCAAACCGCACTCATGAATATGTAAATCAGGCCCGATAACAATTACTGATCTTCCAGAATAATCGACTCTTTTTCCCAAAAGATTTTGTCTAAAACGACCTTGTTTACCTTGCAAAATATCGGCTAAAGATCGTAAGGGTCGGTGTTGAGCAGCATGCATTGGCGCCGATCCAGAAGTTTTTCTAATAGAATTATCAATTAAGGCGTCGACCGCCTCTTGAAGCATTCTTTTTTCATTTTTAATAATCACTTCCGGAGCTTTAAGTTCCAAAAGTTTTTTCAAACGATTATTGCGATTGATAACTCGGCGATATAAATCATTTAAATCAGAGGAGGCAAAACGACCACCATCTAATTGAACCATCGGCCTTAATTCTGGAGGTAATACTGGTAAAATAGTCAAAAACATCCATTCTGGCCGAACATTGGATTTTAACATTGACCTAACTAATTTTAGGCGTGCCAATATTTTTTTATCAACTTGTGTCCTTCTTTTGGATTTACTAATCATTTCCTCTAATTCTTGACTTAATTTCTTCAAATCAATCTCTTCTAAAAGCTTTTTTACCGGTTCACTGCCAGTAGCCGCGCTAAAAATATGAGCGTATTCTTTGGATAATTGTAAATAATCAATTTCTGATAAAACTATCTTCGGTCTTAAAATTTCTAATTCTGTTTTGACTTTATAATAAGAAGCCTCTAATTCTTTTCTTTTTTCTTTAGGCCAATTTTTAAATTTATTTTTAAATTCTTTTTTCAAGTCGTCCAGAGCTTTTTGTTTAGCTATCTTATCAACAGAGGTTACAATATAACTATTATAATAAATGACTTTCTCTAAGGCTAGCGAGGTAATGTCAAGCATTAAACTTATTCTCGAAGGAATACTTCTTAAAAACCAAATATGAGCCACTGGCGCTGCCAAGGCAATATGACCCATTCTTTCTCTACGAACTGAAGATCTGGTAACCTCTACGCCGCAACGATCACACACTACCCCCTTATAACGAGCAGTTTTATATTTACCGCAAGCGCATTCATAATCTTTAGAGGGTCCAAAAATTTGTTCAGAAAACAAACCCTCTTTTTCGGGTTTTTGAGTACGATAGTTGATCGTTTCAGCCTTGGTAACTTCGCCATGAGACCAAGAAGCAATTTCTTCAGGTGAAGCTAATTTAACTGACAACGCTTCGAAATCTTTTATTCTTAAATCTTTTGTCTCGGCCATAATAAGATTTAGTTTATTTCTTCTAATGGTTTGTGTTCCAAACTTTCCTCGGTCTTCACGCCCTTCAGATTAATAGATAAACCCAAGGATTGTAATTCTTTTAAAATGACATTGAAAGCGGCAGGAATATTAGGACTTTTAATTCGTTCTCCCCTGATAATAGATTCGTAAGTAGCTGCACGACCAATGACATCATCGGATTTGATGGTTATCATTTCCTGCAAAGTATAGGCTGCGCCATAACCTTCCAAAGCCCACACCTCCATCTCTCCAAATCTTTGGCCGCCAAAATGGGCTTTGCCTCCTAATGGTTGTTGGGTAATCAAAGAATAAGGACCAATAGCCCTCATATGGACTTTATCTTCAACCATATGCTCCAATTTCATCAAATACATCACGCCAATGGCGACTTTTCTATCAAAAGGCTCGCCAGTTTTTCCATCGTACAGATTAACCTTACCATCTTCTGGCAAACCAGCAATCCGAAGCTCGTTTTTAATATCCTTTTCTGAAGCGCCATCCAAAGAAGGAGTAATAGCGCGATAACCTAATTTTTGACAAGCTAACCCAAGATGATTTTCAAATACTTGACCCAAATTCATTCTTTTACCAACGCCTAAGGGATTTAAAATAATATCAACCGGCGTACCGTCTTCTAAATAAGGCATATCTTCTTCGGGTAAAATTATCGAGATTACTCCTTTATTACCATGACGACCAGCTAATTTATCGCCGACTCTTAATTTTCTAAGCTCGGCGATTTCAACATTAATTTTTTTAATTACCCCGGCATCTAATTTATCACCACTCTGACGGCTTAAAATTTTTGTTCTAATGACACGACCGATTCGTGATGGCTCCAACACTAAAGAACTATCTTTTATTTCTTTGATTTCTTCGCCAAAAATAGCCTGGAGCAATCTTTCTTCTGGTGTTAATTCTATTTTACCTTTAGGAGAAATCTTTCCTACTAAAATATCACCACCTTTCACTTCGGCGCCTAATCTCACAATCCCCTCTTCGTCTAAATCTTTTAATTTTTCTTCGGAAACATTAGGGATATCGCGAGTCGTCATCTCCGCCCCTAATTTAGTATCGACTACATCACAACTAAATTCTTCTAAATAAACCGAGGTGAAATAATCTTGTCTTAAAACTCTTTCAGATATAATAATGGCGTCCTCATAATTAAAACCGTAGAAAGGAATAAAAGCCACTAATAAATTTTGCCCCAAAGCTAATAATCCGTTTTCAGTAACTGAACCATCAGCCAATAATTCACCTTTTTTAATTTTTTGGCCTTTAGTAATAACCGGTCTTTGATGCAAACAGCTTTGTTTATTGCTTTTTTCAAAAGTTATCAATTCATAACGTTTAATTTTATTATCTTTAGTCTTAAGACTAATATGAAAACTGTCCACCTCTGTTACCTCGCCTTCAACATCACTAATTAGACACTGACCAGATTCCAAAGCGATTTTTTTCTCCATGCCCGTGGAAACCAAAGGCACTTTTGGTCGAACACAAGGTACAGCCTGTCGCTGCATATTAGCGCCCATCAAAGCCCTATTGGATTCATCGTGTTCCAAAAAAGGAATTAAGCTTACGGCTGCGGAAATAATCTGCTGGCAGGAAACATCAATTAAATCGATTTCTTCTCTTCCGACTATAGTGGGCTCACCATTCACCCTAGCACCAACCATTTCATCCTTAATTCTACCTTTTTCATCAATATCAACACCACCGTGAGCAATTTTATATTTCAATTCTTCAAAAGCATCAAGCCAAATAATTTCTTGGCTTAAGGTGCCATTTTTTACTTTAATATAGGGAGTCTCCAAAAAACCGAATTCATTTAGACGAGCATATAAAGATAAGGATAAGACTAATCCGATATTTTGTCCTTCAGGAGTCTGAATAGGACATAAACGTCCATAATGACTCGGATGAACATCACGAACTTCTAATCCTGCTCTTTCTCTGACTAATCCTCCAGGACCCATGGGCGTGGCTTTTCGTTTATGTTCCAACTCTGATAACATATTCATCTGTTCCATAAATTGACATAACTGAGAAACATTAAAAAATTCTTTTAGGCTATTCACTAATTGCCTGGGATTAATTAATTGAGCTGGTGTTAAAGTTAAGGGATCTAAAGTAGCCATTCTATCCTGAATGGTTCTGCGCATTCTCATTAAGCCTACGCGAAAACGATCGGTCAAAATTTCACCGACTGCTTTGATGCGACGATTACCTAAATGATCAATATCATCATCTTTAGCCTGAGGATTAAGATTTAAGAGAATAATTTCTTTAATAATAGCTACAATATCTTCCTGAGTTAGGGTTCTTTCGTCGATAGAAATATTTAAACCTAGTCTTTGATTTAATTTATGGCGACCAACTTTAGCTAAATCGTATCTATCCTTTCTAAAGAACATATTATTGATTAAATCGCGGCTGTTATCATAAGTAGCTAATTCTCCCGGTCTTAAGCGGCGATAAATTTCAATATAGCCTTCTTCCTGGGACGTTGAGGGGTCTTTTTCAATAGTCTTCTCGATGTATTTCAACAGAGCTTCATTTTTGAAAGAAGCAAATAAGGTTTTAATTTGTTCATTATCCTCGAAACCAAAAATTTTAAGTAACGCAGTCACGGGTGCTTTTCTTTTTCTGTCGATTTTAACCCAGATAGCACCATCGGTATCAGTTTCGAATTCCAGCCAGGAACCGTGATAAGGAATAAGTTTGGCACCAAAGAGATTATTACCCCTAAAAGTAACTGATTGAAAATAAACACCAGGTGAGCGATTAATCTGAGAAATAACCACTTTTTCAGTACCATTAATAATAAAGGTTCCTCGAGGAGTCATCATCGGCACTTCGCCAAAATAAACCTCTTGTTCTTTATGAGTGCCATGTTTTTTATTCGTTACTTTTAATTTAACTCGTAAAGTCGCTTCATAATTGAGCTCTTTTTCTTTAGCCTGTTTTTCAGTTAATTTCGGCTCTTCGAAATAATAATCTAAAAAACTCAGCTCTAATTCTTTGCCGGTATAATCTTTTATCGGGGATAATTCCTGAAATACCTCTTTGATACCTTCTTTAATAAACGAATCGAAAGAAGTGGTCTGAAATTGCGTCAAAGGAGGTGGCTCTAAAATATCCCGATGATGACGGGCGAATATCTTAGTATCTAATTTTGATGCCATTATTCAGTGGTTATTAAAAATATCATACAAAAAACTAATCCCTAAGAAGGATTGATTTTGATTCTACAAGTATAATATAAAATATTTTTTCACTCCCTCGCTATTTTAAAAGCTTTAAGGATAGCTTGAGCTATCCTAACAGAAGTAACACTTTTTTCCTGAGAAATATCCAAAAAAACACGGTGGATATTCTTTATGCTTATTTTATTCTTTTTAAAAAATTTGTCAAGGGAAATTAACAAATCCTCTCCTTGCTGTGCCTCTAATTGATATTTTTTATTTTTCTTATTTTTGCCCTGATTGACCCACACTGATAAAACTAACATAGTTATTTAATATGCCTATCTCGCCATTCTTTGATTTTTTTATGATCGCCTGATAAGAGAATTTTGGGAACACGCCAACAAACTTTTCTATTGGAAGACTGAGGATAAAAAATTTCTGGTCTGGTATATTGCGGATATTCTAAATCACCGTGAATGAAAGAAAACGACTCTTCTTTTAAAGAACTGCTCCTTATCACGCCTGGTAATAACCTGGTAACCGCATCGATTAATACCATTGCTGGCAATTCTCCGCCAGTCAAAACATAATCTCCAATTGATATTTCTTCATCAGCTACGTACTTCTTAATTCTCTCATCAAAACCTTCATAATGAGGACAAACCAAAATTAGCTGCTGATATTTTTGGAATCTAGTAATATCCTTTTGAGTTAATTTTTTACCTTTAACGGAAAATAAAATTACTCGCCTTTTCTTAAGTCGGGGCGCCTTTTTAAGCAGATCTTTAACGGCTTTAAAAACCGGTTCCAGCATAAAAATCATTCCCGCACCACCGCCATAAGGACGGTCGTCAACTGTCTGATGCTTATCCTGAGTCCAGCGTCTTAAATCAAAAATATTAATTCGGACTAATTTTTTAGCCTGAGCTCGTTTAATAATGGAAGTCTTAAAATAACTCTCAAAGGCTTCAGGAAAAATTGTTAGGATATCGAAACGCATAAAAGAAAACCGCGATATTACTCATAATACCGCGGTTTTCAGAATTTAGCAATTAAAGATTCAAGCCTTCTGCAATTTGGTCGGCTGCCTTTTCGGCTTCTCGAGTACGAGTAGAACCAGCTGGTTCCTCGATTTTAAGATTAATTCTTGCTCGATTCTTAGCGCCGACAACTCTTAAAATAGTGCGAAGAGCTTTTGCCATTGCTCCCTGACGGCCAATGATTTGAGCCATGTCCTGAGGATCTACTTCTAAAGAAAGTAAAACCCCCATTTCATCGACTTTTCTATCAACTTTGACGGCATCAGGATTATTGACTACACTCTTGACTATAGTTTCAAGAACTTGTTGATCTACTGGTGTTTCGGCCATATTTCGTTATAAACTTGCTTGTTAATAATGTATCAAATGTACCATGAGAGTAGCTGTCGACCTCTCCAGCTACTAAATCAAAGATTATTATACTCTCTTTTTAAGTTTCTTGCAATATCTTTTCTGACTCCTCTAATTTTATTGATAATAATTGTGAACTATTTTCTTCGCCAATTGTTACTCCGTAAATGACTTCGGCTACAGCCATAGTCATTCGATTATGAGTAATAATAATAAATTGGGTATTCTTGCATAATTCTTTTAATATTTTGGCAAAACGATTGCTATTTTCTTCATCTAAAGCCGCATCAATTTCATCTACCACTACTAAAGGCGGATCTGATTGATTAACAATGGCTAATAACAAAGAAATAGCTACCAATGTTTTCTCGCCACCGGATAACATTTCTAAACTTTTGAGTTCGGTTTTGGGAATATCAATTTTAATATCAACCCCCCAATAAATATCTTGATTGGGATTTTCTTCTATGGTGTTAGCATCTTCTTCAGAGGCTAAAACTTGTTTGGTCTTTTTAATTTGTTCCAACTTAGCTGAACCACCGCTAAACATCAAGCGGAAATACCTATTAAAATCTTGATTGATTTCCAATAATGATTTCTCGAAAGTTTTTTCTATTTCTTTGGTTAAGTGTTGAATTAAAATTTTTAAATCTTGGGACCCTTTCTGCAAATCAGTAATTTGCTGATTCAAAAACTCGTGACGCTTGGATACTTCCTCATATTCCTTCTTTACATTGATATCTTCACTGCCAATTTCTGCGATATCCCTTCTTAATCTTAAAACCTGTCTTTCTAAAGTCATTAATTCTTCAGCTGAGACTAAAATTTGAGGTTTATTCTCTTGGTAGTATTTAGTGATTTCTTCAAAAGTTAATCCTGCTTCTTCAACCCTTCTCTTAAAGTCATCTAGATGCAATTTATATTTTTCTAAAAGTAATTCCTGGCGCTGTTCCTTTTTAATTAATGATTCTTTCTGGCTGCGCAATTGATTGATTTCTTCAAAAACACTGCGGAAATTTTTATTCTGGTTATTAAGTTCCTGCTCCTCGGCTTTCAAGGCCTTATTTTTGGTGATTAATTCTTGCTCCAAATTATTGAGCTGTGCCTGAATTTGTTGCATTGTTTGCTTCTCTTGAGGCGTTTGCTCGGTAAAAATTTCTTTTAAACTTTCAATGATTTCCTTAATCTGATAATGGAGAGTAGAAATATCTTGAATTTGTAGTAAATTTTCCAATTTGTTTTTGACGCTACTTATCCGATGCTCTAATTCTTGGCCGGATAAAGATAAGCCAGTACTTACCTCTTGACGACCCAGTTCTCGTAATAATTCTGATTTGTGATTCTGGAGAGCAATAATATCTTGAGTTATTTTTTGAATATTTAATTCTAAACCCCCGTTTTCTTCGCCTTTTAAGGATAAAAGTCCTGTTTCTCTTTGTTTTATTTCTTTATCCAAAGAGCTGATT
>Ga0209609_10001405_pt1 | contig 13972 bp, 11 predicted proteins | sample LakKivw325mmetaG_FD_184136 | JGI IMG/M metagenome (GOLD analysis project Ga0209609, IMG submission 184136) | Anoxic lake water microbial communities from Lake Kivu, Rwanda to study Microbial Dark Matter (Phase II) - Lake Kivu water 325m metaG... | ecosystem: Environmental > Aquatic > Freshwater... | reverse complement strand
AGGGCGTACAACAGAAAGGAGTTCAAATAATCACGCGGCTGGAGCAGGATCCAGACTGGTGTCACCGAAGCTGTGAAAACATAAGCGAGTAAAAGCCAGCGCCAGGTGTTGGCGTCTAAGACTAGTGGATAATGATTGCCGAAGACAATCCCGACAAACAGCAAGGTTACTCCTGCGATACTGGTTATAGTCAAGGGCAGTTTCAACCGATAATTGGTTAGGCCGAAGACAATCGCTAAGATCATGAACCAAATTGAGGACGTGCCGGCGCTGGGAGTCTTGACAAAGGTATCAGCGACAATATTGATAAAAACTGCAATGACCAGGATCAGCGTGGCATAACTGAATAGGAGGAAAAACAATTCACCGCGTCGTCCGATATTTTTCAGGATTAATTCACCGATCGACTTACCCCGATGACGAATCGAAGCGACAATAGCTCCAAAGTCATGCACTCCGCCAATCAATACGGCCCCGAATGCAATCCATAAGGCGACTGGTAACCAACCATAAGCTGCCGCAATGATCGGCCCCACAATCGGACCGGCACCCGCAATGGAAGCAAAATGGTGTCCCAGCAGAACCGGAGCGCGAGCGGGGACATAATCAATCTTATCGGTTAGGGTATTGGCAGGAGTTGGATTGCTATCGTCAAGCCGCATATTCCGTGACAATTTGTTACCGTACTGAACATAGGCAAATAAAAAGATGCCCAAGATTATCAGAAGGATAAAAATCCCACTCAAAGTAGACTCCACTATTTTAACCAGGTTAAAAATACAATTTTTCAGGGGATTATTGAAAAAAATTTTGTGGGTCAATTTGCAATTCGCCGGGATAGATAATAAATTAACCACGCATCTTCGGGACAGGGTGAAATTCCCGACCGGCGGTTAAAGTCCGCGAGTCTGTCAGAAAGCAGACAGAGTCTGTGCAATCCAGACACCGACGGAAAAAGTCCGGATGGAAGAAGAAGCCGAATGTCCCGAGTGCATCGGGATTTTTTTATGAGTGAACACGAAAAGTACCTCAAGCGCACTTTCGAATTGGCGGAAAAAGGGCGCGGTTACACGAGTCCGAATCCGGTCGTAGGTGCGGTCATCGTCAGAGATGGTGCTATTATCTCAGAAGGTTGGCATCAGTTATTTGGTGCGGAACATGCTGAAGTAATGGCTCTCAAGGCCGCAGGTGAACGAGCGCGCTCTGCAACCCTGTATGTCAACCTTGAACCCTGTTGTTTTCATGGCAAAACCCCACCTTGTACCGATGCTATCATTGAAGCCGGGATTGCCGAGGTTGTCATTGCCACGCTCGACCCTAACCCGCGAGTCAACGGCGCTGGCGTCCAACGTTTGGAGTCAGCAGGGATAAAAGTTGTCCATGGAATCACCGCCGACCAGGCGCGTCAGCTCAACCGTGGCTTTTTTAAGTTAGTTACCGACAAACGTCCCTGGATGACCCTGAAGTTGGCCTTGACCATTGACGGCTTTATTGCCGATGTCACCGGGAAAAGCAAATGGATTACCGGCGAACTGTCCCGGAATTTTGTACACCAGCAACGTCAACAACACGATGCAGTTCTGGTTGGCCTGGGGACGCTTTTTAAGGATGACCCGACCCTGTTACCGGATGATCATGCAGGGTATATTCCGTACCGAATGGTGATTGATGAAGACCTGCATATCCCGTTCAGGATGAATTTAATTAGCGATCAGTTTCATACCCGGACGATCGTCCTTACCGGAAGCGGAGCAAACCAGGCAAAAATCCGTGAATTCGCCGCCCGAGGAATAAAGGTTGTCGCAGCCCCTAAGGATGAATTTGGCTGGATTAATTTGCCAGAATTGTTCCGCATACTCGGCGAAATGGGCGTGACCTCCGTTTATTGCGAAGGCGGCAGTCAGCTCGCTGGTTCCTTGCTGATGACCAAACTGGTGGACGAAATCCAGTTGTTCATAGCGCCGAAAATATTGGGTGAAGGCCTCAGGGCATTTTCGGGTTTGATGCAGACACTGGATACTGCTCTCCAGGTGCGGTGGGAAGAAGTAAGGCAGTTAGAATCTGATCTTCTACTACGGGGAAGGCTGAGCTGATGTTTACCGGACTAATTGAAGAGGTCGGTACGATTCAGTCTGTTCGGACTATTTCCGGAGGTAAGGCGCTCCATATTCGGGCGCAGAAAGTGCTCACCGATATGCAATTAGGAGCCAGCATTGCCGTTGACGGCGTCTGTCTGAGTGTGGTTGAAAAAGATCCGCGGGGATTTGTCGTTCAGGCTGTTCGGGAAACACTTGAGCGCACGACTATTGATAACTTTCGGCAAGGAACGCGGGTAAATTTGGAGCGTGCGGTGCTGGCAGGTGAGCGTCTCGGCGGCCATATCGTTCAGGGACATGTGGATGGTACGGGGCGAATCACAGAAATCAAACCGGTAGGTGAAGGTATCGAGCTTAGACTGACACTGCCCGGAGAAATGCTCCGTTATTGCGTGGAAAAAGGTGCAATTGCGGTCAATGGCGTCAGTTTAACGGTCGCTCGCATGAGTGAAACTTCGGTGACAATAGCCTTAATACCCTTGACCTTGCGTGAGACCAATCTTGGTCAGAAAAGAGTCGGCGACGAGGTTAATGTCGAAGTTGACATCTTAGCCAAATATGCCGCACAGTATTCATCCGCCGACCACCAATCCGGACTCTCTTTGAGTAAAATAACCCGATGGGGTTTTAATCGATCCAAGGATTACCAATGAAATTTGAAAGAATACGGAATGCGATTGAAGATATTCGACGCGGTCGTTTTGTAATCGTTGTTGATGACGAGAAACGCGAAAACGAAGGCGATTTTATCATGGCGGCGGAAAAGGTGACTCCGGAAGCGGTCAACTTTTTAGCCAAATATGCCCGGGGTCTGTTATGCGTCGGTCTGACGGAAGAGCGAGCGCGGCAACTGGAATTGAATCTGATGGTTCAGGAAAACACAGCACTGCATAATACACGCTTCACCGTTAGTGTTGATTTGCGGCAGGGCACCACCACGGGCATTTCGGCCTACGACCGTGCCGCCACGATCAGAGCCCTGACTGATCCGAACAGCCGCGCGGAGCAGTTTGGTCGTCCCGGCCACATTTTCCCCATTATTGCCCGACCGGGCGGGGTTTTGCGGCGGGCGGGACATACAGAAGCGTCCGTGGATTTGGCTCTGCTGGCGGGACTTCAACCGGTCAGCGTCATGTGTGAGATCATGGATGAAAATGGTTCCATGGCCCACGGTGAAGCGCTGGAGCGTATCGCGGCGGAACATGACGTCAAGATCATTACCGTGGCTGAAATTATCGAATATCGCCGTCGGATGGAGCGCTATGTAGAACGGGTGAGCGAAGCGGAGCTCCCCACCATTTTTGGGAATTTCCGCATCATCATCTACGTTGATAAGCTGACCGACAAGGAACATGTCGCGCTGGTAATGGGCAAAATTACCCCCGAAAAACCAGTACTGGTGAGAGTCCACTCGGAATGCCTGACGGGTGACGTATTTGCCTCTATGCGGTGCGATTGCGGTGATCAGTTGCATAAAGCCCTGCAAATTATCCAGAAGCAGGGGCAGGGCGTCGTCTTGTACCTGCGACAAGAAGGTCGCGGAATAGGTTTAAAGCACAAAATTTCCGCTTACAATCTCCAGGATAAAGGTTTGGATACCGTTGAGGCCAATCTGAAATTGGGATTTTCCGCCGACTTGCGTGATTATGGGATGGGTGCACAGATATTGACGGATTTAGGTGTAAAGAAAATGTGCCTGCTGACCAATAATCCGAAAAAAGTGGTGGGTCTGGAAGGCTATAACTTGGAAATCGTTGAACGCGTCCCGATTGAAATCGCCCCCAATCCGGTCAATGAAAAATATCTGCAAACCAAACGCGATAAATTGGGCCATCTGATATTAAAACAAGATAACAAAAAGGTGAAGAAATGATTAACGTTCACAGCGGCGTGCTTTCCGCCGAAAAAATGAAAGTCGGAATTGTTGCCAGCCGATTCAACGATCTGATTACCAAGGAGTTACTCGACGGCGCCGTAGACTGTTTAAAACGGCACGGCGTTGAGGAAAGTGACATCCACGTCTATTGGGTGCCGGGGGCTCTGGAAATACCGCGTTTGGCGCGGGAAGCGGCGGCCACCGGTAATTTCGATGGCATCATATGTTTGGGTGCTGTGATCCGCGGCGCCACGCCGCACTTTGACGTCGTCGCTGCCGAATCTTCCAAAGGCATTGCTAAACTTGCGCTCGAATCAGAAGTTCCGGTGATCTTTGGCATTCTCACTACGGAATCGATCGAACAGGCATTTGAACGGGCCGGAACCAAAGCCGGCAACAAAGGTTGGGATGCGGCGTTGAACCTGATTGAAATGGTAAATCTGATTCGTTCCATGAAGCTTTCCAGTAAATAACGCATGTCCCTTAAGCCAATTCTGTTTGTCATTCTGCCATTCGGTTTGTTGGCGCAGAATATCGTCGGCGAGTGGGATAGCTATACCTCGACGCTGACGGTGAGGGACATTGAAGTTCTGGGCTATGACATATATTGTGCCACAGCAGGCGGATTGCTGGAGTATAAGTTGACTACCGGTGAATTTCTGACCTACAAGGTTAAGGATGGGCTGTCTTCGGTCGATATACGTTGTCTATCGCGTGATCATTTGGGGCGTCTCTGGTTAGGAGCGAATGCTCCCGTCGGTGAAATTGATATTTGGGACCCTGCACTAAACAAGGTCGTACGCCATTTCGGGAAGAACTTTTTTGGCGAAGCCCTTACCACTATCAGTGATATTACCATTATGGGTAATAAGGCGTATGCGGCTTATCAGCAAAATATGGATTGGGGCATTCTTTATTTTAAACTGACCGACGGCGATTTCGAGTATCAGGATTTTTACCCCAATTTCCCGATGGAATTCAGCCAGATCAACCGTCTGGCGCTGGTTCGTGACACGCTGTGGGTTTTGACCAGTAGCGGAGTGCTGTTTGCGGATATCACGCAAACCAATTTAAAAGATGTCAACGCTTGGCGAAACGTGACTTTTAACACCGCGGCCGATTTTACCGATTTGATTGATTTCAATGGAATTGTTGTCGCCGGTGGAGATGACCTGTATCGCATCCGGGGCACTGTCGCTTCCCTCTGGCAGGAAAATCTCGGGGGCTCAATCCGCGCTATCGTGCAGGATAGCTATCAACAATTAATCGCCGGTACTAATCAGGGAGTGTATCGCCTGGGAAATAATCAGATTTGGTCCAGGTTGACTAACGCGGCAGTGATATGTTTAAATGCCGAATATGGCTTAATAGGTGGCACCGAATATACGGGCATTTGGTTTGACGATGGAACCGGTGGACTATGTGAGATTCCCAATACGCTACTCGATAATATCTATACCGCGCTGTATGTAGAAGATGATGGGAAACTGGTAGCCGCAACCAACCGTGGCATCAGTTTCCAGACAGATCAGGGCTGGTACAATGTGAAGAAGGAATATTCCGGTGTTAAAATCAGTGAGCACGCGGACGATAACTGGAAGCATTTCGTCTGCGATACGATTGCATATTCTCTGACGGGTCGTTCGTACTCTCTCGTGAAGCGTAATGACGGTGAATATTTCGTATCGTTATTTGGCGCTTATTTATGGGGCGAGCGGGGAGGTGGACTGCTCCGGTTCAGTCCCACGGAACTCGCCAGCTACATCGTGTACGATACAGTTGGTGGAAAACTGGCTGGTTCCGCCGGACATGGTGGGGCTGACGATTTCCTCGCGGTTGGGATGTTAGCGCTGGACGACCAGCAGAATCTATGGATTGCCAATCAGTTTGCGCAGAATGACAGTGTCGTGGCGCTATTGACGCCCGGCGACCGCTGGTATCATTTTGGCAAATCGGAATCGAACGATTATTTGAGTTATTTGATAACCTCGATTGCTTTCGATCAAAAGGGGCGGGTCTGGTTGGGTGCCGAAGCGAATCAAGGTTCCACGCCTTCCAATGGTGGCATTGCGGTTCTGGATTATAACGGAACGCTCGCTGAAAAAAGCGACGATAAATGGTATTGGGTCAGCACGACTGATGGATTGGCCCATAATTCAGTATATGCGCTCGCTTTTGACCAAGAAGACAACCTTTGGATCATGACCGCCGGTGGCATTCAGCGGGCGGTAGTCGCGGCGGATTTTTCCAACCGCCGGTTGGCCAGTATTGACTCACCGTTGCTGACTAATATTGCTTTTTCCAAAGAATGCCGCATCAAGGTCGATGGGATGAACAATAAATGGATTACGACTGTTGAAGCGGGAGTAAAAGTCTATACCTACAATGGTGTCTGGTTAAATGACGTCGAGGGATTCACGACGGATAATTCCGGGATTTTAAGTAACTCGGTACAGGATGTGGCATTTTATCCGCCGGATGGACGAGTGTTTTTTGCGACAACCAAAGGCATTTCGGTCTATAGGTCACCATTTGCCTATTATGGGGAAAAATATCGCTCGCCCCGGCTTTTTCCCCAACCTTTTAAAATTCCAGCTTCCCGTCCCCTGGTAATTGATGGATTACTCCAGAATTCTCAGGTCAAAATCATGTTGCTCGATGGAACTTTCATCCGTCACCTTACCGCCGCCAATGGAGGTGTCGTTGGACAGCAAGCCCTCTGGGATGGTCGGGACCAGCAGGGCAACCTGGTCAGTAGTGGAATTTACATTTTTCTTGCGTATACCAAAGAGGGCGACAGTACCAAGGGAAAAATCGCAGTACTGCGGCGCTGATTCTTAGTCGCCGATGTAACCAATTTACCACCCGGTATCTAATTTTTATGAGCAGATGCTGGGTCAGTACATGGTAAATTCTTTACAGAATACGACAATAGATATTGAAAAATATTAAAAAAAATCGTATTTTTGCAGGCTTTTAAATGAAGGTAATGGCAAATGTCGAAAAAAGACAGAAAAGTTGGTAGTGATTCCAATCGCGCCTTAAGTAAATACTTGGAGGAAATCGGCAAATTCGAGCCGCTAACTCCCGACGAGGAAATCGAGCTGGCGCAGCGTCTCCGGAAAGGCGACCGCGAAGCACTAAAGAAATTGACCGAATCCAATCTGCGGTTTGTGGTCAGCGTAGCCAAGGATTATCAGGGACAGGGCTTGCCGTTGACCGACCTGATCAATGAGGGGAATTTAGGTTTGATCAAAGCCGCCGAGCGCTTTGACGAAACCCGTGGTTTTAAATTCATTTCCTATGCCGTCTGGTGGATCCGGCAATCAATTTTACAAGCCCTGGCAGAACACTCGCGGATCGTACGCCTGCCTCTGAACAGGGTGGGTACCATCAGTAAAATCACCAAAGAAGCTGAAGTTTTGGAACAACAGTACGAGCGGGCGCCTTTGCAGGATGAGATTGCGGCGGGACTGGAAATGGAAGCCGAGGAAGTGTCCGACGCCATTCGCATTTCGCGAAAGCATCAGTCGCTGAATGATCCCTTTCGCGACGGAGAATCGAACGCTTTAATTGATGTAATCGAAGACGATATGCAGATCCCCCCGGATCATATTCTGATGGACGAATCCTTAAAACAGGAAATCCGGGCGGCACTTTTTACCCTTAAAAAACGCGAACGCGACGTGATTAAAATGTACTTCGGCATTGACCGTGAGTACGCTTTGACCCTGAATGAAATTGGCGAGGAATTCAGTTTGACCCGGGAAAGGGTGCGTCAGATTAAGGAAAATGCCATTCGCCGGCTTAGTCACAAATCCCGCAGTAAGAATCTCAAAGCCTATTTAGGATAAATGAAAGGTATTAATTGAATGGTTGAAGTTACCCTGTACGACAACGAACCGCTCGAAAAAGCTCTGCGACGCTTCAAGAAAAAATTTGAAAAAGCCGGCATTCTGAATGATGTCAAGAAGCGTACTTATTACGAGAAACCGAGCGTAGCGAAGCGAACCCGACGCGCCAAAGCAGTCAAACGTCTGCACCGGACTTCCTTCAAAGCCGCTGTCGTCTGATCGCGATCAGAATTTTCATCTCGTCACCCAGTCTTAGTCCCCGGTCTCGATTAAGGTCTTCAACCGTTTAAATAAGCGTTCACATTCATGATACGTTTAGCCCACGTAGCAATGTCATTTGGTGAACGGATACTGTTTGATAATGTTGATCTTTCCCTGCATAAGGGTCAGAGGTACGGCATCGTCGGAGCAAATGGCTCCGGTAAAACAACCCTGCTGAAGATTCTCGCCGGGGAAATGGCACCCACCCAGGGACAACGGCACTTGCCGGCTCACCTGCGGCTGGGCGTCCTCCAGCAGAATCATTTCGAATATGAACAGATACCGATTCTGGATGTCGTACTGCGAGGTCGGAAACGGTTATGGGATCTCCGTCAGGAACAAGATCAACTGGCGCATTACGCGCGACTGTCTGAAGCGCAGGGCCGCCGCATCGCCGAGTTGGAGATCCTCATCGCCGACCTTGGTGGTTACGATGCTCCGGCGGAAGCGGCCACAATCCTGAATGGCTTGGGAATTGGGGCGGATTTACTCCATCAACCGATGGCGGTGCTCAGCGGCGGGTACAAGTTGCGGGTGATGCTGGCCCAGTGTCTTTTCAGCCAGCCCGATGCTCTGCTGTTCGACGAACCGAATAATCACCTGGATATCTATTCCATTGCCTGGCTGGCGGACTACCTATGCAGTTATCAGGGCATCACTGTGGTGGTTTCCCATGATTATCATTTTTTGAACCAAATCGCGACGCATATTCTTGATATTGACTACGAAACCGTGACAATGTACAGGGGCAATTATCAGGTGTTCATGGAAGCCAAAACCCTCGCCCGTCACCAGAAGGAGCAGGAAATCGCCCGGCTCGAAAAGAAACAGGCGGAGTTGCAGGCTTTCTATGAACGCTTTCGGGCCAAAGCCACCAAAGCCCGGCAGGCCATCAGCCGCAAAAAACAACTCGACCGCCTTGAGGAAATCGTAATCAAACGCAGTTCCCGTATCGCGCCGGCGTTCGATTTCCGGCAAAACCGTCCTGCGGGGCAGATGGTGGTGCGTCTGACGGATCTCAATAAAAGTTACGGCGCTCTCAACGTATTGCGGAACCTGTCATTCGAGGTCGGGCGCGGTCAACGCCTGGCCGTGATCGGCCCGAACGGGATCGGCAAATCTACCCTGATCAAAATCCTTGCCGGGCAGTTGGGCTACGAAAACGGCCGCCTGGACTGGGGGTATGAAGTCGCCGCTGGGTACTTTCCCCAGAACCATGCCGAAATTATCCCGCCGGACTCCACGCCGTATACCTGGTTGTATCAATTTGCTCCCAGTGAGCTGGTCAGCACGATCCGCAGTATCCTGGGACGCATGCTTTTTGGTAACGATGATATTGATAAACGCAATGCCGCACTCAGCGGCGGAGAAATGGCGCGCCTGATATTCGCGCGATTGATGCTGGAACGACCGAATCTGCTCCTTCTCGATGAACCGACCAATCATTTGGACCTGGAAGCAATCGAGGCGTTGTCCCGGGCGCTGATCAATTATCCCGGGACGGTTATTTTCGTCAGTCACGACCGCCATTTTGTCGAACAGGTTGGGACAGCGGTGCTTGAATTGCACCCCGCCGGTTTTCGCTATTTTGAAGGTAATTATACCGATTTCGTCTCCCGCAAGGGACTTGACCTGCTCGACCGCGACATAAAAACGCCTAAAAAACTACCATTTTCTCAAACGGTTCCGGTCAATCCGAAATCAAAGTCCGATGTACAGGCCCGTCGTCTTGTCGCCAAAGATCTTGCGCGTCTGAGAAATCGGATCCAGCAGTGCGAAAACCGGATAGCAGAATTAGAGAACCGGCTAAAAGCCCTTGATCAGTTATTCGCCGACGACTCGATTTACCTGCCGGAAAGGCAGACGACTTTCCAGCAGTCTTATTCCGAACAGCAGTCGTTGAAAAACCGGTTGGAACAGGAGTTCGCCGAGTGGGAAAGCCTTCAGCGTCAGGTTCAGGAAGCCAGTACCAGATTGTCTGAATTAGACAGTAAGCAGTAGCCTGACCGATTACACCGATACGTAAGTATCGAGTTGTTCGGCGACCTGTCTGATCATTTCGGTGCGAATACGGTGCGGCAGGAAAGCGCTTTTAAAGCCGCCGATGATAATTTCCTTGAAATCCTTGATGCTGAGTTTCCAATGCTGAAACGCCAGGAAATATTCCCGCGTCAGGTTTGTATTCGAAATCAGACGATTGTCGGTATTCAAGGTGACCCGCAGACCATACTCGTAGTAGAACCTGAACGGATGGGATTGATAATTGCGCACGCTGCCGGTGTTGACATTGCTGGTCAGGCACATTTCCAAGGCAATCCGGTGGTCATTGATGTAGTTCAGCAGATCGCCGTCTTCTTTCAGTCGGACCCCGTGTCCGATGCGGTGCGCGCCGCAGTAGTGCACCGCCTGATGAATGGATTCCGGACCGTAACTTTCACCGGCGTGCAGGGTAGTATTGATATTATTTTGCAAAATCAGGTTAAAAGCGTCGCGATGATCCTTGGCTGGAAAATTCTCCTCAATTCCGGCAAGATCGAAACCCACCACGCCCCGGTTTTTGTAGGCGACCGCCAGCTCCGCCAGCTGATAGGAAACTTCGGGCGAAATGTTGCGAATTCCACAGATGATAATCCCGGTTTTGATCTTGAAATCCTGCTCCGCCTGCTGTAAACCTCTGAGGACGGCGTCCACGCTTTCCATCGTCGTCATGCCACGTTGCGTGTGCAGAATGGGCGAGTAGCGGACTTCCAGGTACAGAATATTTTCCTGACTGGCGTCCTCGGCCAACTCGTAAGCAGAGCGCATCAAAGCTTCGGGAGTCTGGAGTACTTTCAGCGTCAGATCGAAGATTTGCAGATAGTTGGGCAGTGAGCCGGCGCTTTTTTCGACGACCAAAATCTTGCGTAGCTCGTCGAGATCGGTGGTCGGCAATTCGACTTTGTCCTTCTGGGCCTGGTCGCGAATAGTCGTGAGTCGCAGACTGCCGTCCAGGTGACAGTGCAGTTCGCATTTTGGTAACGAGCGTAAAAAGTCTTCGGTGATCTTGATTTTTTCCGGCATATCAGTACTCGATGAAATGTTCTTTTTTTAAAGCCGCCAGGAAGCGTCCCAACCGTTCATACACCGGCTGAATTTTCTCACCCAATTCCTGTTCCAGTTCGTGGGCGATTTGCAGGGCAGTGCGCTGTCCATCGCATTTTTTCCAGACGGCGGAACCGATCTCGTCCAACTTGATCCGAAAATTCGGTTGCCGCAGACGGGGCAGAAGGTGCCTGACCAGCCAGGGATGCCTGAATTTGGGTCTGAGTAAGACGATGCGGGCTTCAGTGGTCGTTTCGAATTGAACGCAGGGGCGCGGAACCGCCTCATCCATGGGTTTGCCGGATTCCCCGCCTCTGCGTTTGAACATTGATTTATTCCCTGAATCAGGCGACCGCAGTGGGTGGCGCCGGTTCATCAGGTTTACCGGCATTTTTCAGCGGCGTGCGGATAAGCACCCAGCCCACCACGAAAAATACCAGCAAACTGACGAGGAACGACGGCGTTTTGAAAATCTCGACAGTCTTCCATTCCAGCACCGCGAAGAAGGCAAAGATCAGCCCCACTAATGCCTCACCGGCAATCAAGCCGGAAGAGAGCAGGATGCCGTTGTTTTCGACCCGGGCTTTCTGCGCATCGTTGAACTGGCGCCGCGCGACGATTTTTTCCAGGATACCTTTGATCAACCCGCCAATAAAAATGGCGAAGGTCGTTTCCAGCGGCAAATACATGCCGACGCAAACCAGCATCGGACTTTTGACCTTGACTAAAATGAATCCGATCGCCATCAGAATACCGACGATGATCAGCGGCCAGGCCATGTCGCCGCCGACAATGCCCTTCGATAAAATCGCCATCAGGCTCGCCTGGGGGGCCGGATAGGCTTTGCCGCCCAGTCCGGTTCCACCCATGTTGAGGTCGCCCTGATGCAGAATCAGCAGGGGGAAGAACATCACGACCGCCGACAGTAAAATACCGAAAAGATTGCCCACCTGCATCTTCCAGGGTGTACCGCCGAGTATGTGTCCGACTTTTAAATCCTGCAACATCTCACCGGCGACGGCGGCAGAGACGCAAATCACGCCCGCCACGCCCAGCACCGCGGCGACGCCCGCCTGGCCTTTGACGCCCAGGATGACCATCAGTAGCGCCGCGACGATTAGCGTCGAGATTGTCAGGCCGCTGATGGGATTATTGCTCGAACCGATCAAGCCGACGAGATTGCCGGAAACGGCGGCAAAAAAGAAACCGGCGATGATCATCACGATCGTGGCAATCAGGGCGCCGTTCAGGTCGCCGCAAAAGTACCAGTAAAGTGCGAAGGTCGCCACTGAGGCTAATAATATCCCGATAAATACCCACTTGAAATTCATGTCTTTATTAACGCGCTCTTCGGTGACGCCTTCGCTGGCGGATTTTTTGACATCGCGGATCGCCCGCGCCAAGCCACTGCTCAGGCTTTTACGCATCCGGTAAAGCGTATATCCGGCACTCATCAACATGCCGCCAATCGCGACCGGACGAATGATGACGCGCCAGACCTGATCGGCCAAAACGTACCAGGTGTCACGCGTGATTTCCGTGACGCCCTGAACCTGGAGCGACGCGATCAACTGCGGTCCCATAATGTAAAGCAAAAGCGGCACAAAGAGTCCCCAGGCTAACAGGCCACCGGTGAAATTTAAGGCGGCTAAGGTCGGTCCAATGATATACCCGACGCCCATATACGCCGGTGAAACGCCCGGCGTGGTCAACAGCGCTCCGCCGCTCGCTTGGGCTGTCGCGCCATTGGAGAAAGTGAATAGTTTTTCCTTGAAAAGGATCACCTTTTCCCAGCTGGCGGCAAAGAACTTCAACTGCTTTAAAACCTGGATCAAGGCGCCCAAACCCATCGCCCAGAACAGGAATTTCGCACCGCTCTGACCGCCCTGTCCGGCTTTGTGAATTTCCGCCGCGGCGACCGATTCCGGGAAGGGCAGATCACGGTCTTCGACCATCACGCGCCGCAGGATCGAAACAAACAAAATCCCCACCACGCCGCCGATGAACATAATCGCCGTGGCGATCAGGTAATTCTTGACGGTGGCAAATTCGGTCCAGACTCCGGCGATCAGAAAGGCCGGCAGAGTGAAAATCGCGCCCGCCGCTACCGATTCGCCGATCGAACCGACCGTTCGGGCAAAGTTTTCTTCGAGAATGGTGCCTTTGAAAAGGCGTAAAACCGCCATCCCGATCACCGCCGCCGGATATGTGGCGGCAATCGTCATCCCCGCTTTCAGTCCCAAATAGGCATTGGCGGCGCCCAAAACTACCGCCATCACCAGTCCGATAATCAACGCCCGGAGCGTGAACTCGGTCATGTTGCTCGCACTGGGAATGTAAGGTTTATGCTGTGTCTCCGTCACAAAAACCTCCTGAATTTTATTAGTTCATGATTCGCATTGCATAATTGCCGCAAAACTAAAAACGGAGACGCTAATAATCAAGGAAATATATCGCAAGTGACCTGTTTTCGGGTTTCCAAACAGGTTTTCTGTAATTGCGACACGGAGTCAATTTAAGTACTACTAAGTGCTTTTAAGTACTTTTAAACAACTCTTCTTACAACCATACCCCAACTTTACCAACCATTATACAAACGACTTTACCAACATTTTGGGAAGAGCCAAGATAAAAGAAGTACTGTTAAGTGCTTTTAAGTGCTCTTAAGTACTTTTAAACCTTCCTCAACCTTGACCTTAGCCTCAGCCTTAACCTCAACCTCAACCTTAGCCTTGACCTCAGCCTGGCTTGCTCCCGTATAACTTCTTTACATTATTAGCGTCCTTTCGCGTGTTTCGCGGGCC
>Ga0209609_10001399_pt1 | contig 13995 bp, 14 predicted proteins | sample LakKivw325mmetaG_FD_184136 | JGI IMG/M metagenome (GOLD analysis project Ga0209609, IMG submission 184136) | Anoxic lake water microbial communities from Lake Kivu, Rwanda to study Microbial Dark Matter (Phase II) - Lake Kivu water 325m metaG... | ecosystem: Environmental > Aquatic > Freshwater... | reverse complement strand
AACTCCGGGTTAGACGTTAGTGGCGCACACGGAAACGGTGACTGCGCCCGCAAAGACGGTAGAGAGAACTGCGACCAGCCGTTCAGACAAACGGTTCAGTTTTGTGTCGAGATATGGCTGGCCGAGAGTAGTCTCGAAAAAGTCTCTGTTTTTCTAGGGTAAGAAACCCATGACCGGCAAGGAACGCATGCTGAAGACGCTCCGGTTCGAAGAGCCGGACCGCCCCCCGCACTTCGAGATCATGTTCCAGCTCGAGCAGGAGGCCTTCGGGCTCCGGTTCCCCGACTGGAACGACTTGACCGGCGCCGACCGCGCCCGCAAGGACCGGGCCATCGGGATCTGCATGGAGATCTACGCGCGGATCGTCGAGCGCTACCGGTGGGACGCGCTGGCCGTCTACTTCCCCTGGAGCGACCCCGACGGCGTCGTGGCGGCAAAGAAGACGTTCGGCGACTCGGTCCTCATCGGCAGCATCGTCGGCGACACGACCTGGTCTATCGAGAGCATCGAGGACTGGGATCAGTTCGCCGTGGACCTGTTCGAGCATCCCGACCGCCTTGACGAGGCCGCCGCCGCCGGCTCGGATGTCGTCTGCCTGCCGATGGAGTGCGTCAAGACCGACGGCGAGCCGATCCCCGGGCCCATCAGTGAGGCCATCGCCGGCCGGGCCAAGATGCGCCACATGGTTGTCATTGGGAACGTGCGGGAGACCGACGGGGGCAAGACGTACGTCACGTCGTTCCTGTGCAACCGCCAGGGGGAGATCGTGGGCAAGTACCGCAAGTCGCACAAGCTGCCCGATGAGACGATGACCCTCGGCGATGAGCTGCCGGTGTTCCCCACCGACTTCGGCCCCATCGCCATGCGCATCGGCAGCGACCGGCACTTCGCGGACGTTGACCACGTGTACGCGGCCAAGGGCGCGCGGATGGTCTTTTGGAGCCAGGAGCGCGAGCCGATGGAGGACGAGTGGCTGCAGGACTACCCCAGCCAGGGCCGGGCGCAGGACTACAGCGTCTTCATCGCCTGCAGCCGCTACGCCCGCGCCGAGCCGGGGTGGATCACCAACTTCATGCCGACCTACCGCGGCAGCGCCATCGGCCGGTCATACCTCATCAACCGCGAGGGGATGCCCATCGCGTACACGACGCGCAAGGGGAGCGTCGCCACCGCCGTCATCCCCAAGAGCGAGCTGATGGGGCCCGGGCGCGGGCCGATCAGCCAGAAGTACCCCGGCTTCAAGATGCTCGTCGAGCCGGTAGCGGCGCGATCTATCGCGCCCCCAGGCGCCATGAATGGCGCCGCTACGCAGTACGCCAAGCGCAAGATCCGCATCTGCGCCATCGAGAACCACGTGGGCATTGATGACCTCATCGCCAAGCTCGACCAGTGCGGCCAGATGGGCGCGGACATCGTGTGTACGTATGAGATGGTGTGGATCAGCGGAGGAACGAAGGAGCACATCGCACAGCGCACCACCCAGGCGCAGGACAACCTGCGGCGCATCCGCGAGCAGGCCGCCAAGCACAAGATGTACGTGCTCGTGGGGGGCGTCGTGGACCGGCTGGAGCGCAACGAGGGCATCCTGTACGGCCGCGACGGGCAGGAAGTCGGCCGGTACTTCAAGTGTATCTCGACGCACCCCGAGCAGATCATCGGTGAGGGCCCCGGCGTCATCGAGACGGACTTCGGCCGCATTGGCGTACGCATCTGCGCCGACAACGCGCTCGTCGAGTTGGACCGCTGCTATGGGATCATGGACACGGACATCATGTTCGACCTGACGCAGGACTGGGGACCGGACGCGATCTACCGCAACCTGCGCAACATCAGCCGCTGCATGGACGCGGGGTTCTTCCGCGTCGAATGCACCCACCGCTCCAGCGAGCCCCAGCACCGCAGCGCCATCGTCGAGCCGACGGGCATCCCGGTGGCGCAGAGCGAGTACCTGGGGAACGGGATCGTGACGGCGGTGGTGGATCTGGACCACGACCGGCCGCGGCGCTACGCCCGCGAATGGACGGAGCGCAAGCCGGGCGGCTACCTGCCGGAGTACCAGGACACACAGATGCCGAAGGAATACAACGACCTGCGGGCGACGATCATCAAGCAGCGTCGGCCGGAGCTGTACGGGGCGCTATGGCCGGAGGAGAAGAGGGCGGAGTAGGGCGCCCTACAGCATCCCCCTTGTGTGTGACACATAGTTCACACCGGCGTCGGCGGCACGTTGAAGTGCGCGGCCCGCAGGGCGGCGACAGCGGCCACATTGTAGATGTCCTCCGGCGTGGCGCCCCGCGACAGGTCCAGGCCCGTCCGCGCCAGCCCCTGCACCAGCGGCCCGTACGCCCCGGCCATGCCCAGACGCTGCACCAGCTTGTAGCCGATGTTGCCGGCGTCCAGGTCCGGGAAGATCAGCACATTGGCGTGGCCGGCGACTTCGGAGTTGGGGAACTTCGCCCACGCGACCGCCGGCACCAGCGCGGCATCGGCCTGCATCTCCCCGTCAATCAGGTACTGCGGGGCCTTCTCCCGGGCCAGCGCCAGCGCCTCGCGCACCTTGTCCACGTCCGGGTGCTTGGCCGACCCGTTCGACGAGAACGACAGCATGGCCACGCGCGGCTCGGCCTCCAGATACACGCGGGCCGACTCGGCGGTGGTGACCGCGATGTCGGCGAGCTGCTCGGCCGTCGGGTTGGGCAACACGCCGCAGTCCGCGAAGAGCAACGCCCCGTCCTCCCCCATGTCGTGCACCCGCGTCTCCATGATGAAGCTGCTGGAAACGGTCTCGTAGCCGGGCGCGGTCTTGACGATCTGCAGCAGCGGCCGCAGCACGTTCGGCGTGGAGTTGACGGCCCCCGCCACCGTGCCGTCGAGGTCGCCCATCTTCAGCAGACAGGCCGAGCAATACAGCGGTTCGGCGACCTGCTCCCAGGCCTGGTCCTCGGTGACACCCTTGCTCTTGCGCAGCTCGTAGAACAGCCGCGCGCAACGGCTGCGGATGTCCTCATCCAGGGGGTTGACGATGGTCAGGTCGTCCAGCCGGCAGCTCCCCTCCCCGGCCGCGACTGCGGCGTCGTCGGGCTTGCCGACGAGCACGACCTCAACGAGCCCGTCATCGCAGAGCTGGCGAGCGGCCCGAATGGTCCGCGGGTCCGCGACCTCCGGCAACCCGACTTTCTTGTGTAGGCTGGCAGCACGTTCTCGAATGGACTGCATGACATCGGCCATGCGCACAACTCCTCCTCAGTTCCTCGGCACCGACAGGGCGAGGGCAACAATGACAGGAGGCGGCACGACGCGTGCCTCCCTAGCGGTCATCCAGGCCCAGCACCCGGCGGGGATTGTCCCAGTAGACGGCCTGCTTCTGTTCCTCAGTCAACCCGGCGCTCTCATATTGCCCGATGACGAAGGCGGGGTCAATAAGGTCCATGTCCGTCCCGAAGAGCAACTGCGTGGCGCCGCAGATGTCCAGTGCCCGCGCGATCTTCCCCGCTCCGGCCCAACTGCTGCAGAACTCCAGGTACAGGTTGGGGTGTGACGCGGCCAGTCGCGCTGCGTCCTCGACAGCCGTGCCCAGCGCGTGGGCGATGATGAAGTTGACGTGCGGGTACTGCTCGGCCCACCGCGCCAGCACACCGCACACGTCGGGACCGCCGCTGTGGATCTTGACCAGCCGTGCCCGCCGGGCGATCTCCGCCATCAAGTCTTGCATCTTCGGGTCGGCGTTGTTCACCCCCGAATACGAGGCGTGGATCTTCACGCCCACGAAGTTGGGCAGCGACAGATAGCGCTCCATCTCCGCGACCGACTCGGGCAGGAAGTTGGCGTTCACATAGACGTAGGCGAGCAACTGCGGGTGGCCGGCAAAGGCGGCCGCGATCTCGGCGTTGCCTTCCTCCATGCTGTAACAGAGCGCCAGTACAGAGGAGCACGCGGTGTGACGTATGTCGTGCTGCTCGCACAGGGCCAGGAGGTGCTCGACCCGGTTGGTACCGGGGATGGGGAAGTTCCAGAGGCCGAAGTGGCCATGCACGTCAATCTTCTGCATTCAGTCGCCCCCCCGCCCGAGGAAGCGCAACAGGTTGCCGGCAAGGAAGTCGGCCCGCTGACCGGCGGTGAAGTGGGCGCAAGCGCCGTGGTGGTACGCCGCCTCGAAGCTGCGGTCGGGGCTGTTGCTGCCGAAGACGAGCCGATCGAAACCGGCTACCTCGCCCACATACTCCAGCGTGCCCGGCGTGTCGTACATGTGCGACTCGGTGTACAGGCTGGGCCAGCGAGCCAGCACCGAGGCCGTCTCGGCGTTGGTGCCATAGCCGGACCCGATCAGCAGCACGTTGATGCCGAGCGGGCCCACGCGCTCGCCGATGACCGTCTGCTGGCCGGGGGGCCCGGCCGGCAAGATGATCGGCAGGCCCACCTCGGCAAGCAGTTCGCAGAGGTCCAGGAAGGGCTGGTAGACGATGGGCCAGCCCTGCACGTCCGGGAAGAAGCGGACCGCCGCAAAGCCCTCGTCCGCTACGCGCAGGATTTCGTCGCGGCAGTGCACATGCCGCCCGGGGTGGACAGTGGCGACGGGCAGAAGCTGAGGGTGCTCCTGGCAGACCCGGCGCGTCTCCTCGTTTCCGCTGAGGAAGTCGTACTCGACGCCGCGTAGGCTGTACGCCAGCGCCTGGTCTACCTCGTGGCGCCGCAACACAGCCAGCAACGTGGCGAGCGACAGGTCGCGCCCCCCGCGCGGGCAGAGGCCGAAGCAGGTGTTGGCGTCAATCAACATGGTGGAGGATGCTCTGCCGTCGTTGCAGCGACCGCATGTCAGCTGCCATTGCGAATCACGCCCAGACGGACCTGCTGCTGGTAGTAGTGCCAGTAGGCCCAGTACCACCAGATGAAGGTGGCGATGATGGTCGCCAGCAGGAGTTGTGACGCCACCTGCATCGAGAACGCATGGCCCAACGCGCACGTCACGTTGTCCACGGAGATGAACAACGCCGCGCTCCCGCTGGCCGGCAGGGCAATGCCGGCGAGGACCACGCCCAGGTACTTGAGCTTGCGCCGGTTGAAGAGCCGGGCCCACATCGAGCGCGGGTAGGGCTTGCGGTCCCACATGCCGTACCAGATCAGCGAACGCGGGCTGCGCACGATCTTGTCGGGCAGGTAGTGGTGGCGGATCCCCAGGTACCACCAGAAGGCCACCCCCAGCACCCCGACCAGGAAGACCTTGGTGACGACGAGGAAGGCCCAACCACCGTACCCGAGGTGCTCGGCGAAGACGTAGAAGGGGTTGCCCTCGTGGGACAGAGTCGGGTCGCGGAAGTGCGTGGTGATCAGGTCGAGCACGTGCGTGAGCACGGCGAAGGCCATGACGTTGCGCAGACTGCTGACTTCGGGCGCGCTCAGCGGGCGCACTTGTAGGTCGGACAAGAGCGGCTACCTCAGATGAGTTCGATGCTACTGATAGCTCTGCAGAACGACGAGGGCTTCCCCCACGATGCGCTGCACGTCGCTGAGGGGAAGGTCCCTGGTCCCGACCATCTCCAAGACGACGTACTGCAGACCCGGAACCTGCGTGAGTGCGTCATAGTAGCCGCGCACGTCGGCCCGGCCCTGACCGGGAATCTGGTGCTCGAGCGGGCCGATGCTCAGATCGTCGGACAGGTAGTCGCGGATGCGCGCGGTGAACACCCAGTCCCGCAGCTCCTCGACGGCCCGGATCGGATCCTCCCCCACACGCTGCAGGTGCGTGTTGTCCAGATTGAGGCCGACCCATTCGCTCTGGACTTCCTGCATGAACCGACGGGCCGACGCAATGCTGTAGACAGCCGAACGCACATGCGGCTTGACGGAGAGCTTGACGCCAGTACGCTGGCAGAGCGGAAGGACGTCGCGGATCAACGCGACGACTTCCTCCCAGGAGGCCTCATCATCGGAGGCGCCACCGGTGCCCAGCGTCAGGTACGGAGCCCCGAGCAGACCGGCGGCTTCCATCAGCGGGGCGAAGCGATCGGAGCCGAGGGCACCGCTGCCACCGACCGACTCCAGCGCCAGCCCGGCCGACGCCAACTGCTCCTGGATGGCCGCATAGGCGGCGGGGTCTTCGCCGACGCGCAGGTGTTCGCCCATCCCGGGGATGGCGCCCAACTCCACGGCCTCGTAGCCGGCCTCGCTGATGCCAGAGATGGCGGTATCAAGATCGTGGCCACCAAACAGCAGCGTCGAACAGCCGAACTTCATGCGTATTCTCTCTCCAGGCAATCGGCTCAGCAGCACGGCTCTTCGCCGCAATGCGCGCCCTCACCTGCGTCAGTTCTGGGGGTTGAGCTTTGCGCTCTCCAGGATCTTACGGGCGGTGGGCTGGAACTCCTCCCACTGCGTCGCCGGGGCCTCGGCCCACACTTGATAGCCGTAGTCGCCCCCCATGCACGAGAGGCGCCAGCCCTTCATCCTTACGGCCAGCAGGCCCACTTTCTTGACACTCGCGTACTCCGAGTAGGCGCCCGGCATGCCGGCAAAGCTCCATTCCCCCATCTGGCCCTCTTCCGCGTAGCTCGGGTCCTTGCGCTTGTGGAGCTCGCCCTGGGCAGCATGGAACCGCCCCTCGGCGCTGCGTACTACGGTCGCCGGGCCCGTGTCTTCAGTCATGCGGGCGGTGGCGGCCGAGACGTCGCTCATGGCGCCCTTGGTCGCGTTCCCATCAACGTACACCCGACACAACTTGGTCGCCTTGACCGTCACCTGTTCGTAGGTGCCCGCCGAGCCGGAGGTTGAGAACTTGTAGTTGCCGGGCACTAAGACGGAGAGCAGCTTCGTCTTGCTCTGCTGAGTGCCCCAATCGGCCGGCTCAGGCGGCGGCCCGGCGGCGGCCTTCACGGCCACGAACTGAGCGACGAGCACGACCACAACCAGCGCCACCCCCGCACCCACGAAGTAGGGCCAGAGCGGACGGGGCTGCGGGACCGCCTCCGGCTTGGGTCGCGCGGGTCCGGTGGTCGGCGCAACGGATGGCCGGGTCGGGGCCGGACCGGGGCCCGCTGCGGACGGCCTGGCGGCCCCGCCCTCGACGGGAGCAGCCGGTTGCTCGGCCACCAGGGACCTGCTGCACCAGGTGCAGATGTTGTCAGCGTCGCTTGTCTCCCCGCAGTGGGGACATCGCTTGGCCATGGCTTGGCCGCCTCCGCCTACAGCACCTCGAAGTACTCCACCCAGCGCGGCAGGCCGGTCTCGATGGCTTCCAGGTCGCAGATCTCGTACTCGAGGGCATAGTCGCCCTTGTACCCGATGCTCTCGAGGCTGTCAATCACCCAGCGGTAGTCAATGTCGCCTTCGCCCAGGTGAGTGCGGGCGAAGCCATCAGGTCCGACCTTGCCGTCCTTGACGTGGATGTGGACGATGTGGTCGTGGAAGATGTCAAAGGCTTGCTGGTAGTCCACGCCGCCGTGCATCAGGTTGGCCGGCTCGTAGAGTACGCCGAAGTAGGGCGAACCGACAGCCTGGCAGAGCGCGCGGGCGTGCTCGGGTGAACCAGCGATGCTGCCGGCGTGGTTCTCCATGCCCATGTAGATGCCGAGCAGTTCGGCTGTTCGCGCCCCCTCGGCGAAACACGGGGCGATCCGCTCGATCTGCGCGGGGTCCTCGCCGCTGCCGGGGATGATGCGGATCGAGCGGGCGCCCAGGGCTTTGGCGGCGCAGAGTGTTGCCTCAAGGGCTTTGACCTCCGCGGCGCGCACCAGTGGGTTGTCGCTGGCGAAGGCGCGCCCCGGGTAGCTTCCCAGATTGGCGACACATACTCCGGCAGCCTGCGCCTTGCTGAGCAGATCGTCCAGACTACACGCGACCGACACCAGCGAGAAGTGCGGCATGTTGCCCCACAGGTCCACCTTGTGAACGCCAGCCGCGGCCATGACGTCGAAGGCGGCGCCGGGGTCGAGTTCGCGCACGGGATAGGTGCAGGATGATATGCGGTCGAGGTCCATCAGGATCGCTTCTCCAAGAGAGGTTGCGGGCGTGGAGCGCCGGGCGGCAACTCGGCCTCAGGCCTGGGGCGGAGGCAGCTTGAGCATCGCGCGGATGCGCTGCTTGACCTCCGCCGGCGCGAACGGCTTCTGCAGCAGTTCCGCGTCGAGGGGCGGGGAGTCGGGCATCATGTCTTTGGTGGTGATGACGATCACAGGCACGTCGGCCAGCCGAGGATTCTGCCGCATCTCGCCCAGCACGTCCTCCCCGCTCATGACGGGCATGATCAGGTCGAGCAAGACGAGATCCGGACGCCGGAGCATCATCCAGCGTAGGGCTTCGGCGCCGTTGTGCGCGATGGCTGTTTCCACCCCACACCCTTCGACCAGCTTCGCCAGCAGCGTAGCGATGGGGCGCTCGTCCTCGACGATGAGCACGACCGGGGGGGCCTCAGACATGGCCTACCCTTCCCCCAACACGCTGCGCACGGTCTCCTTGACTTGCGCAGGCTCGAAGGGCTTGGCGATGACGGGGAAGGCGTCAATGCGGTAGCCGCGAGCGCTGGGCCGCGTGCTGAGCAGCACGATGGGGATGTCGGCCAGGTCCGGATTGCCCTGGACTTCCTGAATGACTTCCTCGCCCGTCATCACCGGCATGATCAGGTCGAGTATGATCAGGTCCGGTTTGTTCTGGCTGATCCTCTGAAGGGCCTCGGCGCCGTTGTTCGCCGTATCCACCTCGCACCCCATCTCGCCCACGATCAGGGCGACTAGCCTGGCGATGGCCACCTCGTCATCCACGACCAGAACTCGCTTGTTCTTCATCTCTGTGCCTCGGCTGCGCAGCGTTGGATGTGCCGCCCCGGTCTCCCTATTCGGCGCATCTCTCAGAAATCCTGTTCCGTCAGGAAGTATCCGCGGATCTGGGCCATCGGCCCGTCATCACGGATGTAGTTGACGACGAAGATGCGGTCGTCCGGCAACACCGCCCAGCCGGAGTAGCCCTGGTCGGGAGCTTCCCAGCGGTCGTGATCGAGGGGCAGCAGTATCCCACCGCCTTGCGAGGGATCGGTCTGCCGGGCGCTGTCCAAGCTCTCGCGGAAGGCGAAGAAGTTGCGCGCGCTGCCGATCCGCCCGCGACAGGTGTGCCGGTGGGTGACCATGATGTTGCCGCTGGGCAGCAGCCCGGCGACCGGACGGTGGCAGCCAATGATGTCGGTCAGGTAGGGCCCTTCCCAGGTGCGCCCGTCATCATGCGACAGGCACTTGGGGCCCGGCCAGCCGCGCCCGGAGTTCTCCCGCATGTAGCAGACCAGCGTGCCGTCGTCAGGCAACTGGACGATGCTGCCCTCGCACGGGTTCAACCCTTCCTGGTCGCACACCACGATTGGCTCCCACGTTCGGCCCTGATCCTCGGAGCGGAACACGAACTGCACGATGAAGCCATGCCGGGTCTCGTGAATATGGGCGGCGACCAGCCAGGTGCCACGATGGGTCACGCAGAGCTTGTCGGGCACGATGCCAAAGATCGAGGTGGGCTCGGGTCCCGACCAGGTCTGCCCATCGTCCTCGCTCCACCAGAAATGAACACGTGAGTCGACGGTGCGGGCCTCTCCTGGTGGAACATTGTACCCGTCACAAAGGGTCCATAGCCGGCCGTCATCGAGTTGCCCGATCCGGGGGCAGTTCCACTTGAACAGGACGCCGTCACGCTGCGAACTCTCGATCAGCACCTGCCGGTCGGACCATGTCTCGCCCTGGTCGGTGCTGTGGCGCAGCACGAGGTGCGAGTAAGCGGCGGCGCTATGAGCGTCGCTCTCGCGATACACGGTGATGAGCTTACCCGAGTCAGTGCGGGTCAAACAGGGAAAGCACTCGTAGACGCCGTTGGTGTTGCTGATGACGAGCTTGCGCACGGGCATGGTCAGCCAAGCACCTCGGGATTGACGATGAACTGGGGGCGCTCCCCCGACAGGGCCTCCCGGACGTTCTCGCACACGCGCCGGTTGACCTGCGCCACCGTGTCGTACGTGAAGGACGAGACGTGTGGCATGAAGACGACATTGTCGAGCTGCAGCAACGGGTCGTCGGAGCGCGGGGGCTCTGGGTCGAGTACGTCCAGACCGGCGCCGGCAATCCAGTCCTCACGCAAGGCCTCGGCCAGGGCAGCCTGATCCACCAATCCGCCCCGTCCGGCGTTGATGAGGTAGGCGGTGGGCTTCATCTGGCGCAACTGCTCCCGGCCGATGAGGTGGCGCGTGTCCGGGCACATGGTGCAGTGCAAGGTGACGAAGTCACTCTCGGCCAGAAGCTGCTCCAGGGGCGGCTGCTCGACGATGAGCCGCTCACACAGCCCGTCCTCACAGTAGGGGTCATAGCCGAGGATGCGCATCGAGAAGCCCTTGGCGCGGCGGATGACCGCCTGCCCGATCTGGCCCAGCCCGATGACGCCGAGGGTCTTGCCGAACACCTGACCGCTGAAGATCGTGGGCCATCTCCCGGCTCGTACCGAACGGTCACCGTACGGTATCCGACGGGCGATGCCTAACATCAGGGCAAAGGTCATGTCGGCTACGGCCTCGGTGACGACCCCCGGCGTGTTGATGACCATCACACCGTGCCGCGTGGCGGCCGCGACATCTATGCTGTCATAGCCGATACCCCAGCGGGCGACGGCCCTGAGGTCGGGCAAAGCGGCGAAGACGCGTTCGGTGTAGGGCTCCATCCCCGCGATGACGGCCACGCAGCCCTGCAACTCCTGGATGACGCGGTCCTCGTTCATCGGCCCGGCGCCCTGGGGCAGCCGGACGGTCAGGCCCAGGCTTTCCAGGCACGCGATGCCATCGTTGTCCAGGCGGTTGAACACTCCCGCCGTGATGAGTACCTGACCGGTCACGACACGGCCTCCTTGATCTCCGCCAGGGCAGCCTTGCTGGACTGGACGAACAGCCATAGCTCGCTGCTGAAGGCCAGGAAGGTGGCGCCCATCTTCAGGAAGCGGACGGCCGCCGGGACGTCGAAGGCATGGATGCCGGGGGCGACGCCGTGCGCCCGGGCACTGTCGAATATGTCCTGCATCGCCGCGAGCACCTTCGGGTGCGAGAGCTGGCCGGGCAGGCCCATGCTCAGAGACAAGTCGTTCGGCCCGATGAACGTGGCGTCAATGCCCGGGACACTGAAGATCTCATCCCGGTTGGCCCACCCCGCCTCCGTCTCCAACTGCATCACGACCATAAGGTCGGCATTGGCGGACTGCGTGAACTCGACCGCCGGTTGGGCCTCGTAGTCATCGTGACCGGTGTTGGTGCCCAGGCCGCGCGCGCCCTGCGGCGGGTACTTGATCAGGCGCATGATGCGCGCCGCCTCGTCGGCAGTCTCAACGCGGGGGAAGAGATTGCCCGCCGCGCCGAGGTCGAGATAGCGCGTGGGCCACTGGCCCTCGAAGGCCGGCGCGCGCACGATGACGGGCAGGCCGATGTCCCGCCCGCTGCGCAGCAACCACGACATCGTCTCGATGCCGCAGCGGTTGTGCTCGGTGTCGAAGATGACGAAGTCATAGCCGCCCTGTTTGACAGCCAGACACGCGCCCGGCGACGTGAGTTCCGTCAGCATCGTGCCGATGACGGGCCTGCCCTCACGCAGAGCTTGCTTCAGGGCTGCGAGTTCCTGCATCCTGCATCTCCTCGGGACGACAGATACGGAGCAGTTCCGCCGGGGCGTCGGCTAGACCTCCGCCCGGCGCTCTGCCTACTCCGGGGTTGCGGGCACCGCGTCGCGGGGCGTGCCGGCGTGGCTGGCCGGCGGGGGAGACCGTTTCCCGGTGAGTCGCACCAGATGGACCAGCGTCCGCTTGCCGGCCAGATCCTGCTTGACATCAACGGTGAGGGTTGCACTGGGCGTCTGCCAGTTCAGCGCCAGGGAACGCCCTTCCTTGCCGTCCAAGTTCACGACCGTCGCCGAGCGACCGTACTTGTCGAGGTAGAACTGGGTGATGTCGGTGTAGCTGTCGCGCGTGGTCAACTCCACGACCGCGGTCACGCCGCGGCCGTCGCGCACGAGCGAACTCGTGGCGACGTCCGCACCGGGGTAGAAGTCAATGCCGACCTCGTGCGCGGTTGCCACGCCGGGGGCAGGCTTGTCGCGCTGCGGATCGCCGGGCGGGCGGCTCGGCTCGATGCGGATGTGGCTCGCCTCGCTGGCGGGCGACCGAGCAGCGTCTCGGCAGGATGCGGCCAGCAAGGGCAGCACCAGAACAATAAGCAGGGGGCAGGCGCGACTCACCAGACGATCATCTCCGAGGGATCAGAGGGCGAACAAGCGCAACACGAACACCGTGACGGCGCCGCTGTGGAAGTCCTCCGTCATTCCCGCCGCACGTGCCAGGGCATCAGTCGTGGGCGTCTGCGCGATGACCCAGTCAATCCTGTTCTCGCCCAGGAAGCGGCGGAAGGCCTCGGGCGACGCCATGGCTTGCTGCGTGTCATGCCACCGCCGATCCCACATCGGCCCCTGCCCGAACTTGCGCGCCATGTCCTCGTTGTCCAGCCACACTCGGACCGGCAGCAGACCGGAGACATAGCCCCAGTTGTGCCCCATCGTGGCGCCGGACACGGGCACGTGGGGGTCTATGAGGACAGTGGGGCTCCAGCCCTGCGGGAACTCCCGTGACATGCCAAACGGCCGCTGCGCCAGGATCTCGTTGACGTGCCGCAACGCCGCCATTGCGTCGGCGCCGATGACCGTGACCGGCAGGCTCGTCCGGCTCCACAGCACGAGTTGGCTGTTCTCCCACGAACCGTAGGAGATCAGCACCAAGAGCAACAGCAGGCCCCATCCGCGCCGGAGTAGGGGCCATTTCTCCACCAGCAATAGCGCGACAGCGAGGTTCGCCAGCAGCAGCGCCGGCCAAAGCAGACGGAACACGTCATACTGGGCGCCCTCGTAGGCCAACTTGTTGAAGTTGACGACCGTGGATAGCAGCACCCCGCTGATGACGAGGCACAGGCCGAAGGACCAGACCGGTTCCTTCAGCCGCGCCCAGGGGAAGCGGTACGCGTTCGGCGCAATGACCATGCGCACCCACATGCTGCCCCACAGGTAGAAGCCCACGGCAACGGCGTAGACACAGACGAACTTGAGTAGCTTCAGCAGTGCATTCGGCCCGAGGTCGGCCAGTAGCGGGCGCAACGGCTCGGACAGGAACGGGAAGGCCCAACTCAGGTTGCGGATAGTGGGCGAGGGCCCGATGGCCTGCAGCGGCGAGCCGCCGGCAGTGCCGCTGCCCATCAGCGTCTTGAGCACAACGAGGCCGACCAGGGCGCCGAGCGTCAGGACCACAGCGTCGCGTCGGTTCTGCCTTCGCAGCAGGCAGATCACGAGGTAGAGGGGTGTCGCGGCATAGATGGACAGCCCGGCCCATGGCGTGTGGCCCATGCCGGAGGCCAGGACGAACGCCGCAAGCCAGAGCGCGCCAACCTGCCGCTCCCGGATGGCGAGCGCAATCAGCGCCAGCAGGGCGAACAGCACCGGGACGCTAACGGCGAAGACGTCGGTGCCGGCCCAGTGCAGGGCCGGAGAATGGGCGAAGCGGTCGTTGAGCAACCAGCGCGGGTTGCCCAGGAAGCCGGTCAGCACGACGGCCCACGCGCCGACGGTCTGTGACGCGCCGAGTGCCCGGAACAGGGCGAGGGCGGCGCAGGCCGCGACGGGCACGCCAAACAACCCCAACCACAGCGCGCCGATCTGATAGGACGTGGCCGGGAGGCCCAGGGCCTTCATCACGGGCAATATCGCGGTGAAGCGCAGGAGCGACATGCCCTTCATCGGGATGCCGGCCAGCCACGGCCAGTCGGGCGGGCCGTCGCACGCCAACAGACGCGACATGACCGCGTTCCGGTACAACAGGTCGGGCCAGACGAAGCGGCCGGACATGCTGCCATCGGCGTGGTAGGCTATCTGCCAGTAGTTCATGCCCGCCGCAAAGGCCAGGCCGATGAGGATGGCCAGCGCCAGCACCGCGCGGCTACGGTTGCCGAGGTCGCACGCT